>Ga0209881_1000454_pt1 | contig 10573 bp, 9 predicted proteins | sample PersoiDNA2013193_FD_185804 | JGI IMG/M metagenome (GOLD analysis project Ga0209881, IMG submission 185804) | Permafrost soil microbial communities from the Arctic, to analyse light accelerated degradation of dissolved organic matter (DOM) -... | ecosystem: Environmental > Terrestrial > Soil >... | reverse complement strand
GCGCGACTGACCGGCCGCACCCCCTGAACTCCGGGGCGGCGGTGCCGGCTCCTATACCGGCGCTTACAACAGCCACCTGCCCAAGGGTTTGCATGATTACCCCCGAAGGTGGATAGCCGCCCCGGACCCGGTACCCCGCGCGGTCGGCAGGCGCCACCCCCGCCAACCGGCCGCGCGGGTCATGAAACGTCACCGTCCGGTCGGACGTGACAACTCTGGGACGTGCATATACGCTTGCTTGATAGGTCAGCAGTCCAGACGGACGGACATTATGAGCTTCGACTACACGCCGCCCAAGTACGCGCAGGTGGTCGCCGAGATCCAACGGCGGATCGAGCACGGCGAGTACCAGCCTGGCACGCTCCTGCCCTCTGAGCACCAGCTCGTGGCTGATTTCGGCGTCTCCCGCCCGACGATCGTCAAGGCGCTGTCGTCGCTGCGCCTAGACGGGTGGATCGATACGCAGCAGGGGAAGGGCAGTTTCGTGCGCGGGCGCCCGGCGCTGGCCGGGGCAAAGCGGACGCGCCCGGCGGAGAACGCGCTTGAGCTGCCCGAGACGGCGCTGTCGGGTCAGCTCGTGCAGGCCGGGGTGAAACGCGCCCCCGCGTACGTGACGACGCTGCTTGGCCTGGAGCCGGGGTCGACGGCGTTCCTGCGGCAGCGGCTGCTGAGCGAGGATGACGGCACGCCGGTTGAGCTGGCCTCGATCTGGCTGCGGCTCGAACTTGCGGCGGGCACCGACCTGGCGTCGCCGGAGCTGCTCGGCGAGTCGATCCGGCATCATCTCCAGTCACGCAAGAAGGTGCGGCTCGATCACGCGGTCGAGCGGATATCGGCGCGCAAGCCGACCGGTGAAGAGGCCGCACTGCTGCGGGTGGCGGACGGTGACCCGGTGCTGAACGTGATCGTGACGGCGTACGACGCGATGACGCGGCCGGTCCAGGTGACCGACATCGTGCTTCCGGGGGACCGGCACGAGATCCACGACGCCTACCCGTTCGCCTAGCTGACGTAGCGGCTGATATCGCCGCGAATCAAAGATAACTAGACCTGATAAGTCAGGTTCCTAGTCTTACCTTCGTAACTAGACCTGATAAGTCATGTCAGGGAATCGATCGAAGGTGGTGATGTCAGGTGGCGCTACAGGGACCGATCCCGGTCGAGTTCGGGCAGGTGTTCCCGGCCGGGGTGTACGCGGCGGGCGGCTTCGAGGCGGTGCGGGACTTCGACGCATCGACGAACGGCCGGTTCGTGCAGTCCAAGGACAAGGCGACCGGGCTTCCGCTGTGGACGGTGGAAGTGATCGACGCCGACGCCTCGGCCCGTACCCGCACGGTCAAGGTCAAGGTGCCCGCGCAGGTTCAGCCGGTGCTCCCGTCCGGTCCGGCGGGGGTGCCGTTCGTGCCGGTGGAGTTCACCGGGCTGACGGTGACCCCGTACGTGACCCAGGCCGGGCGGCTCGGCTACTCGCTGAAAGCTACCGGGGTGCGTTCTCCAGGGCGTCCGTCCGGGCGTCCGGGTGACAGTGGGCGGGAGGCGGCGGCGTGAGCGGCGACCGCGACTCGTTCTCGAATATCTCTTACCACGTCGGCTGCGACTGGCGGACGTACTGCCACGTCTATGAGGACCGGGCGCCGATCTTCGCGATTGCGGCCGGGCGGTCGGCGGTCACGATCTCGGTTCCTGGCCGGACCGCGGACAAGGCCGCGGTCGAGTTCGCGCGGGCGATGGCCCTGGACGCGCAGCTGTTCGCCGCTGAGATGGAGCGGCTCTATGCCGCGCAGGCCGGAACCGGCCACGAGAGCAACGACAAGGCCGACAGCGAAAGTGCGGCCTGAGCAAGTGCTAGGCGGGGCGGCTGGAGTTCGCAGCTCCGGCCGCCCCCGGTTTCTCCCCTGGTCGTCACAACCTGGAGAGGTCTTGATCTTATGGGTTCCTTCAGCCGGCCGGTGGCGGGTCAGCCGCTCGCGCAGGTCGACAACCCCGACCCGTTCGCCGCGCCGGTGTGGCGGTCACCGGTCTACCAGACACCCCACGTCGTGATCTGGGCCGTGCAGCTCGTCCGGCTCATCTGGCGGCTGGTGTGGTTCGTACTGCGGCACCCCCTGCTCGACGGCGCGTGTGCGCTGCTGGTCTTCACCTGGCTCAAGCTCGGCTGGCCTGCCCTGGTCGCCCTGGTGGCGTTCCTCGTCACGGACGTGGCGCTGGTGTACCTGCTGTGGCCGGAGTGGTTCGCCCGGTTCATCACCGCTCCGCTGCGGGACGGGTGGCGGTGCTGGTTCTACCGGCGTCGCTGGAATGCCGCGATGACCCTTGCGGGGTTGGCTCCTGCTTACCAGGGCCGGGTCCTGGTGCCGGTCCTCGTCGGTGTCCGCGCTGCGGGCTCCGTGGATCTGGTGACGGTCCGACTGGTGACCGGGCAGGCTCCTGACGCGTTCGCCGACCGGGCACCGAACCTGGCTCATGCGTTCGGCGCACAGTTGTGCCGGGTCCGCGACGCACAGCCGGGCGCGGTGGTCCTGGAGTTCGTGCGGGCCGATACCCTCGCCGACCCGATTCCTGCGCTTCCCGTTGACCCGGTGGTGAACCTGGCCGGGCTGCCGGTCGGCCGGTGTGAGGACGGGTCGCCGTGGCTGCTGCGGCTGCTCGGCTCGCACGTGCTGATCGCGGGGGCGACTGGCTCGGGCAAAGGATCGGTGATCTGGTCGGCTGTGCGGGCGATGCTGCCCGCGATCGTCGGCGGGTGGGTGCGGGTGTGGGCGATCGATCCCAAGCGGATGGAACTGTCCTTCGGCCGGGACCTGTTCACCCGCTACGCCGACCAGGCCGACGCCATGGTGCGGCTCCTTGAGGACGCCGTGACCGAGATGCACGACCGGGCCACGAAGTTTGGCGGCGTTACCCGCACCTTCACCCCCTCGGCGGCGGTTCCGTTCCTCGTCGTGCTCATCGACGAACTCGCGTTCCTGACCGCCTACCAGCCCGACCGGGATCTCCGCAAGCGCGCTGAGGCCGCGATAGCGACGTTGACGAGTCAGGGCCGGTCGGTCGGCGTGTGCGTGGTCGTCGCGCTGCAAGACCCGCGCAAGGACGTGATCAGCCTCCGCAATCTCTTCCCCACCCGCATCGCACTGCGGCTCGACGAATCGGACCAAGTTGACATGGTGCTCGGCGACGGGGCACGCGACCGGGGCGCGGTAGCCGACGAGATATCGCCGCTACCGGCGACCGGGGCCGGGGTCGGCTATGTCCGGCTGGAAGGGTCACCGCACGTGGTGCGGGTCCGGGCCGCGTACGTGGACGACGACGACATCCACGGCATGACCGAAACGGCGGCCTGCGGTGACGGGCTCGGGGACGGTGACCCGTGGACGGAGTAACCAGCGAACCGGCGGTGTGGCGGACCGATGAGCCGTGCCCTGTCTGCGCCACTGGCCTGTTCATCGTCGGCCACGGTGAGCCGGTGCAGGTGGCCGAGTGCCGGTTGTGCGGCTGGTCCGAACGCTGGGACCTCAGCCACGACACCACCGCCGGATGCGGGGGTGAGGCCGGGTGACCAACGCTGGGAATCGGAAGGGGACAAGGGCCGAGCGGCTATCGATGCCGCTGGCCCGTGACGTAGTCCGGGACTTGGCGGTCGAGCACGGCGCGTGTATTCGCCCGGTCCAGCTAAGGCGTACCGACCTGACCACCGGGGCAACTGAGCCGGTCCTCGTCCCGTGCGGGCACACCCTCGCGTCGGTCTGCCCGTCGTGCGCCGAACGGGCCAAGAACCTGCGGGCCGCGCAGTGCCGTGAGGGCTGGCACCTCGACGAAGAGCCGGTGATCGAACCCGACGACCCCACCGACGAGCAGTCGTGGTGGATCGAGAAACGGGCCGACGCGCAGGCCATGCGGGACACGGACGAGGCACGCGGCGAAGACATGACTGGCTGGGATGAGGAGCTAGCCGAACTCGACGACGAGATTAACAACGCGGGAATGCGCGGCAACGTGCTGCCCGCCCGGCCCGAACGCCGCCACCGCACGACCAGGCGGCGGCAGGACGCCCCGCCACTTCCCAAAAGGAACCCCGACCCCCGCACGGTCGGCAAGACCTACACCACGCCGGACGGGAAATCATTCCGCCCGTCGCTGTTCGTGACACTCACCTGCCTGTCGTATGGCCGGGTCACGTCTCAGGGAACGCCGACCGATCCCGACAGCTACGACTACACCTCGGCGGCACGCGACGCGCTGCACTTCGCCGCGCTGTTCGACCGGTTCATCCAGAACCTGCGCCGCTACTGCGGCTACGACATCCAGTATTTCGCCGCGATCGAGCCGCAACGGCGGCTCGCGCCGCACGTCCACATCGCGATGCGCGGCACGATCTCACGCGCCGAACTCCGCGAAGTCATCGCCGCGACCTACCACCAGGTGTGGTGGCCGTCGACAGACGTGGTCCGCTTCGACGGCGCCCACCTGCCCATCTGGGACGAAGACACGGCGACCTACCTCGACCCCGACACGGGCGAAGTCCTGCCCACCTGGGACCAGGCACTAGACGCCATCGGCGACGACGCCCAACCGCTGCACGTCGCCCGGTTCGGCGACCGCTTCGACGCGCAGGGCGTCCTAGCGGGGTCCAAAGACGCAAGCCGCTGCATCGGCTACGTGACCAAATACCTGACCAAGCACGTCGCCGACTGCCACCAAGCGACGACCAACGACCAGGTGCGCCACGTCGACCGACTCGCCGACGCGCTCCGCTACGAACCGTGCTCGCCGACCTGTGCGAACTGGCTTCGCTACGGCGTCCAGCCGAAGAACGCCAAGCCAGGCATGCGGCCGGGCAACTGCAAGGGCAAAGCCCACCGCCGCGAATACCTCGGCTACGCCGGACACCGCGTCCTCGTCTCCCGCAAATGGTCCGGCAAGACGCTGGCCGACCACCGCGCCGACCGCAAGAACTGGCTCACGCAGACACTCGGCATCCCGGCAACCGACCCGGCCCGCTACGCCTGGGAACCCGTCACCCCCAGCGACCACGACCACATGTCGAACGCGCAACGCCTGCTCCACGTCGTCGCCGACCGCATCCGCTGGCGGCAAGCGCTCGACGAGGCGCGAAGACGCGCCGAAGGCCAATCACCACCCGACGATCTTTCGGCAACCGGGGAGGCGGCATGACGACCGAACAACCGGAGGTCCGTGCAAACGACCCGTTCGCCGGTCTTCCACTCCTGATCCCCGTTCCGCAAGCGGCCAAGCTCATCGGCATCAGCCGGGCCGCTGCCTACAGGTTCGCCAGTGCTGGCGATCTCCCAACCAAGAAACTCGGCCGTCGCGTCTATGTCGTCTCGGCCAAGCTCCGCAACTTCATCGAGAGTGAGGGCAAAGCTGCATGAAGGGTCACGTTTCCAAGCGCGGCAAGGCCTGGGCCTACTGGTTCGATATCGACCCGGACCCGCTGACCGGCAAACGACGTCAGCTAACCAAGACCGGCTTCCGGACGGAGAAAGAGGCGTGGAAGGACTGCCGCGCCGCGATCGCGGAATACGAGAAGGGCCACGTGGTCACGGCATCGCGGCGGAAGGTCGCCGCGGCGCTTGATGAATGGCTGACCAGGATCGAGCATTCGATCAAACCGTCGATGGCGCAGAACTGGCGGAACTACGCCAATTACTACGTGGTCCCCTACATCGGCCAACGGGACGTGCAGGAGATTGACGGCGGGGTATGCGACGCACTGTACGCGAAGCTCCTCGCCGAAGGGCGCGTCAAGGCCAAGCCGAAGACGGCACCCAAGGAGCGGGCCGTCCACGTGCGCCGGGTTACGCCCGATGGCAAGGTCCGGACGTGCCGACCGTACCCGTACGACTCGATCCGCTGCTACTGCGTCCACGCCGAAGATGACCCGCTGCTCGGCCAACCAATCGAGCCGAGCAAGCGTATTCGGCAAACACCAAAGACCAAGCCGAGCAAGCCGCCGCTGAATCCGGGCCTTGAACCGAAGACGGTCGTCAACGCGCACCGGATGCTTCATCGCGCCTGGGAAGACTTCACGGCCTGGAGCTGGGCCAAGCGGAACGTCGTCGCCGACGCTCACCCGCCTCGTGTCCCGCGTAAGGGCCGCAAGGTCTGGACGGTCGGCCAGCTACAGATCTTCCTGCAACGCGCACGGCAAGACAGGTTCTTCGCGCTGTGGGTGCTCGAAGCTACCTCGGGCATGCGGCGCTGCGAACTGGCGGGCGCACGCCGCGACCTGCTCGACCTCGACGCCGGAACGCTAGAAATCGATACAACGCGGGTCGTCGTCGACGGCAAGGTAATCGAGTCGGACGGCAAGACCGATTAGCAAATCCGTTAGCACGAGACAGGAAAAGACCCGGCTCCTTGTTCGGAACCGGGTCCTGACCTTGGTAGCGGGGGTAGGATTTGAACCTACGACCTCTGGGTTATGAGCCCAGCGAGCTACCGAACTGCTCCACCCCGCGGCGATGTCTTTACTCTATGAACTCTCGCGGACATAAGCAAATCAACGCCCGGCGCGTCCAGTGCGACGGCCGGGACGTTGGCTCGCTGCCCGCGCGCCAGGCCGCGCACGAACGTCTCAAGAGCCGTCCGCCACGCGCCGGCGACCGTAACCCGGTAGCGAGCGGCGAGGCCATCCATAGCGTGTACGAGACGGGCCACAGGCCGGACGGCGGCCCGGCCAGGACCTCGGGATCCCCTGCGGTGCGCAGCGAGACCACCTGACGCGGCACCACCCCGAACAGGGAAAGCCCGGACTTCGACGCCCCGAGCAGCACGGGTCGCCGGCCGGTCCGCTCGATCGAGGTCACGGCCTGCTCCATCGCCGCCGATGATGCACCGGCGGCCAGTGACGCCGCGGGCTGCCAGCAGAAGCCTCGCACCGTCGGCGCGAACTCGGCCGCCGCCGAAGCGGAGACAAACACCACGCTCGCGGCCGGTCCGATGGAGGCGCACAGGGAGGACGCCGCCGCGGCCGACCCGCCGTAGGCGGCCGACGCGCCCACGCCGCGCAGGCGCACCCGGCTGACGAGCTTGGACAGGCCTGAGGAGTACCGCCCGACGGACGGCCGGCCCGCGAACCCGGGGTTGACCGAGGTGACAAGCGGCGGGACCGTCAGAGCGAGCACGCAGCAGAACCCGACAAGCACGACCGTCCATTGTGACGCGCCAAGTGCCACGGCACGCGCCGTCAGCCGCGACGAAGCCCACACCCCGAGCAACACGATTCCCGGCAGAACCACGGGCACCAGCCGGTGCGAGGCCCACGGCTGCCAGGGGGCCACGGCCGGGTCCCACAGGATGGTCACCACCGACCAGGCGATCAACAGGAACGGTAGCCCCCACAGCCGCGCAGGCACCACCAGTGACGACCACTCGACCGACGATTGCCCCCCGAGCGCCGCCCGCACCAGCCTCCGCCCGAGAACCCCGGCACCGGCGAAGGCCAGCAGGACGGCAGGCACCCCCAGGTACCACAGCACCCAGTCCAGGCTCTGCTCGTAGTACTGCCGCCGTCCGTCTACCGGCAGCCCGGCGATCCGCTGCAGCGACGCGACCGTCCTGATCAGCGTCGGATCCGTCTGCCCGCGCACGGTCTGCAGGTACGGCCGGATCGCCAGGCCGACGAGCAGGAGCACCGGCAGCGCCAGGATCACCGCTTGCGCCACGCCGCCAAGCGAGGGCAGCGAGATCCGCTCGCCGCCAAGCCCTGCCATCCGCGGCCGTGCCAGGAATACGCGCCGCACCCTGGCGCGCGCGCCAGGGTGCGCCATCGGCGCCGCCAGTGCCGTCGCCACGCCGAACCCGGCCGCGCACAGCCCGAACACGTGCAACTCCGACGACACCGTCGACAGGTAGGAACGCGCCAGGACCAGCCCCACCCCAAGCCCGACGCCTATGCCGACGAAGATCCCCATCCCCAACGGCCCGGCCTGCGGACGGCGCGCCACGAACAGCAGGGCAAGCACGGGGAACACGGGCAGCAGGAGGCCAAGCGACCCGATGGCGGCCAGCACCGTCAGCCCGAGCGCGAGCCCGCCAAGCCCGGCAAGCGCCAGTCCGCCGCCGATAATGCCGAACGAGTCGATGACCAGGCACAGTCCGCCGAACAGCAGCACCTGCACGAGTGGCTCGCTGAACGGCGTACGCGATACGTAGATCTCCGGCAGGGACACCGCGAGCACCAGTGCCCCGGCCGGCGCCCACCGTGGCCCGGCGAGCCGCCCGACAAGACCGGCGAACGACAGCACGGCGCTGCCGCCGAGCACCGCCGGCATCAGCAGCGCGCCGCCGATCCCGGCGATCCACGTCCCCGCGGCGAGCACGAGCGGCAGCCCGGGAAGGAACGCCGGCGTGATCGATCCACCGGACGCGAAGTACCCGGGGCTGGCGAAGACCAGCCCGCCGGCGGAACCGAACGCGGATGCCAGGAGGGGGATCCGCGCCGTCCCGTGCCCGGCGATCCAGTACCCGTACTGCAGGTAGACGCCCGGGTCGCCGACGGCGAATACCTGCTGCGAGCCAAAGACCGCCTGCCAGACCCCGAACCCGGCCGCGATCGCCACCGTCGCCAGCAAGGCGGCAGGCGGCACGCCCGCGCGCCGCCCGACCGGCGCGGGAGCACCGGCGGGCACGGGGGCCGTGGCCGGATCGTCCGTGGACCCGAACACCGGCCACCTCACCGGTAGCCGCCGCATCGCGAAGTAGCAGAGGGCCAACGCGAGCGGGACAAAGATGATCAGCATCGGCAGCGGCAGCAGCCGCCCGGCGACCAGCATCCCGGCGGCAGGCACCAGCCAGGCCACGGCGAGCAGCGCCGGCAACTGGGTGACCGCCGCGAACGCCCGGCCGGGCAGCCACCACCACCGCCGGGAAATCCGCTCGCCACGCCGGTAAAGAAGCTCGCCACGCCGGTAAAGCGCAAGGCCAAAAGAGACAAGCTTTCGGTCATGCCGAACGGTCCCGTTGCTCCGCTCGATGACGTCAGCTTCCTCGTCCCCCCGGGTCGGCTCAGGACGCAGTCGTAGGCGCACGGACCCCACTGTAGACGGATAATCGGCGCGAGCAATTACGCCTCGCGGCAGCCGCTCATCGGCGCACACTTACGCAATGGAGCTTTTTACGAACTGGCACACCTGGCGCGAGACGGAGCCGGAGTTGCGCCGCCAGTTGCCCGCCTCCACCTGCGACGCGGTGGCATCGGCCGTGGACTTCGCCCTCCGTTACCACGGCGACCAGCGACGGCCGACCGGGGCGCCGTACCTGGAGCATCTGCTTGAGGCGGTTGAGGTGCTGGTGCGCGGCGCCGGCGTCACCGACCCTGAGATGCTCTGCGCCGCCGTCTTGCACGATGTGGTGGAGGACACGCCGGCCACGGTGGACGACGTGCGAGAGCGGTTCGGCGACCGGGTGGCGGCCATGGTCGGCTGGGTGACCAAGCCGGAGCCCGCCGACGGCGCCGACCGCACGGCCGCGAAGAACGCGTACCTGAGCCACCTGAAGGACGCTCCGGATGACGCGATCGTCGTCAAGCTCGCCGACCGGGCATCCAACGTCCAGACGCTGCGCAACCTCGGCCTGCCCAAGCAGCGGGAGTACTACGCGCAGACGGTCGCCTACATCATGCCGCTGGCCGCGTCGCGGTCGTGGTGGGCGGACTGGTACGCCTCCTGGCAGCAGGCTCATCGGGATCTCGGCTAGCGGGATCCTCGTCCGCGGTCCGCGCAGCGCGCACGGCGAGCAGCCAGATCGCCAGCGTCGCCGGGTAAATGAAGTAGCCGAACCTGGTGGACGGGGCGAGCACGAACATCAGCGTCATCGCCCCGGCGAGCAGCATGACGGCGCGCGGCACCGAACGCGGCGGCCGGAACACGAGCGAAAGCGCGACGCCGACCGCGGCCGCGACGAGCAGCCCGACGACGATGGTGTTCCCGGCGGAGTGCCAGGTGGACGCGATGATGTGGCCGAGCAGCGGGCTTGCCGCCTCGGACCTGACGTTGGCGAGCCCGAGCGGGAACTTGATCGTGTTCTCGACCAGGGTCTTAGAGTCGGTAAGGAACGGGCCGACGCAGGCGGCGACAACCGCGAGCGCCGTCAGCATGAACACGCCGGCCGCCCGCCGGCCGTCGCGGACCGCGATCAGCACGACGGCCACGACCAGTGCCGGCCACGCGGTGGCCTTCATGGCGGCGGCGATGCCGAGCGCGAGTCCGGCGAGCGCCATATTCGCGGTGGTAGCGCGACCCGCCGCGTATAGATAGCCGAACCCGAGGCAGAGGAACGCGACCATCGGCACATCGGTCCCGCCGACCGCGAGCTCGAAGGCGATCACCGGGCTCGCCGCGACAGCGATCGCCCAGCGGCCTGGGACACGCGCGCCGCCGCGGCGCAGCGCGAGCCAGAAGACGGCGAGGAAGACGATGCCGAACCAGACCCGCGGGTCGGTGAGCAGCCCGCTGTGGAAGATCGCGCGTGGCAGCCCGAACAGCGCCATCACCGGCAGGTACGGGTCGTAGGCGTCCGGGTTCTGGTTGCCCGCGAGCGCCGCCGCGCTGGC
>Ga0209881_1000453_pt1 | contig 10592 bp, 6 predicted proteins | sample PersoiDNA2013193_FD_185804 | JGI IMG/M metagenome (GOLD analysis project Ga0209881, IMG submission 185804) | Permafrost soil microbial communities from the Arctic, to analyse light accelerated degradation of dissolved organic matter (DOM) -... | ecosystem: Environmental > Terrestrial > Soil >... | reverse complement strand
GAGCCCCCTATGCTGGAAGACTGTCGCCCGGAAGAAAACTGAGAGGAATCCAACAGCAATGCCGCCAAGAAGGAAGAAGCTTTCCGCCGTCGTCAAGGTGCAGCTGCCCGCGGGCGCGGCCACTCCGGCCCCGCCCGTCGGTACCGCCCTTGGCCCGCATGGCGTGAACATCATGGACTTCGTGAGGCAGTACAACGCCGCCACGGAAGCCCAGCGAGGCAACATCATCCCGGTCGAGATCTCGATCTTCGAAGACCGGTCGTTCACGTTCATCACCAAGACGCCGCCCGCGCCCGAGCTGATCAAGAAGGCCGCCGGCGTCGACAAGGGCAGCCCGGAACCGCACAAGACCAAGGTAGGCTCGCTGACCTCGGCTCAGGTCAGGCAGATCGCCGAGACCAAGATGCCCGACCTGAACGCCACCACGATCGAGGCCGCCCAGAAGATCATCGCCGGTACCGCTCGCTCGATGGGCATCAAGGTCGAGGGTTAGTCCTTACATCCGCATGTGGCAGGACCTAGCGCGGGTCCAGATGACCACGACCTCCACTCCAGGGAGTGCATGATGAAGCGCAGCAAGGCGTACGCAAACGCCGACACGAAGATCGACCACGACCAGCTGTACAGCCCGGTCGATGCGGTGGATCTTGCGAAGTCGACCCAGGTGACCAAGTTCGACCCGACCGTCGAGGTTAACCTCCGGCTCGGCGTCGACCCCCGCAAGCAGGACCAGATGGTCCGCGGCACCGTCAGCCTTCCGAACGGCACGGGCAAGACCGCCCGCGTGCTCGTCTTCGCCACCGGCGCCCGCGCCGAGGAGGCCAAGGCGGCCGGTGCCGACTTCGTGGGCTCGGATGACCTGATCGAGCAGATCCAGGGCGGGTTCCTCGATTTCGACGCGGTCGTCGCCACCCCGGACCTGATGGGCAAGGTCGGCCGCCTCGGCCGCGTGCTCGGTCCGCGTGGCCTCATGCCGAACCCCAAGACCGGCACCGTCACGCCCGACGTGGCCAAGGCAGTCAACGAGATCAAGGGCGGCAAGATCGAGTTCCGCGTCGACAGGCACGGGAACCTGCACTTCATCATCGGCAAGGCATCCTTCGACAAGAAGGCGCTGCTCGAGAACTACGCCGCGGCGATCGACGAGGTGGTCAGGCTCAAGCCGTCCGCCGCCAAGGGCCGCTACCTCAGGAAGATCACCTTCACCACGACGATGGGCCCGGGCATCCCGGTCGACCCGAACAAGACCCGCGGCTTCTTCGACGAAGACGGCGAGCCGGTGGCGTAGGTTTCTCCCGCACGTACGAACGGCGGCGTCCCCTGTGCGGACGCCGCCGTTCGCGCTCTGGGCGCTGTTCCGCTGGTTTTGTCAAGTACACTTGAAACGCCGAAGACCGCTGGATGCTAACCCGTGAGGGTTGGCCGAAGGTTCCGATGTGGACATCCCGCGCAGGTGACCGTGAGCTTTGACCGCTGACAGGTGTGGCCCTCGCCGGGCCCGCTGATCGCGGTTGCCGCCCCGTGCGCCTTGCGCCGGGGCGTTCGTCGTCTTCGCACTCGTGTTGCTACTAAACGACAGGGAAGGAGGCTCATGGCAAACGCCGAGAAGACGGCCGTGATCGATGATCTCGTCGGCCGGTTCCAGGACTCGGGCGGCGCGGTTCTCACCGAGTACCGCGGGCTTACCGTCGCCCAGTTGAGCGAACTGCGCGCCAGCCTCAGGGGCAACGCGACGTTCACCGTTACCAAGAACACGCTCGCCAAGGTCGCGGCGACGCAGGCGGGCCTGGGTGACCAGGTCGGGCCGATGCTCTCCGGGCCGTCCGCGATCGCGTTCGTAGACGGGGACGTCGCGCAGGCCGCCAAGGGCCTGCTCGACTTCGCCAAGGCAAACCCGCTGCTCGTGATCAAGGGCGGCGTGCTCGATGGCAAGGCGCTGACCGCGGCGGAGGTTGGCAAGCTCGCCGACCTTGAGCCGCGCGATGTGCTGCTCGCCAAGCTGGCCGGCGCCATGAAGGCGTCGATGGCCGGCGCGGCGGCGACGTTCAACGCGCTGCCGACGCAGATGGCCCTGCTCGCCGACGCGTTGCGCGCCAAGCTCGAGGCCGGCAGCCCGGCAAGCATCGAGGCCGAGGCCGCGACGCCAGAGGCCGCGACGCCAGAGGCCGCGACGCCAGAGGCCGCGACGCCAGAGGCGGCAGCGCCCGAGGCAGCGGACACCGACACAGTCACTCAGGACTAAGGAAGAAGGGAAACGATCATGGCGAAGCTCAGCAGCGCTGATCTGCTCGACGCGTTCAAGGAGATGACCCTCCTTGAGCTGTCCGAGTTCGTGAAGTCGTTCGAGGAGACGTTCGACGTCAAGGCTGCGGCCCCGGTCGCGGTCGCGGCAGCGGCCGGCGGTGCCGGCGCGGCGGCGGTGGAAGAGGTCGAGGAGCAGGACGAGTTCGACGTCATCCTCGAGGCCGCGGGCGACAAGAAGATTCAGGTCATCAAGGAGGTGCGCACGCTTACCAGCCTGGGGCTCAAGGAGGCCAAGGACCTAGTGGACGGCGCGCCGAAGACCGTGCTCGAGAAGGTCAACAAGGAAGCGGCAGAGAAGGCGAAGGCGGCCCTCGAGGGCGCAGGCGCTTCCGTAACCGTCAAGTAGGTACCAGCTCGGGGGCCTACCCGGGTTAGCGGGGCGCCGTCCGGGATCACATCCCGGGCGGCGCTTCGTTTTGAGTGCTTTACCCGGGAATAATAAGCCTACCCAGCCTGGTTGTGCCTTACACATCCGCGCACGTGTGGTATCCATCACGCGGCTAACCCCGCCAAAGCGGGCTGTTCCGGCTTGACGTTTGGTCCCCGGCAGGGGATCCTTCGAAGCAAGGTGATCCACATACAGGCGTACCGTTGACAAGCAGTGCAGTCTCTGGCTACACTGACTATTTGCGCTGCACTCTAACGTCCTCGGTACCTTTTCTGTCTCTGTGGGGTCTTTGCCGCGGGGCGTTTGGCGTGCGTGCGGTGATAGTTCCGGTACAAGTTCGGAAGGACCCCTGTTGGCAGCATCGCGCAGCGCCTCCGCCACGAATCTAGGTCCCCACCGCGTCTCATTCGCGCGGATCAACGAGCCCCTGAAGGTTCCGGATCTGCTTGCATTGCAGACCGACTCGTTCGACTGGCTGCTCGGTAACGAGAAGTGGAAGGCACGTACTCAGGCCGCCAAGGACGCGGGACGCAAGGACATCGCGGAGCAGTCCGGGCTTGAGGAGATCTTCGAGGAGATCAGCCCGATCGAGGACTTCTCCGGGACGATGTCCCTGTCGTTCCGTGATCACCGGTTCGAGCCTCCAAAGTACTCCGATGAGGAGTGCAAGGACAAGGACATGACGTACTCCGCGCCGATGTTCGTGACGGCGGAGTTCATCAACAACACAACCGGTGAAATCAAGAGCCAGACGGTCTTCATGGGCGACTTCCCGCTCATGTCCCGCAAGGGCACGTTCATCATCAACGGCACTGAGCGCGTTGTGGTCAGCCAGCTCGTCCGGTCGCCTGGCGTGTACTTCGACCGCCAGGTCGACAAGACAAGCGACAAGGACATCTACGCCTGCAAGGTGATCCCTGGCAGGGGCGCGTGGCTTGAGTTCGAGATCGACAAGCGGGACAGCGTCGGCGTCCGCATTGACCGCAAGCGCAAGCAGTCGGTCACGGTGCTGCTGAAGGCCCTTGGCTGGGATGACGCGAGGATCCTCGAGCGCTTCGGCGACTACGAGTCCATGCGCACCACGCTGGAGAAGGACCACACCGCGGGCCAGGACGACGCGCTGCTTGACATCTACCGCAAGCTGCGGCCGGGTGAGCCGCCGACACGCGAGTCGGCGCAGGCGTTGCTCGACAACCTCTACTTCAACCCCAAGCGGTATGACCTCGCCAAGGTCGGCCGGTACAAGGTGAACCGCAAGCTCGGCCTTGATTCTCCGATTCGCCAGGGCACGCTAACCGAGGACGACATCGTTTCGACGATTGAATACCTGGTCAGGCTGCACGCTGGCGAGGAGGAGCTCACCCGCGGCGAGCGCTCGATCGTGATCGAGACCGACGACATCGACCACTTCGGCAACCGGCGGCTGCGCACCGTCGGCGAGCTGATCCAGAACCAGGTCAGGCTCGGCCTTGCCCGGATGGAGCGCGTGGTCCGCGAGCGGATGACGACACAGGACGTCGAGGCGATCACGCCGCAGACCCTGATCAACATCCGCCCGGTGGTGGCGTCGATCAAGGAGTTCTTCGGCACCAGCCAGCTCTCCCAGTTCATGGACCAGACCAACCCGCTGGCCGGCCTCACCCACAAGCGCCGCCTGTCCGCGCTTGGCCCCGGTGGCCTGTCCCGCGAGCGCGCCGGGTTCGAGGTCCGCGACGTGCACCCGAGCCACTACGGCCGGATGTGCCCGATCGAGACGCCTGAAGGCCCGAACATCGGCCTGATCGGCTCGCTCGCGAGCTACGCGCGGGTGAACGCGTTCGGCTTCGTGGAGACGCCATACCGCAAGGTGGAAGGCGGCGTCGTCACCGACCAGATCGACTACCTGACCGCGGACGAGGAAGACCGGCACGTTATCGCCCAGGCGAACACGCCGGTCAAGCCCGATGGTTCCTTCGGAACCAACCGGGTGCTCGTGCGGCGGAAGGGCGGCGAGGTCGACCAGATCCCGCCGGACGAGGTCGACTACATCGACGTGTCGGCGCGGCAGATGGTCTCCGTGGCCACCGCCATGATCCCGTTCCTTGAGCACGACGACGCCAACCGCGCGCTGATGGGCTCCAACATGCAGCGGCAGTCCGTGCCGCTGCTGCGGTCCGAGACGCCGGTTGTCGGCACCGGCATGGAGTACCGTGCCGCCACCGACGCGGGCGACGTGGTCCTGGCCGAGAAGGCCGGCGTGGTCGAAGAGTCCTGCGCGGACTTCGTGACCGTGATGAACGACGACGGCACCCGCACCACCTACCACGTGCAGAAGTTCCGCCGGTCCAACCAGGGCACCTGCTTCAACCAGAAGCCCATCGTGGAAGAGGGCCAGCGCGTCGAGGAGCGTCAGGTCCTCGCCGACGGTCCCTGCACCGACCAGGGCGAGATGGCGCTTGGCAAGAACCTGCTCGTCGCGTTCATGCCGTGGGAGGGCCACAACTACGAGGACGCGATCATCCTCTCGCAGCGCATCGTCCAGGACGACGTGCTGAGCTCGATCCACATCGAGGAGCATGAGGTCGACGCCCGGGACACCAAGCTCGGCCCCGAGGAGATCACCAGGGACATCCCGAACGTCTCCGACGAGGTCCTCGCCGACCTCGACGAGCGCGGCATCATCAGGATCGGCGCCGAGGTCGTCAACGGCGACATCCTGGTCGGCAAGGTCACGCCCAAGGGCGAGACCGAGCTGACTCCGGAGGAGCGGCTGCTGCGCGCGATCTTCGGTGAGAAGGCCCGCGAGGTCCGCGACACGTCGCTCAAGGTGCCGCACGGCGAGGAGGGCAAGATCATCGGCGTCCGCGTGTTCACCCGCGAGGACGGCGACGAACTTCCCCCCGGCGTCAACGAGCTCGTCCGGGTGTACGTGGCGCAGAAGCGCAAGATCACCGACGGTGACAAGCTGGCGGGCCGTCACGGCAACAAGGGCGTCATCTCCAAGATCCTGCCGGTTGAGGACATGCCGTTCCTCGCCGACGGGACCCCGGTCGACATCGTGCTCAACCCGCTCGGCGTCCCCGGCAGAATGAACGTCGGCCAGGTACTCGAGACCCACCTCGGCTGGGTAGCCAAGACGGGCTGGCAGGTACAGGGCGACGACGAGCCATGGAAGGACCGGCTGCGCGCCATCGGCGCGGACTCCAGCGGTCCGAACACCAACGTCGCCACGCCTGTCTTCGACGGCGCGCATGAGGAGGAGATCACCGGCCTGCTCGGCTCCACGCTGCCGAACCAGGACGGCGATCAGATGATCGGCTCGACCGGCAAGACGCTCCTGTTCGACGGCCGCAGCGGCGAGCCGTTCAAGGACCCAGTCGCTGTCGGCTACATCTACATCCTCAAGCTGCTGCACCTGGTGGACGACAAGATCCACGCCAGGTCCACGGGGCCGTACTCGATGATCACCCAGCAGCCGCTCGGTGGTAAGGCGCAGTTCGGCGGGCAGCGGTTCGGTGAGATGGAGGTGTGGGCCCTCGAGGCCTACGGCGCCGCCTACGCCCTGCAGGAGCTGCTCACCATCAAGTCCGACGACGTGCTCGGCCGCGTGAAGGTCTACGAGGCCATCGTCAAGGGCGAGAACGTTCCTGAGCCCGGCATCCCCGAGTCCTTCAAGGTGCTCATCAAGGAGATGCAGTCGCTCTGCCTCAACGTGGAGGTGCTGTCAAGCGACGGTGCCGCGATCGAGATGCGCGACACCGACGAGGATGTCTTCCGCGCTGCGGAGGAACTCGGCATCGACCTGTCCAGGCGTGAGCCAAGCAGTGTCGAAGAGGTCTGACCCACCGAAGGGGGAACTTACACAGTGCTAGACGTCAATTACTTCGACGACCTTCGCATCGGGCTGGCCACGGCCGAGGACATCAGGCAGTGGTCTCACGGCGAGGTGAAGAAGCCGGAGACGATTAACTACCGCACGCTCAAGCCGGAGAAGGACGGGCTCTTCTGCGAGAAGATCTTCGGTCCGACCCGGGACTGGGAGTGCTACTGCGGCAAGTACAAGCGGGTCAGGTTCAAGGGCATCATCTGCGAGCGGTGTGGCGTCGAGGTCACCCGCGCCAAGGTGCGCCGCGAGCGGATGGGCCACATTGAGCTGGCCGCGCCCGTCACGCACATCTGGTACTTCAAGGGTGTGCCGAGCCGTCTTGGCTACCTGCTCGACCTGGCGCCGAAGGACCTTGAGAAGGTCATCTACTTCGCCGCCTACATGATCACCTACGTGGACGACGAGGCGCGGCAGCGCGACCTGCCGTCCCTCGAGGCACGGATCACGGTCGAGCGGACCCAGCTAGAGCAGCGCCGCGACAACGACATCGAGACCCGGCAGAAGAAGCTCGAGTCCGACCTCGCCGACCTCGAGGCCGCCGGTGCCAAGGGCGACGCGCGCCGCAAGGTGCGCGAGTCCGCCGACCGCGAGATGAAGCAGATCCGCGACCGGGCCGGCAAGGAGATCGACCGGGTCGACGAGGTCTGGTCGCGGTTCAAGGGCCTGAAGGTCCAGGACCTCGAGGGCGACGAGATGCTGTACCGCGAGATGAGGGACCGGTTCGGCCGGTACTTCCGCGGCGGCATGGGCGCGCAGGCGATCCAGGACCGGCTCGCGACCTTCGATCTGGACGCCGAGTCGATCAACCTCCGCGAGATCATCGCCACCGGCAAGGGCCAGAAGAAGGCCCGCGCGCTCAAGCGGCTCAAGGTGGTCTCCGCGTTCCTCAACACCACCAACACCCCGATGGGCATGGTGCTCGACTGCATCCCGGTGATCCCGCCGGACCTGCGGCCGATGGTCCAGCTCGACGGTGGCCGGTTCGCCACCTCCGACCTGAACGACCTGTACCGCCGGGTCATCAACAGGAACAACCGCCTCAAGCGGCTGCTCGACCTGGGCGCACCCGAGATCATCGTGAACAACGAGAAGCGGATGCTCCAGGAGGCCGTGGACAGCCTGTTCGACAACGGCCGTCGCGGCCGCCCGGTCACCGGTCCAGGTAACCGCCCGCTCAAGTCGCTGTCCGACATGCTCAAGGGCAAGCAGGGCCGGTTCCGTCAGAACCTGCTCGGCAAGCGGGTGGACTACTCGGGCCGTTCCGTCATCGTCGTCGGTCCCAAGCTCAAGCTCCACCAGTGCGGCCTGCCCAAGCAGATGGCGCTCGAGCTGTTCAAGCCGTTCGTCATGAAGCGTCTTGTCGACCTGAACCACGCGCAGAACATCAAGTCAGCCAAGCGGATGGTGGAGCGCGCCAAGCCGGTCGTCTGGGACGTGCTCGAAGAGGTCATCACCGAGCACCCGGTGCTGCTCAACCGGGCGCCGACGCTGCACCGCCTCGGCATCCAGGCCTTCGAGCCGCAGCTTGTCGAGGGCAAGGCGATCCAGATCCACCCGCTGGTCTGCAGCGCGTTCAACGCCGACTTCGACGGTGACCAGATGGCGGTCCACCTGCCGCTGTCCGCCGAGGCGCAGGCCGAGGCGCGGATCCTGATGCTGTCCACCAACAACATTCTCAAGCCCTCCGACGGTAAGCCGGTGACCATGCCCACCCAGGACATGGTGATCGGGCTGTACTACCTGACGCGGCAGGAGGAGGACGTCGTCGGCACCGGGCGCGCCTTCTCCACCATGGCAGAGGCGCTGATGGCCTACGACAAGGGCGAACTCGACCTGCAGGCGCAGATCAAGATCCGGCTGACCGGCATTGTTCCGCCGGAGGACTATCCGGTCCCCGAGGGCTGGCAGCCCGGGCAGCCGCTGCGGATGGAGACCACCCTCGGCCGCGCCATCTACAACGAGGCGCTGCCCGCGGACTTCCCGTTCGTCAACTACATGGTGGGCAAGAAGCAGCTCAGCGTCATCGTCAACTCGCTCGCCGAGCGGTACGCAAAGGTCCACGTGGCCACGGCGCTCGACGCGCTCAAGGACACCGGCTTCTACTGGGCGACCCGCTCTGGCGTGACGATCGGCATCGAGGACGTCGTCTCTCCGCCCAACAAGGCGGCAATCCTGGACGGCTACGAGCGCCGCGCCGACAAGGTGCAGCGCGAGTACGAGCGCGGCCTGATCACCGACGACGAGCGCCGTCAGGAGCTCATCGAGATCTGGACGCACGCGACCACCGAGGTCGCCGCGGACATGGAGGCCGCGTTCCCGGCCACCAACCCGGTGTGGATGATGGTCAACTCCGGCGCCCGTGGTAACCCCATGCAGGTCCGGCAGATCGCCGGCATGCGCGGACTGGTGTCGAACCCCAAGGGCGAGACGATCCCGCGGCCGATCAAGTCCTCGTTCCGCGAGGGCCTGACCGTGCTCGAGTACTTCATCTCGACGCACGGTGCCCGTAAGGGCCTCGCCGACACCGCGCTGCGCACCGCCGACTCCGGGTACCTCACCCGGCGCCTGGTGGACGTGGCGCAGGACGTCATCGTCCGCGAGGAGAACTGCGGCACCGAGCGCCGGTTCCCGATGCAGATCGCGAGCAAGGGCGCCGACGGCACGCTGCGCAAGCTGGACAACATCGAGAACACCGGCACCGGGCGCAGCCTCGCAGAGGACGTCGTGGCCGCGGACGGCACCGTGCTCGCCCGCATCGGCGAGGACACGACCGAGACGATGATCGAGCGCATGGTCGAGGCCGGCATCGAGACCATCAAGACGCACAACGTCCTGGTCTGCGAGGCGAAGGTCGGTGTCTGCGCCAAGTGTTACGGCCGTTCGCTTGCCGCGGGCAAGCGGGTGGACGTGGGCGAGGCGGTCGGCATCATCGCCGCGCAGTCCATCGGCGAGCCCGGCACCCAGCTGACGATGCGCACCTTCCACACCGGTGGTGTGGCGGGCGCGGACATCACGCACGGTCTGCCGCGTATCACCGAGCTCTTCGAGGCCCGTATCCCCAAGGGCATGGCCCCGATCAGCGAGGTCGCCGGCCGGGTGAAGATCGAGGAGACGGAGAAGACCCGACGGGTCATCATCATCCCCGATGACGGTGCAGAAGAGGTCCCCTACCAGGTCCCGATGCGGTCCAGGCTGCTCGTGGCCGACGGCGCCCACGTCAACGTCGGTGACCAGCTCATCGCCGGTGCCGTGAACCCGCACGAGGTGCTGCGCATCCTCGGCTCCCGCGAGGTGCAGAAGCACCTGGTGGCCGAGGTGCAGAACGTGTACCGGTCACAGGGCGTGTCGATTCACGACAAGCACATCGAGATCATCATCCGCCAGATGCTCAAGCGGGTGAACGTCCTTGAGGCCGGCGACGCCGACCTGCTCCCTGGCGAACTGGTGGAGCGGCCGAAGTTCGAGAACATGAACCGCGCCGTGGTGAACGACGGCGGCACCCCGGCCTCTGGCCGCCCGGTGCTCATGGGCATCACCAAGGCGTCGCTGGCCACCGAGTCGTGGCTGTCGGCGGCCTCCTTCCAGGAGACGACGAGGGTGCTCACCGATGCGGCGATCCACGCCAAGTCCGACTCCCTGCTCGGCCTGAAGGAGAACGTGATCATCGGCAAGCTCATCCCGGCCGGTACCGGTATGCCGATCTACCGGAACATCCGGGTCGAGCCCACCGACGACGCGCGCTCCTCCGCCTACCCGGCCACGACCTATCAGGATGCGGAGAACTACGCATTCGGTCAGGGTTCCGGCGAGGCAGTGCCGCTCGAGGACTACGACTTCGGCGCCTACAACAGGTAACCGAACAAAAGTCCAAATCTAGTCAGTCATAGGGAACGGTCCCGTGCTTCGACGGACCCCAGACAATTCTGGGATTCAGTCGAAGCACGGGACCGTGCTGTTGTCTCCCGGGGGGACAGGCTTCCCGCATGGGGGGCAGATTTCCCGCATGGGGGGCAGATTTCCCGCATGGGGGCAGAT
>Ga0209881_1000451_pt1 | contig 10620 bp, 7 predicted proteins | sample PersoiDNA2013193_FD_185804 | JGI IMG/M metagenome (GOLD analysis project Ga0209881, IMG submission 185804) | Permafrost soil microbial communities from the Arctic, to analyse light accelerated degradation of dissolved organic matter (DOM) -... | ecosystem: Environmental > Terrestrial > Soil >... | reverse complement strand
CGAGGCCCGCGAGGTGGTCCATCGCCGCCTGGACGCCTGCCCGGTCATCGCTGCTGACGCTGGGCAGTGCCGCGCCGCCGGTCTCGCGGTTTATCAGGATGACCGGTGCGCCTGCGGATGTGAGCGCGGCGCCCGCGGTTCCGTCCAGGGTCGCCGAGGCGAGGATGTAACCGTCGCAGCGGCGGCCCTGAAGCGCGGCGACGCGGTCGCGTTCCCTGGCGGGGTCGTTTCCTGTGTTCGCGATGAGCGTGACGTAGCCCGCCTCGGCGAGTGCGTCCTCGATGCCAGAGACGATCGGCGGGAAGACCGGGTTGGCGAGGTCGGGGACGATCACGCCGATCGCGGCGCTGCGACGTGACCGCAGGGTCCTGGCGGCCGGATCGGGAACGTACCCGAGGCGCCGTGCCGCCGACCTGACCCGCTCGGCCGTGGGAGCCGCGATCCGGCCCTCGCGGCGCGGGTCGAGCGCCCGGGAGACAGTGGCCGGGTGCACGCCTGCCAGGTTCGCGACGTCCTGGATGGTCGGCCGGGCGGTCATGGGGCTACGGTACCTGCCTGGCAATCGGTTGCCAGGCATGGCTACCCGATGAACACGAGCACGGCGGCGGCGACCTGCCGGGGAGAGGAGATCATCGTCAGGTGCCTGCCTGGCACGAACACTGGTGGCGGCGCGCCTATGCGGGCCGCCGTCGCGTCGGCGTCGGAATGAGACATCTGCGGGTCGTTAATGCCGAAGATTACCCGTTTCGGCACCTGGGTGGCCCGCAACTGGCGGAACTGGGCCGTCGTCATGCTGGCGATTCCGTACCGCAGCGTGTACGTGATCTCGGACTCGAACCCGGGCTGCTGGAGAGGCAGCCGCCACGTTTCCACGCCCGCCGTGCTCAGCGGCGCGCAGGTTGGCCCGCACATCGCGCTGTAGAGCCGCCTGGCCAGCCAGTCCTGGCTGAGCGCGAGGCGCAGGAGCGTCGTGCGGTACGGGTCGATGAGCAGCCAGCCGGGCAGGCCTGGTCCGCTCAGCGGGGTGGCGTCGCCGTCGAGGAACACGACGCCGCGCACGAAGCGAGGGCCGCTAAGCGCGGCAAGACCGACGACGGCCGCGCCGAGGGAGTGCCCGACCAGAACCGGCGCGCTTGCGCCGGTCAGCCCCTTCGCTGCCAGGAACGCGAGCAACTGAGCCGCCAGGTGGCCGGCGCTGAACGGCGGGCTCGGCACGCTGTAGCCGGTGCCGGTCAGGTCGATCGCGAACACCCGGTGGTCGCTGCCAAGAACGGTGCCTAGCGCGGAAAACGTGTCGGCTGTCTCGAGTGCGCCAGGCACCAAGACGATAGGCGAACCCTGCGTCCCCCATTGGCGGTACCTGGTATCGAATCCGCCGCCCTTCGCCATGAGCAGGCCGGGCGGCCGCGGCGCCGACCCATCGGTCGCCAGGTTGTATCCGAAGCTCGCAGCGGTGAGCGCGACCGCGAGCGTGACGACCGTGAGCGCGGACCGTCGCGCGATGCGTCGCAGTCGGCTTCGCTGCCCCGCGGGGGCATCCAGCTTCTGGGGCTCGGTCATGATTGCCCCACTTTAAGTGGCCAGGGATCGTGCTCGGCCGCGCGGGGCGTCGTGGATCGCGCCCGGTACTGTGGGTGTTATGGGGCAAAATGTGGCGGTTTCTGCGCGTGGCGTGGTGATTGGTGCCGGCATCGCCGGGCTGCTCGCCGCCAGCGCGCTCGCCGAGTCCTTCCCGCAGGTGACCGTGTTCGACAGGGACCCGCTGCCGTCCGGGCCCGTGCCAAGGCGCGGGGTGCCGCAGGGCCGGCAGCTGCATGCGATGCATGCCCGGGGCGCGCAGGCGCTGACCGAGCTGCTGCCCGGGTTCTGGGACGACATGGTCGCCGCCGGTGCCGTCGTCGGTGACACGCAGGCCGATGCGCACTGGTACCTCGACGACTACCTGCTTAAGCCCGCGCCTTCCGGGCTGCAGGGCATCGCGCTGAGCCGGCCGAGGCTTGAGTGGCTGATGCGGTCCCGTGCCGCCGCGCTGCCCGCCGTGCGGATCATCGGTGACACCGACGTGACCGGCCTGGTGATCTCCGGCGGCCAGGTGACGGGCGTGACCGTCCGCGCCGCGCGGACGCCGGACGCGGCGGAGGAGACCGCCGCCGCGGACCTGGTCATCGACGCGACAGGACGCGGTTCGCGGGCGCTCGCCTGGCTCGGTGAGCTCGGCTACCCGGTACCGCGCAGTTCTCAGCTGCGAGCCGATGTCACCTACGTGTCCCGGTTCTACAGCAGGGACCCGGCGCAGCTCGCCGGGCGGTTCGGCGGACTCGTCACGCCCTATCCTGGGCAGCCCCGCGGCGGGGCGGTGATCAGGCAGGAGGGGGACCGGTTCATGGTGCTGCTGGCCGGCATGGTCGGCGAGGAACCACCGCTCGATGAGGCAGGGATGCTCGCCTACGCCGACAGCCTCGCGTGTCCCGACATCGCCTCGGTCATGCGCCAGTCCACGCCGCTCGGCGCGCCTGTGCGGTTCACCTACCCGAGCAGCACGTGGCGGCACTACGAGGGGCTCGACGCCTACCTCGGCGGATTCCTGGTCATCGGTGACGCGCTGTGCGGCCTCAATCCGATCTACGGGCAGGGGATCACGGTCGCCGCGCTTGAGGCGCTGGAGCTGCGTCGGCTGCTGCGTCGGCTGGTCCGCTCGGGCGACGCGGCCGGGACCGCGGCTCGGGTGCCGGCCGCTGACCTGCCGCGGCTTTATTTCCGTGCCGCGGGCAAGCTGGTGGCCAGGGCCTGGGCGACCGCCGCCGCTGCCGACCTGCGCTTCCCGCAGGTCGAGGGCAAGCGGCAGCCAGGCGCCGGGCTCATCAACGCTTACCTGGTGAAATACCGGGCCGCCGCCTCGGTCGACCCGGTACTCGGCGCGACGTTCCTGCGGGTGGCGAACATGATCGAGAAGCCGACACGCATGCTCTCGCCCGGGCATATGGTGCGCGTCTTCCGCTCCGCGGGTAAGGCGACCCAGACGTTGCCCGCGAGGCCGATCTCCGGTGAATGAGCCGGTGTTATCCGGTCACTCTTCCGGCGCGCCTTCGCCGTGCGCGCTCGAATCCGAGCAGCGGAGTCTGGCGCCTCGTCGATCGCATCCGCGGCTCACATTCGGAACGAACGGCGTAATCAGCCGCAAACCATAAAAACAGCCCCACTAGGCGCGGTAGGTCAACGTTTTCGTGTGTTCCTCCAAATTGCCGCGAAGATCATCAATGACGGTCATCATGGTCGGTGTCAGAGCTGTGTCAGAAGTGGGACAGTGGCGGGTTTGTCCCACCCTGGGGTCTTACATCCAAGGAGTACGGGAATGCGTTTTCGCTATATTGCGGCGGCGGTGCCGCCGGCGCTCGCTGCCGCGGTGCTCGCCGTGCTGCCTGCCAGCGCTGGGACCGCCGCTTCCGGGCATTTCGTCGCGAGCCGCGCGGCCGTGCGGCACACGGCGGGCCGGATGATCCCCAACGTCAGCTCGCCGCTCGCCTACAAGTACGAGGGCAAGGTGAGCGGCAAGTCATCGGCGGCCCTCTTCGCCTGCCAGCAGCCCGGTGCGGCGCTCAACTGCTACACGCCGCAGGAGCTTGCCACCGCTTACGACATTCCGAGCAGGCTGACCGGTGCCGGGCAGACCATCGTGATCATCGATGCTTTCGGCGACCCGACGGTCACCCAGGACCTGGGCGTCGAGGACAGCACGTTCGGCCTGCCCGCGGCGAACCTCAACATCCTGTACCCCAGTGGCCAGCCGACCTTCGACCCGACCAACGCCGATGAGGTCGACTGGTCGGGCGAGATCGCCCTTGACGTGGAGTCCGCGCATGCGATCGCGCCGGCCGCCACCATTGACCTGGTGATCTCCAAGAGCGACCAGGACGCGGACATCCTGAGCGCACTGAAGTACGTGGTCCTGCACCACCTCGGCTCCGTCCTTTCGCAGTCCTTCGGCGAGGCCGAGTCGTGCGAGGCGTCCAGCATCGCTGTCGCCGACCACCTGCTGTTCGCGGCGGCCGCCGCCGAGCACGTGTCGGTGTTCGCGTCTTCCGGCGACAACGGGGCCGGGCAGCCGAGCTGTGATGGCTCCACCCTGATCAAGTCCGCGGGACTGCCGGCGGCGGACCCGCTGGTGACCGGCGTCGGCGCGACCAGCCTGACCGCGGCACAGCCCACTGGCGCCTACCAGTCGGAGACGGCATGGGACGACGTGTACGGCTCAAGCGGCGGCGGTTACAGCACCATCTTCCCCGCGCCGGATTACCAGACCGATCTCCTGCACGGCTCCGGGCGCGCCCATCGTTCGTCGCACGGCGCCGGCAAGGGGCTCGGCCGCGGCGTGCCCGACGTCTCCTACAGCGGTGACGTCAACAACGGCCTGCTGATCGCCTGGTCGCAGGGTGACCCCACCCAGGTGGGCGGCATCTACCTGTTCGGCGGCACGAGCGCCGGCTCCCCCCAGTGGGCCGCGATCACCGCGCTCGCCGACCAGTCCGGCCACCGCAAGCTCGGCTTCCTCAACGGCAAGCTCTACGCGATAGCGCACAGCCCGCGGTACTCATATGTCTTCCATGACGTCACCACGGGCAACAACACCGTCTCCTTCATCGACCCAAGCAACAACACCGAGACGATCACCGGATACTCGGCCGCTCAGGGATGGGATCCGGTGACCGGCCTCGGCACGCCAGACGTCGCGCATCTCATCAAGGCCCTCCGCTGATCCACCGGGCAAGGCCTTCGCCGCGGACCTCGGCCGGCGTTATCGAGATCACCGTGGCGACCAGGCCGCGGAACGCGGCGCCCGCGCCCGCCACGATGCCGCCCGCGAGCAGCAGCCAGAAGGACGGCAGCCAGACCGAGACGGTTACCAGCGCGAGCCCGGCGAGTACCGACGCGAGGCCGATGCCGACCTGGGAGCGGCGGGAGATCCGGCCGAAGACGATCTGCGCGAGCGCCGCCGCGCCGAACACCGCGAACGCGACCGCGCCGGCCACCGCGTGCGAGTCGTTGTGCAGCAGATCGGCGAGCAGGCTCGGCGTGACTGAGGTGAACAGTCCGAACAGCGCGAACACCGCGCCGCCTGCCGCCGCCGCGGCGAGAAACAGCGGCCGGTCCGCGTCGGGCACGGAAACCCGCTGCGGCCGGTAGGCAGGCCGCTGCTCGCCGCGCAGGACGGTGGCCGTCTCCGGCGCGACCGTAAGGGCAAGCGCGCCCGCGAGCATCAGCGCCTCGGCCACCAGGTAGGGGGTCACGAGCGCGTGCCCGGCCGCGTGCAGCTCGCTCAGGTAGGCGGTCGCGGTCGCGGTCAGCATCCCGATGGAGACACCGGAGATCACCCGGGCCACGATCAGGCCCGCGGTGGCGGGCCAGGCGAGGAACAGCACGCCCGAGGCGATATTGATCGCCACGGCGAGCAGCACCATCCGGCGGCGCCCCGCCCAGTCGGACAGGTGACCGGCCAGGAACAGGCTGGCCACGACGCCGGCCGCGTAGGCCGCGAAGATGACGGTGATCATGAACGTGCTGAAGTGGTCGCGTGCCTGGTAAAGCACGTAAAGCGGAGTAGGCAGCGCGGAGAATGCCATGGTGACCGCGAACGTGTAGCCGACGATCCAGAACGCCGCGTTGTGGCGGCTTGTGATTACACTCCGGTGTGCCGTAGCCCCGGTGGTGTAGTACGCGACCTCGAACGTCACCTGCCGGTCGATCCCCGCCGCGGCGAACGCCCGGTCGACGATCGCCCGAGTGCCCCAGCCGACGGGGAAGTCGATGAACGTCTCGCCGCCGAGCGCCAGGTCAAGCGTCCCGTCCGCTACCGCGCGGGCCAGGTCAGCGGAGCCGCCAGGCAGCACCCGCAGCCGCACGAGCACGCCGGGATACGTCTCGTGAAACCGGCCGAGCGCCGCGGGCACGTCGACGGAGCCTGTGGAGATCATCATGCCGACCGACAGCGTGCCGCGCAGCCCCGTTGTCGCCTCCGCCACCGCCTCGGCGGCGGACCGCGCCGCGGCGAGGGTCGCCCGCGCCTCGGGCAGCAGCGCCCGCCCGGCGTCGGTCAGCGCCACCGTGTGCCTGTCCCGGTCGAACAGCACCGCGCCAAGTTCCCGCTCGAGCGCCGCGACCGCGCTTGACACCCCGGACTGCACAACATGCAGCCGTCGGGACGCCCTGGTGAACGACAGTTCCTCCGCGACAACCACGAATTTCCTGAGGCTCTCCAGGTTGGGCAGCTGATCAGCTGTTATGTCGGCACTGCGCTCTCGGCCACTGCGCTCTCGGCCCGGCTCGGTGCTCACGCTAGCCGCTTAGAGCCGGGATAGCAGCGCGGAGAGCAGTTCGCCAACGCGGGCGGCGGAGACGCCGACGGCGGCGAGCACATCCTGGTGATCGATGGGTTCCGCGGACAGCCCGGCCGCGGGGTTAGAGACGAGCGAGATCCCGAGCACCTCGGCGCCGAGATGCCGGGCGGCGATCGCCTCAAGCGCGGTGGACATGCCAACGAGGTCGGCACCCGCGGTGCGGAGCATCCTTATCTCGGCGGGCGTCTCGAAATGCGGCCCGGGAAGTGCGGCATAGACGCCTTCGGCGAGCGTCGGGTCGAGTTGCCTCGCCAGGTCGCGCAGGCGCTCGGAGTACGTCTCGGTCAGGTCGGCGAACCGCAATGGCACCGTGTCCGGCAGCGGGCCGGCGAGCGGCGAGCGGCCGGTGAGGTTGATGTGATCGCCGATCAGTACCGGCTGCCCGACCGCGTAGCCCGGGTTGATGCCGCCCGCCGCGTTGGTGAGCACGACGGTCCGGCAACCGGCCGCGATGGCCGTGCGGACACCATGCACGACGGCGTGCGGGTGGTGCCCTTCGAAGAGATGAATCCGGCCCAGGTAAAGGAGGACACGCAGCTGATCTTTTTTTATATATCGAACGGACGGTGTGTGTCCCTTGACAGTCGGTTGCTGAAATCCGCCAAGATCGGCGACGGAAAGTTCGGCTTCCGGCATGCCGATCGCATCGGCGGCGGCGAGCCAGCCGGAGCCGAGCACCACGACGGCATCGAAGCCGGGCGCGCCGGTGAGTCGCTTCAGGGCGGCGGCACTCGCCTCCGCGAGGGCAAAGGGGTCCGCTGACGGCGTGACTGCATCGCTCATAGCGCAGATCATCTCGCAGTTTGCCGCGAAATCGAGAGCAGACCGCACGGCCTTCGGAGGCACGAGCATCAGCGCGCCGCCGCCGGCCGACCCGACCGGTGCCGAGGCGATCGGGTCTGCCGGCGCCGACTGGCAGACCAACCCGAGGACTCAGATCGAGTGGGGTCTCGGCTACATCGCGGGAGGGTACGGCACGCCGTGCGGCGCGTGGCAGAACGAAGTAAACCTCGGCTCTTACTGAGCATGCCGTAACTTCATTATGACAATTAGTTACTAAGGTCTCCCGTGGTACAGAAGCGGCGCGAGTCCAGTCACGTTCCGTGTTATCTGCTTGTGATTTGCGTCACAGAATGGTAAGTAAACGGCGCTGCCTTTCTTGGTGAAGTCCCAGGCGACCGATGTTTCTTTCTGGCATCGTTGATCGGCAGCGGTAGATGGTGCGGTATATGCGCGACATGGGCCGAAGGGATTGCGTTGTCACGACACGGGTCACGGAGCGTCGGCGGACCGCTGAGCGAAAGCGGGCCGCGGAGCGCCAGGAAGAAGCGGGGCCTGTTCCGGCGGATGGGCATCGTATTGCCTGCCACCGCCATCGCGGCGCTGCTCGTCGCGGTGGTGATCATCGCTTCCTCCGTGATGAGCCCGAAGGGCGCCGGCGCGAGCAGCCTGTTCGCGTCCATTGACGGCCTTGGCCACAGTGGTTCGGTGAGCGCGCTTGAGCAGGAGCGGCAGACGATCATCGCGATGGACGCGGCCGCGAGCACGCTGACGGTCGACGCCAAGCCGGCGATGGCGAATCCGACCTCGATCCTCGCCGCGCAGGCGGCAACCTCGACGAGCACGGCAACCTCGACGAGCGCGACGAGCGCGACGAGCGCGACAGGCGGCGGCACCAGTGTCAACACGCCGGCGGCGCCGGCCAACCCGACCGGTGCCGAGGCGATCGGCAAGGAACTGCTCCCCTCGTTCGGTTTCGATCAGACGACGCAGTTTGCTTGCCTGTACAACCTCTGGATGCGGGAGAGCGGCTGGAACGTCTACGCCGAGAACACGTCGTCCGGCGCCTACGGCATCCCGCAGTCGCTGCCAGGGAACAAGATGCTGTCCGCCGGCGCCGACTGGCAGACCAACCCGAGGACTCAGATCGAGTGGGGCCTCGGCTATATCAAGGGGCAATACGGCACGCCGTGCGGCGCGTGGCAGAACGAAGTGAACTACGGGTATTACTAAACCTGGCGTGACTTCGGTATGACAAAAAATCACTCAGGGCTTCCGTGCGCAATCGCGCGGAAGCCCTGAGTGATTATGTGGCACACCTCACAGAGATCGCCGTCTGGTAACGGAAACCCCTGCTAAATCCCATGTTTCGCGCGCGTTAACGACGCTATGGGGCGGCCCGCCCGGGTAGACACGCAGGAATATGCCGTGTTGGAGGGTTACCCCATGGCATGGTTAGTCCTCGACAGCATCCCGCTCGCGAGATCATGGCTGCGCGCAGCAGCTCGGCACCCTGCCCCTGTGCCACGTCCGTGAGCTGACGCCTGCCGCGTTTCCCATGGTGACGCGGACCGTGGTGTCAGGGGTGACAGATGATCGCGCGCGGCGCGAACTACTGAAGGCCACCTTTTGGCACGCCATCGATCCATGCCCTCAATCCTGTCCAGGAAGCGTTCCCGGGTGATCACCGTCGCAGCGGCGGGCACCCTGACACTGGCGGCAGCGATTTCCGTAGCCGCCACGACGCTTCCCTCGGGCACCGTCGCCGCGCCGGCTAGCGCGGCCGCCGCGTATCTGACGGTGGTCAACGCCCACCAGGACTCGGCGAGGGCGACCCAGGCAGCGAACGCGATGATCTCGCGGGAGCGCCTGGCCAAGCTCAGCCTCGCTGTGCGGGAGAACGCGCACGAACGCGCGATCGCCAGGGCGGCCGCCGAGAGAGCTGCCGCCGCCAAGAGGACCGCCGCCAAGGCGGCCGCTGCAGAGGCCACCGCCGCGCAGGCCGCCGCGCAGGCCGCGGCTCAGCAGGCGGCGGCTCAGCAGGCGGCCGCCGCCCAGCCGACGGCGACACCGCAAGCCACGCCAACCGTGACGGTGCAGGCGGCACCGGTCGCATCCGGTTCCCCGCAGCAGATCGCCCAGCAGATGCTCAGCAAGTACGGCTGGTCGAGCAGCCAGTTCTCCTGCCTCGAACCGCTCTGGGCGCGGGAGAGCGGGTGGAACGTGACCGCGGAGAACCCGAGCTCTGGCGCGTACGGCATCCCGCAGGCGATGCCGGGCTCTGAGATGGCGAGCGCGGGCTCGGACTGGCAGACCAACGCTGCTACCCAGATCAGCTGGGGCCTGACCTACATTCAGGGCAGGTACGGCTCACCGTGCGGCGCATGGGCGCATGAGCAGTCCGACGGCTGGTACTAGAAGCCGGCCGAACGGAAATGGGCGGGCCCGCGGCGGAATACGCCGCGGGCCCGCCCACGGGCGCGATGATCTGGGGCTAGGACGCCGGAACCGTCTGGAAGGTGTGCAGAATCTCGTCGAACACGGGCAGGTACTTGCTTCCCCACCCGTTATTCAGACCCCAGATGAAGATGGCGTAGGACTGGTTGCCCGCGGGGGTCGGCTTGACGAACACGATGTCATCCGCGATCAGCAGGTCGCCGTTACTGTTCGTCTGGTTGAACTGCCAGATCGCGCCATGGGTGGATCTGATGGGCACTGCCTGGAGAGCACGGAGCCGGTAGCCGGTGAATCTCGGCGACGACCGGGCCGCGATGTACCTGGCCTCTTTGACCATGTTGTCGGGAAAAGTGTGATTCGTCAGATCGACATCAAGGATCATGCCGCTCGGACCGTAGAAGCGGGTAACCAGACCCCTAGGACTCACTTTCCAGCCCGGCGGCACGTCGATCGCGAAGCCTGCCGCCTCCGACGTGGCTTCCGCGGCAGTGACCCGCTCGGGCGACCATCCGGCCGGGAGCGTGGTGGTCGGCTCGTTGAGCGCGTTCACCGACTGGAAGTTCGTCTTGGGATCAGCGTTCGTTCCTGATCCGCTCGTCCCCGGCCCGGCTCCGTTGTGGTGCAGCGCGTACGCGGCACCCGCGCCGATCACGGCGGCAAGCACCGCCGCGAAGATCACCAGGATGATCCATCGCCATGGTCCCCTGCCGCGCTGCGCCCGGCCGCCTCCCGCGCCCGGAGCGTACTGCCCGATGGATCGGCCGAGCGGCGTGCTCGTCCCGGGAAAGGCGCTGTACGCCGCCGCCGCTGGCTGCGCCGTCCCGTAACTCGGTTGCGCCGCCGCTCTATACGCGGGTTGCTGCGCTGCCCCGTACGTCGACTTCGGCTGCGGCTGCACAGTGCCTGAGTGGTTCTGGCGCGCCGCGGAGAACGTGGCCGCCGGCGCCCGTTCCCCTGGTCTGCTCGCCGTGAACGTGGGCGCCGGCGGCCA
>Ga0209881_1000441_pt1 | contig 10830 bp, 8 predicted proteins | sample PersoiDNA2013193_FD_185804 | JGI IMG/M metagenome (GOLD analysis project Ga0209881, IMG submission 185804) | Permafrost soil microbial communities from the Arctic, to analyse light accelerated degradation of dissolved organic matter (DOM) -... | ecosystem: Environmental > Terrestrial > Soil >... | reverse complement strand
CCATAGCACAATCCTGCCCGAACCACCCCGCAATATCAGGTAATTAACCGACGCGGCCATACGCACGCTTTTCTGCCACTAAGAAAAGTTTCCAAGATCTTTTGATGAGCTAAGGCCCTGCCACTGAATTTGCCGCTAAGAATCGCCGAGGCAGAGGTCCGCGGCCCGGTAACCGACCAGCATGGCGGGCGCGGCGGTGTTGCCCGCTACCTGGACGGGCAGGACCGAGGCGTCGGCGATCCGCAGGCCCTCCGTGCCGCGCACCCGTAGCCGGGCATCCACCACGTCGTCGTCGTGAGGGCCCATCGCGGCGGAGCCGACCGCGTGGTAGAGGCCGGTGCCGGTCCGGTGGGAGTAGTCGACCGCCTGCGCGGCAGTGGCGACCCCCGGGCCTGGGAACTCCTCGCCCGCGATAAGGCCGGCGACCGGGCTCGTGGCCAGCACCTCGCGGCCGATGGACAGGACGGGGCCGGCCGCGGCCCGGTCGGCTTCCGTCTCGAGGAAGCGCGCGTCGATGACGGGAGCGTCGTCGGGGTCAGCTCCCGACGCGTGCACGCTGCCGCGCGTCTGCGGGCGGATCGGGTAGGCCATGAACAGGATGCCGGCGTGCCCGGCGAGCTTCATGTCCCTGCTCGACGTGTCCAGTGCCATCGGGGCGAACAGCCCCTGGACGTCCGGCCGCGCCTGCGCCTGGTCCGATTTGAACTGGCAGACCAGGTCATAGCCGGCGGTGGCGAGCAGGCCCTTTCCGGTAAGCAGGTACTTGAGGCCTTCCCGCGCCTGGCCTGGCAGGCCTGCCAGGCGCCGGGCGGCACCGGTGTCCTCCTTGAGCGTGACCTGCATCGCGACGCCGCGCTGCTCGATGAGGCGTTCCCCGACGTTCGGCGACGCGACGCGGGTCTCGATGCCGAGGGCGCGGAGCACGTCGGGACGGCCGACCCCCGACCGTTCGAGCAGCAGCGGGGTCTCGACCGCGCCCGCACAGACGATCACCTCGTTGCGGGCCTTGATGTCTCGTGTCGTCTTGCCGTTGTCCCGGACTCGCACGCCGACGACGCGGCGGCCGTCGAACAGCAGGCGGCCGACCCGGGTACGGGTGGCGACGGCGAGGTTTCCGTTTCCGTTTGCTAGCGCCGGGCGGACGAAGGCGGTGTAGGAGGTGGTGCGGCGGCCGTTCCTTATCGTGGACGGGGTGAAGCCGATCCGCTCGGCGTCGCTCGCGTTGACGTCCTCGACGTGCTCCCAGCCGCGCGTGACGGCCGAGGCGAGGACGGCGGCCGTGATCGCGTCACCGGTGTCCGTTACCGACACGCCGAGCTTGCCGCGTCCGCCGCGCATTTCGGACGCGCCGAGGCTGTGGTCCTCCATGGCCAGGTACGCGGGCAGCACGTCCGCCCAGGACCAGCCGGGGTTCCCCCGCGCCGCGAGCCCGTCCCAGTCGGCCGGCGCGCCGCGGGTCCACATCATCCCGTTCACCGCCGCCGAGCCGCCCAGCACCCGGCCGCGCAGCCACACCTCGGGGTCGCCGCCCGGCGTGACCGGCCGCGTCTTATACCGGTAGAGGTAGCGGTCGCCGCGGAGCGTGTAGTAGAAGCCCTTCGGGATGTACAGCAGCGGGTTGCGGCCGCGGCCGCCGTACTCGATGAGCAGCACGCTTGGGCGAGATTCCGCCGCCGCTAGCCGCCCCGCCAGCACGCACCCCGCCGCCCCGGCACCGACGACGATGTAGTCGAACTCCACACCGGCTATCTTCGCTGGTCCGAGGGGATGGAGCGAACGCGGGCGCGCCTGGCCGGGTCGGACCTTCAGCGCGATCGACTCTTGGGTTATGCCGCAGGGCTGAGCCACAGGCGGACCGCGAGGGCGAGGCCGGTGAGGGCGACGAGCCAGCGGAGCAGGGCGGGGGGCATGCGGCGGGCCACCCAGGGTCCGGCGAGGCTGCCCGCGAACATCCGTCCCACCGCCGCCCAGTCGACGTGGGCAAGGACGATGAAGAGCACCGCCGAGGTGATCGTCGCGGCGCCTACCACCATGTTCTTCAGTGCGTTGGCGCCGACGAGGGCCGGTTCCGTGGTCAGCATGAGAAGGGCGAGGAACAGCACGCCAGACCCGGCGCCGAAGTACCCGTTGTAGACCGACAGGACGAGCAGCCCGGATGGCAGCAGCAGGACGCTTCCCCGGCCGTCGCCCGCCCGCAGGGCCGACCTGGCCGCGATCCGTGGCTGCAGCAGCAAGGCGAGGGACCCGGCGGCCACCAGGAACGGCACTATCCGGCCGAGTACCCCGGCCAGGAACAGCGCGCCGGACAGCGGGGTCACCGGGCGGGCCGACTGTTCCTGATCACCACCGGCCCACACTACCGGGCCCTGCTCCCCGATCGGCTCCCGTCCGATCGCCCCGGCGCTGCTGGTCACTCGTAGAGGGCGTCCAGCGTCTTGCCCGCAAACCCCATCGGCCTGCCGATTAGCAGTGTCGACCGTGGTCGACTACGCTTGAATAAACGTATGTCCTTAGTCAAGTAAGCCCCGGAGCAGTGTGACAAGCGAGCCAGGATCCAGCGGCTCGCGCCACGATCCGCCGGAAAGTGGCAACCCGTTGCCACCTGCATCGCAGAACCGATACCGTCACGTCCAGTTGGCGCATCCCGACGACGGGCGGGCCGACGGCACGGTGGCGCGGACTAGCGCGCGACACGGGCATGCGGAGCAAGCTGATGCGCAACTGCTTGCGACCGAAATGTCAGACCTGCCCCTTATGGTGCTTCCCGTCTGGTGGGGACGGAAGAGGGGACAGATTGAGATGCTGACGCTGCCGCAACTGGAACGGCACCTGTTCGGAGCGGCGGACATCCTGCGGGGCAAGATGGATGCCTCCGACTTCAAGGAGTACATCTTCGGGATGCTGTTCCTGAAGCGCTGCTCCGACCAGTTCGACGCAATGCGCGAAACCCTCATCGCCGACCTGCGGCGGCAGGGCAAGACGGAACAAGGGGCCGCCAACCTCGCCGAGATGCCGGACTTCTACCTCAAGAGCGGCTTCTACTACGTCCCCGAAGAGGCCCGCTGGCGGCATATCAAGGACCAGTCGCGCGCCGGGCACGTCGGCCGCCTGCTCAACGTTGCACTCGGTCAGCTCGAAGAGCGTAATCCCGCGCTTCAGGACGTTGTCAAGCACATCGACTTCGAGCGCCGGGTCGGCCAGACCGCCATCAAGGACGTCAGCCTGCAGAAGCTCATCGACCACTTCGGCCGCTACCGGCTGCGGAACGAGGACTTCGAGTTCCCCGACCTGCTCGGCGCCGCCTACGAGTACCTGATCGCCGAGTTCGCCGACTCGGCGGGGAAGAAGGGCGGCGAGTTCTACACCCCGCGCGCAGTGGTCCGGATGATGGTCCGCCTGGTGGATCCGCGCAAGGGCATGCGGGTGTACGACCCGTGCAGCGGTTCCGGCGGCATGCTCATCTACGCGCGCGAGCACGTCGCCGAGCACGGCACCGAGGAGGACGCCCGCGACCTGTCGCTGTTCGGCCAGGAGAACAACGGCACCACTTGGGCGATCTCCAAGCTGAACATGGTCCTGCACGGGATCAACAACGCCGACTTGGAGAACGACGACACGCTCGCCGCGCCGAGGCACGTTGACGACCTGGGCCGGCTGCTCCGCTTCGACCGGGTGCTCACCAACCCCCCCTTCTCGCAGAACTACGCCAAGGCCGGAATGGAGCGCATGGAGCGCTTCAGCTACGGCTGGACCCCGGAGACCGGCAAGAAGGCGGACCTCATGTTCGCCCAGCACATCCTCGCGGTACTTGAGCCCGACGGACTAGGTGCGACTGTCATGCCACACGGCGTGCTCTTCCGCGGTGGCACCGAGAAGGACATCCGCAAGGGCGTCATCGAGGACGACCGCCTGGAAGCCGTCATCGGCCTCGCGTCCAATCTGTTCTACGGCACCGGCATCCCCGCCTGCGTCCTGGTGCTGCGCGGCAAGGCACAGCGCCCAGCGGGGCGCCGGGGCCGCGTGCTGTTCATCAACGCCGACCGCGAATACACCGCAGGCCGTGCGCAGAACTACCTCGACCCACAGCACGTCGAGAAGATCGTCACCGCCTACAAGGGCTACCGTGACATCCCCGGCTTTGCCCGCGTGGTCAGCTACGGCGAACTGGCGGACAACGACTTCAACCTCAACATCCGCCGCTACGTGGACAACACTCCCCCGCCAGAACCGCAGGACGTCCGCGCCCACCTGCACGGCGGCGTACCGGAGGCGGAGGTCGCCGCCCATGCGGCTTCGTTCGCCGCGTATGGCATCGAGGTGGCTGATCTCTTTGCGCCTTCCGAACGGGAGCGTGGCTATCGCAACTTCCCTTCCACTGGCTGGGAGAGCGTGGCGGACGAAATCCCGGCGATGGCCTCCCCTATGGAAACAAAACTGTCCGAGGCATTCGAAGACTGGTGGGAACGCCACGTCAAGCACATCACCGAACTCCCCGCCACCGGCCCGCAGCGAATCATGGAAACCCGCCGTGACCTGCTCGACTCCTTCGTCGCTGGACTCGAACCGCTCGGTGTCCTTGACCAGTACCAACTCGCCGGGGTGGTCGCCTCGTGGTGGGGTGACATCCAGTACGACATGAGAACCCTCGCCTACCGTGAGTTCAATGGCGTGGTTAAAGCCTGGCTCGCCACGATCGAGGCCGCGTTCGAGAACGACGAGGACGAGGCCCGCGACAAGCAGCGCATCGCGGCGGAAAAGCGCAAGGCCCGCGAGCACAGCTCGGTGCCGTTGCTGATCCCCGACTACCTAGCAGCCCTGGAAGAGGCGGAATCCCGCCGCGCCGACCTAGACGCCCAAGTCAAGGCTGCCACAGCGAAACCAGACGACGAGGACGAGGCAGAGTCCGAGTCCGAGTCCGAGTCCGAGTCCGACGACGTTTCCGCGGAAACGCTCAGCCCTGCCGAACTGAAGAAACTGCGCACCGAGCTAGCCGAGGCGAAGAAGCAGGTCAGGAAGTTGGAGGCGGACTTCCTCAACCAGATGAACTACTCGATTAAGCGACTGGACGCAGCCTCTGAGGAGGGGCTGGTGCGCACGGTCCTCAAGGGTGACCTAAACCGTCGGCTGACCGCAGCGTTCGCCACCGGCCCGCGCGCCCTAGCCAACCGCTACCGCACCTGGGCCGACAAGTACGCAATCTCCTTTCTTGATTCCGATTCACAGCGCGCAGCGTCAGCCGAGAAACTCAAGGGCTATCTCGAGGACCTTGGATATGCGTGATACCGTACTATTTCCCGAGGTGACGATAGGCGAAGTTGCTGCCCTAAACCCAGAAGCGTTGCCGTCCCGAACACCTTCTTCATATTCGTTCAAATATGTCGATCTTAGTGCGGTTGATCACGGTACGATCGATTGGACCACCCTATCGACGCTTACGTTTGCATCGGCTCCATCACGGGCGAGACGCAAGGTTCGGACTGGCGACTGCATTTTCGGGACGGTCAGGCCAGGGCTCCAATCTCACGGCTATATCGGGCATCACTCAGAAAATATTGTCACATCGACTGGATTTACCATAATACGCACCCAAACCAGCGTGCTAGATCAGCGATTCCTCTTCCACTGGCTCATGACCAACGAAATCATGCGGCAAGCCACGAATCTTGCCGTGGGATCTAACTACCCTGCAGTAAACGAGTCAGATGTTGGACGGCTCCGCATCCGGCTTCCCGCTCTCCGTGAACAGCAGCAGGTCGCGGAGATCCTCGACAGCGTTGATCTGAGCATCGCGTCGACAGAAGCAGTTATCGCGAAGCTCAAGCTAAAGAACTCCGGCCTCTTGCACGCACTCCTGCACGAAATCGATGTCCAAGCGCGCCCACTGATCGACTTCCTGGCGGAGCGACCGCGTAACGGCTTCTCTCCTAATGAGGCCGAGTCCTGGACGGGCGTGGTCACTATCGGCCTAGGCTGCCTGACAACTGATGGGTTCGTGCCGCGGCAAGTGAAGAACGTCCCCGCGCATGATGCACGCTATGCGGGGTCGTGGCTGTCCGACGGCGACTTGCTGATGAGCCGGTCGAACACCTTCGACCTCGTTGGACTCGTGGGCAGATACAGCGATGTCGGAGCGCCCTGTGTCTACCCCGACCTGATGATGAAGCTCGTTCCCAGCAAGCTCGTTCGATCGGAATACCTAGAACTCGTACTGCGCAGCGTGGATACACGTGAGCACATCAAGCGAATGAGCCAGGGAACGTCGGGGAGCATGGTCAAGATCAGCGCTGGCGGCATCGTCAAACTCTTGGTGAGAATCCCGAACCTGCAGGAACAGGATCGACTTCTGTCCATCTTCGCGGCCGAAACGGCAAATATCCAAGCACTGGAACGCGAGAAGGCCAAGCTCCGCCTGCTCAAGCAGGGACTGATGGACGACCTGCTCACCGGGCGGGTGCGGGTGCCTGTGGAGTCCGTGCCGGGCGCCTGAGGAACTAGCTCCCGGCACGGACGTGGATGCGGTTAGGCGTCGCAGGCCTCCAGGTAGTCAAGTACGGCGGTGAAGACGCCGGGGGCATACCACGACAGCCAGGTCATGGCGTCGGAAAGCTCCTGATCGCTGCGGCCGCGCAGGCGCGCGTCCCAGGGATTGTCCTCGATGTCGGCCGCGGGAATGGCGTGCGCGGGCGAGACGGGGTGCGTACGAATCCAAGACTGCCCTATATTTCCGATTTGTTAGGATAGGGCCGGAAGTCATTCAACTGTCCGTTCGCCGGAAGCTCCGAGGGTATTAGCGCCAAGGCGGCACGACGCGGACCAGACCGCAGGCCAGTTTCGAGGGAACCGCCTGCGGGCGCGCCTGCACTTTGCTGGTCACTGTTCGCCGTTGCGCGTCTGGGGAGTGCCTTGACGCGAGATTGGCCATTGCGCCGTATGGTCGCGTTCGAGCGGGGTGACGATCTCGACGCGTTCGGCGGGGACGACGCAGAGGGTGACCTCGACGGGGGCTTGCGTCTTGGCTGAGGTGCCGACGCGTGCGATCTCGATGACGACGGCTCGGGTGGCGATCTGCAGGAGGTCCGCTTCGTCGGGGAGGGGTATCCGGGCGCGGACGTGCTCGGTCCATGAGATGGGTCCGTGGCCGGCTTCCTCCAGTCGGTCCAGGTAGCCGCCGGGCCCGGTGTCGGGCTCGGCGGCGCGGGGAGCGTCCGCTATGGCGTCAGGGTGTATCCAGGAGTCCACGAGTTGGAAGGGCAACTCTCCGGCGGGGCTGGTGACCCGGCGGCGGCGGACGACCCGGTCGCCGTCTGCCACCCGCAGGAGGTCGGCGACGCGCGGCGGGCACGGCTCGACTGAGGCACGCGGGGTGCCGTGTGCCTGCCAGGACTCGGCCTGGGCGGCGGGGAAGTTGTAGCCGGCCGCGCCGGGCACCGTGATCCCGGCGACCGTGTACCCAGGGTCGCGGGTGATCTTGTTGCCGCGCTCGATCCGGCGGCGTACCGTCGGCCACTGGACCACGGTGCCGCGCTTGCGGACTGCCCGGACCATGCCCTCCCCTTCGAGCACGCGCACGGCCTCGGCGATGACCGCCCTCTTGGTCTCGTAGGCTTCCGCGAGGTCGGACTGGCGCGGTAGCGGCTGGCTGGAGCGGTACTCGCCGGCCATGATCCGCCGTCGCAGGTCGTCGGCGATGACGCGGTAGCGAGCGACCATCAGAACTCCTTCCATCTAATATGCCCCCGCATATTGACCCCACTCTGGGTTGCACTCACAGTGGGATTATGCCCCCGCATAACTGGATGCTGGGCGAGACCTAGGAAATGGTGGACGCGATGTCCCGCTCGGCACGGCAATTGCGGCCTGACCGCCCGCTAGAAGAACCCGATCCTCTGGCTCGCTGGCGCGAGGCGACCGGAGGGTGCGGTATGACGCCGGATATGTACCCGTTAATCCCGGCTGACGCGCGCGTCACAGCCGACCCGCCGATGCTGGTCCTAGACGGCCTGGAGTTTCCCATCACGCCGGCCGTGGCTGAACGCCTCCGCCGGCTCGCCCCGGGACTCACCGGCCGGGTTCCCCTCAGCGCGATGGCGCTGCTGGACGAGGATGCCGCGCTACTGGGGCAGCTTCAGGAGCAGGGGGTACTGTTCGACCTCCGCGTTTCGGCTGACTCTGTTCCGACGCGACAGTTCTGCGACTACCTGTACGCCCGGATCACGCGCTGGCGGACCAGCAAGCCCCCGGACCGATGGCCGTGGCGGGACGTCATCGCCCGCGGCGACGCGTCCACCGGGTACCTGCAGGGCATACTGACCGAGAACTACCACTACGTCCGCGCCGCCGCCGTCCGGCAGAGCCCGCTGCTCAGCCGCGCCGCGTCCGCCGTACAGTTCGACCTCGTCCGGGAGTTCGTCACCGGAGAAGCCAGCCATGAGCGCTACTTCCTTGAGTCCCTGACGCGGTGGGGCGTCCCCGCTGCCGATGTCCAGGTCGCGGTGCCGCTGGCATCAACCGCAGGGTTCATCGGCCTGCAGTACCGCCTCGCGCACCGGTCGCTGCTTGACTACCTCGCCGGCTCGGCGGTCCTCGAAGTGGACCCGGAGGTATATGTGCGGGCCGGGGATCCGTATCAGCTGTGGGAGAGCGTCTACGGCATAGCACCCGAGATCCTGGCGCCCGTCCGGCAGCACATCCGCGACGACGTGCTCGGCGGGCATGCCAGCCTATTCCGCCACGTAGCGCTTGGCGCGGCCCCGCAGGCACTGCCGCTTGAGGCCGCGCTGAGCGCCCTAGCGTCAGCGCGGGCGGTGTTCGACGCGACCCGGCTGTGGCAACGAGACATGTATGAGCACTACCAGCTCGGCGGCGGGTCACCGGCGAAGGCGGCCTTGTAGAGATCAGTGGCTGGTAGCCTCGCCCCGTGCCTTTTCTCGCCTCTGATCCCGCACGTAACGAGCAGCTCGGGCACCTGCGGGGCTCCCATCCCGTGTTCCGCGTCGAGCACGCCGACACCGCAGCTGACAGCGGCACGGTACGGCTGGAGTTCCGGTTCACGTGCGGGGAGACGGCGTTCACACCGTCGGTCGAGTTCATCGGCCTGCGGGAGGACGAGGCAGCCCGCACGGCCGCGCCGACCGTGCGGCGGCTTGTGCGCGCGCTGGCCATCGTGGAGGCGTTCAGCTACTGGAAGGCGTTCTGCAGCCCGGTCATCGAAGTAGCCCTGCCGCCAGCCGACCCGGCCGAGACCGCCTGGTGGGAATTCTTCTGGCCGAAGGCGATGGGCGAGTTCTTCTACCGCAACGGCATCGACTTCACCGCGCCCGGCTTCCTGCGAATCACCGCCCCACCCGGCCTCTCCCCTGTCGCCGAACCCGACGGCCCGGTCCCCGGCAGCCAGGCAGGCGCGCCGCCCCTGGTGATGTTCAGCGGCGGCAAGGACTCGCTGGCTCTCACCTATGCCATCCGCGGTGACGACGCCAAGGCGACCGACTTCTTCCTGTACAACCCCACGGAGAGCCAGCGGAGCCTCGCCGAGTCGCTGGCCGGCGGCGGCAGGATCATCGAGGTCCGCCGCCAGGTGCTGCCCGAACTGCTGGCCCTGAACGATTCCGGTCACCCCAACGGGCACACCCCTTACTCCGCCTACCTGGCGCTGGCCGCGCTGCTGGTCGGCTACCTGCGGGGCAGCGCCATGGTGCTGGCCGGCAACTCGCGCAGCGACGACGAGCCGAACGTCGGGGACTACCTCGGCATGCCGGTCAATCACCAGTGGACCAAGAGCCACGAATTCGAGGCCGCGCTCGGCGGCTACCGCGACCGCTGGTTGCCCGGGGCGCCGCTTTATTCCAGCCCGCTGCGCCCCCTGCTCGAGCTGCAAATCATCCGGTCCCTCGAGCCGCACATGGATGCCTATCTGAAGACCGCTAGTTGCAACAAGACCAAAGGCCTCGGCTGGTGCCGCAAGTGCGCCAAGTGCGCCTGGGTGTTCCTCGCGACGGGCAGCCTGTTCGGTCATGACCTCGCGGTGAGCAAGGCCGGGGGCGACCTGTTCGCCGACGCCGCACTCTCCGGGCTGTACGAGGCCATGGCCGGGCTGCCCGGCGCCGGAGACAAGCCGTTTGAGTGCACTGGCACTGAGGAGGAAGTCCGCTCGGCCATCCAGGCTGCCGGACAGCACGGCACCGACCTTCCCGCCCTCGTCGCATGCCTGCGTGACCCGGCCGTCCAAGCAGCCAGGCCGCTTGACGTGGTCCTCAAAGACTGGGGCCAGGACGACCTGCTGCCTAAAGAACTAAATGCTCGGGTCCGCCGCGCCGCGCAACTGTAACTGAACGCCTTGAAGAACATGGTCGCCCACAACCATCGCTAAGGTCATCCAAGACGACTACGAATCAGCCGAGAACACCGAGTAGGTTACGCCGCAATCGCGCCATCGAGTCCGTGCAACCTGACAGCCTGGCAGGCGGGTGTTACTGGCTAAGACTGTAAGGCCGCTGGCAGCGGGGCGGTCAGTGCGGGCGCGATGCCAGTAAGCGCGGCTTGCAGGTCGGGGTCCGCAAATGAGAGCGCACTGTCGAAGCGGTGCTGGAGATTGCTCGCCAGCCTGGCCACGCTGTTTCCGCAGTATCCCTTCCGCAGGTATATACGCATCCACTGATCACCAATGTCAAAGCTCAGCGGCTGGCCGACGTGCAGATCGACTGCCTGTAGCTATTCACCAAGCGTCAGCGCGTTATGCCTGTTCGGCGCCCCGTTGGGCTGGCTGGGCCTGCTGGGGTTGCGGCTTGCGTGCCCGACACGCCGGCCGGGGTTGTTGACTGGCGCGCTGGGATG
>Ga0209881_1000440_pt1 | contig 10855 bp, 8 predicted proteins | sample PersoiDNA2013193_FD_185804 | JGI IMG/M metagenome (GOLD analysis project Ga0209881, IMG submission 185804) | Permafrost soil microbial communities from the Arctic, to analyse light accelerated degradation of dissolved organic matter (DOM) -... | ecosystem: Environmental > Terrestrial > Soil >... | reverse complement strand
ATGGATGATAGGTACGGGCTTAAGGGGGCTTCCGGCTCCAGGCGGCTGGCCTTGTCCTGGCAGCATCGTCTTCAAGGGGAAGGAGACGGCGATGGGGAGCAGGCGCGTGGCGCGGCTGGCGTGCGCGGCCGTGGCGGCCGTTGCGGGCGTGGCGCTGGCGGCCGGCGTTGCCGGGCCTGCGGGCGCGGCCCGGACCGGGGTGGGGCCGTCGGCGGATTCTGTCCGGGAGAGCCTTATCTCCACTGTCGCCGGCGGTGCCGGCGGGCCCGGCGCGGCGACTTCGGTCGCGGTCAGTCCGTGCGGCGTGGACTGGGCGGGCGGCTGGCTGTACATCGGGGACGGCTCCATGGTGCGCCGGGTGAGCGCGGCCACGGGTGCGCTCGCCACGGTGGCCGGGGACAACGCGGCGGGCCCCGCAGACGATAGCGGCACCGCCGTGAGCAGCGCGGTCCCCCAGGCGTGCGGCACGCTGCTCGACGGGGCGGGGAACCTGGTGATCGCGGCCGGCCTCCGGGTACTGGTGGCAGCCGCCAGGACGGGCAGGTTCTACGGGCGGTGGATGACCGCCGGGCACATGTACACGGTGGCCGGCACCGCTGCCATCGGCCGATACGGCGGGCCTGATGGCGATGGCGGGCCGGCCACCGGGGCCACCTTGTCCGACGCTGCGGACGTGGCCTTCGACCGGTCCGGGAACCTGCTGGTCGCTGATTCGGGGTATCCGGCGGATTGCGGAGAGGAAATGCCGCTAGGTTCGCTGGTGCGGGTGGTGGCAGCCAGGACGGGCACGTTCTACGGCCAGCGGATGACCGCCGGCGACATCTACACGGTGGCGGGCGTGCAGTCCGTCGGGCCCGCGGGCGACGGCGGGTCGGCCGCCAGCGCCTGGCTCGGCCCTGTGATCGGATCGGTCCGGCCGGACCGATCCGGGAACCTTGTCCTAGCGGACGGCGGCGAGGATGACCCGTGCGGCGTGCACGGGCCGTCGGTGCGGCTGATCGCCGCCGTGACCGGCACCTTCTACGGCAAGAAGATGACGGCCGGGCACATCTACACGGTGGTCGGCAACGGGAAGGCAGGCAGCGGCGGCGACGGCGGCCCGGCTACGCGGGCCTCGCTGGAGCGTGCCGGAAGCGCCGTCGTGGACGGTGCGGGCAACCTGGTGATCGGCGACTACATCCGGGTGCGCGTGGTGGCGGCCAGGACGGGTACCTTCTACGGCCAGCGGATGACCGCCGGGTATATCTACGGCATCGCCGGGACCGGCCGGGCCGGGTATTCCGGCGACGGCGGGCCGGCCGGCAAGGCCCGGGTGGCATGCGGGGCGGTCGCGCTTGACGCGGCCGGGAACGTGCTGCTGGCCGACGGCCACCGGGTGCGGATGGTGGCGGCCAGGACGGGCACGTTCTACGGCCGGAAGATGACCGCGCGCGACATCTACACCGTGGCCGGGAACGGGACGGCGTTCTCCGGCGACGGCGGGCTGCCGCTGCGGGCCGAGTTCAGCAACCCGACCGGGGTCAGCGCGGACAGGGCAGGTGACATCGCCTTCACCGCGGTGACCGACCCCGACTTGGGCGTGGGCAGCACTACGGTGGACCTGGTCGCAGCCCGGTCTGGCAGGTTCTTCGGCAGGCGGCTGACCGCCGGGCACCTGTACACGCTGGCAGGAAACGGCATCGCCGCATTCCGGGGTGATGGCGGCCCGGCCCGCGACGCCGAGTTCAGCATCGGGGGCCGTACCTCCGCCGTGGCGTTCGACGACAGCGGCAACCTCGTGGTGGCCGACATGGGCAACGAGCGGGTGCGGCTGATCGCCGTCAGGTCCGGCCGCTTCTACGGCCAGGACATGACCGCCGGCTACGTCTACACCATCGCCGGCTCCGGCGGGTTCGGGGGATTCTCCGGGGACGGCGGGCCCGCGGTCAAGGCCGCGCTGGACTACCCGACCGCGGTCGCGGTAGATCACCACGGCAACGTCCTCATCGTCGACTCGCTGAACGGTCGGGTCCGGGTCGCCGCCGCCGCCACGGGCACCTTCTACGGCCGGAAGATGACCGCCGGCAACATCTACACCGTGGCAGGCGACGGCAGCTGGGACTTCAGCGGCGACGGCGGCCCGGCCGTCAAGGCCGGCATGCTCCCGATGGCAGCGGCCGCAGACCCGGCAGGAAACGTGATCATTACCGACTGGAACAGCCGCCGGGTGCGGCTGGCGGCGGCCAGGACCGGCACGATGTACGGCCAGAAGATGACCGCCGGCGACATCTATACCATCGCCGGCAGCGGCGGCCAGGGGTCTTCCGGCAGCGGCGGCCCGGCCAGGAACGCCGACTTCGAGATCCTGGACGGTGTGACGGCCGACCGGCACGGCAACGTGATCTTCACCGACAGTTTCAGCGGTGCCGTGTGGGTGGTGGCAGTCACCCACGGCAGGTTCTACGGCCAGGCCATGACCGCCGGCGACGTGTATGTCGTGGCCGGCGGCGGTGCCAGCCTCGGCGACGGCGGCCCCGCCGCCAGCGCCCTGCTCAGCTCCCCGTCCGCCGTGGCCGTGTCCCCGACGGGCAGCCTGCTGGTGACCGACGGCGCCGACAACCGGCTACGGGCGATATCACCATAGACCGCCGGCGTGCCGTTCCCGTTCAGGCGGCCGTCCGGCTATCACCGACCCTGAGATCACGCGCGTCGAGCTCCGCCGGACCCGCGACGAGCGGGACCGGCTCAAGGCGAAGTCCAGCGGGCTCGGCCACCAGATCACCCAGGTCGGCATCGCCGTGATCCTCCGGAGGGCCGCATCGGCCTGGCGGGGAAGGCCGCAGCGTTCCCCGGCGGCCGGCGGTCCGCGCCCGGTAGCGTCGGATGCGTGGAAACCGTCATCGTCGGGGCGCGCGGCAGCAGGCTCGCGCAGGTCATGGTTCAGGAGCTGATCGCCTGCCTGAGCGGCTGCCCGGTGATGCAGTTCAAGGCTAAGTCGGTGATGACCGACGGGGACAAGGACCGCAAGACCCCGCTGCGGAACCTCGGCGGCGGCGAGGGCGGCGTGTTCACCACCCAGCTCGAGCAGGAACTGCTCGCCGGGAACATCGACATCGCCGTCCACTCCCTGAAGGACCTGCCGACCGGGCCGCCCGACGGCCTCGTCCTCGCCGTGACGCCTCCGCGCGCCGACCCGCTCGACGCCCTCTGCGGGTCCACGCTCGAGGGCCTGCGCCCCGGCGCGCGTGTCGGGACCGGGTCAGCCAGGCGGATCGCCCAGCTGAAGGCGCTGCGCCCGGACGTCGAGGTCGTGCCGATCCGCGGCAATGTCCCGCCCCGCCTGGCGAAGCTGAAGACGAGCGGGCTGGACGCGGTGATCCTCGCGGCCTCCGGGCTGCGGCGGCTTGGCCTCGACGACGCGATCACCGAGCTGCTTGACCCAGCCCTGTTCCCGCCGTCTCCCGGCCAGGGCGCGCTGGCGGTCCAGGTCCGCGCCGCCGGCCGGGAGCTGCTGGAGATGCTCAACGCGTTCGGCGACCCCGACGCCGACGCGGCGGTCCGCGCGGAACGGGTCCTGCTCGGCGAACTGCACGGCGGCTGCTCTGTCCCCGTCGGTGCTCACGCTGTCCGGTCCGACGGGATGCTGACGCTCAGCGCTCAGGTGACCTCCCTGGACGGACAGCAGCGGGTAACCGGAACAGTGACCGGCCCGGACCCGGAGGCCGCCGGCAGGGAACTGGCGGCGCTCCTGCGTGACCGCGGCGCGGACGCGGTCCTGGACCAGATCCGCGAGCCGGCCGGCCGCTAGCCAAGCGCCGCCGCCAGGCCTGCGGCGGCATAGGTGATGACCTACCTTGACCTGCGGCTTTCCTCTTCTCGGTGCGCTTTGGGTTGTCGCTTCCCGTCCAGAACCTCACGTCGGAGACATGTCTCGCACGCAAAAACCCCTCATGACCAGGGCTTCTTCTAAATCGACTTAAGATAACCGCCTGATATGCTCGGCGGTCCCGCTCCGGGCAGGTCAGCTCAGCTCAGGGCGCCCCGAGCCGGCTGTTCTGCGCGCCGTCGCGCTCGGAACGAGGCGATGACATGCCACGCCCCCAGGGGCTATGACGCCCCAAATTTGGGGATGTTGTTATTCGGCATCCCTTGTCGCGGTGGTCTAGGAGGGGCGATAAGGATGAGCAGGCGTAATACCAAGCAAGGCAAGGCCCAGCGCCGCGCGGAGCGTGACCGTCGGCAGCACTCCATGACCTCTGACCAGGGGCCTCGGGCTGTCGGGGTTCAGGCGGTTGCGGTGGCTCCGCGCCCAGACGGTTCTGGTCGCCGGAACTGGGATGAACACGGTTCCGGGCCGCGCTCCGACGCTGACGGCGGCTTGATCGCGGTGGAGCTCGGCGAGGCTGGTCTGGATACCGGCGCGGATCTGGAGAACGCGGATCTGGAGAACGCGGATCCTGGCGACTTCGGCGATCTCGACGCCGACGATGCCGGCCTTCAGGCCGCGCTCACCGTCCTGGCTGTCCTCGCCGACGACATCAGCGACGTCGCCGAGGTGGCCGAGGTGGCCGGCGATCCGGCCGGCAGCGCCGGCGGGCCGGAAGTACCGGAAGTACCGGACGGGCCTGAAGACCTCGGGGACCCTGAGACGGGCCGGCCGTCCGCCGAGACGGCTGGCGCGGCCGGCGCGCGCGTGGCCGGGCTCTCCCCGGAGGCGGGCGGCGGCGAGGAAATCTTCGTCTTCGGTGACGATGACGATGACGACGACCTGCCCGCCGCTCGGGTAACGGTCGCGGGCGCGACCGCCGACCCGGTCAAGGACTACCTCAAGCAGATCGGCAAGGTACCGCTCCTCAGCGCCGAGCAGGAGGTTGACCTCGCCAAGCGCATCGAGGCGGGCCTGTTCGCCGAGGAGAAGCTTGCCGGGGGCAGGGGCCTGGCCGACGGCCAGCGCATCGACCTTGAGTGGATCGCCCAGGACGGCCGCCGGGCGAAGAACCACCTGCTTGAGGCGAACCTGCGGCTCGTGGTGTCGCTGGCCAAGCGGTACACCGGCCGCGGGATGCTCTTCCTGGACCTGATCCAGGAGGGCAACCTCGGCCTGATCAGGGCCGTCGAGAAGTTCGACTACGCCAAGGGCTACAAGTTCTCCACGTACGCCACCTGGTGGATCAGGCAGGCGATCACGCGCGCGATGGCGGACCAGGCGCGGACCATCCGCATCCCGGTGCACATGGTCGAGGTCATCAACAAGCTGGCCCGGGTGCAGCGGCAGATGCTGCAGGACCTGGGCCGCGAGCCGACGCCGGAAGAACTCGCTGCCGAGCTCGGCATGACCCCGGAGAAGGTCACCGAGGTGCAGATGTACGGCCGCGAGCCGATCTCGCTGGACACGCCGCTCGGCGAGGACGGGGACAGCGAGTTCGGTGACCTGATCGAGGACTCCGAGGCGATCCAGCCCGGCGAGGCGGTCTCGTTCATCCTGCTGCAGGAGCAGCTGCACTCGGTGCTCGACACGCTGTCCGAGCGCGAGGCCGGCGTGATCTCGATGAGGTTCGGACTGACCGACGGGCAGCCGAAGACGCTGGATGAGATCGGCAAGGTCTACGGGGTCACGCGGGAGCGGATCAGGCAGATCGAGTCCAAGACGATGTCGAAGCTGCGCCACGAGTCCCGCTCCCGGGTCCTCCGCGACTACCTGGACTAACTTGGAAGGCAGACGAATGAGCCCGAACGGAGCAGGTCGGCGACTGCCTGGTCCAAGCGCTAGCGGCGCGGTACTGACTTGAAGTAGTCCGATGACGCGCGCTGCCAGAGGAAGACGATGGCGACCAGGCCGATCACCCAGACGACGAGCCCGTAGATCCGGGCCGCGCCGCCACCTGACAGCGCGCTCGCGCCGCCAAGGCTCACTAGCGCGCCGATCGTGTCGATGGCGAAGAGCACGGTCGAGACGATCCGCGCCCAGCCCTTGCCCGCCTTGCTGCTCTGCGCCAGCCAGATCCAGAGCGCGGCGGCGATCAGGCCGCTGGCGATGGACACGCCGATCGCGAGGTGATCGGCGCTGGTTAGCTGCGCTGACGTCAGGTTCGGGCTGCGCTTGAGTATCTGGCTCCGCAACGAGCCCGAGGTCGTCAAGGTGATGACGATGCCGATCAGGTTCGCCGCCGCGCCCACGTACATGACCTGAGCCGCTCTCACCACGGATTGCGGGGCGGGCGACCTGGGCTGCCCGGACACCTCGGGCGGCTGGTCGCCGCCCGGATAAGCCTGGTACATGACGGCTCCTAGAAAGCCGGTGGAATCCGACGATTTGTGTCGACACTACCCTGGGAAGAGAAAGAGAAAAAGCCGAATTATCCCGAACGGGCGCGTGGTTCCACCGCACCGCCCCCGCCTTCGCGTCAGCGGTCTGACGCGCGGACCGGGGCTACCACCGGCCGGCCATCCAGGCCTGTGGTCACGGCGACGCGGGCCGCGTAGACGGACTCGATCAGGCCGGCGGTCAGCACCGCGGACGGCGGCCCAGACGCCACTACCCGGCCCTCGTTGAGCAGCACGAGCTCGTCCGCGTACTGGCCGGCGGCGGTGAGGTCATGCAGCGTGGACAGCACGGTCAGCTGGCCGTCCCTGCGCAGCCCGTCGACCAGCTCGAGCACCTGCTGCTGATGGCCGACATCAAGCATCGACGTGGGCTCGTCGAGCAGGAGCACGCTCGGGTCGCTCGCCAGCGCCCGCGCGAGCACCACCCGCTGCCGCTCGCCGCCGGACATCCTGGCGAGATGGCGCGCCGCGAACCTGGCGACGTCGAGCCGCTCAAGCGCGGCCTGGGCGCGCGCCCGGTCGCGCCTGCCTGGTGTGGACAGGTATCCGAGGTGCGGCGTCCTGCCGAGCAGCACGTACTGCCCCACCGTCATGTCCGGCGGCAGCACGGGCTCCTGCGGTACGTAGGCCACCAGCCGCGCCCGCTCCCGTGCCCGCAGCGTCGCCGCGTCGGCGCCGCCGAGCAGGACCGTCCCCTCGTAGGGCACAAGGCCGGCCACGGCGCGGATCAGCGTTGACTTGCCCGCACCGTTCGGGCCGATCAGGGCGACCCAGCCGCCCTGCGGCACCGCGCAGCTCACCCCGGCGAGCACCGTCGCGCGGTCAAGCGTGACGCTCAGGTCCTCGACGGCGATCATGGTTCCCTGCCGCACCGCCATCAGGTGTCCACGTTGGCCGTGCCGCGGAGGACCCAGACGAACACGGGTGCCCCGACAAGCGCGGTGACCACGCCGATCGGCAGTTCCGCCGGGGAGAGCACGGTGCGTGCCAGGGTGTCGGCGAGGACGAGGAAGCCGGCCCCGCCGAGCATCGACAGTGGCAGCACGGACGTGTAGGACGTCCCGGAGGGCCCGAGGAGCCGCCGTGCCACGTGCGGGACGATGATGCCGACAAAGCCGATCAGGCCGCTCACCGCGACGGCGCTCGCCGCCGCGAGCGCGGCCGCCGCGACGACGAGCCCGCGGACGAGCCCCGGGCGCATGCCGAGCGTACGGGCCTCATCGTCACCGACGGAGAGCACGTCCAGGTGCCTGCCATGCAGCAAGATGACGGCCGAGCTGACGGCGGCGTACGGCAGGATCGTCGTCACCTGCTGCCAGGTCGCGGCGGAAAGCGAGCCGAGCAGCCAGCTGTAGACCACCTGGATGTCCTGCTGCGCCGAGCGCTGCAGGATGAACGTCTGCACGGCGGTGAGGAAGCTGCCGACGGCGATCCCGGCGAGCAGCAGCGTGGCCACGCCGCCGCCGAGAGGGCCGTGCCTGCTGGCGGCCGCTCCGGTGAGGTAGGCGACGGCGACCCCGGTCAGCGACCCGACGAACGCGGCGACCGGAGTGACGGCCGGCCCCGCGCCGCCGAGGTAAACGATCGCGAGCGTCGCGCCGAGCCCCGCGCCCGCGGACGCGCCGAGCATCCCCGAATCGACGAGCGGATTGCGGAACACGCCCTGATAACCGGCGCCTGCCAGCGCGAGCAGGCCGCCGACCAGCGCGCCGAGCACCACCCTTGGCAGCCGGATCTGGAAGAGGACCGCCCGGTCAAGCGGCGTGAGGCTGGACGGCAGCCGGACGAACGGCACCTTGTCGAGCAGCGCGGCGGCGGTCGCGAGCGGGTTCAGGTCGGCCGCGCCCACGAACGCCGCGACCAGCGCCGCGGCGACCGTGAAGGCCGCCGCGACGCCGAGCGCGCGGTGCTTAGTCATGCACCGTGTGCCCGCTCGACTGCCTGCGCGATCTCCGCGACGAGCTGGGGCAGGCGCGGCCCCCAGCGCGAGGCGATGTCGTCGTTCAGGCCGATGACCTCGCCGTCCTTGACGGCAGGGATACCCGACCAGCCCGGGCGCCTGGCGACCACGGCCGGGCTCTGGCCGCCGTCGGCCGCCTGGTTGTCGGCGAGGAAGACGACCCTCGGCTGCGCCGTGACGATGTACTCGGGCGACAGCTGCGGGTAGCCGCCGTCGGCGGCCTTGCTCGCCGCGTCCGCGATGTTCTTGAGCCCGAACAGGCCGGCGATCTGGCCGATGAAGGTGGCCGAGGTCGCGGAGTAGTACGGGTTAGCGCTCAGCTCCCAGTAGTAGGCCAGGCCCTTGTGACCGGTGCCCGCCTTGCGCACCGAGGCTGCGATCTGCTGCTTCATGCCCGCTACGACCTGCGCGGCCCGCGCGGCATGACCGGTCGCGCTGCCAACCTGGGCGATCTGCGCGTACGCCTGGGCGAGCGTTGCGGCCGCGGGCTCGATCAGCACGGGGATGCCGAGCTTGGCCAGCCCGGCGACGAGGCCGCCGGTGTTCTGCGAGGCGACGACGAGCGCCGGGCTGTACCTGGCGATCGCCTCCAGGTTGGGGGTGAGACCGGACAGGCTCGTCTTCGGCGCACCGGCCGGGTAGTCGGAGTACGCGTCGACCGCGACCACCTGCTTGCCGGCGCCGACCGCGTAGAGGTCCTCGGTGGAGGTCGGGTCGAGCGAAACGATCCTGGCCGGCTCGCTCTTGATCGACGCGCCTGTGTTCGATGCCGCCGTGCTTGATGCCGCCGTGCTTGATGCCGCCGTGCTTGATGCCGCCGTGCTTGATGCCGCCGTGCTTGACGTCACGGAACTCGCGGCGGAACTGCCGCTGGCGGACGAGCCGCAGCCGGCCAGCGCGGCCACGGCGATCGTCGCGGCGGCAGCCGTCACGGCGATGGCCGCGTGCCGAACCGTGTGCGGAAAGGGGGGTGTCATTGAGCTACTTCCTCCCGGGTAGGCGGGAAGGAAGGCGAGGTCGCCGGCGTACCTGGACATGCGCGCCCGGCGGCCGGGACGGATCGCCCTTCCCACGAGGGCAGATAACGTCCGGCGTGTCGGGAGTCGACCTGGCTTGGATCCCGCGCGCGGCGGGATCGTTACAGTTGCGGGACAGCGCCGGAATGGCCCGGACGAGGGCTTCACCGGCTTCGCTAACCAGACGCGCCGCCGACCTGACTGACGGATGACGATCACGGCCGGCGCCTGTAATCTAACACGCGATTCATGAGCGAAAGAGGCCAGGATGCGGGGACGACTCAGGCGGCGGGTGTTCCCGCTGATCGCCTCGGCTGGCCTCATCCTGATCGGGCTGTTCACCACCACGTGGGGCTCGACGCTGATCGGGCGCTCGGAGTGGGCGCTGCCCTACGACCTGTGGGGCACGCTGATCGCGACCGCCAGGCTGGCACACGGGAACATCGGCGGCCTCTACGCCCCGCCCACCGGCCTGATCTCGCTGCCGGGCGCGGCCGTCATCCTGCTGCCCTGCGCGGCCGTGAGCTCGGCGCTCGGCCTGTCGCTCGCCATTCCCGGGCCGGCCAACCTGCACCCGGCCGTCTGGCTGCTCGCCGGTCCCTACCAGATGGCCGTTAGCTGCGTGACGCTGTTCGCCGCCGATGCGCTCGCCGAGCGACTCGGCGTCCCGCGCTGGAGGCGGGTGCTGCTCACGGCCGCGAGCGTCGGCATCTTGTGGTCGGTGTCCGCTCGCTGGGGGCACCCGGAGGACGCCGTCGCGATCGGCCTGCTCCTGTACGCGGTGCTCGCGCAGAGCAACGCCAGGATCGCGCTCGCGGGCTGGCTAGCGGGCGCCGCCGTGTGCGTGCAGCCGCTCGTGCTGCTCGCGGTTCCCGTCCTGGTCGCGCTGCTGCCATGGCGGCGGATGGTGCCGTTCCTTATCCGCGCCGCGGCCCCCTCGGTGGTGCTGCTCAGCGCGGCCGCCGTGGCCGACTGGCACGACACCTACACCTCCGTCACCCGTCAGCCCGACTCCCCGGTCATCAACCACCCAACGCTCTGGACATCACTGGCCCCGCACATGTCCAACGACAACGTCGCGGCCGGCCCGTTCCGGCTCGCGACGATCCTGCTCGCCTGCCTGTGCGCCGTCGCCGTGCGCCGCCGGTGGCATGCCCTCCTAGACGGCGGGCTTGAAATCGGCGAATGGCCGACCGAGGTGCTGTCAAGCGTGCTGTGGTGGGCCGCCCTCACGCTGGCGCTGCGCTCGTTCTTCGAGCCGGTCATGGTCTCCTACTACCCGTGGCCCCCGATGGCGGTCGTGCTGATCCCGGCCGCCGCGCTCGGCTGGAGGCGACTCCTCGCGGCCGGCCTCCTGGCGGGCGGGCTCACCGCAGCCGCCCAGGGCCCCTCGCATGCCGCCTGGATCTGGTGGGCACCGCTGGTGGCCGGCCTCATCGTCCTGCTTACCCTCGCCCTCCCCCTGCGGGCTGTCACCCCGCGCCAGCCGGTCAACCGCGCGATCGACCCCGATCCGGTGGGCAGCGCGCCGCGCGGGATCTCGTGACTCGCTAGCGCTGAGGTACTCACATGACGA
>Ga0209881_1000435_pt1 | contig 10895 bp, 8 predicted proteins | sample PersoiDNA2013193_FD_185804 | JGI IMG/M metagenome (GOLD analysis project Ga0209881, IMG submission 185804) | Permafrost soil microbial communities from the Arctic, to analyse light accelerated degradation of dissolved organic matter (DOM) -... | ecosystem: Environmental > Terrestrial > Soil >... | reverse complement strand
GCCCCAAGGTCCCCAAGGTCCCCAAGGTCCCCAGGGCACCGGTCCGCAGAGCACGCAAGGACTCCAGCGACCCTCGCGGCCGCAGCGGCCGCTGGGACCTCAGGGCCCAAGGGGGCCACAGCCCCCGGGAGTGCAAGGAACGGGCCCCGGTCAGCAAGGCCCAGGTCAGCAGCGGTATGCTGGTCCTAGCCGTGGCGAGCAAGGGCCGCGTCGCGGTGTCAGTAACGGCAGTCCGTGGGACACTCCGGCTAAGCGCCCGTTGGCGGGTCCGCTTGCGGCGGCGTTGACGGGCCCGATGCTGGCCGTCAAGGGCGCAGCGGCGCTCGTCACGCCCAAGGAGAACGAGCCTTTGCGGATTCGGGTACTCCGTTTTACCGCCATCGCGGCGATCATCGTGGCCGCCGTCGCCTCCGGTGTCTACCTGCTGACCAACAGCAGTGGCAACGGGCTGGCCAACAGCGGGAATAACACGTCGGCTACTTCCCAGCCGACCGTCGCGGGGAAGACGACGGCACCGCCGAAGACGAAGGCAACCACGAAGACAACGGCGAAGCCGAAGTCGAGCACCTCCACGGGGAAGGGCGCCACCGCGGCCACGGCCGGTTACGTGCTGTCCACGCCTGCTACCGCTGGGGGCTACCCGCAGGGTCAGGACCCGCATTTCATCGCCACCGCCACTACGACCGCGCAGTCCATCATCAGCACGGTGGTGAGCGGCGGCGGCGGAACGGTGACGGGCAACCCGGTGTCGGCGCCCTACCGGCTTCCGAACAACAACCAGGTGATCACGTTCGTCGGCTACAAGGGCACCTTCAACCCTGGCAAGATCATCACCAGCATGGGCTCGTTCGGCACGACGGATAACACCTATCAGGGCGGCGCGCACGGCGGCCAGATCGCCTGCGCCAACACACCGGCCACCGCGTCAAGCCCAAGCGCGGCGGTCTGCTTGTGGGCCACCGCGACGACGCTCGGCATCACCGAGTTCTTCGACGCGACCGGCCCGGAGGCGCTCACCGCCAGCCAGCACAAGGGTGCCGTCGACACGGAGAATCTCCGCTCGGGTGTCGAGGCGAAGAAGTAACCAAGCAGGGCCGCAGCGCGGCTCACGGAACTAAGTGGGCATCAGGCCCGAGGAATCCGTAAACTCGCTGTGTGACCCCAAGCGACCCAGACGAGCTCGCCTCGCAGTACGCACCTGCCGAGGTGGAAGCCCGCCGTTACGAGCAGTGGGAGAAGGCCGGCTACTTCACGCCGGAAGCCCAGGAGAACCCCGACGCGCCGAGCTTCTCCATCGTCCTCCCGCCGCCGAACGTAACGGGTCAGCTGCACATCGGCCACGCACTGGACCACACGCTGAGCGACGCGCTCATCCGACGCCGCCGGATGCAGGGCTACCGCACGCTGTGGCTGCCCGGCATGGACCACGCCGGCATCGCGACCCAGAACGTCGTCGAGCGCGAGCTGGCCAAGGAGGGGCTGTCCCGCCACGACCTGGGCAGGGAGGCGTTCGTCGAGCGGGTCTGGGAGTGGAAGGCCGAGTACGGCGGCAAGATCGGTGGCCAGATGCGCCGGCTCGGTGACAGCGTGGACTGGTCCCGCGAGCGGTTCACCATGGACGAGGGGCTGTCTCGTGCCGTCCAGACGATCTTCAAGCGGCTGTTCGACGACGACCTGATCTACCGGGCCGACCGCATCATCAACTGGTGCCCGCGCTGCCTGACCGCGCTGTCGGACATCGAGGTAGACCACTCAGACGACGAGGGCGAGCTCGTCTCGATCCGCTACGGCGACGGGGATAACAGCATCATCGTCGCCACCACCCGCGCCGAGACGATGCTCGGTGACACCGCCGTGGCGGTCCATCCCGACGACGACCGGTACAAGCACCTGGTCGGCACCACCGTCGAGCTGCCGCTGACCGGCAGGGCCATCCCGATCGTCGCCGACGCCCACGTCGACCCCGCGTTCGGGACCGGCGCGGTCAAGGTGACGCCGGCGCACGACCCGAACGACTTCGAGATCGGCCGCCGCCACGGCCTGCCCGGCATGTCCATCATGGACGAGCGCGGCGTGATCACCGTGCCCGGACCGTTCCAGGGCCTCGACAGGTTCGAGGCGAGGCCGGCGGTCGTCGCCGCGCTGCGCGAAGACGGCAGGATCGTCAGGGAAGTCCGCCCGTACGTGCACGCCGTCGGGCACTGCAGCCGGTGCTCCACCACCGTGGAGCCGCGCCAGTCGCTCCAGTGGTACGTCCGCGTCGCCCCGCTGGCCAAGGCGGCCGGCGACGCCGTCCGCGACGGCCGGGTTCAGCTGTCGCCGCCCGAGATGAACGCCAGGTACTTCGGCTGGGTGGACGACATGCACGACTGGTGCATCTCCCGCCAGCTCTGGTGGGGGCACAGGATCCCAATCTTTTATGGCCCGAACGGAGAGGTGCGCTGCGTCGGACCCGACGAATCTGCCCCTGAGGGGTGGACGCAGGACCCCGACGTCCTCGACACCTGGTTCTCCTCCGGCCTGTGGCCGTTCTCCACGCTCGGCTGGCCGGACGATACCGCCGACCTGCGCGCCTTCTACCCGACGAGCGTGCTCGTCACCGGCTACGACATCCTGTTCTTCTGGGTCGCCCGGATGATGATGTTCGGCCTCTACGCGATGAGGAGCAGTATTCTCCCGGGGGGGCGACCCCCCGTACCCCCCGAGGGCGTGTCCGATGAAAAGGCAAAAATATCGGACACGCGGGCGCCCGCCCAGGCCGTCCCCTTCAGGAACGTCGTGCTGCACGGACTGGTCAGGGACCAGTACGGCAAGAAGATGTCCAAGTCGCGCGGGAACGCGGTCGACCCGATCGACTGGATCGAGCGGTTCGGTGCCGACGCGACCAGGTTCACCCTTGCCCGTGGCTCCAACCCGGGCAGCGACACGGCCGTCAGCGAGGACTGGGCCGCCGGGTCGAGGAACTTCTGCAACAAGCTCTGGAACGCCACCAGGTTCGCCCTGATGAACGGAGCAGTGCCGCCCCTGGCCGGCGGCAAGCCGTCGGTGGAAGGCGACCCATCGGTCGCCGACCGCTGGATTCTTTCCCGCCTTTCCAGCGTGATCGCGGAGGTGGACGGCCTGCTCGAGCGGTTCGAGTTCGGCAAGGCCTGCGATGTGCTTTTCCACTTCGCGTGGGACGAGCTATGCGACTGGTACCTGGAGCTCGCCAAGGTGCCGATCGCCTCAGGCGACGACGCCGCCGCGAGGAGGACGCGCGGCGTCCTCGGCTTTGTGCTCGACCAGACGCTCCGGCTGCTGCACCCGGTGATGCCGTTCGTCACCGACGAGCTGTGGTCCGCGCTGACCGGCGAAGACTCGGTGATGATGGCGGCCTGGCCGACCTACTCCTTCACCGACCCGGTGGCCGAGGCGGAGGTGGGGTCCGTCATGCGTCTGGTGACGGAGATCCGCAGGTTCCGTTCCGACCAGGGGCTGCGGCCCGGGCAGCGGGTGCCCGCCAGGCTCGCCGGGATCGCCGCCACGCCGCTCGCCGGGCATGAGGCGGGCATCCGATCGCTGCTGCGGCTGACCAGCCCTGAGGACGACGGGTTCGCCGCGGCGGCAGCGCTCACGGTCGAGGGCGTCACCGTGGAACTCGACCTGGCCGGGACCGTGGACCTGGCGGCCGAGCGCGCGCGGCTCGACAAGGACCTCGCGGCGGCCCGCAAGGATGCCACCGCGATGATCGCCAAGCTCGGTAACCCCGCCTTCACCGGCAAGGCTCCCGCGGACGTGGTGGCCAAGTCCCGCGAGCGCCTCGCCGCCGCCGAGGCGGATATCGCGCGCCTAGCGGCACGCCTAGCCACCCTCGCCTAACCTCACCCCGCTCCGCAGTAGGCTGACTTGGTGGACATCGCTGGTCAGTTGCGCGAGGTTGAGCTTGAGATCGGGTCACGGCGCGCGGAGCATCAGATCTCACCGACCCTGGACCGGGTCGCGGCGCTTGTCAGCGTGCTCGGCGACCCGCAGCGCGCCTTCCAGGTCATTCACGTCACCGGTACCAACGGCAAGACGTCGACGACGAGGATGATCGAGACGCTGCTGCGCGAGCGCGGGCTGCGCACCGGGCGGTTCACGTCCCCGCACCTGGTCTCGATGCGGGAGCGGATCTGCGTGGACGGCGTGCCGCTGTCCGCGGAGCGATTCATCGAGCTTTATGAGGAAATTTCGCCGTATGTCGGCATGGTAGATAGCCAGCAGCCGGTTCCGCTGAGCTTCTTCGAGATCCTCACCGGCATGATGTTCGCCGCGTTCGCCGACGCGCCCGTGGACGTCGCGGTGATCGAGGTCGGCATGGGCGGCCGGTGGGACGCGACCAACGTCGCCGACGGCGCGGTGTCCGTGATCACGCCGATCGCCATGGACCACATGATGTGGCTCGGCGACACGATCGAGGCGATCGCGACTGAGAAGGCCGGCATCATCAAGCCAGGTGCGATCGCGGTGCTCGCGCCGCAGCCCCCAGCGGCCGCGGAGGTGCTCCTGCAGCGGGCGGCCAGCGTCGGTGCGGCCGTGGTCAGGGAAGGCGTCGAGTTCGGCGTGCTCGCCCGTGAGCTCGCGATCGGCGGGCAGCAGCTCGTGCTGCGGGGGATTCGAGGCGCTTACGCCGACGTTTACCTGCCGCTGTTCGGCGCGCACCAGGCGTCCAACGCGGCCTGCGCGCTCGCCGCCGTCGAGGCGTTCGCCGGCGTGGGGGAGACGGTGCCCATCGAGGGCCATTCCACGCTCACCCTCGGTCCCGGCCTGTCCACCGCCAGCCTCGACCCGGACCTGGTCAGGTCGGCGTTCGCCAAGGCGAGCTCGCCAGGCAGGCTGGACATCCTGCGGCGCTCGCCGACGGTGATCGCGGACGCGGCGCACAACCCGGCGGGGATGGCCGTGACCCTTCAGGCGCTGGCCGAGTCGTTCACCTTCGACCGGGTGATCGGCGTCGTCGCGGTCGCCGAGGACAAGGACGTGTCCGGCGTGCTCGGGGAGCTTGAGCCGGTGCTTTCCGAGATCGTGGTGACCACGAACTCCTCGCCCCGCGCGATGCCGGCCCGTGAGCTCGCCGAGATTGCCCGCGAGATGTTCGGCGAGGAGCGGGTCCTGGTCGCCCGGCGGCTCGACGATGCGATCGAGATGGCGGTAACCCTGGCCGACGAGGGGGACGCCGACGGCCAGTCAGGCGGCCTGGGCGGGACCGCCGTGCTCGTCACCGGGTCTGTCGTCACGGCGGGCGACGCGCAGCTGCTGCTCGCCCCCAACGCCGCGGTGCGCGCCGTCGACGATGGCTCAGAGTCAGCGCCGCCCGAGGCCGACATGCCGGCCAGGCATTCATTCACCCTAGGAGATCTCTCTTGAGGCGCCTGTGCGGCACCGTCCTTTCCATGGAGGCCGTCGTCGTCCTGCTGGCGATCGTGCCCGCTAAGACGCTCGGTCACGTGAGCGGGGGGACCGCGGCCGCGGTCTGCGGTGCCATCGCGATCGTCGCGATCGTGCTCGCCGGGTTCGTGGGCCGCAGGCCGTGGGCGCTGTACGCCGGGTCGCTGCTCCAGATTCTCGTCATCGCCTCCGGCGCCTTCGTCGCCGTGATGTACGCCCTCGGCGCGATCTTCGCGGTGCTCTGGTTCACCGGCATCTGGCTGGCGCGAAAGTGGGAGGGCGAGCGCGGCGCCCCCGTGGTCTGAACCACGCGTTCCGCACCTGTCCCGAGGCAATCACGAGCCCCGGTAAGCTCATGCATGATCCGTCGAATAAGTACACGTGACGAAAAAGCACCCACAACAGACGCAGGGAGCAGGGAGCAGTAATGGCGCAGCGCACACTTATCCTGGTCAAGCCGGACGGCGTCCGTCGCAACCTCATCGGTGACGTAATCTCCCGAATTGAGCGCAAGGGCCTGAAGGTGATCGCGATGGATATGCGCGTCATGGATGTCGACACGGCGCACGCGCACTATGCCGAGCACGCGGAAAGGTCCTTTTTCGGGGAGCTTGTCGATTTCATCACCTCCGGCCCGTGCGTGGCGCTCGTCGCCGAGGGCGAGCGGGCCATCGAGTCGTTCCGCGCCCTGGCGGGGGCGACCGACCCGGTGAAGGCACTGCCCGGGACGATCCGCGGCGACTACGCACTGCTGGTCGCGCAGAACATGGTGCACGGCTCGGACTCGCCCGAGTCGTCCGAGCGGGAGATCAAGATCCACTTCCCCGAACTCGCCTAGCAGTCCGGTCATAGCCAGCCGCACGGTCTCGCGCCGCGGCGGTCACCGTGCGCTTGGAAACAGCGCGCGGTGACCGCCGCGACAGCGAGGGCGGATCAGCTGACGGTCACGTCGTCGTAGTAGGTATAGGTCGGGTCACCCGGGTAATTGTCATCGTGGTTGGTCAGCGTCAGGGTGTAGGAATCCCCTGCGACGACCGCGTGGGTGATGTGGGTCCAGGCACCGGTCCTCGCGCAGGTCTTCGCGAGGACCGTGGTGGTGGTGCCGGTCGTGTTGTTCTTCAGCGTCGCGGTCGCCCAGTCGTAGGTGACCGTGTCGTTGCAGGTGTTCTTGTACCAGAACCCGAGCGTGGCGGTGCCGCTCGCCGCCGTGAAGGTCTGGGCGACGCTTGAGGTGCTGCTCGGGGTGGTCAGGCCGAGGAACGCGCCATAGCTGCCGGTGTGGGCGGCCGTGGCGTTTACCGCGACGTTGCCTGAGGACGTCCAGCCGCTCGCGGTCCCGGTCTCGAAGCCGCCGTTGGTGATCGACGATCCGCCGCCACCGCCGGAGGATCCGATCGTCCAGGTGAAGCTGGCCGAGCCCGCGGCACTTGTGCTGTCCGTGGCCGTGACCGCCACGCTGTAGGCGGTGGCGGTGGTGGGCGTGCCGGAGATCAGGCCGGTCGACGAGTTGATCGACAGCCCGGCGGGGAGGCCGCTGGCGGCGTAGGTCAGCGTCTGGCCGGAGGCCGAGTCGGCGGCCGAAATCTGCAGCGAGACCGCCGTGCCGACGGTGCCGGTCTGGTTGCCTGGACTGGTCACGGTCACGGTATTGCCGCTGTGGGTGACGATCGGGTGCGAGATGGCGCATGCGTTGGTGTCGTTCGACCAGCTCGCCTGTTCGGTGTAGGTGCCGTTGCCCATCGTCACGTTGGCGGCGCCGCCAGCGGTACCGGGGCTTAGCCAGGCGCACTCGTCGGAGTTCTCCTGGCCCTGGTACGAGCTGCCGGTGTTGTTGGTCCAGCCGCCTGCCGGGTTCTGGTCCGACATCGTCTCGTGCCATTCGTGGCCGAGGGTGATGGTCCAGCCGTCCAGGGTTCCTGGTGAGTTGACGAAGCCGACGCCGCAGCCCGCGCCCGAGTCCATGTTGTAGGGCTGGTTGCTGAACGCGATGTCGCCGTAGGGCGAGGTGACCGCGCCGCCGGTCAGGGTGCTGTCACCGTTGTAGTCGTGCCAGGCGCAGTATGCCCCCTGGTAGCTGTCCGGGTTGGTGCCATGCGGGGAGAGGATGACGTAGTAGGCGTCACGGTTGAGCGCCGCCGTGGTGTTGCCGAAGTGACCCGCGGCGTTGACCGCCTCCTGGCCAAGCTGGTGCCCGCTTGCGGTGCCTGGGGACGCGGCGGAGTTGTCGTACCAGACACCGGAGAGCACGCCGCCGCTCTGGTACGGGATGAAGCTGGCGTTGGACGGGCAGCTGACCGCCCCGGCCGCCACGTTCGGGCCGTCGCACCACTGGGTCAGCTCCGCGGACCACAGCTCGCTGCCGGTGCCGATGCCCTTGAACATCATCTGCGCGACCGCGGCGGCGCCGTCCGAGTCGCCGGAGAAGGTCGCGTTCCCGCTGCTGTCGGTGCTCTCCGTCCCCCACTGGGTTCCGTAGAAGACCAGGTAGACCTTCGCGTGTCCGTCCAGGACGCCGATGCCGTCGATGCCGCCGCCGTAGGAGAGGGTCTCCGGGCCGGTAGCCGCGGCCGCCGCGGCCGGGTGCGCATGCGCCCACGCCTTCATCTTCGCGTACTGCGCGATGGTCGGGAGGACGCCGTGGCGGTAGGGGTGATGATAGGCCGGTGAGTACGGATTGACCGTGGGTGACATCGCGGCGGATATCGCCGCGGAGCTGGCCGGCGCGGCGGCCTTGGTGCGGACGGTGGTGCTGGCCGCGGCGGCGGTCGTGCTGAGCACGCCTGCCGCGAGGACCGTGCCGGCGAGGATGGTGAGCACGGAGCGGATGGAGCGCCGCGGGGTCGCGGTATTACGAGTCACGCGTGATTCCCTTCTCAGGTGTGGCGCCGCCGCCATGGGGTGCTGACGGCGCGCGTGAAGCCGGGCTCGCGGTATCCGGGCGTGCGGGATCACCGCAGCGTCAGGAGAAGTCCGAGAACGGCGAGTAACACAGAGAACTGTCGAAATGGCAACGAAATGGCGGTGACCCGCCGGCCAGGCCCAAATCCGGCGGTGCCACGCGCAGCCCGAATCGGTGCGTCCACCGTCCGGTCGCGGAGTGCGTTAACTAGGTGTGAACTGCTGGGTCGGTACCTGCGAGCGACTCCGTTGCCGTCTCGATCAGGCACTGAGGGGAAGTTATAGTGACAGTGTGTTCTTGTCAAGATTTGTCGGTTCAGATTTGTGGGTTCTGTTAGATTACGTCACGTTGCGTAGTTTATTTTTGGATGGTTAGGACTATTTTGTGACGATTTCAGGCAAGTGCGCGATCACCGAAGCGGGCCATGAAGGTGCTCGGCAACGCCGTCTGTTCCTTCCCTGGCTCGCTTTGCGGGCGAATGATGACTATTCAGAAGGCCGTCAAATTACCCGTAATCGGCATGATTAATTAGCGGCCGTCACCGACCGTGAAAATCGGCACGAACGGCCCGAACTAGCAAGAAATACCGCATAATCGAAGTAGAATTGTCCCCGCGTTTCCGTGTGGGGATACGCGTGCCGTTCGGATAGGCTCAAGATCGATTCTCTGATCTGATCGGAAGGGTTCCCGTACCCGATGGGCAATGCGCTGACGTTCCTCGGCCGCGACATGGCGGTCGACCTCGGTACGGCCAACACCCTGGTCTACGTGCGCGGCCGGGGAATCGTACTCAACGAGCCGAGCGTGGTCGCGCTCAACACGAACACCGGCCAGGTGGTCGCGGTCGGTGTTGAGGCCAAGCGGATGATCGGCCGCACACCAGGCAACATCGTGGCGGTGCGGCCGCTCAAGGACGGCGTGATCGCCGACTTCGACGTGACCGAGCGGATGCTCCGCTACTTCATCCAGAAGGTGCACAGGCGGACCCGGATGGCCAAGCCGCGGATCGTCGTCGCGGTACCGAGTGGCATCACGGGCGTTGAGCGGTCCGCCGTCAAGGAGGCGGGCCATCAGGCCGGCGCCCGGAGGGTCTACATCATCGAAGAGCCGATGGCCGCCGCGATCGGCGCCGGCCTGCCGGTCAACGAGCCGACGGGGAACATGGTGGTCGACATCGGCGGCGGCACCACCGAGGTCGCGGTGATCTCGCTCGGCGGCATCGTCACGAGCCAGTCCATCCGCATCGGGGGCGACGAGCTCGATCAGGCGATCATCACCTTCGGCAAGAAGGAGTACTCGCTGATGCTCGGCGAGCGGACCGCCGAGGAGATCAAGCTGGCCCTCGGCTCGGCGTTCCCCGCTGCCGACGAGCCGCACGCGGAGATCCGCGGCAGGGACCTCGTCAGCGGCATGCCCAAGACCGTCGTGATCAGCGCCGCCGAAGTGCGGCGGGCAATCTCAGAGCCGGTCAACCTGATCATTGAGGCCGTGCGGTCCACGCTCGACAAGTGCCCGCCCGAGCTGGCTGGCGACGTGATGGACAGGGGCATCGCGCTGACCGGCGGCGGCGCCCTGCTGCGCGGCCTCGACCAGCGCATCCGCGAGGAGACAGGGATGCCCGTGCACATCGCGGACAGCCCGCTCGACTCGGTCGTGCTCGGTACCGGCAAGTGCGTGGAGGACTTCGACACCTTGCGACAGGTGCTCGTTCCGGACAGGCGCTAGCCGCCGGGATAAGGGCCGCCGGGGGAGCAAGGGACGGGAGTTGCGTACGTGTATGCCGCGAGACGAACACGCCCAGTGCTGATTACGCTGCTCATTGTCGCGATCGCGCTGATCACGATTGACTTCAGGGACAGCGGCACCTCTTCCGCGCACACTCTCGGCGGGCGCCTCTTCGCCCCTGTCGAGCACCTGGCCGGGGACGTCACCGGCTGGTTCGGCAGCGGCGGCGGCAGCGCGGAGATCGCCGCGCTGCAGCGCCGCAACGATGAGCTCCTGGCCGAGCTGGCCGGCAGCCAGGTCGCCGGCCAGGATGCCGCCCAGCTCGCCGGCCTCCTCCACCTCTCGATACGTAACGGCTACCGGGTTGTCGCCGCGACCGTCATCGCGGCGGGCGGCGGCTATTCGGACACGGTGACGATTGGCGCGGGCAGCGGTGCGGGCATCGCCGCGAACGAGACCGTCCTCAACGGCGACGGCCTGGTCGGCATGGTCCTCAGCGTCACCAGGTCCACCGCGACCGTGCAGCTCGCCACCAGCGCGGGCACGACGGTCGGCATCAAGATGGCGGGCTCCGGCCAGATCGGCGCGCTCACCGGAACCGCGGGCTCGATGACCGGCACTGCCCCGCTCACGCTCACGCTGTTCAGCGCGACCGCGACGCTCAAGCCGGGCGAGCAGCTCGTGACGTTCGGCTCGGTGGGCGGCCGCCCGTACGTGCCAGGCGTCCCCATCGGGAAGGTCACCGCCGTGACCACCAGGCCAGGCTCGCTCACGCCGACCGGCATCGTCGCCCCGTCCGTCGACTTCACCGGCCTCGGGGTCGTCGGGGTCGTGGTCAGCACATGAGCCGCGTGCGGCGGGGCCG
>Ga0209881_1000433_pt1 | contig 10935 bp, 12 predicted proteins | sample PersoiDNA2013193_FD_185804 | JGI IMG/M metagenome (GOLD analysis project Ga0209881, IMG submission 185804) | Permafrost soil microbial communities from the Arctic, to analyse light accelerated degradation of dissolved organic matter (DOM) -... | ecosystem: Environmental > Terrestrial > Soil >... | reverse complement strand
GGATACAGGGCGTCGATGAGGCCGAATTCCTCGACCGTGGACAGGGCGGTGCGGTGCCCCATCTGGACCGCGCCCGATCCGATCCGGATGGTCGAGGTCGCGGCGGCGGTCAGCGCGAGCACGACGGCCGGGGAGGTCCCGGCGACGCCGGGATTGAGGTGGTGCTCGGCAAACCAGTACCTGGCGTAGCCGAGGCGCTCGGCGGCCTGCGCGAGGTCGATGCTGTTGCGAAGCGCCTCGGCGGCGGTGGAACCCGAGCTGATCGGCACGAGGTCAAGGACGGCGAGCGGGGTGGTGGCCATGTCGTCTCCGTTAGAATGCCGAGCTGGTTGTGAGCGGGTCGAGGCCCAGGTGCTCGCGCAGCGTGCTGCCCTCGTATTCTGACCGGAAGACACCGCGTTCCTGCAGCAGCGGCACGACCGTGTCGGCGAACTCGTCGAGCCCGCCCGGAGTGATGTGCGGGACCAGGATGAATCCGTCGCTCGCGTCGGCCTGCACCAGCTCGTTGATGGCGCCGGCGACGGTGGCCGCGGACCCGACGAACGTCTGGCGGGCGGTGATCTCGATGATCAGATCCCGGATCGACAGCTTCTCCGCCTCCGCCTTCGCCCGCCACTGCGCCGCGATGGCCATCGGGTCCCGGTGCATCCGCACGCTCGCCCGGCCGCGGGCGATCGTGTGCTCGCCCAGGTCGGGATCGACGTCGGGCAGCGGGCCGTCCGGGTCATAGCCGGACAGGTCCCTGTTCCACAGCTGCTCAAGGAACGCGATGGCGGTCTGCCCGCTGACCTGCTGGCGGCGCACGACCCCGGCAAGCTCGGCCGCCTCGGCGTCGGTATCGCCGAGCACGAAGGTCGCGGCGGGCAAGATGAGCAGCTGGTCGGGTGCGCGCCCGTACCTGGCGAGGCGCCCCTTGACGTCGGCGTAGAACACCTGGCCTTCCGCCAGGGTGCCATGCCGGCTGAAGATCGCGTCCGCGCTTGACGCGGCGAACTCGCGGCCCTCCTCGGAATCGCCCGCCTGGAAGATGACCGGACGTCCCTGCGGGCTGCGGGGCACGTTGAACTGCCCGCTGATGTCGAAGTGGGCGTCGCGATGCTCGAACCGTCCGGCTTCACCGCGGATGAGGAACACGCCGGACTCCTTGTCGGCGATGATCTCATCGCCGTGCCAGGAGTCGTACAGCTCCCAGGCGGTCCGCAGGAACGTCCGCGCCCGCTCGTACCTGGCCTCTTGCGGCAGGTAGCCGCCGCGCCTGAAGTTCTCGCCGGTGAACGCGTCCCAGGACGTCACGACGTTCCATGCGGCCCGGCCGCCGGACAGGTGATCGAGGCTGGCGAACTGGCGCGCCACCTCGTACGGCTCGTTGAAGGTGGAGTTGATCGTGCCTGCCAGGCCGAGCCGGTCAGTAACCGCCGCGAGCGCGGCAAGGACGGTGAAGGTGTCGGGGCGTCCCACCACGTCGAGGTCGTAGATCTTGCCGTTCTGCTCCCGCAGCCGCAGGCCTTCCGCGAGGAACAGGAAGTCGAACTTGGCCCGTTCCGCGGTCCTGGCAAACCGCTCGAAGGAGCTGAACTCGATGTGGCTGCCGGACTTCGGGTCGCTCCAGACCGTGGTGTTGTTCACGCCAGGGAAGTGCGCGGCGAGGTGAATCTGCTTGGCCTGCTTCGTCATGGTCAGTTGCTCCCCACGTGTGCATACCGGCCGGCCGGGCGGCGCAAACCGAGCAGCCCGCGCAGCGTGTCTGCCTCGTACGCCGTCCTGAACGCGCCGCGCCGCTGCAGTTCAGGAACAAGTTCCCTGGTGATCGCCTCGAGATCGTCGGGGACGGCACCTGGCCGTAGCCGGAAGCCGGACAGCCCGGCCCGCTGCCATTCGGTCAGCAGGTCAGCGAGCCGGGCGGGCGTGCCGGTGAAGACGGTCGCGTCGCTGGTGTAGGCGGCGCCTGCGAGCTCGTCAAGCCGTGCCTTGCGGCCGGCCGCGGCGGCCTCGCTAGGGCCGAGGAAGACGACCAGGTCGCCGAAGACGCGCACCGGGTCGGGAGCGTCGCGGGCGGCGCGGATCTCGGCCACGATCTGGCGGGCCTGACCGGAGTCGCGCGGCGTCACGTAACCGATATCGGCGCCCTTCGCGATCAGGCGGTAGGGAACGGCGGCGTGCCCGAGCGCGGAGACGACCGGCTGTCCCTGCACCGGCCGGGGGGTGATCGACGGGCCCTTGACACTGAAGTGGTCACCAGAGAAGTCGATGTAGTGCAGCTTCTCACGGTCGACGAACCGGCCGGTCGCGGCGTCACGGATCTCGGCGTCGTCGTCCCAGCTGTCCCATAGCCGCCTGACGACCTCGACAAAGTCGGCCGCCTCGTCGAACAGCGTGGTCACCAGGTGCCGCACCGCCGGATCGTCGCGGTCGGCCAGGTTGAGCCGCGGGAAGTCGCGGCGACCGAAAAGGGCGGCCTCGGCCGGGCTGGCCGACACCCGGACCCGGATCCCGGCGCGGCCGTTGCTCGCGTAATCGAGCGTCGCGATGGCCTTCGAGACGTGAAACGGCTCGGTATGCGTGACGACCACGGTCGGGATCAGCCCGATATGCCGGGTCAGCGGGGCCGTTCGGGCGGCGATGAGCACCGCGTCAAGACGGCCTGCCACCCGATCGGTTCGGGAGGACTGGAGGCTGAAGCCGTCCTCGATGGTAACGAAGTCGAGCAGGCCTCGTTCGGCTTCGGCGATGACGTCTGTCCAGTAGCGGCCGGTGTACAGCTCGGCCGGGCGCGCCCGTGGCTCGCGCCACGCGGCGGGATGCCAGCCGACGCCGTCGAGCGCGACGGCCAGGTGCATGTGGGTGGGGGCAGTCACTCGTTCGCTCCAAAGCCGTCTATCGAGATCGGGATAATAGGGACAATCGGGCTAGGCCCGGTCCTATTCCGAGATCAGCGACACGAGGCAGCGGGGTACCGCCCGCCACCGGCTCCGTCAGGTCTGGCCAGGCGGTGAAACCACGGCCCGTTCACTCAAATCAAAATCATGATCAGGAACGTACCGTTGCGGCTGAAGAAACCTCAGCCACCGACCCGGTCAGTGGCGCCCATGCGCGCGGCGGAATGCCCCGACTCTGGCGAAATAATTTGCTTTCTGATGCAGGTGGCGGCCGGTGATCTTGACCTGGAGATATTCAACGAGCTATCCAAGCGGGGCGCTGACGCCCTGGCCGCCGGTGACTGGGCGGCGGCGGAGTCCGAGCTGTCCGCGGCGCTGGCGCTGTGGCGCGGGAATCCACTCGCCGACGTCACCTCATCGCTGCTGCAGATGACGGAGGTGCCCCGGCTGGCTGAGCTGCGCCTGCAGGCGGTGGAATCTCGTGTCGACGCGGACCTGCGGCTGGGCCGCCATGCGGGGCTGGTCGCCGAGTTGCGCCAGCTGGCTGCCGCTCAGCCGCTGCGCGAGCAGTTCCACGGTCAGCTGATGCTTGCGCTGTACCGGTGCGGCCGCCAGGCAGAGGCGCGGGCCGGGACGGCCGCCGGGGCGCGCCCGCTTGACGTCGCCCTGTCGGCCGACCTCGGCGACTTCGCCCGGCTCACCGATCAGGAACGGCTGGCCGGGAACCTGCACCGGGCGTACGCCGACCTGTCAAGCGCCGGCATCGACGCGGGCGCGGCGCTCGCTGACATGATCGCCTACAACGGCGGCAGGCCGCTGACCTGTCGCGCCTAGAGCGTTGTGGTGACTCCCTCCAGTGGGCCGCTATATCGTCATATTCCGGGCATGATCCCCGGCCGCGGGAAAGATCTTGGTAGATAGGCGTGCGTATAGAACGCTTTTCTGCCGCCAGGAAAAAAGTCTCCACGATCATGGGCCGACCCGACCGGGGCCCTGGCCTGGCAACCCTTCGCTTTCGGTCACCCGCCTGTGGCGGCGAAGTGATCGCGAATGAACGCGCCCGCGCTGTTCAGGGCGGCACCCGCCTCGTCGAGCATGGCCGAGAATGCCTGGAAGACGTGCGGTACCCCTTGTGTCACCTCCAGGGTCACCTGAACGTCAGCGGCGGCCGCGCGGACCGTGAGCCTGGTCGCGTCGTCGAGCAGGATCTCATGCGAGCCAACCTGGATCAGCAGCGGCGGCAGGCCGGTCGGGTCCGCGAAGACGGGACTGACAAGCGGATCGGCCAGGTCGTCTCCCGCGTAGTCCGCGGCCCGCAGCCGCAGGCCGGCCGGGGTGAGTGCCGGGTCGACGCCGGCCTTGCTCCGCATGCTGTCGCCGGACAGGGTCAGGTCGGCCCACGGGGAGAACACGACGGCCGACGACGGCTGCGGCAGGCCCGCCGTTTTCAGCGCCACCAGGGTCGCCACGGTCAGCCCCGCGCCCGCCGACTCGCCGGCCATCGGGATCCGGGCGGCGGGCACGGTCTCAAGCAGCGAGCTATCCGCGGCGGCCGGCTGACCCGATACGCTTGGCCTTCATCGGCTTGGCAGGCCGGCTCCCGGGCAGACGGGTCACACCGGGAGACAACCGCGGCATCTCGATCGAACTTAGGTGCAGACGTGTCAGGAACACATTCGCATGCTTGCCGAAAACGTGCGCGCTATTGCGGTCTCCCGCGGCCATGCCCAGACGTACCAGGTGAAACGATCAAGCCGTGACGATACCCCGGCCTAGCCCGCCGCCGGACCCGATCGCGAGTCCGGACGAGGTATCGGCCTCGTCGCAGCCGCCGCACGTCCTGGTCACCGATCGTCTCGAACATCGGATCCGCAAGCCGGCCGACCTGCTGCGCTCCGTTGCCGCCAGCATCATCGTCGTCGTCCTCGCCGGTCTCGGCATCGTGGCGAGCGCGACGACGAGGGGCGTGGAAACCAACATCGTCGAGGTGAGCAGGTCGGTACCGCACGTCCTCCTCGACACGGCGCGTCCCCTCGCGCTGTTCGCGCTGCTGCTGCTGCCCGTCGCCCTCGCGATCCGCCAGTTCGTCCGCCGCCAGCCACGCGGGCTCGCCGAGGCGGCCGCGACCGGGATCCTCACCGGCGCGGCCATCACCGCGGTCGATTACCTGCTGCGCCGCCAGGCAGCCGCGCGGCTCTACGACGCGATCACCATGTCGCGGCCGGGCAGCAGCCATCTCACCGCGCTCGACGCCTACCTGGCAGGCCTCGTCGCCTATACCACCGTGATCGGTCTCGGCAGGCGACCGCGCTGGCAGAGCGCGCTGTGGCTGCTCATCGGCGCGTACGCGCTCGTGAACCTGGCCGCCCTGAACACAACGGTGCTATCGCTCCTCATCACGCTGCTCACGGGCGCCGCCATCGGAATGGGCGTCCGATACGCCGCGGGCTCGATACCGACGCGTGCCACCGCGGAGGAGATCGCCGCCGCGCTGGGCTCCGCGGGCTGTCCGCTGTCGGAGATACGGCGTGACTGGCAACCGGGTACCGGCGCGGAGTCCCGCCGTTACGCCGCGCTGACCCGTGACGATGGCTGGCTCGACGTCTATGTGTACGACTGGGATCAGCAGGCGGCCGGCCTGCTGTACCGGCTGTACCGGCTGGTGCGGCTGCAGGGTCAGGTCTCCCGAGGGTCGCCGTTGTCACAGGACCGCACGGCGGAGCGCCTGGCGCTGCTGTCCTATGCGGCGAAGGACGCGGGGGTGCCCATGCCCCGGCTCCGTGCCCTGGTCCGCTCCGGCAGGGAAGCGGTCGTGCTCGCCTATCAGCATCACGAGGGAACAACGCTCGCCGACCAGGCGAGCGAGCCGACCGATGCCCAGCTCAGCCTGGTCTGGGATGCCGTGCTGCTGCTGCATGCGCACCGTGTCACGCACCGGTCGCTCACCGCGGAGAACATCCTGCTGACGGCCGACGACCGGATCCTGCTGCTCGCCACGGCCAGCGGGGACGTGGCCGCGACGGATCTGCAGATCCGCCTCGACCTGGCGCAGCTCATCGCCGAACTCGCGCTCCGCGTCGGTCCAGATAAGTCCGCCGACCTGGCGATCGAGAAGATCGCCGCCGACGAGCTCATCGCCGTGGTGCCGCTGCTGCAGACCGTCGCGCTCGCCCGCTCCACCAGGTCGGACCTGCGCCGTCGCAGGGACGTCCTGCCCGCGCTGCGCAAGCGGCTGCTCGCCAACGTCCCCGACGCCGAGGTGACACCGGTCCATCTGGAACGCATCAGGCTGCGCACCCTGGCGACGCTGGTGGTGACCGTCATCGCGGCCTACCTGCTGGCCGGCGAGGTCGCGCGGGCAAGCCTTGCCACGGTCCTGCGGTCAGCGGACTGGAACTGGGGCATCGCGGCGCTTGCCCTCTCCGCGCTTACCTACGTCGGTGCCGCGCTGTCGCTCACCGGGTTCGTCACCGAGCGGCTGAACTTCGTGCTCACGGTCCTCGCCCAGCTCGCCGGATCCTTCGTCACGCTGGTAACGCCGGCCGCCGTCGGGGGTGCCGCGCTCAACATCCGGTACCTGCAGCGCAGGAAGATAGCGGCGCCCATCGCCGCCGCGAGCGTCGGCGTGTCGCAGGTGGTGGCCTTCGTCATGCACATCATGCTGCTCGTCATCTTCATCGCGCTCACAGGGACGAACGAAAGCCACCAGTTCAAGCTGCCGGCGGTCGCGTACTTCGTGCTCGCCGGGCTCGTCGCGATCGCGCTCGGCGTCGCCGCCCTCCCGGCCGGGCGCCGCCTGCTCCGCGCCCGGGTGACACCGGCGCTCAGCCAGGTGCTGCCGCGGCTGCTCAAGATGGCGCAGCACCCAGGAAAGATCGCCCAGGGGGTTGGCGGCACGCTCCTGCTGAGCGTGGCGTACATCCTCTGCCTCGACGTGTGCATCCGCGCGGTTGGCGGTTCCGTGCCCATCACGAGCGTCGCCGTGGTCTACCTGACCGGCAGCGCGCTCGGCTCCCTGGTACCCACGCCAGGCGGCCTCGGCGCCGTCGAGGCCGCGCTGTCCGCCGGTCTCACGGCCGCCGGGATGCCGGGCGCGGCGGCGGTCAGCGCGGTGCTGTTCTACCGGCTGCTGACCTTCTGGCTTCCCGTGCCGGTCGGCTGGGTCGCGCTCAAGTACCTCGAACGACGGCACGCTCTGTGACGAAAAATAAAAACAACGCACCGCATCGAGCAGAGCGTGCGTGGGCGAGCGCCTAGCGTAGCATTAAGGGCAACTGCTATAAAAACTAGCCGCCAGGCCGAGACCCCGCCTTGCCGCCAGAGCGACAAGGCGTATCTATGACCGGCAAGCATCTGAGAATCCGCGAATTCGACGGCTGCGTTGTTGTCACCTTGCGCGGAGAGCTCGACCTGGTAGACGCCGCGCATGTGGCGGCCGAACTCATCGCGGTCGCCGACCGCGAACCGAGAGTCGTCGTCGACCTGACAGACCTGGAGTTCATCGACTGTCGCGGCGTGGCCGCGCTCGTGTCCGGCCGGGCGAAAGCCCGCCAGGCAGGCGGCGACCTGCTGATCGCGGCGCCGCAGCGCCAGGTCATGAAATTGCTGACGAGAACCGCGCCCGCCTATGACTTCTCCGTTTACGCCGACGTGGAAGAGGCGGTTAGCGCTGCCAGGGCGCACAACACCGCGTTGCACCCGATCCCGTAGGACGAACCCGCCCAGTCACCAGCCGCCGCGAGCGGCCCGCCAAGCCCGCGCCGATGGCGGCATGGGCGCCTGCTTCGCGAGCATCTACGACGTCGCCATCGGGCTCGGCCTCGTCTGGCTGCTCCCCAGGTCGGCGCCGGACGAACAGCACTGAGGGGGCCTGGTCGAAGCCGCGGTCCGTTCAGAAGAAGAGCTTTAAATCCCTTTCACGGAACGGACCGTGGCGACTCTCCCCGGCCATCCGATCGTCAACGGGATGACATCAAGACCGTGCAGAGTTGCATCTAGTGACGGTCGGCAGCGTGCCGGCTCGTAGAGAGGCACTCTGTGGTCAATGACCTGACGGCGCCGGCTGGACGGCGGATCGCGCTGATCGCGCACGACAACAAGAAGCGGGACATGCTGGAATGGGCCGAGTACAACCTGGCCCTGCTCGCCTCGCATCAGCTGTTCGCGACCGCGACGACCGGCCACCTCCTGCATGACAACCTCGGCCTGGACATCACCTGCTTCCGCAGCGGTCCGTTCGGCGGTGACCAGCAGATCGGCGCCCGCATCGCGGAGGGCGAGATCGACCTGCTCGTGTTCTTCTGGGACCCGCTCGAGCCGCACCCGCACGACCCCGACGTCAAGGCACTGCTCCGGGTCGCCGTGGTCTGCAACATCCCGGTCGCCTGCAACCGCGCGACGGCGGACTTCATCATCTCGTCGCACCTGATGAGTCGCGTCCACCAGCCATGGGACCCCGCGCCCGAGCAGGAGTTGCGGGAGTTCGCACCCGAGGAACTGGCACCCGAGACCGCGGCACAGGTCGCCTAGCCAGCCCGCGCGCACCGCAGGGTGCCGGGCCCGCACCGCGCACCGCCGCGCACCGCCGCGCACCGCCGGATTTATCCGGATATATACAGTCGCGGTAGGGACCGCCCTTGCGGGCGGCCCCCGGCGCAGATCCCAGCGAGCGGAATTACCGCACTGGGCTCCTACCATGGGTGGTTGGCGGCGAACCGCTGCTCTGGGAATGGGTGCCGGGTTCGGGACGGAGGCAGCCAGCGCGCAGCGAGGCGGTTCATTCTGTCCCAGTTGGTCCGGTCCTTCTGGCTGCGTCTTTTCAGCGCATGGTGCCAGTGCCGGGTTGCCTGGGTGCGGAATGCGTTCACCGCGCTGATGTTGCCGGGCACGGCGTAATACGCCTGGTGCCCTCTTACCACGCTGCTCAGCCATTTTCCCTGTTCGGGGACGGGCAGGTGGCGGCGTCGCATGATCTCGGCTTTCACCTGCTTCAGCTTCGCCCGCAGCCGTTTCGCGTCGGTCTTCCGCCGTATCCAGAACCGTCCGCTCCGGGTGATCTCGCACATGTGCGTGAAACCCAGGAACGTGAACGTTTCCGGCTTCCCTTCTCCCCTGGCCTTTCTCCGCCGGGCCGCGTGCGGCCCGAACTCGATCAGCCGGGTCTTGTCAGGGTGCAGCTCCAGGCTGAACTTCGCGAACCGCTCGCGCAGATCTTCCAGGAACTGCCTGGCGTCGTCCTCGTACTGGAACCCCATGGTGAAGTCGTCGGCGAACCGCACGATGATCACGTCACCGCGCGCCCGCGTCTTCCGCCACCACACGGCCCACAGGTCGAAGACGTAGTGCAGGTACACGTTCGCGAGCAGCGGCGATACCACGCCCCCAACGCAAAAGGCAACTTCTGCTTCGAGGCTACGCTGGGTTACCGGCGGCTGGAGCGGGGCCGGTGAGCGCCATGGTGCCGGCCGGGCCGCTGGAGTCCGATCCGGGCGGCTTCCTGCCCCGGGAGGAACGGTCCGCGATCCTGGCGGGCGTCCTGGGCGGCCTGGAGCTGGGTGCCTGGGATCTTCGGATCGTCGGCTGGCTGTCCGGGCTGGACACGTCGACGGCGCTGACGGTCGCGTCGCTGATCGCGCGGGTGCGGGAGACGGGGCCGGGCCGGTGAGCGGGATCATGCAAATCGGGCGTTCCCGCCTGCCTGCGGACATTATCTGTAGTATTTTCATGTCATGCCTGGGGATCGCCGCGCGGGTGCCGCGGAGCACGCGGAGCACGTCAACGAGGCCGCCGTCCTGCTGGAGGCCGGCACTCCGGCCGCGGAGGCGGCCCGGGTGCTGGCCGTGTGGCTGGGCTGCTCGCAGCGCCAGGCCCGCCGCTACGTCGCCCAGGCCGCGGCGTCGGGACGGATTCCGGTCCCCGAAGAAGCCGCGGTGTTCACCGTCCGGCTTCCGGTGCGGCTGGCCGCCGCGGTCCGGGAGCACGCCAGGGCGTCCGGCCGCACGGTCTCGTCGGTCGCCGCGCAGGCCCTGGAGGAGTTTCTCGGCCGCGCTCACGGGGACCGTCCGCGCAGGTGAGGGAGCTGCGGGCGGAGACGGAGCACGTCTTCTCCCGCCATGCCGCCGCGGAAATGTCACTGGCCTACGGAATATTGGTGCCGCAGCGGCGGGCCAGGACCGCCGCCCCCGCGGCGGAAGGAGGGAACCGTGACGGCAGCGGCGATCTACGCGCGGGTCTCCAGCGCCCGGCAGGCGAAGGACCAGACGATCGGCTCCCAGCTCGCCGCGCTGCGCGAGCACGCCGCGACCAGCCGGCTTGACGTCCCCGACGACTGGGTGTTCGCCGACGAGGGCCATTCCGGGGCGACGCTGGTGCGCCCGGGCCTGGAGGCGCTGCGGGACCTGGCCGCCCAGGGCTGCCTCGACGTCGTCCTCGTCTACTCGCCGGACCGGCTGGCCCGCAAGTTCGCCTGCCAGGCCCTGCTGATCGAGGAGCTCGCCCGCTGCGGCACCCGGGTCGAGTTCGTGAAGGGCCCCAGGGGCGCCAGCCCCGAGGACCAGCTGCTCATCCAGTTCCAGGGCATGTTCGCCGAGTACGAGAAAGCCCAGCTCGCCGAGCGCTACCCGGCACTCCAGGAGAACGGGCAGCTCGCCGCCGGCAGGGCCTCGTGCAGCGCCCGCAGTCCCTCCCCGATCGCGGTCACCGCGGCGGCGGGATCGGACTTCCACCGCGCGCTGACCGCGTTCTCACCCCGGAGCGCAGCGGTAATGAGCCACGAGCCCGTGCCATCATGACCGTAATCCAGCGGCTGCGGCACGAGATGGTACTGCCTGGCCCAGACCAGACGGCTCGCCTCGGCGGACAGGTCAAGGCCGCTGCCGGCCGGGGCCCACTTGATGAAGCAGCGCCCGGTTCCCTCACCGACGGCGAAGGTGAGACCTCCCGCCTCGTTCACCCACACCAGCGACACCTCCCGGCCGCCCGCCGCAGCGGCGACTGACGCGGGCACCGTCACTCCGATTCAATCACCCGCCCACCGTCCCACCGCCCCCGCCATCGGCGC
>Ga0209881_1000431_pt1 | contig 10968 bp, 12 predicted proteins | sample PersoiDNA2013193_FD_185804 | JGI IMG/M metagenome (GOLD analysis project Ga0209881, IMG submission 185804) | Permafrost soil microbial communities from the Arctic, to analyse light accelerated degradation of dissolved organic matter (DOM) -... | ecosystem: Environmental > Terrestrial > Soil >... | reverse complement strand
CCCCCGGCAGGGCCCTCCTCAACCCCGACGCCGCGCGGATGAGCGCGGCGTCGGGGTTGAGGAGGGCCCTGCCGGGGGTGTCGATGACGTCCTTGGCGTGGCCTGCCCTGACCGCCGCCCGGGCGAGGGCGGCGACCGTCTGCTCGAGCGCGGCGAGCCGCCCGGCACAGTCGGGCTGCGCGGGCTCTGGCGGCGGCGTGCGCGGGCGGCGCATCAGTAGCCGGCCGCGATCGGCGAGAGCGGCCCGTTGGGCTGGAACTGGGTGAACGCGCCGTAGCCGACGGCCGCCCCGTTGTTCACGCCGCCGGCCTGCGACGTCCCGCTGAAGGTGGCGCTCTTGCCGCCCCGCTGGACGCGATTCGGGAAGCTCGCGAGGTACTGGATGACCTGGAACCTGACCTGCAGGGTTCCGGACAGGATCTCGGGCAGCACCCGCACTTGCGGGGTGCTCGAGAAGTAGACGCAGTCGGCCCAGCGGCCGAGCAGCACGGGCGCGTAGCCGCCGTTCCCGGCGGTGGGCGACGCGACGCCGGCGCTCACGCCGATGGTCGGCGGGATGGTGCCGCCGAACGAGCTGACAAGGTTCGCGTCCTCGACGAAGGGCAGGCCGTGAAGCGCCTTGACGATGCGGCCGGGCTCGACGAGCGGCCGGTTGCTGGCGTCGCAGGTGCCGGAGATGATCGCCCATACGTCCGGACTCGCCAGCCAGGCCGTTGCGGGAAGTCCCCTGTACCTGGCGAACTTGCTGTACAGCTGCGCGGTCATCTGGTGGGCGGACTGGCTGAAGTCGGTGCCGCCGTTGACCCACGTCTGCGCGCTGGCGCTGTTGGTCGACGAGAGCCACAGGTGGTTGGCGGCCGAGAGGACGCCGCCGGGGATCAGGCCGTTGAGCTGCCCGTTCAGGCCGCTGCCGGTCACCGGGTTGACGCCGTTGCCGAGCAGCAGCGACCCGTCGAGGTTGGTCGCGAAGTCCTCCTGCAGGTCGGCCAGCCAGGTGGAGTCCAAGTTAACCGGCGACATGTCGACGAGCTCCGTGGACGCGTCGAGGACGGCGGCCAGCGTGCCGACCGGGGCGGTTACCGCGGCGTCGGCCGGGTCGCGGATGGCGGCCCGGGCGCCGTCGCCCGCCTGCATGCCGGTGCCCGCGCCGTTGCCCGCCGCGAACAGCGGCAGGGAGACCGTCCGGCCGACACCCAAGGGCAGCTCGAGGCGGGTCCACAGGGCGGCCAGCGGCGCGCCGGCGCGCGGGGCGTGAACGAACTGCTCTTCCATCCAGATCGGCGGGGTGAAGTAGCCGCCCTGGCCGGGCGTGGTGCTGGCGGCGCGCTGCTCGAGCTCGCGCATCTCGTCTTGCTTCTCGAACAGCTTCCCGCCGGCGGCCTGCCACCGCTGCCAGGCGATCGCCTCGGCGGGGGTGCGGGTCATCGCCAGCTCGATTTCCCGTTCGGCCCGCATCTGGCGCAGGTACCTGTCGGCTCGCCTGTGCTCGTAGCGCTCGGAGTCGGCGAGCCTCTTGCCGGCGGCGTCCTGGCCGCCGTCGCCGTGCCCGTAGCGCCGCGAGACGCGGGCGACGTCGGCGAACCAGGAGTGGGAGCCGGGACCGGGCCCGTACAAGTCGGGCTCGTTCACGGTCAGCCGGGCGCGGAGCTCGGCGGCCTCCTGCTCGGCGCGGTCGGCGCGCTGCTCGAGCTGGGCTGCCTGGCCCTGCATCTCGGTCCACTGGTTGCCGTCGAACCGCAGTTTGCCGTCCCTCAGCTGCATCTGGTCGCTGAGCTTCCGCCGTGCTGGCATCGCGTTCCTTCCGTTCGGCTGCGATCGCCGTTCCATCACCGGGGCCGCCGCGGCGCGGCCGGTCGTCTGCATGGTCTGCCGGGCGCCCTGCCCGGCGGAGTACTCCCGGGTGCAGGACCCGCAGAACGGCGGCCCGTCCTGCGGGTTGCCGCTGAAGCTGAACGAGTGCCCGCCCCGACCGGGGCACGCGGCGCACCCGCCGCACATGCAGTGGATCTCGGCGTTCGTCATCCCGCTCTTTCCTTCCGCCTGGCGGCCAGCGCCGCCGCGCTCGCCCTGTCGACCCGCCAGTGACCGCCCGCCGTCTGCATGGCGGCCAGGTCGCCGGACCGGCAGAGCGCGCCGACCCGCTGCCTCGTGAGGCCGAGCAGCCCGGCGGCCTGCCCTGTCGTCAGCGACTCTGCCCCAACCGTCACGACGGCCGCTTTCCCGCTTTCCCGCACGGCGCTGACCTGCACGACCGTGGTTTCCCGGGAAAACGCGGCGAGTTCGGCGGCCAGGTCGCGCCAGTCCTTCGGCGCGCCGCCGTCGAGGCGCTCCGCGTCGCGGATCCGCCCGCGCAGGGCGCGCGCGAGCACTGCGGCCTGCCCGGCGTCGAGCAGGTACCCATCGACGCGGGGCATGAGGTCAGCGGCCCGGCCCGGCCAGGACCCACACGCCGTCCCGCTCCTCGAGCTGCCCGCAGGCATCCCCGGGCAGGCACCGCGACCCCTCGCCTGACTCGAAATGGACCGTCCAGGCCGCAGATCCGATCAGGGTTCTACCACAGCGCCCGCACCCGCGGGGCGCGGCCGCCGCCTCGATCGCCGCCCGTTCCGCGGCGTCCGCCTGGCGGTCGCGCCTGATGATTCCCGACATGATGGCTCCCGTTCTGCCGGCGCCCGTGAACGCGAACGTCCCGGCGGCATCGAATTCGTAGTAGTTACCGCCGGTCGTGGTCACCGAGGTGACGCAGGGCGGCAGGTCGAGCGCGGCGCCGTCCAGCGACCCGCCCCCGGTGAACCTGGCCATCACGGCCGCCCGGCGTCGCTGAACACGGCGGCGGGGCCGAGCAGCTCGGCGATGGTGGGCATGGTGCTACTCCTCGGTCGTGGTGGTGGTGAGCACGGTGATGACCGCGCCGGGAACGGCCAGCGGGCCGCTGCCCGCGTAGGTCTTGGCCAGGCGGCTGTACTCGACGACCTGCGCGTCGTCGGCCCACAGTCCTGCGGCCGTGAGCCCGTCCATCGTCGACCGCAGCAGCTTGTCGAGGTCGGGCGCGCCAGACGGCCACTCGGGCGCGCTGTCGCGGAGCTGCCCGGCATTGCGGCCGGTCCGGTAGTGCGACTTCGGGCGCGGCAGGGCGAAGACGACGGCGACCGACAGCGGGCCGGCCAGCTGCAGCCAGTCCGCGTCGAGCGCGGCGTCGATGACGGCCTGCCGCCAGGACTTCACCCGGTCATGGCTGGACTCGATGACGGCGACGCGCCCGGTGGGGACGCCGCCCTTGCCGCGCACGGCGAACGCGCGCTTGCTGCCCTGGGGGGCGGGCGTGCCGTAGGCGGTGATGACGATCCCGGTCATGAATGTCCCTCCGGTGAGGCGGCGAGCTCGGCGGCCAGGCGGCCGAGGAGATCGAGCGCGCCGGACTGAGTCCGGTCGCTGCCGAAGCTGGCAATGGCACGGCGGGCGGCGTCGAGCGATCCGGCGGGCGGCACGGTGAGCGCGACCCAGAGGTGAGCCGCAGCGCGGCGCTCAGGCGTCCGCAGTTCGCAGCTCTCGGCCTCGGCGAGCGCCAGGGCGGCGAGCTGGCCGACGTCGGCGGCGGCAATGGTGATAATCACCAGGTCACCGCCTTGCCGTGACGGGTGTGACGGGTTTGCAGCTTGCCATGTACACCCGTGCGCGTATATCCCGATAGACCGTCACACCCGTCACCCGTCACCTTCGGCGGCGAGCCCGATGCGGTTCTCGCGTGCACGCGTGTAGACGCAAAGCTTTAGACCCGTCACACCCGTCACACCCTTCACGCGCTCGGTGATCACGACGTCACAGCCGCGGCGCGCTCGGCCGCCTGGTGCCGCTCCTTGTGCGTGGCCGCGTTGATGCAGTACGCGCCAGGCTCGGCCTTGCAGACCGGGCACTCGACCCGCTTCCAGGGCGGGTCCTGCGGCTCTTGCACAGGCGGCGCCGGCTGGACGACTTCGCCGATGACGACGCGGCCGGGCACGGTGCTCGGTGAGACGGGGCCGCCGAACGGGTCGCCGTACGCGGCGAGGTCGATTTCACCGCGGCGGCGTTCGGCGGCGGCGTCGTCGACGAGCGACCGGGCGTCGCCGTTCTCGATGATCTTGCGCAGGTAGGCGCGCACGGTGGTGCGGATCTCACCGCGGTGCTTGCGGTACTGGAGACCGGTGATCGCCCATTCGACGTCTCTCGGGTCCGCGCCGGGCACGGCGTCGGCGAGAAGCACGAAGTCGGGGTCTGGCTCTTCCTCGGTTGCGCCGGGGGCGGCGGCCCGCAGCTGATCATCAAGCGAGAGAGAGATTGAGCCTGAAGTATTAGCTAGACGGTTAAAGCCCATTTCAGGTTCTAGCTGGTCAGCGAGTTGAGGTTGACCCCTTTTGGAAGTCTCGGTTGACCCCTTTTGATGTGCCTGGTTGACCCCTTTTGGCGAGTCATCCCCAGGCGTAAAGGGGTCAACATCGCTGACCCCTTTTGACTCCACGGTAAGGGGGTCAACATCGCTGACCCCTTTACTAGCCGTCTCCGGCAGGCAGAGAGCCGTCCAGACGGTCAGGTTGCCCTTGCCCCGGCCGCCCGCGCTGGCGAGCTTGCCTTGCGTCTCCAGTTCACGGCGCGCAGCCCTGGCGGTGTTGCGTGCCTGCCCGGCATCCTCGATCAGCGTCTCGAGGCCAACGCGCACGGTGCGCGTGTCGTCCCTCATCCACGTGGCGAGCGCCACCATGAACCTGTTTTGCCGGTCGGGCAGCCTCAGCGCGAGCACCTGGCGGACGCGGAAGTTGCTCATGTTGAGCACCGGCCCGGCGGCCAGGGCACGTTGCTCAGTGGTCGGCTGCGTGGCATGTCAGGCTGCGGGCGCATCTCCGCCATCCTGGGCTGACGGCGTGTCGAGGCCGAGCAGCTCGAGGATCGGCTGCACCGGGACGACTATCCGGCGGCCGACCCTGATGGTCGGGACGGGGAACGTGCCCCGCTTAACGGACCGGTACGACTCATCCCGGCCGAGGCCGGCGATGATGGCGTCCGCGGTCGGGACGTCGGTCCGGACGCCGAGCGCCAGGACCTGCTTGCGGGTCCAGACCTTTGCGGTCATACCGGCACCCGCTCGTCAGGGTGAGCTGCTGCGTAGGATGCGTCGCAGATAGCCCCCATGCGGCGGGCGGATGTCCCCAATGTCCTGGCCAGTCGCACGATCGTCTCCGGCCTGGCCCGGGCCTTGCCGGTGGCGATGCGCGAAATGGTTGCCTTGTCGACGCCGGCCAGCATCGCGGCTGCGTCATAACGGAGGTCGCGTTCGGCGAGAAGTTCCTTGAGAGTCATGTCGCCAGGGATCACGGTTACACGCTCCTGGTGTGGAAACTGCCGTATCGGTGTTGGCCATGACTCTAGGGCGTAGGACTGCCGATTGCAACATCATCTGTTTGTGAGTTCAACGCGTAGCGTTGCGTTTAACGCTCTGGTGATGTAAAACGAGGATGTGGCAGACTCCGAACGTGCCTACGCCAGCTTCCTGGGCCGGAGCATCAGCGCAAGCCGCGGCCGATTGCAGCTGACGCAAACGGCCATCGCGGCGCGCATGCAGCAGCTCGGATTCACCGACTGGCGGCAGCAGACGCTTGCGCGCGTCGAAAAGGGACGCCGGCCGCTGAGCACGGTGGAGTTGCTCGGCCTCGCGGGCTGTCTGGGGACGACCGTGCAGTACCTGATGTCGCCGCTGCCGCAGGACGACCCGATGGAGTGGCCATCCGGCCGCGTGCTGGAGGTATCCGAAGTACGCTATCTCGTCTTCGGCGCTCCGGGCGTGGACGATCCGCGCTCAAGCGTGAGAGGTGCTCGCGACTTGCGCGGTATCCGCTGGACCGATGACAACAAGCTCGAGGACAGTGAGTCCTGATGGCCGGCCAGGCGCCGAAGGGCAAGCGCTGCGGGTGCCGTGGCGAGGACGGGAAGCTGCTCGGCTCCCGCTGCCCGGATCTCCGCAAGCGCCACCACGGCAGCTATGAGGCCGAGGTGCGGATCACCACCAGCCAGGGACGCCGGAAGCTGCACCGGTCCGGGTTCGCGACGGCCGCCGACCGCGATGACTTCCTCGAGCGGGTCCGCGAGCTCGTGCGCCTGGCCGATGACGACGCCACCCGCGCCCGCATCGGTGACCTGATCTTTGACCGCACCCGGTACAGCGGCCCGCTCCCGTCAGCCGCGGACGTCCGGCGGCGGCTCGCGCTCGGCTCCGACCCGGGCGGCAGCGGCGAGACGTTCGGCCAGGCGTGGGATACGTGGCTGGCCGGGAAGCGGCGGCTGCGCCCGTCGAGCCGCCGCCGCCTCGAGCAGATCGGCGAGCACTGGCTACTCCCGGCCCTGCGCGACGTTCCCCTCGAGCGGCTGAACGGCGCCCACTGCGCGATGGTGTTCGACCGCATCGAGGACATCAACGACGAGATCGCCGCGGCGCGCGCCGAAGACCGCGCGCCGGTCCTCGAGGACGACGTCCGCCAGCGCCCGCAGGTGATCGGCGTAGCCAGCCAGCACCGCGTGTACGCCGCGCTGCGGGAGTTCTGCAACCACGCGTGGAAGCAGCGGCACGCGCTGGCACACAACCCGGTGTACACGGTCGAGCTCGAGGCAGAGGAGACGCCGGAGGCGAGACGGTGGACCGCCGCCGAGGCGGTACGGTTCCTGGCCTACGTGGAGGGCAAGCCGCTCGGACTGATGTTCCGGATCATCGTGCTGCGCGGCGCCCGCCGCGGCGAGGCGGTCGGCTTCCGGTGGGCCGGCACCGACCTGGACGCCGGGTACCTGACGGTCGACCGGCCCATCCTGCAGCTCGGCGGCAAGATCATCGAGAGCAGGCCCAAGAGCACGGCAGGCGAGGTGAGGGGCGAGCGGCGCGTCTGGCTGGACACCGAGACGGTCACCCGCACGAAAGCACACCGCAGGGCGCAGGTAACCGAGCGGCTGCGGGCGTCGACCGCATGGCAGGACGACGACCTCGTGTTCGCCCGGGCGGACGGCTCGCCCTGGCCGCCGGACTACGTCTCGCGCCTCTTCAAGCAGTACGCCGACGAGGCGGGCGTGCCGGTGATCAAGCTCCATGAGGGCAGGCACACGGCGGCGTCGCTAGCCCGCGACGCCGGGGTGGACCCGAAGATCCGCCAGGAGCAGCTCGGGCACACCACCGGGGCGATGACGGACCACTACACGCACGTCCTGGCGGCGGCTCACCTGGCGGCGGCCGAGGCGGTCGCGAAGCTCGCGCGGGAGGCAGGAGCATGACGGCCTGTCCCCACAATGTCCCCACATCGGCCAGCGTGGCCGGGAACCGCTACGGCGTTCGATGCCACCAAGGGCGCGTATGCGCTGGTGAGAGCGGAGGGCGTGGGATTCGAACCCACGGAAACGGTCACCCGTTTCAGCGGTTTTCAAGACCGCCGCCATCGGCCACTAGGCGAGCCCTCCCGTGCGGGTTTACTTTACGCGAGCGGGAACCCGAGTGCTGCATCTGATGCGGATCTTCCGGGATGTGCGAAGTCGTCGGCGACGAGCGCCGCCAGGGTCAGATAGGCGTCGGCGGTCTCCTCGTTGAGCATCTCCAGTTCCACTTCGGCGCCTTCCTCCAGATGAGGGTCGTAGGGAACCCGGACGACCGCGCGGCAGCGGGCGGCGAAGTGCTGCTCAAGGCGGTCGAGGTCAACCGTTGACTTGCTCTTGCGGCGAATGGCGGACAGTACCACGACGCCACCGCGGACCAGGTCACTGTAGTCGTGGGCCTCCAGCCAGTCGAGGGTCGCGCTCGCGCTGCGCGCGCCGTCCACGGACGGCGAGCTGACCAGGACGACCTGGTCGGCCAGCTCGAGGATCCCCGCCATCGCCGAGTGCAGCAGCCCGGTCCCGCAGTCGGTGATGCAGATCGAGTAGAAGTGCTCGAGAACGCCGACCACGGCACGGTAGTCGTCGGCGCTGAACGCGACGGAGACACCCGGATCGCGGTCGGACGCGAGGATCTCCAGCCTGCTCGGTGCCTGGGACGTGAACGCCCGAACGTCGGCGTACCTTCTGATCCTGGCACCCTCAGTCAGCAGGTCCCTGATGGTCGCGGAGGTCTCGAGCCTGACCTTGTCCGACAGCGTGCCACGGTCCGGGTTGCCGTCCACCGCGATTACCCGGTCGCCGCGCAGCGACGCCAGCGTGGAGCCAAGGCCGACCGTGACCGTGGTCTTGCCCACACCGCCCTTGAGGCTCAGCACGGCGACCCGGTGATGGCCGCCGGCGACCGGCGTGCGGACCCGGTCGACCAGGTCGCGCCGTCGCATGCTCGCCACCGACTCGCCGACACGGATCAGCCCCCCGCTCGCGCGGTATACCGTCCGCCGCCAGCCGTCGTCGGGTGTCGCCCGCTTGCCAGGCAGCAGCAGGTCGGAGGTGAGGGTGTCCGCGGTCTCCCGCGGCGACGGCACGTCGGTTGCCGTCTCGGTGGCGCCTGGAGCTAGTTCATGCACCGCTGGCGGGGCGGCCAGCGGCTCGCTGACCACGTGGTGACCGGCGCCCGCGCGGACCTCCGACCAGGGCACCGCCGGGCCCCGCAGTGGCGGCGCCGCCTCGGGCGGGCGCGGAGCGCTGTACGGGTCCGGTGTCCACGAAGGCTGGGGACTCACCGACCGCTGAGTCGACTGATATGTCCCGGGCTCCTCGTACTGCTCCACCTTGCCGCTGCCACGGTCTCGCGCGGGTTCTGGCGGCATCACCTGCGGCGCGAACGGCTGGAAGGCTGGCCGCGGCGGCGGAGGCGTCGCTGTCGGCATCACCGGGTAACCAGGGTCAGGCAACTTACTCGTACCAGGCAATTGCTCCATCGCCGGCAAATCGGGGACCGTCTCGTCCGCCGTCAGCCCCTCCGCTTGCCGATCGGGTTGCTGCCAATCGGGCAGCCAGTCCGATGGCTGGGCCGGGCCCTCGTGCGGTGCCTGGGAACGGCCGGAAGAGAATGGGTAAAACTCCGTTGTCTTGCGTTCGACCGTCGTGCGCTCGGCTGTCTCGCGTTCGGCTGTCTCGCGTTCGTCCGACGTCTCGGGATTGTCATGCTCGTTCGGTGTCATGGGCCACCCCCGGTAGCCACGTACTTGCTCTTGCCATACTGTTCGACACCATCAGCTCCGCGGAGCTCACCCCGTCCCGATGACCGGTTGAAAAGACCCTAATCATGACGTTCCCGCTCAGGAGGCAGCTATGCACGAGTAAGTTCACGAAGTCATGACACGTACGCTATGGTCAGGGCATGAGCAACGGGACAACCTACCCAAGCGGGGTAGCAACCATGCAGGAACACGCCATCTTGATACCCCGCGTGTCCACGAGCAAGCAACGCGAAGAGGATCAGACCCCCGGTCTCGCCGCGTACGCGGAACGCAAGGGCTACGTCATTGATGCTGCTGTACCGATCCACGGGCAGTCTGCGTTCCACGGCCGACAGGTCAAGCACGTGCTAGCAGCAGTCGACGAGTACGTTAGGCGCGGTACCGCCACTGTTGTGATCTTCCGCCACGTGGACCGTTCATCACGTCAGGGTGCTGTCGAGGGATTCCACCTAATACGGCAGATCATGGATGCCGGGGCAAGGGTCGAGTTCTCGGAACAAGAATTTATGAGTAGCGCTAATCCGGGTATGCTTAGCATGTTCTTTGAGATGGCTAAGGCCGAATCAGAGATCAAGCGCGACCGTAAAGAACAAGGCGATTCCGTACGTTCGCAGGCTGGAAAGCTTGTCGGCCGTGGGTGCTGGGGATACGACATTGTTAACGACATACTTGTGCCAAACACGATTGGTCGCGAGTGGATACCGCGAATCTATCAGGCGGCGGCTGACGGCCGTTCGAATCGTTCGATTAGTACGGAGCTAGACGCAAACGGTATCCCCTCTCCGCAGAAAAACGGGGCATGGGGAAACACATCCGTTCGACGCATGATCATTAACCCTACATACAAGGGTGACAGGTCCAACAAAGGTGAAATGGAATATGAGCCGCTTGTGTCGGCTGACTTGTGGGCACGGGCAAATCTCGCTATGCGCGAAAGAGACTTTGGTGGTGGGCGCGGACGCGGGACCGTGACGCACACGAAAGCGCTACTACGCCCATTCTGTGGAGAATGCTACGGTGTTGAGCGCGACGGATGCCCAAACGGGCAGAGCCCAATGTACCAAACACACAGCACGCTAAAAGGTAAAAAATTCAGCTACTATGCGTGTAAGGGAAACGGGCCACGACACAAGGCGTGCGGCGCCAAGTTCATCCCGGCGGCCGAGCTAGACGAACTAGTCGAGTGGGCTGTTTCGTGCGACATCACACCGCACACCACAACCGTTTATCATCCTGCGGTCGACAACACCGAAGCAATCAAAGAAATCTCTAAGCGAATCCGCAAAGCCGATGCTGACGGTAACGATGAACTATTGGAAGCACTAGCGGCCGAACGTGCGGGCCTAAGGCTGCTCGGGACCATAAAGCCCGCTTGGAAGGAAGAAAAGCCTTCCGGTATGACACGCGCGCAGCACTACGACACCCTGGATTTGGATGGCAAGCGTGAGCTACTCGCCAAGATTCCGTTCCTTGCACGCAAGGTCGACGGTGTGACAGCGTTCGGAATCGTCATGGACGATGGTTCGGTCAACTGGATTAGCCGCACGCAGGCTCAGGAATGATCAGAAACTAAGACCCCAGCAACACGAAAGACCCCCACCGTGATGTGTGGGGGTCTTTCTTTGTGTCATGCCCTTAAAGGTGCCAGGATCGGACGCTAAGACTCTGTCACGCTCAGGGGGAAACACCTACGCCCACGGGCTACGCGGCTGTTGTGGGGCGTTCTAGTACGGCAGCCGCCAATCGCTAGCTGACCAGGGCATAGTCGCGGTTTAGGTGTGCGCGCTGGTGGAACCAGCGTGATCGGGCCTGGTGGCGGCGT
>Ga0209881_1000430_pt1 | contig 10980 bp, 9 predicted proteins | sample PersoiDNA2013193_FD_185804 | JGI IMG/M metagenome (GOLD analysis project Ga0209881, IMG submission 185804) | Permafrost soil microbial communities from the Arctic, to analyse light accelerated degradation of dissolved organic matter (DOM) -... | ecosystem: Environmental > Terrestrial > Soil >... | reverse complement strand
CACCAGGGGGGATGGGGGGCGGGAGCCCCCCATGCTGGGGGACAGTCCCCCATGCGGCGACGGCCAATAGGCGTTTTCGACCGCGTCCCGCCCGACGGGCCCGAGCCGCGCGTACGCGACGAGCTCATGCGACCGAGCGAGCACGCTGATCGTGTCGAGCTGCACCGCGCTGACCCGGCGCAGCGCACCGGTCACGCCACCGCGCTTCGCGGCGGCACCAAGAAACCCCTGAGCATAGAGGGTCAGCCGCCGGTGCTCGTCGGCGCTCAACTCATACGGAACGGACCCGGCAGACTCTCCCACGCCCATGACTCTAGCCACGGGGTCCGACATTCCCGGGGCGGGGACTTTTTAGTACCAGTCTTCGTTGACCGCATTAGTGAGCGCGAGAAAGATGAAGCCGACGGCCGCGACGCCGGCCCCGACCCAGATGGCCCACCAGGTCGGGCGCGGGATGAACGCGATGCCGCCGATGACGAACCCGATGATGACGATCGTGACACCGACCCACGACACGGGCCTGCCCGGGTTGTGCTCCATGTGCGGGGTACCGTGCGCCAGCGTGCCAGCGGCGCCGGTGCCCTCTACGGTGCCTGATGCCTGCTCGGCCACGACTCCTCCTCCAACCCGGTGTCTACCTGATTCTGTGTCACGAAAATACCCCAACGGGCTCAGGGACTCGGAAGCGGGCCCCCATCTCGCCTACGATGACTTGCGAGGCGTGTGTTCGGCCCATCCAATCCGCTCAGGTTTTAAGTGAGTACTGTCGCAAGGAGCACGACGAAAAGTGCCTTCGATCCTAGATAGCATCCTTCGCGCGGGCGAAGGCAAGATCCTGCGTAACCTCAAGCGGATCAGCGAGCAGGTCAACTCTGTCGAGGACGACTTCGTCGCGATGAGCGACGCCGACCTGCGGGCGATGACGGATGAGTTCAGGCAGCGGCTCGCGGACGGCGAGACGCTTAACGACGTCCTCCCCGAGGCGTTCGCCGCGGTTCGCGAGGCGGCCAAGCGCACGCTCGGCCAGCGCGCCTTTGACGTGCAGCTCATGGGCGGCGCGGCGCTGCATCTCGGCAACATCGCCGAGATGCGCACAGGTGAGGGCAAGACGCTCACCGGCGTGTTTCCCGCCTACCTCAACGCGCTGGCAGGCAAGGGCGTGCATGTCGTCACGACCAACGACTACCTGGCCAAGCGCGACTCCGAGTGGATGGGCCGTATTCACAGCTTCCTCGGGCTCAGGGTCGGGGCGATCCTGGCTGACATGACGCCGCCCGAGCGCCAGGCGGCCTACGCCGCTGACGTTACGTACGGCACCAACAACGAGTTCGGCTTCGACTACCTGCGCGACAACATGGCCTGGTCGCTTGATGAGTGCGTGCAGCGGGGCCACAACTTCGCGATCGTCGACGAGGTGGACTCCATCCTCGTCGACGAGGCACGGACCCCGCTGATCATCTCGGGCCCCGCCGAGCAGAACTCCCGCTGGTACACCGAGTTCGCCAAGATCTCGCCCCGGCTGCGCCGCGGCGAGGATGGCGAGGGCGACTACGAGGTGGACGAGAAGAAGCGCACCATCGGCATCCTCGAGTCCGGCGTCGAGAAGGTCGAGGACTGGCTCGGCATCGACAACCTCTACGACCCGGTCAACACCCCGCTCGTGTCCTTCCTGAACAACGCGCTCAAGGTCAAGGAGCTGTTCAAGAAGGACAAGGACTACGTCGTGATGAACGGCGAGGTCCTGATCGTGGACGAGTTCACCGGACGCATCCTGAACGGTCGCCGGTACAACGAGGGCATGCACCAGGCCATCGAGGCCAAGGAAAGCGTGCAGATCAAGGACGAGAACCAGACGTTCGCCACGATCACGCTGCAGAATTACTTCCGGCTTTACGACAAGCTCGCGGGCATGACAGGCACGGCGCAGACCGAGGCCAACGAGTTCATGCAGATCTACAAGCTTGGCGTCATCCCGATCCCGACCAACAGGCCGATGGTCCGCGCCGACGAGACCGACGTCATCTACCAGAGCGCGCAGGCGAAGTTCGATGCGGTCATCGAGGACATCGTCGAACGGCATGCGGAGGGTCAGCCGGTCCTCGTGGGTACCACGAGCGTGGAAAAGTCGGAGATCGTGTCGGTCCTGCTCAAGCGGCGCGGCGTGCCGCATCATGTGCTGAACGCCAAGTACCACGAGCAGGAGGCGACGATCATCGCGCAGTCCGGGCGGCGCGGCGCCGTCACGGTCGCGACGAACATGGCCGGCCGTGGCACCGACATCATGCTCGGCGGCAACCCCGAGTTCATCGCCGATCTGGAACTCCACCAGCGCGGCCTGTCGCCCGTTGACACGCCGCAGGATTACGAGGCCGAGTGGCCCGAGGCGGTCGCCAAGGCCAAGGCGGCGGTCGCCGCGGAGCACGAGGAGGTCGTCGCGGCCGGCGGCCTCTACGTCCTCGGTACCGAGCGGCACGAGTCCCGGCGCATCGACAACCAGCTCCGCGGCCGGTCCGGCCGCCAGGGCGACCCGGGCTTGTCCCGGTTCTACCTGTCACTCGAGGACGACCTGATGCGGATGTTCAACTCCGAGCGGGTCGCGGCGATCATGGACCGGCTGAACATCCCCTCCGACGTGCCGGTGGAGAACTCGGTGGTCTCCCGGGCGATCAGGTCGGCGCAGTCCCAGGTGGAGTCGCAGAACTTCGAGATCCGCAAGGACGTCCTCAAGTACGACGACGTGCTCAACAGGCAGCGGACGGTGATCTACCGCGAGCGGCACCAGGTGCTCGAGGGCGCCGACCTGCACGAGCAGATCCGCTCGATGGTTGACGAGGTGATCGCCTCCTATGTCGCGGTGGCCACCGCCGACGGGTACCCGGAGGAGTGGGACCTCGACAAGATGTGGCGCGCGTTCAAGCAGCTGTTCCCGATCTCACTGACCACCGAGACGGTGATCGAGGAGGCGGGCGGCGACAAGTCGGGGCTGACGGCCGACCTGCTCACCGAGATGGCGCAGGAGAACGCGCAGGAGGCCTACGACCGGCGCGAGGCGGAGCTGACCCCGGAGCTGATGCGGGAGATCGAGCGGCGCGTCGTGCTGTCCGTCCTGGACAGGAAGTGGCGCGAGCACCTGTACGAGATGGACTACCTCCGCGAGGGCATCGGCCTGCGCGCGATGGCACAGCGTGACCCGCTTGTCGAGTATCAGCGCGAGGGCTTCGACATGTTCAACGCGATGATGGAAGGCATCAAGGAAGAGTCGGTCGGGAACCTGTTCAACCTGCAGTTCGAGATCCAGGAGAACCCGATCACCGAAGAGGTCGGCGCCGGGGCGCAGCTAGCCTTCGGCGGGACGCTTCCCGGGGTCACCACTGGCGGGACGGCACCGGCGGCACCGCCACGGGCAGCGCCGCAGCCACCGCCCGTGCCCGAGGCGCCAGCGGTGCCCGCGGCGTTCGGCAGGTCGGCGGCGGCCGATGAGACCGCCGCGCCCGGGCGGCGCGACGGCGGCGCAGGTAGCGCCCGTCAGCGGGGTCGCCACGCCGCTGCCGATGGCCGTGGCCACGCCACGGCGGCGGGTCGGGGGCAGGCCGCCACGCGCAGCGGTGGAGCACACGCGGCGGAGCCGATGGATTCCGAGCAGGCCGAGGCCGCTCGCACCACGGGACCGCAGCCCGCGGTGGTGGCCCCCGGTCTTGAGCCGAACCGCCCGCGTCAGCTCCAGTACTCGGCACCGGCCGAGGGCGGCGGCGTGGAGCATCACGGTGAATCCGCGGCCGACCCATTCGCCAACGTGAACCGCAACGATCTGTGCCCCTGCGGCTCCGGCCGCAAGTACAAGCGCTGCCACGGCGACCCGCGAAACGCCTCCTAGCCGCGTCTGCGGCGGCTAGGCCGCCTCGATGTCGGTGCAGCGCCACTGGGCCGACATCGAGGCGGACCTGGGCCTCGCGGCCTGCGTGGTGAGCTTCTCGCTCCAGGCAGGCCGCTGCGTTTGGTCGATCCGCTCAAGCCGCACGGCAAGCGCCCGCGTCCTCGGCCCGATCGAGACGACGAGCGTCATCTCGATGACGTCCTGGGCTGGCCGCGTGATGAGCACCCGGGTGACGTGCGGCCGGTGACCGTCGGCGAAGCGCGGCAGCAGGCGATGCAGCTGAACACTGCCGCGCTCGGACAGCCAGGGCAGCAGCTGCCTGACCGGCCGGACGCCCGTCAGCACCTCGGCGAGCAGCACCGCGAACTGCCTCGGCCACACTTGGCCTTCATCTACCGGATCGACCAGGTGCCCACGACCCTGGTCTGGGCCGCCGCTCTGGTCTGGGCCGCCGTCCTGGTCTGGGCCGCCGTCCTGGTCTTGGCCGCCGCTCTGGTGCACGCTGGCTGCCGCTGGCCCGCGCGACTGCGGCGAGTCTGCCGGCGGCCAGTGCGTCGGCACCTCAACGAGCTGGATCGCCGACACGTGATCCGCCGGGGGGACGATGGCCGCTTCGGCGCGGGCGGCCACGGCGTGCTGTGCGGGCATGGCTTTCCCTAGGGGTGAGGCGGGGAGAGTGGCAACTGCTTGCCATCACTTCTACACGTCCCCACCGACATTCCGTTATCTCCAGCAGGGAGCCAGGGAGACTCCCGTGCCGCTGGCCGGCCGTCCACGGCCATATCGCCGCATTCAGGGCAGGATCACTGCCCGGGGAAAAGATCTTGGCAGAAAAGCGTGCGCAGAGAACGCTTTTCTACCACCAGGAAAAAAGTCCCCAAGATCTTTGCTGAGCTGGGAAAACAGATGCCATCCGGTGTCACGTGAGCGCGCCGGAGCATCGTGAGCATCCTTGGCCAAGCAGCATCGAGCCTCCGCCTGTCGTCACGAGAGCGACGGAACCGGCGGAACGGGAACCGGCGGAACGGGAACCGGCGGAACGGGAACCGGCGGAACGGGAACCGGCGGAACGGGAACCGGCGGAACGGGAACCGGCGGAACGGGAACCGGCGGAGCCTGCCGGGCGGTGGTTAACCGCCGCTGACGGAGGAGTTGAACTGGCTTGTGATGTAGGCGCTCATGTTCACGTTGGTCGGGATGAGTCCCGCCTTGTAGAACTGGGTGACCAGGTTCTGCTCCGAGGTGGTGATGGCGCTGGTGATCGCCACCGGCTTGGTCGAGTCGACCGTCGCCGCCAGGTCGGTGACGCTGGTCGGCAGGCCAGCCGCCTGTGACCAAGCGGCGCCCCAGGCGTCGGGGTGAGCCGAGGCCCAGACATAGGCCTTATCCAGGGTCGTCAGGTAGACCTTGATAGCCGCCGCCTTGGCCGGATTGGCCACGGCGGCCTTGGACGCGACCTCGTAGGAGTACGGGCTACCGTACTGCGGCCCGATCGCCAGGACCTTCGCGCCATTGGCGGCGACGACCTGCTGGACGTAGGGCGGCCAGATGTCCCAGGCGTCGACGGAACCCGAGGTGAAGGCGGCGAGGGCCTCGGCCGGCTGGAGGTTCACCAGCGTGACGTCCTTGGGGGTCAGCCCTGCCTCGGTGAGGACGGTCAGCAGATGGTAGTTGGCCGAACTGCCGGAACCGTAGGCGATCTTCTTCCCCTTGAGCTGCGAGGTGGAGGTGATGGTCGAGCCCTTGGGCACGATGACCGCGTCCTGATCACCGCTTGGTACCGCGCGGGCACCGATGATCTCGACCGCCTCGCCACCGGACGCGGCGAAGACCGGCGGGGCGTCGCCGACGCCTCCGATGTCGACGGACCCCGAGGACATCGCCTCGAGCATGGGCGGCCCCGAGGTGAAGTCGGACCAGCTCACGTGGAATGGCAGCGACGCGAGCAGTCCGGCGGCCTTGAGGATCGCCTCCGCGCCGGTGCCCTTCTGATCGCCGACGTTCAGCGTGACCGAGGACAGGGCGGTTGAGCTTGCTGACGAGGCACTGGCTCCCGCGGTGACGGCCGACGCCGCGGAGCTTGAGCTGCTTGACGAGGAGCAGGCGGCCGCGGCAAGTCCGCTGAAGGCGATGACCGAGATGGCCAGAAGCTTCCGTCTAGAAGCCATTTGCATCACTCTATTCAGACTGTATTTATAGGAAATAATCAAGGACCGGCCCCTGGGGAGGCGGCAGGCGCCCTAGATCGCCTCGGTGGCATCCGCGGGCACGCCGAGCTCGCTGAGCAGCCTGTTCCGCAGCTCGGTCAGTTCCGGGTGGTTCCTGTCCCTCGGGCGCTCCACGTCGATGGTGGATGAGTACGCGATCCGCCCCGAGCCGAGCACGAGAACCCGGTCAGCCAGGGCCAGGGCCTCGTCCACGTCGTGGGTGACGAGCAGTACCGCCGGCCGGTGGCGCGCCCACAGCCGCAGCACGAGGCGGTGCATGGACATCCTGGTCAGCGCGTCAAGAGCGCTGAACGGCTCGTCGAGCAGGAGCAGTGACGGCGACCTGACCAGCGCGCGGGCCAGCGAGACCCGCTGTGCCTCGCCGCCGGACAGGGTCAGTGGCCACGCCGAGATCTGCTCGGCGAGCCCGACCTCCGCGAGCGCTGCCGTGGCCACCTGCTCCTGCGCGGGGTCGCGAAGCCCGAGCGTGACATTCGCGAGCACCCGCTTCCACGGCACGAGGCGCGGCTCCTGAAAGGCGACCGCGACCGGCTCGGCCACGGTCATCGAGCCCGACAAGCTCCGGTCGAGCCCGGCGAGCACCCGCAGCAGCGTGGACTTGCCTGACCCGCTCCGCCCGATCATGGCGACGAACTCGCCCGCCCTGATGTCCAGGTTCAGCTCGTCGAGGATCACGCGCTCACCGAACCGCTTGGTCAGCCCCCGCACCGAGGCCGCGATCTGACCGGAGTCGCTGTCGGCCGCGGCGCTCGAAGTTGCCGCCGCGCCTACTGGACGAAATCGCGTCGCCATGCCAGCGCCTTCCCTTCCACCATCCGGACTCCCCAGTCGGCGAGCAACCCGATGATCGCGTACACGATCAGGCAGACCATGATGATGTTGTTCTGCAGGAACTGCTGGGCAGTCGTGATCATGAAGCCGAGCCCCGCGTTGGCATTGATCTGCTCGCCCACGACGAGCGCGAGCAGCGAGCCGATCACGCTTAGCCGCACCCCGGTCAGCGCCGATGGCAGCGCGCCAGGCAGCACGACGTGCCGCACGAGTTCCCACTTGGACAGCCCGAGCACCTGGCCGAGCTCGCCGAGCTTGGGGTCGACGCCGCGGATGCCGGCGAAGGTGTTGACGTACATCGGGAACAGCGCGCCGAGCAAGACGATCAGGTCCTTCGGCAGCTCGCCGATGCCGAACCAGACGATGAACAGCGGCAGCAGGCCGAGCAGCGGGATCGATCGCAGCGCCTGGACGACCGGATCGAGGGCGTACTCACCGAATCGGCTGAGCCCGCTGACGACCGCGAGAAGCACCGCGACCGTGATTCCGATGGACAATCCGATGGCCCATCGCTCCGCGGAGATGAGCAGCGACTTCTGCAGGGTGCCGTACGTCGGCGAGTTGGTCACCACCAGGGTGTAAGCCGTGCGCGCGATCGATGCAGGCGACACGAGACGGCTCGGGGGAAGCACGCCGGTCGAGCTCAGGATCTGCCACAGGCCGATGAGCGCGACCGGGCTGACCAGCCTGAGCCAGCCGCCTGCTGGCCGGTGCCGCCTGGCTCGGCCGCCGGCGGGATTGGCCCGGGCGGGCGCGTCTCCCGTGGCCGAGCGCGAGAGAACTTGTACGGACACCGCCACCTCATTCCGTCGCTGAACCGATCGATCCATCGTTGCCCATAAACTAGATAAAGTCAATTGACAAACTAGGAATTAATAGGAAAGGCCCGCGCGGCAAATCACCGCAGCGCCCCGCGGGCCGGGCGGCTGACGTACTAGGCTCTGGCGCGTGGCGCAGGATGACCCGCAAAAGGGTGCCAATGGCCTCACGGGGACGGGCACCAGGCGGTACCCGCTTCCGGCGACGCCGGGCCGGTCGGCGAACATGAAGGCCAACCGCCGCACCGACACCAAGCCGGAGCTTGCGCTTCGCGCGGCACTTCACGCCAGGGGCTACCGGTACCGCAAAGACTTCAGGCTCGACCTTCCGCTGCGTCGAGTCCGACCCGATATCGCGTTTACCAGACGCAAGGTCGCGGTGTTTATCGACGGCTGCTTCTGGCACGCCTGCCCCGCTCACGGCAGTAAACCGAAAAGCAACGAATGGTATTGGTCGCCGAAGCTCGCCAGGAACGTGGAGCGGGACCGCGCGGCAGACGAGGCCCTGACGCAGGCCGGCTGGACAGTGGTCCGGCTATGGGAGCACGTTCCGCTCGCCGACGCCGTCGCCGCGGTGGTGGCCGCCGTCGGCGACCCGAGTGCGTACCGCGGACGGGTGGCCGATCGGCGGCCAGAAACCATGACAGCGCAGCCGCTACGATAAGGCCCCATGCGCGTTTACCTGCCTTCCACGCTGCCGAGCCTGGTCGGCATCCTCGCCAAGGGGGAGGCCGGGCCGGCGCCGCTGCGCGCGTTCGCGGTTACCCCGGCGCTGCGCGAGGCCTACACGGGCGGTGACGATGAGGAACTCGAGTACGTGGCGATGCTCGAGGCCGCGAGGCAGTCGCTGCGGCTGCTCAACGCGGACTCCGGCGCCGCCCGCCGCCGCGTGGTGCTCGCGGCCGACGTCCCCGACTCCGACGTGAGCTGGCAGGCTTACGATGACGAGCCCGCCACGGTGCTGATCGCCAGCGGCATTCCTGTTACGGCGCTTGCCTCTGGCCACGTCGACGAGCCGTCAGCCGAGGCGGACGTGGCCGCTGCCGCCGATGCGATCACCGCCGCCGACGCAGGCGACGACGATGCTTCCTTCGCCGTCGACTCGGCCGAGGCCCACGAACTAGCCTGGTACGCCACCCAGGAACTCGGGTACCTCTAGTCCACCGTCGCATTCACGGCCGACTGTGCCTAGGCTGGCCGCTGGCTGGCCGCCCGGGGGTCATATCGCCTCATTCCGGGCATAATCCCTGGTCACGGGAAAGATCTTGGAAGAAAAGCGTGCGTATAGTACGCTTTTCTGCCATCAAGAAAAAAGTTTCCAAGATCTTTTGTTGAGCTGGGATATCAGGTGTCATTCGGCGTCACATGAGTGCGTCGGCGCATCGTGGGCATCCTTGGCTAAGCGGCATCGGGGCGCCACACGGTAACGCTTGCTGCCTCTGGCCGGGGAGTTACTTCCGTGCGGCGACGGGGAAGGTGCCGGGCATGGATGCCGTCACGCGAGTCCCCCTGCCGTACAACGAACCGGTTAGGCACTACAAGCCGGACAGCGCGGATCGCGACGCGGTTGAGGCCAGGCTCAAGGATCTCGCCGGACAGCACGCCGATCTGACGATGACGATCGGCGGCCGTAGCACGATGGGTTCTGGCGAGCGCGTTGCCGTGGTGCAGCCGCACAGCTTCCGCAGGGTGCTCGGCGAGTTCGGCAACGCGACGGACGCCGATGTGGCGGCGGCGATCGCGGCCGCGGGCAGCGCGGCCGCGGGCTGGCGCGCGCTGTCGTTCGAGGACCGGGCCGCCGTCTTCCTGCGCGCGGCCGACCTGCTCGCGGGCCCGTGGCGCGCGACGCTCAACGCCGCGACGATCCTCGGCCAGTCCAAGTCGGTCTTCCAGGCGGAGATCGACGCCGCCTGCGAGCTGATCGACTTCTGGCGGTACAACGTCGCCTTCGCCAGGCAGCTCCTCGCCGAGCAGCCGGTGTCCTCGCCGGGGACGTGGAACCGGATGGAGTACCGCCCGCTTGAGGGGTTCGTGCTAGCGATCACGCCGTTCAATTTCACGGCGATCGCGGGGAACCTGCCGACCGCGCCGGCGCTGCTCGGCAACGTGGTGGTGTGGAAGCCGTCACCGACACAGCAGCTCGCGGCGCACTACACGATGCGGCTGCTCGAGGCCGCCGGGCTGCCGCCCGGCGTGATCAACATGGTGACAGGGGATGGCCAGGCGGTTTCCAGGGTGGCGCTGTCCCATCCTGACCTGGCCGGCATCCACTTCACGGGATCGACCGCCACCTTCCACCACCTGTGGCGCACAGTAGGTCAAAATATCGAGAAATATCGTGACTATCCGCGCCTTGTCGGCGAGACCGGCGGCAAGGACTTCGTCATCGTCCACCCGTCGGCCGACCCCGCCCCGATCGCGACCACGCTTGTCCGCGGCGCTTTCGAGTACCAGGGCCAGAAGTGCTCGGCCGCCTCGCGCGCCTACATTCCCGCTTCCCTGTGGAGCGCCGTCCGCGATGAACTCGTCGCCACGGCCGGTTCGCTGGCCTACGGCGACGTGTCCGAGGACCTGTCGCTGTTCGGCGGCGCGGTGATCGACTCCCGGGCCGTGGACAAGCACCGCGGCGCGTTCGAGCGGGCGCGCTCCAGGCCCTCCGTTCGCTTCCTGGCCGGCGGACAGATCAACGACGAGGACGGGTACTTCGTCAGCCCGACCGTCTTGGAATGCGATGACCCCAGTGATGAGGTATTCACCACCGAGTACTTCGGCCCGATACTCGCGGTCCACGTTTACCAGGACGCGGCCTACCAGGCGATGCTCGGCCAGGCCGCGGAGGCGGCGCCGTACGCGCTCACCGGCTCCATCCTGGCCACCGATCGCACCGCGATCGCCGAGGCCGCCGAACGGCTGCGCTATTCGGCCGGTAATTTCTACATCAACGACAAGCCGACCGGCGCGGTGGTCGGCCAGCAGCCGTTCGGCGGCGCCCGGGCGAGCGGCACCGACGACAAGGCCGGCTCTGTCTTCAACCTGATCCGCTGGGTCTCTACCCGCTCGATCAAGGAGACGTTCGTCCCGCCTACCGACTACCGTTATCCGCATATGGGTTAGCTACAATGCCGGGTAGTTAAGGTCCTCCGGTGTTTGTCACGGATGTCGCCCGGCGTGTCGGGGGCTGATAGTGCCTCGGGTCGATGTTGCTCGTGATGCGTGTTATCCGCTTGCT
>Ga0209881_1000427_pt1 | contig 11021 bp, 8 predicted proteins | sample PersoiDNA2013193_FD_185804 | JGI IMG/M metagenome (GOLD analysis project Ga0209881, IMG submission 185804) | Permafrost soil microbial communities from the Arctic, to analyse light accelerated degradation of dissolved organic matter (DOM) -... | ecosystem: Environmental > Terrestrial > Soil >... | reverse complement strand
TCTCGCCCGTCATGAGCTCTCGCTGCTCCTGGCTACTTTCTGACCATGATACAAGACCAGCTACACCCTCCATGTCCTGGCTGATGAAGTACTTCATTTCAGATACCTCCCAGCGGCAATCGCCGCACCTTCACCATATTCAGGAACCACTGGCAATAATTTCACTCCCGATCCCCTTGAAATATACTTGCGGTCTAACTCAACATATTTTTGTGCATTTGGACCAGGAGGAGTAACCTGTATGTTTGGTATTTTTAACATTTCTTCCTCCAAAAGCTTCTATATTTTGTGCTACGCAAAAGTAGGAGTTACTCTGATATTTTGTGCCACGCAAAAGTCGGAGTTACTCTGCTATAAATGGCTTTGACTTTTCCGTCAGTATATGCTGCCCATAATAGATCTCCAAAATCATAATGCCACCACTCTTCAGTGTAATTTGTAAAGCCTACCTTTATCATTATGTGGTAAAGAAGTCTCCTATTCTTACAGATTCCTATTTCTCTCTCCGATAAATGGTCTCCCGACTCAAGCTTTTCTTCATAGTAGCGAGTTACCGTTCTGTCCGTCGTCTCATCAAAACAGGTTCCCATATCAAGCCAGATCCCGTTCTCATCAGCAATAGTCAAGTCAACTGCCCCACCTGCATTATGACCCCCAGGCTTGTTGTAATCCAGGGATGGTAAACCAACAAACTGGGTAGTCATTTCTGTTATTTTATCCTCATCTTTAATTTCAGGGTGTCTTTCTCTAACTATACTTTTGAATTGATCGTATAAAAATTGCTGTACTTCAATAGGTCTCCAAGCATCAAGTACAACAAATTTGTAACCTTTGGGCAACAATTCTGCTGCTTTAAGTATCTTTTTAAAAACACTCAATCTTGCGTAGCAAACGGGTAACGATCCCTTAAGTCCTTGAATATAGTATTCTGGATGGTTTATAAGAACTTCTGGCATTGTATCCATAGGTACTAATGGTTCTCCGCATTCCTCTGTTGTCATCCTCCTAATTGCAGTCCAATCTTGTTTCTTTAATGGTGAGATTGGACGTTCGTAGAGACGACACAAACTCGATTCTCTTGATTCATCTTCTATCTTTGTGTCCATAGTATGAATCTCCTCTCGAAAAGTCTCTAGAAGACTGCGGGGACTCAGTAATTAGAGCCCCCTAGTCAGAAACTAAAGGGAACTACATTCATTATTCCCTCCTTGTTCTTAGTTTCTTGCCCTTTTTGTTACGCACGTCTGCAATTCTGTTATTGGATCGCCCCTTTGCCTTGCCCTGGCTTCAAAATGTGTTTAAATTGGCATGTCAGGACCTTCATATCACTCTATTTTACTTTATCCCTCTTTTCGAGATTTACAAACTCCTAGATACAGACGCTTGACCCGGTGTCCTACAGCCATTTTCTTTAGTGTATCCGTGCCAGCATCCGTGCACATGGTGTCTGTGTGGTATCGTACACCTTGGTGACGTGGCTCCTGGTCCGTTCCCCCCGCAGGAGCTTCTGGCTGGGAAGGAACCAGTTCACCATGAGGTGCAGTGCCAGGTACAGTTGGTGACGGTGAGTGTCCAGCCGAAGTCTCCCGTCACCTGTCCTCCGTCTCGACCCACCAAGTCCAGGGGGGCGCCAAGGATGGGGAGAGGAGGGTCCATGCATGTCTGAACGGGAATCCTGCCACCCAGAGAGGTGCTCCGGGTATGACAGAGCCCGTGCAGACGATATGTCCGCCTCTCCCCCACCAGGAACCGGAAGGTCATGGCAGGACAATGCGGGGTTGAATCAATGAGAGCCAATGGAGTTATAATATCTATAGACGGTTGGGGAAACAGCAATATTGACTTTGCCACAGCCATTGAAGAAGTAGCTTTAATTGATGCAAAAAGGGGTTTTTGCTTCTTTGAAACTTAAAATGAGAAATGGGGGGAACAGATATGAGAACCACAAGAACAATACAAACTGTAGAATCACACACAATGGGAGAGCCAACAAGAATAGTTATTGGTGGTCTTCCTAAAATTCCAGGAAAGACTATGCCGGATAAAATGAAATATCTTCAGAAAAATATGGACTATTTAAGGACTATGCTCATGTTAGAACCAAGAGGACATAACGATATGTCTGGTGCGATATATACTGATCCTGTTAACGATGAAGCGGATATAGGAGTAATATTTATGGATGGCGGCGGATACTTAAATATGTGCGGTCATGGTTCCATAGGTGCTGCTACCTGTGCTGTGGAAATGGGTATTGTTCCCGTAACAGAACCATATACAAATGTTGTTTTGGAAACACCTGCAGGATTAATAAGAGCTAGAGTTAAAGTGGAAAACGGAAAGGCAAAAGAAGCTTCTATTGTAAATGTACCAGCATTTTTGTATAAAAAGGATGTAGTGGTGAATGTTTCTGAAGTTGGAAAGGTGGCTCTTGATATATCCTTTGGAGGAAGCTTTTTTGCACTGGTTAAAGCCTCAGATTTAAATATTGAAATCATACCTGAAAATGCAGCTAAGTTAACTGATATCGGTATGAGAATTATAAATGCGGTTAATGAACAAGTGGAAATGCAGCATCCTGTATTAAAGCACATAAAAACAGTAGGTCTCTGTGAGTTCTATGGAGCACCTAAAAGTGCAGATGCTGATATTCAAAATGTAGTAATATTTGGCCAGGGACAATTAGATAGATCTCCTTGTGGCACCGGAACAAGTGCAAAACTTGCAGACTTATATGCCAGAGGAGAACTTAAGGTTGGAGATTCCATAGTAAACGAAAGTATAATCTGTACCAAATTTGTAGGGAAAATACTCAGTGCAACTAAAGTCGGGGAATTTGATGCAATAGTTCCGGAGATAACAGGAAGTGCTTACATTACAGGCTTCAGCCAGTACTTAGTTGATCCTGACGATCCTGTAAAGTATGGGTTTATTTTAAAATAGATAATTCTGTAATAAAGTATTGAAAGCTCGAATGTAATTAATGTGACACATCTGCTGTGAAAAGTATAAACTACTTTCTAGAGGGAATAATATGTTACTAAAGTAGTATTAGGTTTATTGATTTCTTTGACATTATACTTTGCAGTAGTATTTTTCCGTGATTATGCAAAAAGATCTAAAGAGGGAAGACCTGAAAAAGGTAATTTCTTTGCACTTGCTGAAGTGTATTGCATTACCTAAGATACTACGATCCGTGTCAAGAGGACAAACATAGATTGGCGTCATGTTCAAGGGTCCGGTAGGGTGATTTTGTTACGTAGAGGTGATGGGCGATAAGAAGGAGCTTCCTCATGCAAGCAACCAAGGCAACTTTGGGCTTCTTGTGGTTATCGCTCACGAGATGCTTGTAGAACGTTCGTATGCACTCATTGTGCTGGATACTGTTCATACAAGCCAGATACAGAACCTTTCTGAGGAGAGGGTCTCCTGCTCTACTTATTTTTCTTCTGCCATGGAGGGAAGAACCTGATTGCCTCTGTACTGGGTCCAGTCCCGCAAGTGCTGTGATCTCATTTCTATTAGCACCAGGATACTTTCTGAAGAGGTACAGGAGATTCATTGCAGAGACGACTCCGATCCCTTTCATAGAAAGAAGGTTGCCAAGGTCTTCTCTTGTCTCCTCATGATCCTCTGCATATGCTTCCATCTCTTTCTCGAGATGTTCCTCCATCACACGAAGATGCTTTATCTCCTTCTCGAGTGATTCTTTCAGCTTGGTACTGACTCCGCTTTTGTACTCCAGAGACTGAAGATGGTTAGAGAGCATAGTCCTTGTCTTCTGGATGATCTCATAACTCCCGAGGTATGCTCCAAGCTGTTCCGCACTCTCGTCCATCTTCGTGATGGAGAACTCACTTTCTTTCAGGAGGAGATGGAAACTGTAGAGCATCTTCGTATCAACGGTATCGGTCTTCGATCTGTTCCCCAATACCTTTGCGAAGTTCGCACTCTTCTTGGGATTCACCTCAACCACCTGGACCTCATGCTCTGCAGCAAATGCACGCAGGTAGTTGGAATAGGGTCCTGTTGGTTCATAGATGAACCGTACTGTCTCGTTCCACTCCCCTCCATACCTCTTCTTGAGGAGCTTCTTCAGGGTCTTCAAACCCTTCTCATTGGGAACCTCATCCTCTTGTGTTCCATCCCAGAGCTCCAACGATTGCTTTGAAACATCAATGCCGATATCCTCTGTCATACGAAACCTCCTTGTGTATGAGGAGAGTTTGCAATGGGTTGCCCTTCCATACGCGTTTCATTTCGTCTACAACCCAAGCTGGAGAATACTTCTCCGCTTCTGATCCACCACAAACTTTGGAAGGGCGATCCATCTATCGTACAAGCTCATAAGGATCCCTCATTGCTTCAATTAAGATACGATCTACCCATTCCTCTCACCCATACGTCTCTCAATAGTATCTCCTTCCTCGTCGTATGCGGTCCCTTTCATCGTACGGAATTGAGATGATGCAATGCGGTGCCTGTTGTCGGGCCACAAATCCGTTATACTAACAGAGGTGCACGGGCGTCTGCGAGTCCTGAAAGGGGCTCCTGAGCTGCCGAGTGCACGGGCGATCGCACCCCCAAGTCGTGCGTGTGGCCGTCCGCTGCCGTGGGACAGCGTTTTGGCCGCAAGGAGGATTGTATGACTTTTGCTATTGAGCCGGCTGAGCCTGTCACTGTGGAAGTGGCGCTCGGCTGCGGCACCTCGCGGACCGTTACTGTCCACTGGGAGAAGGGGACATTGTACGCGCGCGCAGGCTCAGAGCCTCAGCTCGCGTTTCAACCGTCCCTTGAAGTATGGAAGCATTTCTGGCGTGCCGCCGACAAGGCGAACGTATGGAACTGGGATCGTATGCAGCAGGCCGACCAGCCTGTGCTCTGGCGAATCGCACTGGATACTGGTGCGAAGCGCGTCACTGCCTCTGGTCAGTCGAGTGCGACCGACGAGTTCAAGACGTTTGTACGCGCCCTCAAGAAACTGCTTCCGGGCGTCAGCCTCCCTTTTTCCACGTGATATCTCCCACACCATCCATCCACTCGGAGGAACCCGTGTCAATCACCAGATTTGTCATCAAGAAAGAAGACATCGACCGCACAGCCTGGCAACAGGTCTTGGTCGAAGCCGACCAGAAATTGTGCTCGGTGTACGGAAAACTGTTCTACCAGCGCGCGCAGGAAGCAGGCAAGGCGCACGACTCGCGCACAGAGGCCGTCTACACGTTCCTCGGCGCCGTCGCTTCACCCGAACTCAAGCTCGAGACCCCGTCGCGCGACCCCTTTGTCCCCGCTGCCGATCTTCAGTACTCGCGCACACCGCTCCCTGAAGACTTCTCGGCCGACGAGCTGCATGTCATCAAACAGCTCATCGAGACTGTCCAGGACGCGGAACTGCGGTCCCGCCTGGCGGACATCCTCTGGGTGCGTCAGGGTGACGCCAGCGTTGCCAGCCTTGCTGTCGACAGCTACCTGAGCAGCGCCCTGCATCTCAAGGACGTCGTTCAGTGGGCAGATGGCTACGATCGCCTGAAGCGTTCCTTCGACATCGCCGTTTTCCTGGGCAAGGAGACCAAAGCGTACCGCAAGACCATCGACTACCTTCAGAAACAGCTCAGTGAGTTTGGTGCTGAGGAGCCGACGCCCTGGTGGGCCAAACTCATCAACCTGCTGCTGGACGCCGGCGAAGGAAACGCCTCCCGGTTCGCCAGCATCTGCGGGACAAGCGCACAGCGCTGCGAGACCGCTGGACAGTGGGAAACCGCACGCCTGTACTGGCAAGTCAAGGCTCGCTGCGAGACCGCTGCAGGGCAGGACAAGAACAGGGAGCTGGCTCTCAAGCGCGCCTCCGACACCTATGTCAAGCAGGCCGACGTCGTGCAGTCCGAGGCCCAGCCCATCACCGACCACGCGCTGGAACTAATGCGCAGCGCCATGGAATCGCTTGCCAAGGTCCCGGGCAACGAGCAGGCTGTCATCGAGCTCAAGAAACAGGTCGACGCGCTCGAGCTGAAGCGCAATGATGCTCCCATGAAGAAGCCGTCGCGTATGGATCCGGCCGGAATCACCCAGTGGGCACGTGACCAGGTCAAGAGCAAGGACCTGCGTGCCGCGCTTGTCGCGCTCGCCAATCTGGCCGAAACACCCAAGCCAGCAGAACTGGAAGAGCAGGTTGATGCCAAGACGGGCCGGATGCCATTCCAGTATCTCATCAGCACTGTTGGAATGGATCAGGAGGGAAAGGCCTCTTCTCACACTCCCGCCGCCTTCACAGGCGATACCCGCGAGATCCGTACGGCCAAGGACGCCGAACTGTATCAGGAGGCTGCCCGCAACCGTCAAATCGCTGTGCTTGCTTTGCTCGACCCCGCTCGTCGCCAGGTGCTCTCAGACCATGTCGTTCGACTCGATGACTGGCGTGCCTTCACGACCGACAACCCCTTCGTCCCCGTCGGCCGCGAGGAAATCTTCGCCCGTGGCATGGATGCAGGCATGAATGGCGATTTCCTTGTCGCAGTCTCACTGCTCACACCACAAGTCGAAAATGCAGTACGCATCGTCCTGAAAAAAGCCGGCGTCGTCACCAGCAAGATCGACATGCGCAATGTCGAGCAGGAACGCGTACTCGGAGCTCTGCTGGACATGGACGAAGCAGAACGTGTCTTCGGGCGCGACCTCATGTTCGACCTCAGAGGCCTGCTTGTCGAGAAGTTTGGCTCCAACATGCGCAACGAGCTGGCCCACGGCCTTCTGGACCTCGACGGCTTCAAGGGCCCTGACGCCGAGTACCTGTGGTGGTGCGCGCTCCGCCTTATGTTCCTTCCGTCGCTGCAGGGCGTGAAGACGGACCTTTCGCGCCTCCATCCCGGGACGCCCGCCCGTCAACAGCCTGATCTGATCGATGTGCATGGACGCGTCCACCATCAGGAAAGCGGCGTCGGCGAACCATTGGTGGCTGCACACCCGGCGACGAAGCCGGCCATCACCGCTCCCACACCTGCTCCCGTTCAGGCTGCTGCCCCGTCCACAACGCCTCAGCGTGCTCCTGAGCGTGACCGTACCCGTAACAGAGGACGTGGCTTCTTCGGCCGCCGTGACCGGGAACAGAGACCCGAAACGACGACTGCAGCGGCGGCTCCAGTGTCTGCACCCGCACCAACGCCTGTGGCGGCCCAGCCGACACCCGCTCCTGTCGTCCCGACGAAGCCCACGACGCCTCAGCGTCCTGTTGTCGAGACCAGGATCACCCCTGTGGTGCCTCCAGTTTCGACCTCCGCGACAAGACCTGCCGGCTCCACCAGACCCGTTGTCGACTTCCGCGCCGAAGTACGCGCAGCGATGGCAGCAGCCGGTCTTGTCGGCTCCACGGACACGAAGCCTCAGCAGCCCCCTGTTATCACCCCCACCGGGGAACGTTCTTCAGAGAAGCCCGGATCTCCCTCTGCTACGACCACCCCCGTCGCCGCTCAGTCCCACAGACGCGGCCGCAGACCATCACGCCCGGTGACCGCTGAGACAACGCCTGTTACTCAGACTCCCAGCGCCCCGAAGCCCCAGGCGGTCGCCGAGAAAAAACCTGTCGAGACAGAAACTCCGGCGAAGAATGTATCGCGCCGCGGTCGGCAAACAGCCCAGTCGCAGCAGGGACCAGCAAGATCAGCCGAGAACAAATCGAAACCAGCCAACAAGGCTCCTGTCGTCAGAGGTGGAAAGGAAGTCCTGAAGGCAACTGCTCCGAAGCAACCAGCTACACAGGCCAAAAACGCTCCCGCGAAGCCTCAGCGCGGACAGAGAACTTCCAAGCCGGGGGCGAACGGCGCCAAGTAGCCTTCCCTGCATCACGCAGTTGTCAACCCCGGGACCACGGTCCCGGGTTTTTGTCGTTCGGCCCCGGGCGCTCCGCCTTTTTGACATACACATATCTGTGGCTAGACTGCTCACACAAGCAGTCTTGCGGAAAATCAGGGCCAGAACTCGTCTCAGTGGAGTGACCGCACATATGAAACGAATGGAAAAGGGTTGAACTTGCAGGCGACACCGTACACGCTGCCATTGCTGGCAGCAGCCTTCATCTCGGCCACCGTCGCAGTCCTTGCGTGGCGACGCAGGCCTTCCCCGGGGGCTCGTGCCTTCTCGGCGACCATGTGTCTGGTGGTCCTGAACATCCTTGTCTCGCTATTCCTCCTCGGCAGTACAACACTGGATTCCTTCCTGTTCTGGGTGAAGATGTCGTTCCTTGGCGGAGGCCTGGGCGTCGCGTGGCTGGTCTTCACCCTCAGGTACGATGGAAGATCGCTGCGCGATGTCACCCGCATTACGGCGCTCACAGCAGTAGAACCGACAGTGGTGTTTATCCTGGCCTGGTTCAACGGCCTGCACCACCTACTCTGGACTCAGGCCGTCGCCACGCCCATCACGGCCCCTGGCGCACTCCTGCACGTCGAAACAGGACTTGGTCCACTGTTCTGGGTATGGAGCGCATACCAGTATGCACTTCTGCTGTCGGGTGTCGTCATCCTGCTGCGCGGCCTGTTCAAGGTGCCCTCTGCCTACCGTGGCCAGACGGTCGCCGTTCTGGTCGCGATGGCCGTACCGTGGACCGCCAATGCCCTGTTCCTGATTGGTCGGACTTCAGTCACCAGGGTCGACCTCACTCCCTTCGCCTTCGCTCTGAGCGGCATAGCCCTCTTCCTGGCCCTGTATCGCTTCCGCTTCCTCGACCTCGTCCCCATCCCCCGCTCGCTCGTCCTGGAGGCCAGTCCAAACGGGGTGCTCGTGCTTGACGGTCGGGGTCGACTGGTCGACATCAACCCCGCCGCCGAGGCAATCCTGGGGTGCTCTGCCCACGACGTCCTGGGCGCCGTGGGGACGCAGGTCCTGCCTGCCCTTTCATCCGCAGCGTCGGGCTCTGATGTCGAGCTGGCCTTCAGCCGTGACGGGGTAGAGCGCTCCTACGACCTCCACGTCGCTCCGCTGCGCAAGCGCATGGGGAATCTCGCTCTCCTGGTCGACGTCACCGACCGCAATCGCATGACCACACGCCTGCTCCAGGCGCAGAAAATGGACGCCCTCGGCCTCATGGCAGGTGGCATCGCCCATGACTTCAACAACCTGCTCACGGGCATTCTCGGTAATCTGAGCATCATGCGGGAAGAGGCCGGACAGCTGGATTCCATCGCAGAGCCGCTGGCCCAGGCTGAGCAGGCTGCCCGGCGGGCCGCCGGCCTCACGCACAACCTCTTGGCGTTCAGCCGCAATGGGAGCCCAGCCCCGACGTGTGTCAACCTCAACCAGTCTGTCGACCTCACGCTGCAGTCCATCGCAGAACTGATGCCGCCCTCCGTGACAATCGCCCGGGACTACGCTCCGGGCCTCTGGAACATTCTCATTGACCAGGTTCAGCTTGGACAGCTCGTCATCAACCTCGTCGTAAACGCTCGGGACGCTATGAACGGCGCAGGAACGCTGACTATCCAGACCAGCAACGTCAACGTCGACGAGTGGTTTGTCCAGGCACATCCCGATGCTCGGCCAGGCGAACATGTCCTCCTGCAGGTGACCGACACCGGCGGTGGCATGACTGACACCGTGCTGCAGCACTTGTTCGAGCCATTCTTCACGACCAAGCTCGTCGGACATGGAACCGGCCTGGGCCTCGCGGTCGTCTACGGGGCAGTCCAGCAAGCCAGCGGCTGGATCATCGTGGACACGGCGGCAGGAGAAGGGACCACATTCTCCACGTACCTGCCACGGTGCAGGGAACCAGCGCAGGCACAGACGCCAGCGCCCCAGGAAGCCTGCACACAACGGGCAGAGGGGCACGAAACCGTCCTCATAGTAGACGACGAGGAGATGATCCTGCAACTCACCAGACGCATGCTGGAGCGGTCAGGCTACACAGTGATGACGGCAGCAGATGGTCCGTCGGCGGTCGCCATCATTCAGGGGAACCCTGCCGCCGTGGACCTCGTCCTGCTGGACATGACCATGCCAGGGATGACGGGAGACCAGGTGCTGTGGAAACTGAGACGGCTGGGCTGTACTGCGCCCATCCTCATCTCGTCGGGGTATTCAGTGGGTGGAAGCATCCAGGATCTGGTTGGGGGGCCTGGAGGCGCCGACGGGTTCCTGCCCAAGCCATACACTATGCAGGAACTCTCAGAGACGGTCCGCACGACACTGGACGGCATCCAGACGAACTGAGCACACCCCCGTTGTACCGCGGCGCGCTATGTGCTGTCTACGACGCGACGATCGACCAGGCAGCGTAGAGCAGAAGTCCCACGAGGACCAGCGAGTAGGCGAACCTGACCTTTGGGTTGGCGATAAAACGCTGGATGCCGGCGCCCAGCAGCGCCCACAGCGAGGTCGAGCAGAAGGCCAGGAACGCAAGCACTGCCGCTGATACGACGACTGCGAGCCAGCTTGCCGTCAGCGGGGCCAACAGCGTGGCATACATCGTGAGCCCGAACAGGATGACCTTGGGGTTGACGAACTGTAGTAGCAGCCCGTCGCGGTACCGGGTGCCGCTCGCCGCGGGGGACGCATGTTTCTTATCCTGTGGCCGCACGACGGTCCAGGCGATCCATAGCAGATACGCGACGCCCGCGATCTTCAGCACAATCGCAATTCTGTCATAGGCCGAGACGAGGAGCTCCGTCAGCAGTCCCGTTGCCACCATGATGCAGAAGAACCCTGTAACGACACCCCCGATGAAGCGCAGCGTGCGGGGATACCCTACGCGCATCCCCAGCGAGGAAGAGGTGATGTTGTTCGGACCCGGTGTGAAGATGGAAACCAGCGCGTAGCTGAGCACTGGTAGCAGCTCGATTCCCATCACCTGCACGGCGGATGCTCCAGCGAAACACGGAACGGGTGAAGTTCCGCTGTCATGACACCTGCGCACACGGCCGGGTCGTCTGCCATGAACGAGCGCGCCGCAGTCTCGTCTTCCGCTTCGAAGATCACAATGCCAAATGCCCCGTCCGTCGCGGGCCCTGCCAGTCGTACCGTCCCCGCACTAC
>Ga0209881_1000424_pt1 | contig 11068 bp, 11 predicted proteins | sample PersoiDNA2013193_FD_185804 | JGI IMG/M metagenome (GOLD analysis project Ga0209881, IMG submission 185804) | Permafrost soil microbial communities from the Arctic, to analyse light accelerated degradation of dissolved organic matter (DOM) -... | ecosystem: Environmental > Terrestrial > Soil >... | reverse complement strand
CGCCCGACGGCCGATGCCTGCACGGGCTCGTCCTGGGCGGCGTAGGCGGTGGCGAGCAAGGAGAGGTTGAAGGCCCGGCCTCGTACGTAGCGGCCGTCCATGTCCAGCGAGCGGCGCGCGTAGCGGGCGGCGTGGCCTGCCTCGCCGAGGTCGCGGAAGCACTGCGCCATGCGGGCCGCCAGGTATGCCTCGTCGAAGTAGGCGAGCCAGGCCGGGTCGTCCTCGCGGGCGGCGCGGTCGAATGTCTGCTCCGCCCTGGCGAGGGCAGCGCCGCAGGCGTGGGCGTCGTTGCGGGCCGCGTGGCCGTGGGCTTCCATGACCAGGCACTCGGTGAGCAGGGTCGCCGACCCGTGGCGGACGGCTGCGGCCTGGGCCGCCCGTGCGAGGTCGATCGCCTCATCCGGCCGGGCCAGGTAGAGGGCCTGGTGCGCCTGGGCGGCGAGGATCTCGGCCGCGAGGGCATGGTCGTCGGCGTGCCGCGCGTAGGCCAGCGCCTGGGTGAGGTACCGCTGGGCCAGTCCGTGCTCGTCGCTGTCGTATGCGACCCAGCCGGCCAGCTGCGACAGCTCCCCGCACGCGGCGGCGAGCTGCCGGCCGGTCTCCTCCTGATAGCTGCCGGTGGTGAGCAGGCGCGAGACGTGATCGTCGAGGTAGGACACGATCGAGCTGCGGAGCTTGCCTCCGCCGAGCCGGTTGTCCATCTCCCGGTAGGAGTGGGTCAGCTCGCGGATCGCGTCGATATCGGCGCGCCCTACCATGCGCGTGCCGGAGGCGGAGGGCGCGTCTGCGGGCGGGCTGGTGAGCCAGCGCAGCGCGGAGGCGGGCAGCGCAGCGGAGGTGAAGACCGCGTTGACCAGGAATCGCCTTCGCTGCACGTCAGCCCTCCAAAGGGCAGTTGAGGTGGCTATGGTTTCCGTCCAGCCGGTAGGCAGCTGCAGGCCGAGGTCGCCGGGCAGGTTGCTAGGCGTCATGCCCAGCTCGGTTTCGGAGACCTTCCGGCCGAGGGCATTGCCGAGCACGCCGGCGGCCAGTTCTGGGACCGGCGAGCGCGGCTGCTCGCCCGCTAGCCACCGCAGGACCGACGTGTGGTCGCAGCGCACTCCGGTCAGTCCCCGGGTCGCGGCGAGGTCAACGACCCTGCGCGCCAGGCCCTTGTTGGACATTGCAGCCTCGTCCAGCAGGGACCGTAGCCGCAGGTTCTCCTCCTTCGGCTCTCGCGGCACGTGCCTGCCCCCTCTACCAGTACGGACAGGGTTAGTCTGACACTGCCACGCGCTGCTTGCGCCGTCCAGGCTGATTCACACACCCTGCGCACACATCCATCCCCCTTTCAGGCCCTCCCGTGCTCGCCGTGACTGAGATTCCCTGTTGGTCATGGCAAGCACGCAGGTAGCCCGCGCAGCGGCGCAGCTTCATGAGGCTGCCCTCGACGTGGCTCGTGTCGCCGCTCTCCGCAGCGCCCAGCCGCAGGGACCGACGACCGGCCCGCAGGTCCCGCAGCAGCTCGGGCTCGCGGAAAACGAGAACGACGCGGTCCCCGGGGAGGACGGCACGACCGTCCCCGAGGAGGACCGAGATGTCTGACCGGGCGCAGGCGGCCTGGTCGGGCGCAAGGGGGTTCAAGGCCGGGCGGGACGGCTCCCGGGAGCGGATACGCACCCTCGGGCTCACCCAGGACGAGACCGCTGCCGAGGTATCGCACCGGTTCCGAGCGCGCCCGCGCGAGGAGTACCCGCTGGCCTGGGGATGGCAGGCGGACGGAAGTGAGGCCGGATGAGCCGGACCAGGCGGATGACGCGGGTGTGCGGTGCATGCCGCAAGACGCGCCTGTCGACCTACAACCCGGGCACTTTCTGCACCCCGTGCGAGCGGGCGCTGTTCGACCGGCAGCACCTCGCCGACCCCGGTGCCCGCGATGACACGGCCGCGTGGGTGTGGGACACCGGGCCGATGCGGGACGCGCTGGCGCGCCTGGACTTCCCGGCCGTCCTGGTCATCTACCGTTCGGCGGCCGGGCTGTCGCAGCGGGAGCTGGCCGAGCGGACCGGGATGTCGGCGAGCGTGATCTGGTACTGGGAAGCCGGCCGCCGGCAGGGCATCTACGACATCCGCCAGCTCCTGGCGTTCGCGGACTCGCTCCGCATGCCCCGCCCGGCGCTGCTGCCGGTCATCCTCGGCCAGCCGGACGCCCCCAGCGGCCTGCTCGCCGGTCCGGCCGCCACGGCCCTCACTGCCAGCGCGGCGGTGGGCCATGCGTGACCGGCCGGGAGCCGCACCCGGGACCAGCGCCCTCGCGGCCCGGCTGGCCGTCCTCAGCGGCGGCCTTTATGACGGAGAGGATGACCTGCGGTGAAGAATGCCCTGTGCGCTGCCGGCCGTGCCAGGCCGGGGGAGCTGCTGTCCCTGGTGATGGACGGCCTGTCGGGCGGCGGCCTGGACGTCCGGCCGGGGGAGGGCAGCATGGTGGCCATCGGCTGGCCGGGGGCGCGGTGCCTGCTGGCGGTCAGCGACTGCGGCCGGGCCGAGTGGGAGTACTGCCCCGGGCCGCCGGCCGACCCCGGCCTGGCCGCTGACGTGGCGACCGCGCTGCTGACCGGCCGCCCGGGGCCGTTCCCCCGCCTGGCGGAAAGACGTGACCGCGCGACGTTCAAGGCCAGCGTCGGCCGGGAGCTGACGGCCCGGGGCATGGAGGTCGGGCTGGCGGTCTACACCGACGAGGCCGCGTTCGACGCGTTCGCCGAGATCGTGGCGACCGCGCCGGGCGGGGACGAGGACGCGCAGGTGCACGTGGCCGACGACGGCGGCATGACCTGGATATGCGAGTACCAGGCCGGTGCCGCCCCGCTCGGGCCAGGGCCCTGCCGGGACGTCGATCCCGGCAGCATGGCCGCCGCCGTGGTGCAGGCAGTCACGCAGGCCATGGACTGCCTGCGCGCGAGCGAGCAGGGACGGTCCGCATGAGCAGCGCAGGCCGGCCTCCTCCGCGCTCGCCCGGTCCGTCATGGCCTTCCACGGCGGGCGTCGGGGCGTCGCTGGTGCCAGCAGGGAACGAGGCGTTCCGGGTGGCGCCGGGTACCCGGACGAGGGCGGCGGTGGCCGGGCCCGCATTACCGCATGACCGGCGATCCCCGCTCCGGCGGGCACGAGCCGGGTTGCCACTGATTCCCGGGCGGTCCGTCATCCGGCCCGGCGTACGCCCCGAGACACTCCCCGGGAGGAATCCGATGCCCGCCAGCACCACAGTGAGAAGACCAGCCGTGCAGCACCGTCCCCGCCCGCCGCAGCCGCCGCCCGTCCGGCCGCTGCGCGCCGTCCTGGACCTGGGCGCGGTGCCCACCGCGCCAGGCTGCGCCCGCGCCTGGACCCGGGTGATCCTGCACGAATGGCAGCTGGCCGGCCTGTCGGATGCCGAGCTGATCATCTCGGAGCTGGCGACGAACGCGCTGCTGGCGTCCCGCCGCGAGGGGGCGGCTTCCTTCCGGCTGATCCTCACCCTGGACCGGGACGAGCTGGCCATCCTCGTCCGCGACTTCTGCCGCAGCGTCCCGCGGACCCAGGACGCCGGCGAGGACGACGAGACCGGGCGCGGGCTGCTGCTGGTCCAGGCCATGAGCGGCCGGTCCGGCTGGTACCCGGCCGACGACGGGACCCCGGGCAAGGCCGTCTGGGCGGTCCTGGAGACCGTGCCTGCCGCGTCCGGCGGCCTCGCAGAGCGCTTCACGCCTTTAACTCCCGCGTGGCCGGAAACGAGGCGGCATCTCGCGTCCGGCCACGCGGGCCTGTGCACGCCGTGCGCCTGTGCCCGCTAGCAAGCAAGAAGGAGACCCGCGATGTTCGACAGCCTTGCCGATGAGCCGCTGCGCGCGGCGCACGACGCCGCGCGGCTGCTGTATGACAACCACCGCGCGCTCGGGCTGGACCCGACCGCGATCAAGCTGGACACGCTGCGCGCGGACATCGCCGTGGAACTCGAAAACCGGGGCAAGCCGGCCATGCCGGCCGCCGGCGGCACGCCAGCCGGGATGTGATCCCGGTGGGAGATGACGAGCAGTCCGCGTACCTCGCCGCACTCTCCGTCCTCACGGCCCGCTACGGGCACCTAGTCGGGGACGGGGAACCGGTAGTCGAAGGCGGCCATGTCGGCGCGGATGATGAACCGGGCGACGTCGAGCGCGCCCTCGGCGGTGTGGTAGGTGCGGATGACGTCGAAGACCGGGGTGCCCTCGGGGATGGCCAGCCGGGCGGCCTCGGGACTGGCCGGCATCCGGGCGGTGATCTCCTCCTGTACCTCGGTGACGGGCGACACCGCGCTGATGCGGGCAATGTGGCCGCCAGCTCCCCGCCCGGTAAGGAGGTCGGGGTTGCGCTCGCCGGTCGCGACGGCGAAGTAACTGTCGGCCGACTGGTTGACGACCCCGTCGATGGTGGTGACCCGGCGGCGGACGTGCACAAGGTCGCCCTCGCTCACGCCAGTCAGCCGGTCGGCGACCCACGCGGGCGCGGGCACCTGGTCGGTGTCGGTTTCCTGGCCGACGGCGCGGCCCTGGCGGGCGCCTTCGGCGTCGAGCAGACGCTGCGGCTCGGTGCCTGCCCAGACGGAGCGGCTGTAGCGGCCGATGCCGTAGCGGCGGACCGGGGGCTGCTCGCGGACGAAGTTGCCGACGCCCTGCTGGGACATGATGAGTCCTTCCTGCCGGAGCCGGGCGAGCGCCAGCCGGACGGTGACCAGGCTCGCCTTGTAGGTCTGCGCGAGCGCCGGCAGGCCGGGCAGCTTCGAGCCCGGCGGGTACTGGCCCGAGGCGATCCCGGCGCGGATCGCGTCGGCGATCCGCAACTGCAATGACCTGCCGTCCGTCGTGTCGCTCACGAACCACAACCCTATCCACTGTTGGTCTGTTTACACACAAGGTCTGGCATGTTCTCATTGAGTCTGTAAACAGACCAACAGAGTCAAAGCAAGGCGTTCCCCGCCTGCGGACGCGGCGGAAAGGAGTCCTCGTGAACGCACGCAGCCCCGTAGAGCCCGGGACCGCTGACCACCACCAGCGAGGAGGCCCGATGCCAGCCACCACACCAGCAGGGAGAGTAGCCGCCTGCCACCGGCCCCGCTCGCCACCGTGCGCGCCTGGGCCGGAGTTCACCACCAGGTATCCCGATGGAAGGAATCACGTCATGCACACGGCCAACTCAACCGGAACCTACGAGAGCGACCCGTTCGACCTGGGCGCGGTGCTGGTCATCGACACCGCCGCTGCCAGCACCCCGCTGCGGTGCTCCACAGACGACGGATGCTCGCCGACCTGCGCTTCTGCCTGCAACAGCACTGTGTAGCGCCCTGATGTGAGGCGAGGGCCGGGAGCGTCAAGTCCCGGCCCCCGCCGGTCGTTCGCTAATCCATGAGGAGGCTGATGTGACCCAGGTCCGCGATGACGTGATCTATCAGGGCAGTGATGTCCTTCTGCTGCGCGCTGCCGCCCGGTCCCTGGACTCGGCCTGTGCGCCCTGGCCCGACCCGGCCGACAGCGAGGGGCTTCGGATGTGGCTGGTGAAGGCGTGGGAGGACCCGGTGCTGCGCGAGGCGGTGGGGTGCGCGAGTCCGTCGCTGGCGCTGCGTGCGGATCGCATCGCGGCCGGGCGGGGCGTGCCGGCGCGGCAGGTGCTGTCGGCTGCCGTTGCCCTGGCGCGGTACCAGCTGCGGGCGGCGGGACGCCCGACTCCGTTCGGGCTGTTCGCCGGCGTGGCCGCAGCGAGGTTCGGCGGCTCCGCCCGAGTGCGCTTCGGAGGGGCACACCAGGCTGCGGCCCGGTGCGACGCGGCGTGGCTGCTGTCGGTCATCGAGCGCTGCGAGGCATGCGCGCCGCTCGCCGGCCGCCTGACCGTCGTATTCTCGTCGCTGGCGCTGCTGCATGCCGGGAAGTGGGAGGTGCCCGCCGGCCCGGACCGGCAGGTGATCCGGGACTCACCTGCGGTGCGGGCCGTCCGGGACGCCAGCCAGGCCCCGGTCCGAATCAGCATGCTGGCTGACCGGCTGTCCTCGGCGTTCCCCGGCTCGGGAGACAAGGGCACCCGGATGGTCGCGGAGCTGGTCCGGCTCGGCTTCCTGATCACGAGCCTCCGGCCCGCGATGACGACGACGGACGCCCTGGGGCACGTCACCCGGGAGCTGCGCGCCGCCGGGGCGCATGCGATCCCTGAGATGGCGGGCCTGCTAGAGCAGCTGGAGGCGCTGCACCGCGACCTGGCCGCCCACAACGATGCCGGCCCGGAACGTCAGGCGGCGATGCGCGAGCGCCTGAGCGCGGCCGTCACGGAGATCTCCGCGGAAGGCCGCACGCCGCTGTGCCTGGACCTGCGGCTGGATGCCGAGGTGACGCTGCCGGAGCCGGTCGGCCGCGAGATGGCCGCGGCGGCGAGCGCGCTGATCCGGCTCGGCCCCAGCCCGGGAGGCTCCCCGGTCTGGGAGGACTACCACCGCAGGTTCACCGACCGCTTCGGGACCGGAACCCTCGTGCCTCTGCTGGACGTGATCAGCCCCGCCATCGGCCTGGGCTACCCGGCCGGGTACCCCGCCAGCATCCTGCCGACACCGCCCGAGCGGGGCGAAGGCCGGCAAGAGCACCTCGCGCAGCTCATCACGGGCGAGGACGAGGTCACGCTGACCGACGAGCTGATCGACTCGATGACGGGAAGCCTGTTCGACCCCCGGCTCGTCCCCGCGCACGTGGAAATCGCCGCGCGCGTGCGGGCCGCGAGCATGGCTGACCTGGACGCGGGCCGGTACATCCTGCACATCTCCCCGGCCCGCGCCGCCGGCACCCTCACCAGCCGCTTTTCCGCGCTCGCGGCCGGATCTGGGCTTGACGACGCCTACCGCAACGCGCCTGCCGTCCACGATGGCGCACGCCCGGTCCAGCTGTCGGTGCCGCCGCTGTTCATCCGCGGCCAGAACATCGGCCGCATCCCCGCCTACCTGCCCGGCCTGCTGTCCCTCGGCGAGCACCCCGGCGGCGGGCGCAAGCCGCTGGGGCCAGACGGTCTCGCGGTCACCGCGACGCTCCGCGGGCTGCACCTGGTCGACCGGGAAACCGGCCAGGTGATCGAGCCGCAGGTCTTTCACGCCCTGGACCTGGAGAAGCAGATGCCGACGCTTGCCCGGTTCCTCGCCCACCTGCCCCGCGCTTTTACCGCGAACTACCTTGCGTTCGACTGGGGCCCCTTCCGGCGGCTGCCGCACCTCCCGGCGGTGCGCTACCGGCGGTCGGTCCTCAGCCCCGAGCAGTGGCGGCTGACCGCCGGGGTCCTCCCACCCGCGCGTTCGGGCCTTGACGAGTGGCGCCGCTCCCTGGCCGCCTGGCGGGCGCGCACCGGCTGCCCGAACGCCATCCAGCTGCACAACGGCGACCTGACGCTGCGCCTGGACCTGGACGAGCCGCTCCACGCGCTGTGCCTGCGCGAGCACCTGGACGATGACAAGCCCGCCATCATGACGCGGGCACCGGGGCAGGAGGACTTCGGCTGGATCGGCGGCCATGCGCACGAGATCGCTCTCCCTCTTAAGCGGCGCGGCGGTCCGGCCCCTACCGGGATGTCCCGGCGCCCGGTCCTCGCCCCGGGTGCCTGGCACGGCCAGCTGCCGCTGGCGGCGGACTCGGCGTGGCTGAGCGCCAAGCTGTTCACGGCGCGGGACGCGATGGACGAGATCATCGGCCGTCACCTTCCCGCGCTCATCGCGAGCCTCGGGACCGATGACGCCTGGTTCATCCGTTACCGCAACCGCGAGGAGACCGACCACCTGCGCGTGCGGATCGCCGCCGGGCAGGGCCAGGCGGAGCGGCGTGCCGCCGCGCTGGCGGCCTGGGCCGGTTATCTCCGCATCCAGCGGCTGTGCGCCCGATTCGCTCTCGACACGTACTACCCGGAGGCAGGCCGCTACGGCGACGGTCAGTGCATGCGCGCTGCCGAGGCGGTGTTCGCCGCCGATTCCGCCGTGGCCATCGCGCAGCTCCAGCGGCCACCCGGAATCGATCCCCTGGCACTGACAGCACTCGGCATGCTCGACATCGCCGCCGCCTTCTGCGGCGGCCTGGAAAAGGGCACGCAGTGGCTCGCCGGCCGGCGCCCTCCACCGGGCAGCGCCGCCGACCGGGCCATAGCCCGAACTGCCGCCACGCTCGCGCGCAACGGCGAGATGAGCAGCTTCGGCACGCTGCCCGGCGACCTCGCCCCTTCCTGGCACAAGCGCGCCGAGACGGTAGCCGCCTACCGCAAGACCCTGGACGCGAACGCGGACACCACCCACATCCTCGATTCCCTCCTGCACATCCACCACAACCGCTACCGGGGGATCGACCGTGACGGCGAGGGAGCCTGCCGCCGGATCGCCCGCCAGGCCGCCCTCGCCCGGCGCGCCGCCCGTCTCCCGGAGACCGCGTGACCAGCACGGGCACAATGGCGGCAGGATGGCACCAGGACCTGGGGCGCGGAGCCGCCGGCACCGCGCTCGCCCGCATCGCCGCCGCGCGCCTCACCGGGCTCCCGCCCCGCGCAACCGCGCCGTGGATCAGGGCCATGACAAAAAGCCCCGTCACCGCCAATGCGTCCACGAGCTTGTTCTACGGCGCCCCGGCCGTGGCCTTCGTCCTGCACACCGCAGCGCACCCCGCGTACGCCGCCATGCTCGCCGCGCTCGACGAGCACATCAACGACCTCACCGCCCTGAAACTCGCCGCCGCCCACGAGCGCATCGATCGCGGGGAGCTGACACGGCCGAGCGAATACGACCTGATCAGCGGGCTGACCGGCCTCGGGCTCTACCACCTCGTCCGCCACGGCTCAGCGGGCTCAGGGATGACGAGCGCGGTGCTCGAATACCTCGTCGCGCTCTCCGAACCGGTCTGCCGGCACGGCGAGTCGCTGCCCGGATGGTGGAGCGGCACCGGCCCCGCGGGCGCACCCGATCCGGCCTGGCCAGGCGGCCATATGAACTTCGGCATGGCACACGGCGGAGCTGGCGTCCTCGCACTACTATCGGGCGCGATGAGAGCCGGCATCCGGGTCGAGGGCCACGCCAGGGCGGTCAGCGAGCTGTGCGGGGCCTTCGACCGCTACCGCCAGGGCAGCAGCGCATGCCCCTGGTGGCCCGCGATGATCTCCCTGCGCGAGTACAGCCAGGGGAGGACCAGCCAGGAACGCCAGGCCAGGCCCTCCTGGTGCTACGGCACTCCCGGCCACGCGCGGGCACAGCAGCTCGCGGGTCTCGCGCTCGGCGACCAGGAGCGAGTGCGCGTCGCGGAGCGCGCCCTCGCTGGGTGCGTCCTTGACCGGCAGGTCACCGGCCTGCTCACCGACGCCTCGCTCTGTCACGGGTGGGCCGGAGTGGTCCAGACGCTCTGGCGGGCCGCCAGCGACGCCCTCAGTCCCCAGCCGCTCCGGACCGCGCTGCGCGAGGCACGGCGGGGCATGGAAGACCACCTCGCCCGCGCAGGCCCGCCAGCATCAGGCGGGCTCCTCGAAGGAACATCCGGCATCCAGCTCGCCCAGAACGACCTGCCCCGCACGGGCGGCGAACCGCACTGCTGGGACGCCTGCCTGCTGCTGACCCTGTAAACCCTGACGACCACAAGGAGAAACGATGACCGTGACGGCACCAGCTGCCAGCCCCGAGCACCTCAACGAGCTCATGATCGACGCCATTGCCGGCGCCCCGCTGGTCGGCACGAGCGACCCCCGCGTCCTTGGCGCGATCCGCGCGGTGCCGCGCCACGCCTTCCTCCCCGGTGCCAGCCTCGCCGATGCTTACAACCCCGAGCTTGCCGTGATCACCAAGCGGGACACCGGAGGGAAAGCGCTGTCGTGCGCCTCGGTCCCCTGCCTCGTCGGTGCCATGCTCGAGCAGCTCGACGTCGGCGACGGTCACCGCGTCTTCGAGGCCGGGGCGGGGACCGGGTGGAACGCCGCGCTGCTCGCCGCCCTCGCAGGGCCGGGCGGGCACGTCACCTCCATCGACATCGACCCGGAAGTCTCCGCCCAGGCAGCAGCGAACCTCGAACGGGCCGGGTTCCCCGGCGTGCACGTCGCCACCGGGGACGCGGGCCTCGGCGTGCCGGAGAACGCCCCCTACGACCGGGCGATCGTCACCATCGGCAGCCTCGACGTCCCGCCGGCCTGGTTCGGCCAGCTCAGGCCCGGCGGGCGGCTCGTCGTGCCGCTGCGCTGGCGCGGCCAGACCCAGTCCGTCGCGCTCGTCCTGGGCGAGGACGGCCTCCTGCGCTCGGACACCCTGTACATGTGCGGCTTCGTCCCGATGATCGGGCAGGACTGGGAACGCTCCGCGGCCCTCGACTCCGGGGACCTGGTTCACCTGTACTGGGACGCCGACCAGGACATCTCACCCGGCCTGCTGTCCGGCGTCCTGGACGGGCCGAAGACGCGCATCGACTCCGGCGCCACGGTCGGCCCCATGGAATCCCTCGACCCTGTCTGGGTCCGCGCCACCGCCACGGACCCGGCCGTCTGCCGGATCTCCGCCGAGCCGGCCGCTGTGTCCAGCGGGCTGTGCACCCCGGTCGTCAAATCGCGCACCCTGGCCCTGGCCGAAGGCGACTCCATCGCCTACCTCACCTCCCAGCGCCTCCAGGCACCAGAGCCCAGCTTCCGCATGGGCGCCACCGGGCACGGCCCGAACGGCGCCAGCCTCGCCGAACGACTCTGCCACCACCTCGACACCTGGGGCGCCGACCGCGCGGCCAAGCCGAGCATCACCATCTACCCGCAATCCGCGCCCCAGACCGCAGGAGTGCAAGTCATCAGGCGAGAACACTGCGAAATGACGATCGCTTACTAACCGAAACAAGGTGCCATCAACAGACACCCGCGCCTTCACCGCCTGCGCTTAGCTCATCGAGGAGACAGCCCCCGCAGGCCCCGTAAGCGGCGCACTGCCGCGCCGCCGGGACGCGCGCTCATGTTCATGCGCCGACGGCGGCCAAGGCCGCCGTCGGCGGGCCGCTCGGCGGCGTTCGCCCTGCCCGCGCGCAGACGGCGGCGCAGGGGTCGCTGCTGACCGACC
>Ga0209881_1000423_pt1 | contig 11068 bp, 10 predicted proteins | sample PersoiDNA2013193_FD_185804 | JGI IMG/M metagenome (GOLD analysis project Ga0209881, IMG submission 185804) | Permafrost soil microbial communities from the Arctic, to analyse light accelerated degradation of dissolved organic matter (DOM) -... | ecosystem: Environmental > Terrestrial > Soil >... | reverse complement strand
AGATACAAGGAGACCAGCTGACAGTCCCTGATCGCCCTGGCCTGGGAGTGGAGCTCAACGACGAGTATCGTCATCATTTTGCCAATCAGGAGGCTTTGTAATGAACATCTACATTTCGTGTGATATGGAAGGAGTGGATGGTATCGTTACGGAGAAACAGTCATCCCCCACCGGTCCGTTCTATGAGTTTGCGCGAGAACAGATCACGGGAGAGGTAAATGCTGCTGCACAAGGCGCATTCGATGCCGGCGCCAGTTCTGTTCTCGTGAACGATTCTCACTGGGACATGACGAATCTGCTTCCTGAGAAACTGGATCCTCGCATCGAGTACATAACTGGTTCGCAGAAGCCTCTGTCTATGATGCAGGGTATTGATACCGGAATAGATGGTGTTTTTTTCATTGGATATCACGCTCGTGCCGGGACATGGAATTCTACAATCGTGCATACGTTCAGTGGTTGTGTTTCGCAGTTCAAAATCAATGGTAAGACGTACGGTGAAACTGGCCTTAATGCAATGATTGCAGGCTATTTTGGCGTTCCCGTCATCATGATAAGTGGCGATCAGCATGTTGCAGAAGAGGCACGTGAGTACCTTCCATGGATCCGGACGGCCACTGTCAAGCAAGGTCAATCTGCCTATAGCGCCCGCCATCTCTCAGTTGTGAACGCACGTAAACTTATCCGCAAGACAGCAGCCGAAGCCGTGAGGATACTTCCCGACGCCTGCCCTTACTTGCCTTCTGGTCCCTACCAGCTGGAAGTACAGTATCTTCAGGCTGGACAGGCCGACCGGGCATCCATGATGCCTGGTTCCATGCGCTTGGACGGCACGACGCTTGCATTTGACACTGATGATTATCTTCAAGCGTGGTTTGCCTTTTACACCATGACGGCACTAGCCAACCAGGCACCGATGGTATAACGTTTCACTCACATATCACAACTGGCACAAATTCACTATTTAAGGAGGACTCATGACTTTAGAAAGAAAAGGCGTCATTACCGCCAACCTTGCCAATATGTATCGTAATGCGAATGTCAAATCCGAAGTTGTCAGTCAGGCAATCATCGGCACCACATGTGCTGTGAAGTTGAACAAAAAGGGCTGGTACAACATCCAGCTGCCGGACACCTATCCAGGCTGGATCCCCGCTGAAACGGTACGACTCTATACAAAGCAGGATCATCCATATGCATCCCGTGGCCGTGTGGCCACAACCATCAATCTCTTTGCAAACATTAATGGGGGTCCGTCAGTGGACTCACCGCTTATGACAACAGTCACGATCGGGGTAACACTCGAGGTGCCGGACACGATCACCCAGGATGGATGGTTCCACGTACGCCTTCCCGATGGAAAAATCGGGTGGGTCCAGCAGGGAGATGTCATCGTTGATAATGCCCCTTATCTGTTTACATGGGGAAAACGCTCTGACTTTGTGACAACAGCAATGAAGTTTCTTGGGCTGCCTTATCGGTGGGGTGGAGTTTCACCGTTTGGGATCGACTGTTCAGGCCTGGCACAACTCGTTTACCGCCTGAACGGTATCACAATTTTGCGTGATGCTGGGATTCAACGAGGTATGAAGGAATTTGCTCCTGTCTCGAAAGCAAGAATGCGGCCTGGTGACCTCATTTTCTTCGGTAATCCAGCTACCAGGAACATCACCCATGTTGGTATGTGCATCGGTGCCGGAAAATTCATCCATGCGACCACGCATGATCACCCAGTTGTACAGACAAGCAAGCTTGCCGAAAAGCATTGGACTAATCTGTACGTCGATAGTAGACACTGGACCGGCAAATGACGGTAGTTCATCCACACGCCCTCCGGCCCGGTGCTACAATCGGAATTGTTGCCCCCGCCAGCCCCAATAATGAGGAGAAACTTCAAGCTGGCATAACCTACCTGCATCGTCGCGGGTATCGGACTGTCGTCGGAACACACGTGCGTGATGTATATGGGTATCTGGCAGGCATCGATATAGCGCGCGCAGCAGATATCAACGAAATGTTTGGGCGAGACGATATCGACGCAATCATTTGCTCACGTGGAGGATACGGGGCAATGAGACTTCTACCTCTCCTGGATTACCAGTGCATCCGCGCCAACCCAAAACCGTTCATGGGGTACAGCGACATTACCTCATTACATCTTGCATTCTGGAAAGAAGCACACCTTGCAACGTTCTACGGGCCCATGGTGTCCATTGACATCAATGATCACATGCGCCCCCTTGTCGAGCAAACAATGTGGCAATTGCTGACGGAGCCTTCGTTTGCCGGCGAGCTCATGTACGATCGCGCATCCGATAAGGCACACGCCATTCTACCCGGCATCGCGGAAGGTGTCCTGGTCGGTGGCTGCATGACACTTGTCGATGCGGCTCTCGGAACACCATGGCAACTGGATTGTACCGGACATATCCTGTTCCTTGAGGATGTAGATGAGGAATGGCATGATATTGACCGCATGCTCGCCCACTTGGCCCTTGCAGGAATCTTCCGGGATGCTACAGGTATTATCATGGGAGAGATGGTGAATGTCCAAAATCCTGACGAATCCAAACCATCTCTTCATCTCGCCGAACTCTATCGCGATTATCTGTCCGGTCTGGGCAAGCCCGTTCTTGTTGACTTTCCCAGTGGCCATGGACAAGATATGACAACACTGCCGTTGGGTTGTGCGGTGCGTCTTGACACCAGCGCTGCATCGATAAGACTGTTGGAAGCTGCTACCACTTGACACGGGTGTGAGGAGGAGGAGGAGAAGAAGCAGGAGGAGTGATGAACAAAGGGCCTTAGGCTGTTGACCCATCCCAGGGAGATCGTGCGGCAAGGAGAACGCAGAATTCTTATATCTCAGAGGAGGTACGATTTATGGAAGCAAAGAGAGTCATATCACTTGTGCTCACAATCGCACTAGTTCTTGGCATCTGGGCCGCTCCCGTCAACGTTGCCGCGGACCAGGACGCAATCATTTCTATGACGATCGGTAGTACCAAGGCCTATGTCAATCTGGTTCCGAAAACGCTTGATCAACCTCCCGTTATTATCAATGGACGCACGATGGTCCCGTTCCGGTTTATTGGCGAATCGCTAGACGCATTCGTTGATTACAATCCGACGGACAAGACTGTAAGTTACGTTCTTGAAGGGAATAATATCACCCTGAAAATAGGCTCTACGACGGCAACCGTCAATGGGGTCAGCAAGACTCTGGATGCCGCTCCTGTTATCCTGAAAACGGGGCGAACCGTTGTTCCGGTACGCTTCATTTCGGAAGCTGTCGGTGCCACAGTTGGCTGGAATCCAACGACCCACACGGTAACTATCACGTTCAAGAAGGAAGCTGTTGTTATTGGCGGCATTCTGCATGACTACAACGGCGGAGATCTAGACGGTTTCGATCCACAGTCCAATACGAATTTGCTCCTGTTCAATGCGTGTCGTCAGATCTATTCCAACGTTGTGACGGTGGGATACAAGGATTTCACGATCATGCCCGATGTGGCCAAATCGTGGGACACGTCAAGCGATGGTAAAACGATCACCTTCCATCTCCGAAACGACATCTATTTCAGCGATGGAACCAAGCTGACCGCCAACGATGTCAAGTTTACGTTTGAGCGCTGTTTTGATCCCAACGGCCCCGCCTATACCAGCGGCGTTCTCGACTACTATCTGACTCCTGTCAAGATTGTCGGCGGTCAGGCAAAAGCGGACGGGAAGGCCTCGACCGTTTCTGGAATCAAGGTTCTGGACGATTACACGATTTCCTTTACTCTTGAGCAACCCTACGCTCCGTTCATCCAGGTTCTTGCGATTCCGGCGTTCGGTATCCTTTCGGAGAAAGCTGTGACGAAGATGGGCGATACCTACTTTGCTCATCCAGTCGGATCCGGTCCGTTCTATGTCAAGGAATGGCAGCGCGGCAGCCATATTCTGTATGCAGCCAATCTCAAGTACTTCAAGGGCCGCCCGGCACTTGACGGAGTCCATATCGATATCGTCGAGGATGAAAATACGCAGGTCCTCAAGTTTAAGAAGGGCGAACTTGATGTTCTTTACCCACCCCTTGCACAATATGACGAGCTGGTCAAGACCTATGCTACCAACGTCTACAAAACCGCAGATATGAGTTATTACCGCATTGATTTTAACATCAAACGGAAGGGCCCGCTTCAAGACATAAGCGTCCGTCAGGCCATTGGCTATGCAATCAACCGCGAACAAATCCTCGCCAAGATCCTGAAAGGGCAGGGTTATCTTGCAAAAGGCATCTTCCCTCCAGGGCTACCCGCCTATAACGCTAGCCTCCCTGGGTTCAGCTACGACCTGGCCAAGGCAAAGCAGCTCATGAAAGACGCTGGTTACCCCAATGGGTTCTCACTCGAGATGGTCATGCGGTCGGGGAGAATGGAGGACGAGCATCTTGCATTGCAGGAAGCCCTCAAACAGATTGGCATTACTGTGAACCTGAAGAAGCTGGACAGCGCCACATACTGGCAGCTTCTGGGCGCCGGTGAAACCGATATTGCCTACCGCAACTGGTGGGCCGACTTTGCTGATCCCGACAATTTTATGGCTCCCTTGTTCCATACAGGAACTGACTCCAACATGGGGTGGGCAAAACCGGAATATGACGCCATCATCGAGAAAGCAGCAAAGATGACGCGTATATCCGAGCGTATTCCGCTTTATCAGGACCTGGAGAGAAAACTGATTTACCAGGACGTCGTGCAGTTCCCGCTCTGGAATACGATTACCACTGTTATTTCGAATCCTAAGGTGCGCAATTACTATTTGCACCCCTCCGGAGTTGTCGCCTACTACCCAGTTTATCTGGCGCACTAACCAGAAAAATTCACCCGGCTGGCATACCCCAGCCGGGTCATGCTGCGGAGGAACCATGAGAAACTATGTTATTCGCCGGTTGCTCCTGCTCATCCTGGTGCTGTGGGGAGTGACTCTGGTAACGTTCGTCTTGATGCATGTTGTTCCGGGCGACCCAGCAAAGGTACTGCTGGGAAAGCTGTCAGGAAATGAAGCACTCGTTACAAAACTCCAACATCAACTTGGGCTGGATAAACCTCTGGTTGTACAATATTTCGAGTTCGTGAAAGGTGTACTGCGTGGAAACCTTGGGAACTCGTACAAATTCAAGGCTTCGGTGATGTCGCTTATCCTCGAGCGCATGCCGGCAACGATCAAACTGACATTCGGCGCCCTTATCATAGGGCTTCTGGTCGGCCTTTCATCCGGCATTATTTCAGCCGTGAGACGCTATTCCATCTGGGATACCTTCAGCATGATATTCGCATTTATCGGCGTCTCAATGCCTGTTTTCTGGCTGGCGATGCTCCTGCAATTGTTGTTCGCCGTCAAACTTGGGTGGTTTCACGTCTCTGGTTTTGAAGGACTCCGCGATCTTGTCCTGCCTTCAGTCACACTGGGGCTCATCTATTCAGCCTCAATCGCGCGCATGACACGCTCTTCCATTCTCGAGGTAATCCGCATGGACTATGTGCGAACGGCGCGTGCAAAAGGAGCACCAGAGCGAATAGTCATTTTCCGACACGTCTTCCGGAATGCCCTCATCCCCGTCGTTACTCTGATCGGAATGCAATTCGGTGGGTTGCTTACCGGAGCCGCTTTAACAGAGACAGTCTTTCAGATACCAGGAGTTGGAAAATTGCTCATAAACAGCACTCTTGATCTCGACTACCCGATGATTCAGGGAGGGGTAATCTTCGTTGCCATTATCTTCGTTCTCATCAATCTGTTCGTTGACATCCTGTATGCGTATCTTGATCCGACGATCCGTTATGATTAGCCCAAGACAGAACAAGCCAGAAACGGGTGGTGGGCCATTGGCTACGGTTCAGGGGAAAGATAAAGAACTTCTTGCTGCAGAAAGTGAGGTAGAGGCCCGACAGACGTCTATGATCGCGGATATCTGGCATCGTCTAAAAAAGCACCGGCTGGCAATGGCAGGACTTGTTATTATTATCGTGCTAATTCTGACTGCCGTCTTTGCGAGCGTTATTGCCCCCTACAGTTATCGAGACCAGAATCTTGACAACGCTTTGCTGTCTCCTTCCCGCGATCATTTGTTTGGCACAGATCAGTTCGGACGCGATTTGTTCAGCCGCATCATTTATGGCAGCCGTATCTCCATTGCGGTAGCATTTCTTCCCGTTATCGTGAGTGTAGGCATTGGTGTCCTTCTCGGAGCTATTTCCGGCTACTTCGGGGGCTGGAGAGACCTGCTGATTATGCGCCTGGCCGACATCATGTTTGCATTTCCAAGCCTTCTGTTCGCCATTGCCATCATCTTCGCCATCGGACGTGGAATTCTCAGTCTCTTTATTGCTCTCGCTCTCGTCGACTGGGCAGGAGATGCTCGACTGATCCGGGGTCAGGTACTGTCCATACGATCCAAGGAGTATATCGAGGCAGCGCGCGCCATTGGAATGAGCGACCGCCGTATTATCATGCGTCATATACTCCCCAATTGTCTCGCCCCTATCATCGTCACAGTATCCATGTCTATTCCAGGAGTCATCCTCACCGAAGCAGCTCTTTCATTCATCGGGCTCGGGGTACAACCTCCCACGCCAAGTTGGGGAGCCATTCTCAATGACGGACAGCGGTTTATTGGAAATGCTCCATGGATGGCATTCTTTCCTGGTGCCGCTATCTTTCTGACCGTCCTCGCTTATAACTTTCTCGGAGATGGTCTCAGGGATGCAATGGATCCCTTTCTTAAGAATTGAGTTCCGTCTAATTCTTCTATCGGGCACTGGCACCAGAATAGCGAGAATCTGATGTCGGCGCCCATTGGGGGCACAACATGTGTGATACGATTGCGGCTCTCACACCAACCTCCACAGTTGCCCACGCCTTCCTGGCAAAAAACAGCGACCGCGAACCAAACGAGGCCCAGATCCTGACGGTTGTGCCACACAGGACTCACGGCGAGCCGAGACTCAAGACGACCTACATCGAAGTCGATCAGGCCCGGGAAACTAACGCTGTCCTGCTCTGCAGACCTTTCTGGATGTGGGGTGCCGAGATGGGCGTCAACGAGTATGGTGTCGCCATCGGCAATGAGGCGGTCTTCACCCGTGGGGGATACGGCAAAACGGGACTGACGGGCATGGACTTGCTCAGGCTGGCTCTGGAACGCTGCGACAGTGCTCGCTCAGCCGTAGACATGATCATAACACTGCTGGAGCAATATGGCCAGGGCGGCAACTGTGGCTTCACCAAGCGATTCTTCTACAACAACAGCTTCCTGGTCGCCGACACAACCGAGGCCTGGGTCCTGGAGACGGTCGGAAAGCAGTGGGCTCGCAAGAAGGTCAGCGGAACCGGAGCGATCTCCAACCTCCTGACGATCGGCTCCGACTGGGATGAGCTGTCACCAGGTGCCGAGGCCTTCGCTGAGCAGAAACACCTGCGATGCGGCAAGGACAGGATGGATTTCGCAGCCTCGTTCTCGGACCCTCTATTCACAACGTTCTCCAGAGCACGCGCGCGTCGAGCCAGCAATCTCAGCTCTCTCCGTTCAGGTGCGCCAGCCACCGTAACGACGATGAAAGCAGCGCTGCGTCAGCATGACGACCTGGACTATGCTCTCTCATCAGGCAGTGTCGGTTCGGTGTGCATGCATTTTGGAGGTCTCGTGGGTGATCAGACTGTCGGCAGCATGGTGACAGACCTCGACAAGTCAGGGCCCGTCGCATGGGTCACAGGCGCATCCGCGCCGTGCATCGCTCTGTTCAAGCCGATCGCCCTGGATGCCGAAGGTGCCGGGATGTTCGGTGAGGACCAGCAGGAAGAGGCGCTCAACTACTGGCTCGAGAACGAGCGCATCTCACGGAACCTGCAGAACAACTACGCCGAGAAACATAAGGCTATCGAGAAGTTGCGAGCCCCGCTCGAACAGCACTTCGAGGGGATGATGGCAGGTGCTGCACCGGAGTACCGGAAGCAGGCTGCAAGGGAGTGCTTCGAGCTCGAGAAAGAGTACCGCGTTGCCGTCTGGAAAGCGATTGAGCCACTGGACCACCCGACGAGACACTCCCCCGTGTTCTCTCTGCAATGGCGGCGGGAGAACAGGGATCTCGTGCGTCGGTGGCCCGCCTACTTGCAGTCCTCGGAGAACGCCTCGACGGTGTAGGTGAAAACGCTCAGACCCGGCTGAGAGAGGCTCTCCGTGCGAAGCCCAACTTTGTGGCAGAGAGCCTCGAGGAATCCGTGGACGTCGGGTAACTGCTCCCATACCTGTGGCAGGAATGTGGCCTGATAGACTCCGCGTTGGAGAATGACGCCCGGACGTGTTGCCGCTAGCTTCGATTGAAGGTCCGCCAGCGAGGAGAAGGCGAGCTCAGCTGGAACAGAAAGCAGAGAGACCTCGATGTGCAGATCTGCAAACTCCGCCTCCTCGACCGGTTCGAACCGTGGGTCGCTGAAGGCCGCCGACAGTGCGTTGGACGCAACCGCCTGAACCAGGGGAGACACGGGCATGATTGTCCCGATGCAGCCTCGAAGCTCTCCATGCTCGGTCAGCGTAACAAACACTCCTTGATCCTGCCAGAACTTGTCGTCAGGGAATTCTTCGCGCGTCGGCGTCAGTTCGTGTGCATCCAGCAGCCGCATGCGAATCGATTCTCGCGCCAGCACAAGCAATTGAAGGCGTTCATGTTCATTCATGCCCATTCCTGTCCTCCCAGAAGCCAATCGAAGCGTATCCGACAACCGCAGATTTGTCCCCTGCAGTGTCACCGGAATTCCTGTAGTCGACGAGGCTGGACCTCCAGCCGAATACACGTGCCATGGCGAGCATCGTCCTGATTGGCATGAACCCGCAGGCATCGTCGCCACTCAGCTTGTCACCCTCTCCCTTCAATATGTGTCCGATCGTGGTGTGGTCATGTTCCACTGCCATATCGTATGGATCATAGTGACTGAGGTCGCTGGAGGCGACCACGAGCATGTGCGGAAGATTCAGTGCCAGGAGCTCCTGAGCCAGGCTCCCTGTGTCTACTTCTCCCAGCACCAATGGTATGATGCTGAAGTCTGTGAGAGATACCTGCAGGAATGGCAACTGCACCTCGACGGCGTGCTCCAATGCGTGGGCCTGGCCGGATGTGAAGACCGAGGAGCCCTTCGTCAGGAGCTTCGCTGCATCCGACACGTTGATGTCTCCCAGTGGTGTCCGGAACACGTCTGCTTCCGGGAGGACGGCCCCCTCGAACCACATGTGGTGACTCGGGGCGAGGATGATCACAGTGGTATGCGCAGACTTGTCCAGGCTTGCAAGACAGGCGTAGCCCCCTCCCGCCACTGGACCCGAGTACACGTACCCTGCATGAGGAACGATCAACCCCCTGCATACTGTGTCGACGGCGTCGGCCGGGATACGTGCGCCCTTGATGTATCCCTCGACGTCGCCCTGCAATTCATGAGCCTGCGCCGGGTAGAACTGCCCGGCAACAACGGCATTTCGTATCATCGGTCTACCCCCTTGATGTGAGTCCCGCACTTCGGACAGGTCAGACCTGTCCTGGCTGTCACTGTGTAGCCCTGCCGTTCCACCACTGTTGCCCCACACCGCGGGCACACCGTATCGCTGGATTCATCGTGGACCGAAAGGTTCCCCGAATAGACATGGAGCAGCCCTTCCTCATGTCCGACCTGCACCGCCCTCTCGATTGAAGCAGCCGGTGTGATCGGCGTATCCTGCATATGGTACATCGGAAAGAACCGCGAGACGTGCCACGGTATCGCAGGGTCGATTGACGCAACGAAGTGCGCCATGGCCCTCAGTTCATGCTCAGAGTCGTTGAGCCCAGGGATGATCAACGACGTGATCTCCTCCCAGGCCCCTGCCTCATGGATCGCACGTATGGCATCGAGGACAGGCTGGAGACGTCCGCCGCACACGCGCCGGTAGAAGTCGTCGGAGAACGACTTCAGGTCGATATTGTAGGCATCGATCAGGGGTAGCGCTTCATCCAGAAGCTCGCGGGAGTAGAATCCATTGGACACGAACACCGTGCGCAAGCCGGCTTCTCTTGCCTGTACAGCAATGTCCAGGGCGTATTCCGCCCACACTGCGGGCTCATTGTATGTGCAGGCGATCGATGACGCTCCCTGCCGCAGCGCCAGTTGCACAACGGCTTCCGGGTCCAGGAAAGGCAGACGGGACAGCTCCTCATCGATATCTCGTGCCTGCGAGAGTTCGTAGTTCTGGCAGAAAGCGCAGGTGAAATTGCATCCGAATGTGCCCAGTGAGAGCGCGGTCGATCCTGGAAAGAAGTGGTACAGCGGCTTCTTCTCAATAGGATCGAGGGCAACCGAGGCCGGGAGACCATAGACCATGGATTGCAGTTCTCCCTTCACCGTGCGACGTACACCGCACAATCCTGTTCTGCCTTCAGTAACCACACACCCATGAGCGCAGGCAAGGCACTTGACGGCCCCGCTCTCCTCCACACGACTGAGCCTCGCTGGTTTCATGTCATCTCCTCCGCCCCTGGCAGGGTTGCCGTTACGAGTCGGATGGCCAGCCGCAAGGCTGCACGTGTCGATTCGACGCGGATGTGGAGTCGGTCCCCGTCCAGCAGTAGTCGCTCCACTGTGCACGCTCGTGGTGTCGCACAGGCTACGAACACGGTCCCGACAGGCGTACCTCTGTCGTCCGATGTCGGTCCGGCTACTCCTGTCGTCGCGAGCCCTACCTGCACATTCAGCCTCTCCCTGCAACCCTGAGCCATAGCTTCTGCCACCTCGGCGCTGACAGCGCCACACTTCTCCAGCAACTCGGCCGGTACTCCCAACAGTGCTGTCTTCTCCCGGTCCGTGTAGCTGATCACGCCGCCCATATATGACACCGACGCTCCTGGCACAGCAGTGATGGCTTCTCCAACCATCCCCCCGGTGAGCGACTCAGCCGTACCCAGGCGCCAGCCGTGCTGAGCCAGGAGGTTCAAGAGTGCTCCGGCAACCGCCACGAGACCCTCGTCCGCGTTTTCGCTCATCCACTCGCCAGGCG
>Ga0209881_1000420_pt1 | contig 11103 bp, 7 predicted proteins | sample PersoiDNA2013193_FD_185804 | JGI IMG/M metagenome (GOLD analysis project Ga0209881, IMG submission 185804) | Permafrost soil microbial communities from the Arctic, to analyse light accelerated degradation of dissolved organic matter (DOM) -... | ecosystem: Environmental > Terrestrial > Soil >... | reverse complement strand
TACTCGGTCTCCGTCTCATACCCCCGCCCCCATACCCGGCGCAGCAGATGGGTGCGGGACAGCAGCTTGCCGCGGTTCAGCGCCAGCTCGCGGAGCAGGGCGAATTCGGTCGGCGTGAGGTGCACCCGCTCGCCGTCGAGCCGGACCAGCTGGCCGGCGAGGTCGATCTCGACGGGGCCGATCGTGATGACCGGCGGGACGGGCTCCATGATCGCCTCGGCCGGCCGGGTCCTGCGGAGGGTCGCCAGGATCCTCGCGAGCAGTTCCTCGATGCCGAACGGCTTGGTCATGTAGTCGTCGGCGCCCATGTTGAGCGCGGTCACCTTGTCCCGCTCGCCGCCGCGTGCCGACACGACGATGATGGCGACGGTGGACCGCTCGCGGATCTGCCTGCACATCTCGAAACCGTCGACCTCGGGCAGCATCAGGTCGAGCAGCACCATATCGGGCTGCTCGGTCTCCAGGAGGGCAAGCGCCTTGCTGCCATCGGTGGACACCAGCGTGTCGAAGCCGCGGACCGCCAGGTTCGACCTGATCAGGTCCACGATGTTCGGGTCGTCCTCGACGATGAGCACCCTGGTCGAGATCGTCGGTTCGGTCACTTGGCTTCTCCAGTGGCTGTCTTCGCCATGCGCTTGTCCGCGGTCTTGGCCGCGGTCGTGACTACGGGCCTGGCGGTGGGCTTGTCCGCGGGCTTCTCAACGGGCAGGCTGATCAGGAACGAGGTTCCCCTGCTTACCCGCTCGAGCTCCATCAGGCCGCCGTGCGCGGCCACGATCCCGCCGGCGATGGACAGGCCGAGCCCGGCGCCCGCCCCGCGCCGCCAGGGCCTGACGCCGCCGGACGACGCGAGCACGTCGTCCCATCGCGGCGTGCGCCCGAGTGACGCCTCGGTGACGGCGCGCGCCAGTTCGGGAGGCAGCCCGTCGCCGTCGTCTGCTACCCGCACGGTCAGGATAGCCGGGGAGCTGATGGTCGGCCCGGCCGCCTCCGCGGTGACAACCACGCGGGTTCCCGGCGGGTTGTGGCTGAGCGCGTTGCTGAGCAGGTTGACGAACACCTGCTCAAGCCGATCGTGATCGGCCCAGATCGCGGGCAGGCCCGGCGTCTCCCTGACCTCCACGCCGGCCGCGGCCTCGGGCGGCAGCACCGCGACCGCCGCGTCGAGCACAAGCGGGATGTCACACCAGTCGCCATTCAGCCGGAAGATCCCCGACTCGATCGCGGAGAAGTCGAGCAGGTCGTTGACGAGACGGCCGAGCCTGGCCGACTCGGCGGCGATGCGGGACAGGAAGCGCTGCTGCGACTCCGCGTCCCAGGTCACGTCCTGCTGCAGCAGCGTGGTCGCGTACCCGGTGATCGCGGTGAGCGGCGTGCGCAGCTCGTGGCTGAGCCTGCGCAGGAACGCCTGCTGCAGCTCCCTTGACTGCCGCAGCGCCATCGCTTCCTGGTGCGCGACGAGCGCCCGCTCGCGCTCCAGTGCCATCCGCAGCGAGTGGGCGGCGTCTTCGAGCAGGTCGGTCGCGTCGTCGGGGGAGCTGCCGTCCCCCCACGAAGCAAGCAGCACGGTCTGCCCGTCGGGCGCGGCGAACGTGACCGACAGGCACCTGTCGGTACCCGCCATCGCCGCCACTCCGTCGAGGGCCCCGTCGCCAAGCGCGACCCGCGCCGCCGCCATCGTCTCGGCCGGGATCTGCCGTCCGGCCCCGGAGATGTACGCGCGGCAGCTCGCGAGGCCGCCTGGCTCGGTGGTGACAAGCGCCACCTCGTCGGCGGCCAGGCCGCGGCGGAGCGCGTCAAGCGCGGTGCGCAGGCCGTCCGCGACGGGGACAGGACCCGCCAGGGTCTGCAGCACCTCCCTGATCGTCTCGAGCAGCCGGTTGCGCGCCGTCACCTGGTCCAGGAGCCTGTCCCGCTCGATGGCGCTCGCGGCATAGCCGGCGTACAGGCCCGCCAGGTCCAGGTCATCGCGGCGCGGGCGGCCAGGCATCGTACGGAAGACGGTGATGACGCCGAGCAGCCCGCTAGGCCCGAGCACGGGCACCGACCACGAGCTGGCGACCTTCGCCAGCCTTGCCAGGTCACCGAAGACGGTCCAGGACCCGGTGCCCGCCCTGATGCCGTCCTCGATGACCGCTTCTTCCCGCTCGGCGGCCAGCCCGACCGGGCCGCCCGCCGTCCCCGTCGGCAGCCGCGCCCACGCGGCGAGTACCGCCTCGGGGACCCCAAACGAAGCAGCGCACACCAGTGAGGAGTCTTCGAGCAGATGGATGCAGAGCCGCTCGGCGCCGAGCGCCGCGCCCAGGGCGGACAGGATCAGCGACAGGCTTGAGGACGGGTCGGAGGAGACGAGCCGCCCGGCGAGCCCGTGCAGCCTGGTGAGCTGGCGGCGGGCGGATGAGTCCACCGGCTGGCCGGAGATCAGCGCCATCACGTCGTCGGGGCGCACCTCGCTCGGCGCGACCGTGGTGACCACCCGCCCGTGCCGCAGCACCACGATCCTGTCGGCGAGCCGGAACATCTGCTCCGTATCGTGACAGGACAGCAGGATCGTCGTGCCCTGCTCGCGGAGCCGGATGATCAGCCGCTCGACAAGCGCCGATTCCCGCACGCCGAGCGAGGCGGTCGGCTCGTCGAGCAGCAGGAGCCTGGGGTTGTGCGCCATCGCCCGCGCGACCGCCACCATCTGCCGCTGGCCGCCGGAAAGCGACCGAACGGACCGCGTGGTGTCCCGCAGCGGAATGCCGAGCCTGGCGAGCACCCGCGAGGCCTCGTTGTGCAGGGACACCTCGGAGAACAGGTGCCTGCGGCGCTCGTTGCCGAGCATCACGTTCGACGCGACGTCGAGGTTGTCGCTCAGCGCCAGGTCCTGCCAGACGATGCGGATGCCCATCCTGGCCGCGGATCGCGGATCGGGCGCCACCGCCCGGCCGTCCAGCCTGATCGACCCGGACACCGGGGTGACGTCGCCCGCGATGGAGCGGATCAGCGTGGTCTTCCCCGCCCCGTTCTCCCCGGCGAGCGCCACCACGTCCCCGGCCCGTACCGTCAGGTCGACACCTTCAAGCGCGGTGAGCGCGCCGAACCGCACCGTGAGCGCGGACACCGTAAGCTCCGGTGCCTCGCCCGCGCCGCTGGTGGGTTCCGCCTTGACCGTCACATGACAATTCTTATCCGAGTATCCGCGTACCAGCACAACCATCTCGACCTCGTGACTGTTTGTCGCTTTACGGTTACCCTGTGTCGCCGTGCTAGGCGACCTGCCGGGTGCCCTCGGCGGCGAGGCCGGCGTCGCGGCGGCGGCGCGGCATGCGCCAGGCGCGCTCGCCGAGCAGGGACAGCCCGGCGGGCAGCAGGACGCCGCGTACCACGGTCGCGTCGATCGCGATGGCGACCGCCGTGGCGACGCCGAACACCTTGAACTCGATCTGGGACAGCGTGGCGAAGATCGAGAACACCGCGACCATGATCGCGGCGGCGCTTGTCACCACGCCGGCGCTGCTCGTGAGGCCCTGGGTGATCGCCGCGAGGGTGCCCTCGCGGCCGCCGGGACCGCGTCGCAGCAGTTCCGCGATCCGGCTGAGGATGAACACGTGGTAATCCATGCTGAGCCCGAACAGCAGCACGAACATGAACAGCGGCAGCCACGACGTGATCCCGCCGTAGGCGGTGAAGCCGAGCGCGGCCTGCAGGTGGCCGTCCTGGAATATCCAGGTCATCACGCCGTAGGCGGCACCGACCGAGAGCAGGTTGAGGCAGATGGACAGGGCGGGGAGCACGACCGACCTGAACGTGATCATCAGCAGCACGAAGGCCAGGCCAAGAACGAAGCAGAACACCAGCGGCGTCCTGCTCGCGAGCTGCGCGTTGAAGTCGTGGCTGCCCGCCGTCGGCCCGCCGACCGAGTAGCTGATCCCTGGCACCTTGCCAAGCGTCGCGGGCAGCACCTGCGTCCGCAGCGCGGCGAGCGCGCTGACCGACGCCGTGTCCGTCCCGCCGCCGGCCAGCGGAACCGAGACGACGAGCACGTGCGCGGAATTGAAGACCGTGGCGGTGATCGGCTCGCGGATCGCGCCGTGCGCCGCGGCGACCTGGCCGTGCAGCGCGGCGATGGCCGCTCTGACCTGGCGGCTGCCGAGATTGTCGCCGGTCACGACCACCTCGGCCGGCTCGGGTCCGCCGGGGAAGGCCGTCAAGATGGTGTCCAGGGTGCGGACAACGGGCACGTTGTCGGGGAACGAGTGCAGGCCGGCATCCTCCAGGTGCAGGGCGAGGGCCGGTGCCGCGAGAGCCAGCAGCCCCACGGTCGCCAGGCCGCCAAGCGCCACCGGATGGCGCACGACCGCGCGGATAACGGCCCCCCACAGCCGCGACGGGCGCGCGGCGGCCTGGCGGCGGCCGAGGAACGGTATGCGGCCTCGGTCGGTCCCCCTGCCGAGCAGCGACAGCAGCGCGGGCAGGAACGTCAGCGAGCCGAGCACGGCGACGCCGACGACCATGATGGTGCCGATCGCCACCCCGGAGAACACGTCGATCCCGGTGAAGAACAGCCCGCCAAGGGAGATCATCACGGTCAGCCCCGATATCACGATGGCACGGCCCGACGTGGCGGCCGCGATGCGCACCGCCTCCCGCGATCAGCGCGCCGAACACGATGAGCAGCAGGGCCAGCGAGATCGGCAGCGAGGTGATCTCCGCCTTCCTGAAGTCCTGGCTGGTCAGGGCGCCGGTTACCCGGTCGAGGCTGGCGTCGCCCGCCTCGGCGATGGTCAGCCCCTGATGCCGGGCCGCGATGCCGGCGACCGCCCGCAGCGCGGGCACCACGGCCTGGTCCTGGTTGCCGCTGCCTCCTGCCACATCGAACGTGACCAGGGCCGACCGGCCGCTGCTCAGGCCGGGCGAGGTGAACGGCGACCTGATGTCCGCGGCGGACCGCGGCAGTCGCCGCAGCGCGGCGACGACCTCGCGGGACGCCTGCCGCAGCCGCGGGTCGTCGGCGAAGGTCTGCCCGGCGGCGTGCGCCTGGATGAGGACGCTCTCCCTGGCGGGATGCTGCACACCAGGCCTGTCCAGGATCCGTTCCGCCTGGCCCGCCTGGCCGGGATTGTAGCTTGGGCGGTTGCTCGTGCCGAGATGCTGGCCGGCCAGCAGCGCCGCGGCCACCAGGAGCAGCCAGCCGGTCACGGCGATGATCCGGTGCCTGGCCGACCAGGTCGCGACCCGTTCCACCATGGGTGCCCGCACGGGCTGTCTTGCCCTGTTATCTGACGGCTTGCGATCTGACTGGAGGTTCATGACCGCAAGGGTCCGTTCCCGGCGGGTGGCGCGGCCATGGTGCGGTCTCACGGATTGAGGGTGGGGTTAACCCAACCCCGTTTCCGGGGGACTGGCGGGTGGCCGGCGGTTGCCGTATCGCCTAGCGTCGCAGCCATGGTCCTTATCCGCGGTCTGGTGTCGCCGCGCACCTGGCTCGCCTTCATCCACCACGTGGCCGGCCTGATCGTCGCGATCGTGGTCTTCGTCGTCGTCGTGACCGGTCTCGCGCTCAGCGTCGGCCTGCTGCCGCTCGCCCTCGCCGGCCTGCCCGTCCTCGGCGTGACGGTGCGGTTCGCCGGCCTGGCCGCGGTCGCCGAGCGCGCCAGGTTCGGTCTCCTGCTCGGCATCGCGATCCCCGCCTGGCCGCCCCGCGGGCGCTCCGATTACCGCTGGCTCGTGGTGCCGCGCCGCGGCGTGCTCACCGCGCGCGCCACCTGGGGCGAGATCGGATACGCGCTGCTGCGGCTGGTGGTGAGCGCAGTCGCCCTGCCGGTCGTGCTCTTCACCTGGGCGCTTGCCCTGGTCCTTGTCACGCTGCCCGCCTACAACGGGGCGCTGCCCGGTGGCGCCGCCGCCCTCGGCGGCCTGTCCGCTCGCGGCGCGCCCGCGATGGCGGCTGCGCTGGCCGGCGGCCTGCTGCTGCTCCTGGCCGCGCCGTGGCTGACCCGCGGCCTGGCGTCGGCGGACGCCGCGCTCGCCGGGTGGCTGCTCGCGCCGCCGAGCGACCTGGCCGCCCGGGTTACCGAGCTGCGCAGCAGCAGGGACCGGGTGGTGGACGCCGCCGAGGCGGAGCGGCGGCGGATCGAGCGGGACCTGCACGACGGCGCGCAGCAGCGGCTTGTCGCGCTGGCGATGGAGCTTGGCCGGGCCAAGGCGAAGTTCGCCGACGACGTCGACGGCGCCAGGGTCCTCGTCGACCAGGCGCACACCGAGGCCAAGGCCGCGCTGTCCGAGCTGCGTGACCTGGTGCGCGGCGTGCACCCCCCGGTGCTGACCGACCGTGGCCTCGACGCGGCGCTGTCCGGTCTGGCCGCGCGCTGCCCGGTGCCCGTGCGGGTGGAGGTGGACGTGCCGGTCCGGCCGAAGGCCGCCGTCGAGGCGGTCGCGTACTTCGTCATCGCCGAGGCGCTCACCAACGTGGCCAAGCATGCCCGGGCGAGCCAGGTCAACGTCGTGGTGGAAGGCCACGGCTACCCGGGCACGCTCAGCATCGTGATCAGCGACGACGGAATCGGCGGCGCCGATCCCCGCGGCGCGGGGCTGTCCGGTCTCGGTGACCGGGTGGCCGGCGTGGACGGCGGGTTCTCCGTCGAGTCACCGTCCGGCGGCCCGACGATCATCTCGGCGGTGCTGCCGTGCGGATAGCCATCGCGGAGGACTCGGTCCTGCTGCGCGAGGGGCTCACCCGGCTGCTCGCCGAGGCCGGGCATGAGGTGGTCGCCGCCGCGGGCGACGCGGAGGGGTTCCTGCGCGCGGTGGCCGCGAGCAAGCCCGACGTGTGCGTGGTGGACGTCAGGATGCCGCCCACCTTCACCGACGAGGGGCTGCGCGCCGCGCTCCTCGTCCGCGACCAGTGGCCGGAGGTCGGCGTGCTCGTGCTCTCCCAGTGGGTGGAGGAACGGTACGCCACCGAGCTCATCGGCGGCCGCCCGCACGGCGTCGGCTACCTGCTCAAGGACCGGGTGGCCGACGTGGCCGAGTTCCTCGACGCGCTGTGCCGGGTGGCCGCGGGCGGCAGCGCGCTCGACCCGGAGGTCGTCGCGCAGCTGCTCGCCCGCAGCCGCCACCCGCTCGGCGGCCTGACACCGCGCGAGCGCGAGGTGCTCGCGCTGATGGCGGAGGGCCGGTCCAACTCCGCGATCGCGGACACGCTCGTGGTCGGCGCCGGCGCTGTGGAAAAGCACATCAACAGCATCTTCACCAAGCTGGCCCTCGCGCAGGGCGAGCGGGACCACCGCCGCGTGCTCGCGGTCCTGCGCTACCTCGGAACGGAATGAGCACGATGAACCCGACAGTGCTGAACCAGCCGCCGCCGGCCGAGACCGCGGCCCTGCCGATGACACAAGCGCGCCGCGCCGTGCTCGCGGTCGGCGTGCCGCTGTGCCTGGCGCTTACCGCGTACACGGGCCTGGACCTTGTCGCGCAGATCGGCCAGGGGCACTACGGCTTCAGCTACGCCGTCCCGGCAAGCGCCCGGCAGGTGAGCGTGCATTCCAGCGGCGGTGACCTCGCCCTGCGGCAGGTGGCGGGCGGTCAGGCGAGCTTCGCCGGCACCGCGCACTACAGCCTCGTCAGGCCGGGCATCAGCGTTCGCATGGCGGGCGGCCAGGCCAGCTTCGGGTATGGCTGCCCCATCCCGGCCGGGAACTGCGGCCTTGACGCGACGATCGGCGTGCCCGCGGGGACGGCCGTATCGCTGTCGAGTGGCGGCGGCGGCATCTCGGCCACCGGCATCACGGGTGCCGTCGAGCTGTCGACCGGCGGGGGAGACATCACCGCCGACCGGGTGACGGGTGCCCTCACGCTGCGCACCGGCGGCGGGAGCATCCAGGCCACCGCGGTCGCCTCTGTCGATGTCACGGCCGGCAGCGGCGGCGGCGACATCGAGATCACCTTCACCCGGGTGCCGCGGGACGTACAGGTAAGCACCGGCGGCGGCAACATCACGATCATCGTGCCGCCGGGCAGCGCCAGCTATCACGTGGCGGCCAGCACGGGAGGCGGCAACACCACTGACTCGGTCCCCATCAACTCCTCGTCCCCCAATGCCATAACCGCCACAAGCGGTGGCGGCGACATCACCATCCGCCAGGCCATTTGACCCCACGCCACCGGAGTCACCGGAAACGGGAGACTCGGAGCAGCGGCCCGTTCGAGCTGATGATTGTGATTTGGCTGCTGCCTTTGCGGCCTTTTACAGCGACGCGAACGCGTCCTCGAGGATGCCGAGCCCCTCTTCGAGCAGGTCCTCGCCGATGACGAGCGGCGGAAGGAAACGCAGCACGTTGCCGAACGTGCCGCAGGTGAGCACGATAAGGCCCGCCTTGTGGCAGGCGGCGGCCACCGCGGCGGTGGACGCCTGGTCGGGCTCGAGCGTGCCGGGGCGGGTCAGCTCGACCGCGACCATCGCGCCGCGGCCGCGCACGTCGGCGATGACCGGGTAGGCCTCGGCCAGCTTGCGCAGCCTGGCGAGCATGATCTCGCCGATCCCGCGGGCGCGGGCCGCCAGGTTCTGCGACTCCATCGTCTCGATCGCGCCGAGCGCGGCGGCGCAGGCGACGGGGTTGCCGCCGTAGGTACCGCCGAGGCCGCCGGGGTGGACCGCGTCCATGATCTCCGCGCGACCGGTCACCGCGGCGAGCGGCAGCCCGCCCGCGATGCCCTTGGCCGTGGTGATCAGGTCGGGCACCACGCCCTCGTGGTCGCAGGCGAACCAGTCGCCGGTGCGGCAGAACCCGGTCTGTATCTCGTCGGCGATGAACACGATCCCGTGCTCGGCGCAGAAGGCCGCGAGCCCGGCGAGGAACCCCTCGGGCGGGACGATGAACCCGCCCTCGCCCTGGATCGGCTCGATGATCACCGCGGCGACGTTCTCCTCGCCGACCTGGGCGTGGATCAGGGACTTGATCGCGCCGAGCGCCTCGGCCTTGGCCGCCGCTGGCCCGTCTGGCCAGCGCAGCGGATAGGCCATCGGCACCCGGTAGACCTCGCCGGCGAACGGGCCGAACCCCTGCTTGTAGGGCATGTTCTTGGCGGTCAGCGCCATCGTCAGGTTCGTGCGGCCGTGGTAGGCGTGGTCGAACGCGACCACCGCCTGCCTGCCGGTGTAGTACCGGGCGATCTTCACCGCGTTCTCGACCGCCTCGGCGCCCGAGTTGAACAGGGCCGACCGCTTCTCGTGCGAACCGGGCGTGCGGCGGGCGAGTTCCTCGCAAACCGCCACGTACCCCTCGTACGGTGTCACCATGAAGCACGTGTGGGTGAACTGGGAGACCTGGTGCTGAACGCGGCTGACGACGGCGTCGGCCGCGTTGCCGACCGACGCGACCGCGATGCCCGAGCCGAAGTCGATGAGCGAGTTGCCGTCGACGTCAAGCAGCACGCCGCCGCCGGCCGCGGTGACGAAGATGGGCAGGGTGGTTGACACGCCTCGGGCGACGGCGCCTGAGCGGCGCTCCATCAGGGCACGGGAAGCGGGACCCGGGATCTCGGTAACAAGCATGCGGCGTTGCGGCAGCGCGGGGCCGCCGGCGGGGAGCGCGGTCATGCTTCGGACGATAACATCCACAGATGCCGGAGCAGAATGGCGGATCGCGGAAGGAAGGGGCGACTGACGTGCCCGAAGGCGTATCAGGGGGGCTATTCGGCGGCGTATTCACGCGCGGCGGCCCGGTCGCCGACGACGCCGCGTGGCTGCGGGCCATGCTGGCGGTTGAGGCCGGTCTCGTCCGGGCTCTGGAGCATGCCGGGCTCGCCCCCGCGGGCGCGGGGGCGGCGGTCACCGCTGCCGCCGCGCGGGCGGGCGACTTCGACATCGCCGAGCTCAGCCTGTCGTCGGCGCTGACAGGAAACCCGGTCCCTGGCCTGGCCAGGGCGCTGACCAGGCTGGTGGATGATCCGGCGGCCCGGGCGGCGGTGCACCAGGGCGCGACAAGCCAGGACATCATGGATTCCGCGGCCATGCTGCTTGCCCGCGACGCCATCGACGCCGCGCTCGCCGACCTTTCGCGGGCCGCGGCCGCGGCCGCGCGGCTCGCCGACGCGCACCGCGGGTCGCTGATGATCGGCAGGACGCTGCTCCAGCAGGCGGTGCCCGTCACGTTCGGCGTGGTCGCGGCCGGCTGGCTGGCCGGGCTTGACGCGGCGATCGGCGGCCTGGTGTCCGTCAGGGACACGCGCCTCGCCGCCCAGTTCGGCGGGGCGGCGGGCACGCTGGCCTCGCTCGGCGCCGACGGCCCCCGGGTGAAGGCGCTGTTCGCCCGCGAGCTCAGCCTGGCCGACCCGCCGCTGCCCTGGCATACCGAGCGGCTGCGGATCATCGACATCGCCACCGCGATGGCTCGGGTCACCGCCACACTCGGGAAGGTGGCCCGCGACGTCACGCTGCTCGCGCAGACCGAGGTGGGGGAGGTCTGCGAGGGCACGGGAACCTCGGTGACAGACGCGTCAAGCTCGGTGCCGCGCCGTGGCGGCTCGTCCGCCATGCCGAACAAGAACAACCCGGTCGCGGCCGTCGCCATCCTCGGCTGCGCCAGGCAGGTGCCCGGCCTGCTCGCCACCCTCGTCGCCAGCGCCGAGCAGGAGCACCAGCGGGCGGCCGGCGCCTGGCACGCGGAGTGGCAGCCGCTCAGCCACCTGCTCGACCTCACCGTCTCGGTCGGGGCGTGGGCGCGCGACCTGCTGGAAAACCTTCAGGTCGACACGGCGCGGATGGCCGCCAACCTCGCCGCGGCCGGCGGTTTCCCGCTGGCGGAACGGGTCACCGCGCTGCTGCGCGACGCGCTCGGCGCGCCGCGTGCCCACGACGTGGTGGCGAACGCGGCCGGCCGGGCGGCATCCTCGGGCGTTCCGCTCCGCGACGTCCTCCTCGCCCTCCCCGAGCTTGACGACACAGGCGTCACCGCCGCCGAGATCGAGCAGGCCCTCGAACCGTCCGCCTACCTGGGCGCGTCCGACACCTTCATCACGGCGGCCCTGAACGCCCATCACGCCGGATAACAGCAAGAAGCAAGAGCGGAGCAGAGCAGATGGATGATGAAGAGCGCGCGGCGCAGGGCGGCCTTGGTG
>Ga0209881_1000419_pt1 | contig 11135 bp, 11 predicted proteins | sample PersoiDNA2013193_FD_185804 | JGI IMG/M metagenome (GOLD analysis project Ga0209881, IMG submission 185804) | Permafrost soil microbial communities from the Arctic, to analyse light accelerated degradation of dissolved organic matter (DOM) -... | ecosystem: Environmental > Terrestrial > Soil >... | reverse complement strand
GGGGGGATGGTGGCGGGAGTCCCCCACGCCGGAGGGCTGTCCCCCGGGAGATGACAGATCAGATCGGGAGGCCCGCTTCGAGCAGGGCGAGCGCCTTGTCGATGCTGGCGAACATCTCCTCGACCGGTCGCTCCGGGCTTTGTTTGTCCCACGGGAGGGTGACGGACATGATCACGCCGACGACCGCGCCTGCCAGGGTGCGCAGGGCCACGTCGTCGGGCGACCGCCCGACGCGCTTGCCGAAAGCCTCGGCGAGCACCCCGATGGTCCGCGAGAATTCGTCGATCGCCCGGGCGCGTATCTCGGGGACGGTCAGCGTCAGCCTGGTGGTCTCCTGGATTTGCGCCAGGTCGGCGAGGTCAAACGAGGCGAGCGCCTCCTTGGTCGCCGCGCGGATCGCCGCCACCGGGGCCAGGCTCGCCGGCTGCCTGGAGAACGCGTCGATCATCCGCACATCCAGGTCGTCCCGCAGGATCACGTCTTCCTTCGTGGGGAAGTAGCGGAAGAACGTGGACGGCGAGACCTCGGCGGCCGCCGCGATCTGCTCGACGGTGGTCTCCTGGTAGCCCCGCTCGCGGAAGAGCCGGAGCGCGTGCTCCCGCAGGGACGCACGCGTCCTTGCCTTCTTCCGCTCGCGCAGGCCGGCCTGTGCGGTCGTGCTCGTCATTCTTATGATTGTGCCACCTGAGAATGCGGCGTAACGTCGGGCGCGCTATTGACCTCGGCCTCAGCACCGGCAGACTGCCCGGGCAGGAAGACGAGCGCGAGCAACGCGCTCAGCAGCGCGATCCCGCCGCAGGCCCAGAGCATGAGGTCCATCCCGTGCACGAATGCCGCCCGTACCGAGTCAAGCAGCGGCGCTGAGCCGAGTTCGCGAGCCACCTGCACGCCACCCGCCACGCCGCTCTTGGCGATGCCCGCGGCCGAGGCGGGCAGGCCGCGCAGGTTCACTCGGCTGGCGTATCCGTTGCTGATCAGCGTGCCGAGCACGGCGACGCCAATGGTCGCGCCGACCTGGCGGAGCGCGGAGATCAGCGCGGAACCTGACCCGCTGCGCTCGGCGGACAGGGCGCCGAGCGCCATGTTCATCGCGGCCGGCAGCGCGAGCCCCAGGCCGAGGCCGGCGACGGCGATCCAGGCGGCCGCGTACCCGGTGGAACTGCCGAGCGTGGTCAGCGCACCCGCCGCCATCGCGATTGCCATCACGGCGAACCCCGCGGTGACGACCAGCTTCGGGCTCGCCGCCGGCGGGGCGGGCTCGCCGCCCGGCCGCTTGCGCGGGCTCAGCAGCCGGGTGCCGCCGATCATGCCGACGAGCATGCCGCCGATCAGCGGCAGCAGCCGCAGCCCGCTGCCGAGCGCGTCCGCGCCGCGGACGTCCTGGAAGTACTGCGGCATCGCGAAGAACAGGCCGAACATCGCGAACGACACGAGCGTCGCGAGGATGGTGCCCCAGCGGAACCCGGCGGAACGGAACAGCGGCATGTCCATCAGCGGGTGGCCGCCACGGCCGGAGACTCGCCGCTCGATCAGGACGAACGCGGCGAGCACCAGCGCACCCGCTCCGATCGTGGCAAGCGCGGCCACGTCGCCCCAGCCATTCTGCCCCGCCTTGATGCACCCATAGGTCAGCGCGATGAGGCCGACGCTCGACACCGCCACGCCGAGCGCGTCCACCCCGGGCCGCGACGACGACCGCGACTCGGGCAGCAGACTCGCGACGGCGGCGAGCGCGATCACGACCACGGGCACGTTGATCAGGAACACCGAGCCCCACCAGAAGTGGTCGAGCAGGAAGCCGCCGACCAGCGGCCCGATCGGGAAGCTGAGGATCGTCGCCGAGGCCATCACCGCGACGGCCCGCTGCCGTTCCTCGGGGGCGAACATCACCGGGATCACGGAGAGCGCCATCGGGAAGATCGCCGCGGCGCCGATCCCGAGCACCGACCTGGCGGCGATCAGCTCACCCGTGCCCGACGCGTAGGCGCACAGCGCCGAGCTCACGCCGAAGATCGCCAGGGCGGCAAGCAGCAGCCGCTTGCGCCCGTACCGGTCACCGAGCAGCCCGGCGGGCAGTATCGCCGCCGCGATCACCAGGCTGTACGCGTCGGTGATCCACTGCAGGTCGCCGGTGGACGCGTGCAGGCTGACCGCCATCGTGGGCAGCGCCAGGGTGAGCACGGTCAGGTCGAGCCCAACGACGAGCGCGCTCGCGGCGATCGCCGCGAGCGCCCACCAGCGGCGCACGGAATGCGGGCCGGCCTTGGTCGCGGACACCGCCCGCGATGATGCCGGGCGGAAAGTCATGAGAGTCGCCACCCTTAGGTAGTAAGACTTAAATGGAAGCTACTCTCAAAATATAGCCACTGCCAGTTCGATGCGTCAAGGTACGGCGAACGGGCCGCCGCAGGAACCCGCGGCGGCCCGTTTACGTCTAAGCAAGGGATGCGGGAGGAGCGGGCGGATGAAATCGGTTACCCAAGCGGTCGCCCTTGCCGCCGTGACGTTCGCGGTCGTTGGCTGCGGTCACGCAGCGAGCGTTCGCGCCACCGGAACGCTCAAGGTCACCGTGATCGCCGACGGCGGCCCGCCGCTGCCTGACGGGGGAACGCGACAGGCACTCATGACGGGCGCCACCGTGCGCGTCACGCCGGCCGACGGCGGCGGCGCGACCGAGTCGGCCGATACGGACAAGGCCGGGGTCGCGGTCTTCCTGCTGCCTGGCGGCTCGTACGCCGTCTCCTCGCCGACCTGCGGCGTCGAAAGCCCGGTCAAGGTAACCGTCACCTCGTCCCGGTTGACTCCGCTGACCTGGGTGTGCCCCGTCCCCTGAGCACGGGCCCCGGTGGGTTGACGCGGAGGCACGGCCCGTTCCATATGATCATGAATCGTGGATTTTTCGGCTTTCGCCGTTTTGGCCTATGAGCGGAGGAGGCGGAGGGCGAGCGTTGGGCACGCCGAGACCGCCTTGCGGGCGTGGCGTTCCATGCCGGGCGGTAGGGGATGCGGGTCGACGATCGGGAAACCCCACTCGTCGAGGGTGATCAGCTCGGGGAGAAGCTCGGCGCAGGTGCCGTGGCCCTCGCAGTCGATGGGGTTGACAAGGAGTTTCTCGTTCATTCGCTTCGCTCCCTCATGGGATCAGGTCCAGTCTGCTTCCGTGCGCGCGGAGTCCTTGGGTATCGGCAGGAACGGCCGCGCGGACGTCGCGGAGCAGCGGCCGCGCTCGTGACGGTCGGCCTCCGCCGCGAACGTGACCAGGGCGGAACGCACGAACCTGGCCGTGCCGTCCGGGTGGTGGCAGGCACCGCGGCCCATCACGAGCCCCGCCCACCGCTCCAGGTCGGCGCGGGCCTGCGGCCGGGGCCGGCCCCTCGACAGCTCGGCGAGCGCGGCGGAGATCCTTGGCAGGCCGTTGAGGCAGGGGCCGCACTGGCCGGCGGACTCGAGCGCCAGGTAGCGGACGACGTTCGCCGTCTCCACCAGGCCGCAGCGATCAGCGGGCAGGCTGATCACGATCCCGGCGCCAACCCGGGCGCCAGCCGGCTCAAGCGAGCGGTTTTCCATGGTCAGCGTGGCCGCCTTCGCCGCGGGCAGCCACGTGCCGTGGTAGCCGCCGATCAGCACCGCGGACTGCGGCGCCAGGTCGCCGAGCAACTCCCGCAGCGGCATCCCGAGCGGGATCTCGGTGATCCTCGGCTTGCCGTCAGCCCGGCGGACCGTGGCGAGCATCGACCCTGGTTCGCGCCTCGTGCCGACCGCGCGGAACCAGCCAGGACCCCGGCGGGCAATCAGCGCCAGGTGGGCGAGCGTCTCCACGTTCTGCACCAGGGTGGGGTTACCCGACAGGCCGCGCTCGGTGATCCTCGGCGGCGTGAAGGTGGGGATCGCGGGACCGCCCGCCAGATGGCTGACCAGGGCTGTCTCCTGGCCCGCGAGGAACCTCGGCGGCGCGAGCGCGAGCTGGACGGGAACGCGGTCAGCGCCCACGGCATGCCGCTCTTGCAGCGCCTGCTGCAGGCGCCTGCCAACGTCGTGCTCACGGTCGGCGTGCGTGTAGAGGATCGCGGACTGCGCCCCAACCGCCTCGGCGGCGAGCTGCAGCCCGTCTAGCACCAGGTGCGGAGCCAGCCAGAGCAGCGTGGCGTCCTTGTCGCTTGCCGGTTCCGACTCGGCGCCGTTCGCGATCACCGTAGGGATCCTGCGGTGCTTGTCCGCGGCCTCGAGGACGGCGGCCAGCTTGCGGTGCACCGGGAACGCGGCACCGCCCCTGCCGGTCAGGCCAGCCGCCTCGATGTCGTTGATCAGGACGCCGGTGCGCTCGCGGTAGGGCAGCCGCCCGTACCTGGCCAGGTGCGTCATCAGGTCCTGCGCCTGCTTGCCCTCCGCGGCGGGTGGCAGTAGCCGCGGCAGCTCCGCGGCCCGGTGAATGCTGCTCATGGGTTCGTTGAACACTTGCCGAGTCGCGGCGGTCATCGGGTTGTCGTCCCCTCGCGTTGTTTGTGGACGGCTGACATCTGCAGGCCTACCCGTTCGGCTCGCGGCACATCGCGCGCCGCGGCGGCGAGCCGCCAGAGCGCGCCGCCGACGACCGCGATCGCGCAGCAGATCGCGAGGATGAAGAGCGCACCGTGGCGAAGGTCACCACTGGCGAAGACCGAATGGAACCAGGCGACCGGCCAGCTCAGGTAGGCAAGCAGGTGAACCGCGCGCCAGGCACGCCTCGACAGGTGGCGCCTGAGCAGGCTCGTCACGATCGCGGCCAGCATCAGGTCAAGGCTCACCGCGCCGAGGCCAAGCCAGAAGCGCTCATACCCGGACGCGAGCGGAATGACCGCAGCGGTAATCGGGATGTGCACGTAGGTGTCGAGGACCGCGGTAACCACGTGCAAGACGATGAAGACCGCCGCGAGTAGCGACAGGTTCCTGTGCAGGCCGCTGACGGCGAACCTCGGCAGCCCGGGTAGCCGGCCCTGCCTGGTCACCAGCAGGCCGAGAAGCATCACCGCGGTCAGCAGAAGAAGCGAGACCAGTCCGGTCGCGCGGCTTGCGTACCACATCACGGTGGAAGAGTTGATTCCGCTCACGATGTAAAGGATCGGTCATGAACCCAAGGGGCACATCGGCGGACGCTCTGCGCCGACTCTGAAAAAGCTGTCTACCTTCTCCACCGCCGCTGAAGCCGTTCGGCGGCATGGTTGCTTCGAGCACTGTGTTACTTTCGTCACACTGATGTCGTATAACCGCTTGTGTTAACGGACCGTAACGGCTGCTATCCCCCAGCTTCACCAATGGTGTCTCTTCTGGCAGCTCTCGCCCATAGCGAGCGGCATCCCTGTCCGGGTAACTTCCCTTGGGTAACTTCCACCGGGTAACGCTCGTACCGCTGTGAGCGTTGTACCGGAAGTCCCTTGCTGCCCCGATAGTTAACATAAACGAAACTTTGAGAAACGTGATTGTTACAATGATGCCTGGGTCGCTACCGATGGCCGCCCGAGCGGCGTACATACTCCGAGACAACAGCAACGGCCTGATCACCAAGGCCGCACCCACCCTCTACCCCCACCAGTGGAGCTGGGACGCCGCGTTCAACGCGATCGGCCTTGCCGCGGTGGACCTGCCGCGCGCCCGGCTTGAACTGGACTCGCTCTTCGCGGGTCAGTGGCGCAACGGGCTTCTGCCGCACATCGTCTTTGACCCGACCGCCGACGGCTACTGGCCGGGCCCTGACCAGTGGGAGTGCGCAAGGCACAACGAGGAGGCCACGGCCTCACCGATGACAAGCGGGATCATCGACCCGCCTGTGCACGCGATCGCCGTCGACCGGATCCTGGCGATCTCCGCGGCGGCCGGCGGCCAGGAAAACGAGCGCACCAAGGCGTGGGCCGCGCACCTTTACCCGAAGCTGCTTGCCTGGCACCGGTTTCTGGCCCGCGACAGGGCGGACAAGTCGACCGGCCTGATGACGCTGTTCCACGGCTGGGAGTCGGGGACGGACAACTCGCCGCGCTGGGACGGCCCCTATGCCGACGTCGTCGTCGGCCCTGGGCTGCCTTCCTACACCAGGCGTGACCAGGTGCACGTGTCCGACGCGGCGCAGCGGCCGACCGACCACGAGTACGACAGGTACCTGTGGCTGATCGAAGAGGCCAAGCGAGCCAACTACGACGCGGGGCTGCTGCGCGAGTCCGGCTCGTTCCAGGTGGGCGATGTGCTCTTCACGGCCATCTTCGCGGCCGCCTCCGACCTGCTCGCCAAGCTCGCTGGCACGCTGCGCAAGCCCGACGACGCGGCCGAGCTCAAGGATTACGCCGCCCAGGCCAGAGCGGCGGTTTACTGCCACGTCGACGAGGCATCTGGTCTCGCGGCCGACGTCGACCTGCGGACGGGCAGCTGGCTGAAGACCGAGACCGTTGCCGGGTTCGCGCCGTTGATTGCCGGGGCCATGCCGTCCGCTATGCGCTCGCGCCTTGTCTCGCTGCTGACCGGTGAGCGGTGGGCCGGCCACCCGTCGTTCAAGTTCGCGCTGCCGCCATCCACATCGCCGTGCTCGGCTGCCTACAACCCGGCCTGCTACTGGCGCGGACCGGTGTGGCCGGTCTTCACCTGGCTGCTCACCTGGGCACTCAACCGGTCGGGCGAGCACGCCGTGGCCGCCGCGCTGCGGTCGGCCTCCGTGGACCAGCTCGGCGACGAGACGTTCGCCGAGTACTACCACCCGGAGACGGGCGCGCCGCTCGGCAGCCTCCGCCAGTCCTGGACCGCCGCGGTTGCCCTCGACTGGCTTCTCGACGAGGGCTAGCTCGCTCCCGCGGGGCGGTTCCCGCGGATGAAATGCGGCAGCCACGTCGTCATTGCGACGTGGCTGCCGCATTCATGTGGGGGCCTTCTTGCGCGGGTTCCGGCCAGCTGGCGAGGACGCGGACGGAACCGTCCTGTGCTACGAGGCGGGCCGGAAGGTTGAGGCTGGCCAGCCAGGCGGGGGCGTGGCTGCCCCTGATGATCGCGGCGGTCGCGGCCGTGTTCGCGTCGGCGCAGGTCGCGGCGGCGACAGAAACGGTCCGCCAGACCGGGGCGGCCGGCAGGCCCGTGCGCGGGTCGAGGATGTGGTGCAGCACGTCGCCGCCGTGGTGCCAGCGGCGAGCCGTCGTGGAGGAGGTGGCAAGGCCGCCGTCGCGGATCGCCACCACCTGGCTCGGACCGTCTGGTGCCTCGTCGGGAAGCCCGGTCCTGTCCTGCACCCGGACACGCCAGCCGCCGTCTGGTACCGGACCGGCCACCGCGGTGTCCCCGCCGAGGCTGACGAGCACACCGCAGCCAAGGCCTTCGGCGATCCGCGCCGCCGACCGGTCCGCCGCCCACCCCTTGACCGTCGCACCGAGGTCAAGCTGCACCCCGGCGGGAACCGTGAGCAGGCGATCAGCGAGATCGACCGACACCGACCGCCACCCGGGGATGACACGGACGCTGACCCCGCCGTTTGGAACCGCAGGTGCTGCCTGAGCCGCTCCGGCCTTGACCAGCTCACCGAAATCCCGGTCATAGCCAAGTGCGGCAAGGACACCGCCCACCGTGGGGTCGACATCGCCATCGGTGAGCTGCGCCGCGCGCAGGGACACGGCCACCGCCTCGGCGAGCAGCGGGCTGACCGCCACGGTAACCGGACCTGACGCGCCCCGCGCCGCGTTTCCCACGGCCACGAGCTCGGAGTCCGCCCGGAATCTGCTGCACGCGAGGTCAAGCGCGGCGAGATTGTCGGCAAGCAGCTCACGGGCCGCGGCCAGCCGACGCGGGTCGGTTACCACGATCTGGATGAGCATCCCGAGCGCCTGCCACGCGGCGAACGCCTTCTGGTCTGCCATCTGCTGCGATCCGCTGGACCGCGGAGACATTCCCGTCATGGCCACGTCCTCACCGGTTTCCGCTATGACCCGCCGGACGTCGACCCGCCGCCGCTGGACTGGATCGGCGTGGTGGTGGGCACCTGGATGGTGTTCGAACTGCTTGATGAGTTACTCGAGCTGCTTGCGCTGCTTGAGCTGCTCGGCGTGCTTGAGGGCGTGCTTGACGAAGAGGCGCCGGAACTGGCCGACGTGCTCTTGCCTGACGTGCTCTTGCCTGACGTGCTCTTGCCTGACGTGCTCTTGCCTGACGTGCTCTTGGTCGAGGAAGTCCCGGAAGTCTTCACCGTCGCGTGCGTCGACCCGGGGAGAACGGCGACCACCACGCCCGCTACTACCACGCTGGCGAAGGACACCGTGACCGTGGTGGTGTTCAGGCGGCGGCGGCCCTGCTCGCGCTCGGCAACCGCGTGCGCTAGCTTGCGCGAGGTGGCGTGACCTGTCATGCGCCGCGCCCTTGCCTGGTCCCGCGGGCCAGCGTCAGAATCCTCCCAGCTGTTCATGTCAATCAGTTTGACACGCGCGGCTGTAAGAGCCGTTCGAGGAGAATCTCAGAATGCTCTGAAGTCAGACGGAACATGATGCTTGCCTGGACGCGCGGGGCTGAGATTATTGGGCAATGAGCAATGACGCCCCGATAGCTGCCTTCCGCGTGGCACGTGACCTGCTGCTGCGCCACCGCGAGGATTACGGCGCCGCCCGTGCCGAGTTCGCCTGGCCGGACCTTGACGAGTTCAACTGGGCACTCGACTGGTTCGACCTGATCGCCGCCGAGCATCCGGACAGGATCGCGCTCCGGGTGGTCGGCGACGACGGGTCCGACGAGTCGGTGAGCTACGCGCGGATGGCGGCGCGTTCGGCGCAGGTGGCCAACTGGCTGCGCGGTCTTGGCGTGCGGCGCGGTGACCACGTGCTGCTCATGCTCGGCAACATCGTGCCGCTCTGGGAAATCATGCTCGCGGCGATGAAGCTCGGCGCCGTCGTCATACCGGCGTCGACCCTGTTGCAGGCCGACGACCTGGCGGACAGGATCGCGCGGGGCGACGTGCGGCACGTGCTCGCCGAGGCCGTCCACGTACCGAAATTCGCTGGCATCACGGGCGACTGGACGCGGGTGGCCGTGGGCGGATTCTGGGCGGGTGCGTCCGAGCCGGACGGCTCCGCCCTGGGCACTTCTGGGTGGCGCTCCTACGCTGACGCGGCCGCGGCACCCGCCGATTTCACGCCCGACGGTGTGACGCTGGCGGGCAACCCATTGCTGCTCTACTTCACGTCGGGTACGACGTCCCAGCCCAAGCTCGTCGCCCATACTCAGGCAAGCTACCCGGTCGGGCACCTGTCCACGATGTACTGGATCGGCATCCAGCCGGGCGACGTGCACCTGAACATCTCCTCACCAGGCTGGGCCAAGCACGCCTGGTCCAACCTGTTCGCCCCGTGGAACGCCCAGGCCACGATCCTCATCATGAACCAGGCGCGATTCAGCGCCGCCGGACTGCTGAAAGCGCTCGGCGACTGCGGCGTGACCACGTTCTGCGCGCCGCCCACGGTGTGGCGGATGCTCATCCAGGCGGACCTTTCCGCCGCGGACACGTTGGCGCTCCGCGAATGCGTCGCGGCTGGGGAACCGCTGAACCCCGAGGTCATCGAGCAGGTCCGCAAGGCATGGGGGATCACGGTGCGGGACGGGTTCGGCCAGACGGAGACGACCGCACAGGTCGGCAACCCGCCAGGCCAGCCGCTCAAGCCCGGGTCGATGGGCCGGCCGCTGCCCGGGTACCAGGTCGTCCTTGTCGACCCGGTCACGGGCGAGCGCGGCCGCGACGGGGAGATCTGCCTCGACCTCGCGCAGCGGCCGCTCGGCCTGATGACCGGCTACCGGGATGACGCTGAGCGGGACGCCGAGGCGATGCGCGGCGGCTACTATCACACCGGCGACGTCGCGACCTCGGATGACGACGGCTACATCACCTACGTCGGCCGGACCGATGACGTCTTCAAGGCCTCCGACTACCGCATCTCCCCGTTCGAGCTCGAATCCGTCCTCATCGAGCATGCGGCGATCGCTGAGGCCGCCGTCGTCCCGGCCCCCGACCCGATCCGCCTCGCGGTACCCAAGGCCTACGTCCTGCTCGCCGCCGGCGCCTCCCCCGGCCCGGAACTCGCCAGGGACATCCTCGCGTTCGTCCGCGAGCGCGTCGCTCCCTACAAGCGCATCCGCCGCGTGGAGTTCGCCGACCTCCCCAAGACCATCAGCGGCAAGATCCGCCGGGTAGAACTCCGCGCCCAGGAAACCGACCGCCGCGAGTCCCGGGGCACCACTGAATTCTGGGAAGAGGATTTCACCTGGTAACCGGGGCTCGCGGCGCGGGGGATTAGCTGGTTACGTCGGAGGACGTGAAGCGGGCCCAGGCGATGGCGAGGAAGAGGGCCGCGTAAAGGGCGAACGACAGCAGGCCATGCCACATGGTCGTGGTGTCGATCGGCATGCGGAGCAGCGAGTCGAACGAGTTCCACCAGTGGGTCGGCAGGTATGGCGCCACGGAAGCGAACTGCGGGATGTTGTCCACGACCTCGCTGGCCACGACGAGCATCATGAGCGCCGCGATCGCGCCGATCGCGTGCTCGGTGAACGTCGAGATCGCCAGGCCGATCGCGCCGACCGCGGCCATCGCGGCGCAGACGTACAGCGTCACGAGCAGGACGCGGACCAGGCCGGTGCCGAGTGAGACCGTGGTGCCCGACAGCAGCGTCACCGGGCCGGCGGGGAACAGCGCCACGCCCACGACCAGCGCTACCACCGAGACAAGGAAGGTCGCCGCCACCGACCACGCGACGATCATCGCGTACTTCACGAGCAGCAGCCTGGTCCGCCCGGCGGGCACGGCGAGCAGATAGCGCAGCGTGCCGTAGCCGGCCTCGCCGGCGATCGAATCGCCGGCGACGATCGCCACCACAACCGGCAGCACCAGGATGAGCAGCAGCGACAGCGCGATGAACGCGAGGAACACGCCGTTGCCCGCGAGTTGGCTGAAGAACGCCGCGCCGCCCGAGCCAGGCCCGCGCCCGCCACCGCCCCCGTGCGGCGAGGCGGCCTTCAGCCCGATCCCGATGAGCAGCGGGAACAGCGCGACGACTAGGAGCAGCGCCTGGTTGCGGCGACTGAAGAAGGTGGTCCGCAGCTCGTTGCCGAGGAACCGCATACCGGCTTGCCGCCCAGCGGGAGAAATTTCC
>Ga0209881_1000412_pt1 | contig 11253 bp, 8 predicted proteins | sample PersoiDNA2013193_FD_185804 | JGI IMG/M metagenome (GOLD analysis project Ga0209881, IMG submission 185804) | Permafrost soil microbial communities from the Arctic, to analyse light accelerated degradation of dissolved organic matter (DOM) -... | ecosystem: Environmental > Terrestrial > Soil >... | reverse complement strand
CCTGATGAACCTCGGGGTGGTTTACCAGTATGTCGTCAAGGGAGTTGTCCTGCTGATTGCCGTGGCGGTTGACGTCAGCACGCGTAAGAAGCAATAGTTGATTGGGCAGGCAGGTCGCCTCCTCCGACCTGCCTGCCCATCAGGAGTGTGTCGTGAGCAGCAGCAAGGTCGTGGTCCTGGGTATTGTGTGTGCCGACGTCATTGCGAGACCGGTGAACGGTATGCCCGAACGCGGACTGATGGTGCCCATTGATCAGCTGGAACTGCACACGGGTGGGTGTGCTGCCAACGTAGGCATCGACCTTTCCCGACTTGACGTAGCGTGCAGTGTCCTGGGGAAGATCGGTCGCGACGGTTTTGGCGATTTTGTCCTGCACACACTGGAACAGGAGGAGGTGGACGCCAGTGGTCTGCGACGTGCAGACGGTGTACAGACGTCGGCTACGGTCGTCCTGGTCGCGCCCGACGGCGAGCGCTCGTTTCTCCATTGCCTCGGTGCCAACGCCATGTTTGTTTCTGAAGACGTCGACATGGAGCTCGTGCGGTCGGCTGACATCCTGGTCGTTGCCGGGTCTCTCCTTATGCCAAAGCTAGACGGAGAGCCGACGGCGGAGGTCCTGAGAGGTGCCAGGGAAAGTGGGGCGGTGACCCTGCTCGATACGGCGTGGGACGCGTCAGGAAGATGGATGAAGTCAATCGAGACATGTCTGCCGTTCTGTGACTATTTCCTGCCAAGCGAGACCGAGGCCGCTATGCTGAGTGGCGTCACTGAGCCGGAGGCGATGGCAGCGTCGTTTGTCGCTCGTGGCGCACGGAACGTCATCATCAAGCTGGGTGACAAGGGCTGTCTTCTGCGGACAGAGGACGGTGTGATAGAGCATGTTGCCGCTCCTGTCGTTTCAGCCGTCGACACGACCGGCGCAGGCGATGCGTTTGTCGCTGGGTTCACGGCGGGCCTCGTGCACGGGTGGAATGCCTCCCGGTGCGCCCACCTTGCGGTGACGGTCGGGGCCATGTGTGTTACGGCTACAGGGGCTTCGAGCGGTGTTCGGTCGTTCGCCGAGACGGTTCAGATCATGGAACGGGAAGGACTGATGTAGACAGGCCTGCGGGAGTGGACCGTTCACCGGGTATGTCGGTGAGTCCATAGGATTTCCCGGCAGCCTCCTTTACAAGTGGCGCGACTGTCGCAGTTGCGCCACCTTCTTGTGCTTCAGATGCCCCTGGTTAGACCGACGACAGCCGGTCTCCTCCCGCCGGGGGCGTTTGTATTGTCTGACGAACGCCCTGCGTCGTTCCAGTTCGACGACCTGTTCATTGGGCACATCGCGGCATGGATTCGTTCCCCATGTGGGACGAGCGGCTGGCTATCTTGACAAGCGTGAGACTATGGATAGCATTGGTAATGAAAAATTAGAAACTAGGATGCTACCATGGTGAAACGACAGGTCCCAGAACTCGTACGAGAGGCGGAGTCCGCGGGTATGTGGACGTTCGCCGGCGTGGTGAGTTCACAGCGTGGAGAGCCCAACTGAGGGAGGCTGGTACCGTGAAGGCATGTTTCGTAGGGATCGATATTGGGACCATGTCCGTGAAGGGACTCCTCACGGACAGCCTCGGAACTATCGTCGCCCAGGCTAGCGCCCCTCTGCGTCTTGCAACGCCGCGTCCAGGCTGGGTGGAGCAGAGCCCGGAGCTGTGGTGGACGTCCACGGTGTCCGTGCTCGATCAGTTGACTATTGACCGCAACTGTCAGATCATGGGAGTATCGGTCAGCGGGCAGATGCACAGCTTGGTTCCGCTGGATGCGCAGGGGGACGTTGTGCGCCCTGCCATCCTGTGGTCGGACCAGCGGACGGCGGCTGAAGCCACGGAACTCACGGAACGATACGGCGGCGAAGAAGCGGTTATAGAAAGCCTTGGAAACCCAATCCTTTCCGGGTTCACCGCCCCGAAGATCCTGTGGCTCCGTCATAATGAGCCCGAGCAGTTTGCGCGTGTCGCCCGGGTCTGCCTTCCCAAGGATTACATCGCATGGCGGTTGACCGGCATCCTGTGCACGGACCCGTCAGACGCATCAGGGACGTCCCTGTACAGCGTTCCAGAGAACGCATGGGACGAGCAAGCCTGCAAACTCCTCGGGATCGACACGTCGATGCTTCCTGAGGTGCGCCCGTCCGGTGCCATTATTGGCCCCGTATCATGTCCAGATCTTCCGCGTCTTACGGGTGTTCCCGTCATCGTGGGGGGAGCTGACAACGCTGCGTCGGCCTACGGGTGCGGCGTGGAGGCCCCAGGTGACACGATGATAAGCCTTGGGAGCAGTGGAACAGTTGTCGCGGTCAGCGGCAACAGCACTCCGGACCAGAGCGGGCGCGTACACCTGTTCCAGCACGTGCTCCCCGGCAGCACGTATCACATGGCGGTCATTCTATCGGCCACGAACTCGCTGGACTGGTACCACGAACGGTTCGCCGGCAAGATGTCCTTCGGACGTGTCGAGGAGCTCGTGAACAGCAGCCCGGTAGGCTCCAACGGCGTCATCTTCCTTCCATACCTGAACGGGGAGCGCACGCCCCATCGTGACTCGGATGCTCGTGGGGTCCTCTTTGGACTCAGCTCGTTCCATGGACAGGGCGATGTCTTGCGTGCCATCCACGAGGGTGTAGTATTTGCTCTGCGGGAGGGTGCCGAATGTATCCGGGACCTGGGTACGCCGATGACCAGTGTGCGCATCGTAGGCGGAGGATCTCGTTCACACACGTGGTGTCAGATGCTGGCGGACAACCTGGGGGTCGATATCTGGAGTCCTCTCGTGGACGAAGGAGCAGCGTATGGCTCCGCGCGGCTGGCGGCGAAGGCGGTCGGCTCGGACACATGCGCTTGGGTCAAACTGACCGAGAGCTACCGGCCAGATCCGTGGAGAGGCCAGCAGTATACACAGTGGTATGAGGAATACCGTCAGTTGTACCGATCGGTGAAGGACCAGTACAAGCGCATATCGACTCTTCTGGAAAGGGGGAAGTGACATGATCGAAGGCAAGCTGAACGATACAGGAGCCAGCCTCCTGTATGGGCAGATAGGCGGAGGACCAGGATCTTTCATCGGCCCAGTGCATCGCGCCGCTATCGCAATGAACAATCAGGCGAAGCTGGTTGCCGGGAGTTTTTCTGACCTCCCGTCGGAGACGGTCCAGGTCGCGAAGGAGTTTGGTATCGACACTGACCGCGCGTATGCTGATTTCCATGAAATGGCCGTCGAGGAAGGAGCACGCACGGAGGGCAGGATTGACTTCGTCATCGTCACTGTCCCCAACCACATCCACTTTGCGGTGGCCAAGGCATTCCTCGAACAGGGCATCAACGTCGTCTGTGAAAAGCCGATGGCGTTTACCGAGGAAGAGGCGAAGGAGCTGGTCGCACTTGCCGTTGCGCACAAGGTCGAGTTCATGGTGACCTATACCTACACTGGCTACCCCATGGTGCGCGAAGCCCGCAACCTCGTCAGAACCGGGGCTCTCGGGACGCTCCGCGTCGTGGCTGCAGAATACCCGCAGGACTGGCTGGCCGACCCCATCGAACGCGCGGGCACCAACCGTCAGGCCGTCTGGCGGACGGACCCGAAGTATGCCGGTGTGTCCTGCTGTGTTGGCGACATCGGCACGCACATCGAGAACTTGGTGCACTTCATTACAGGACTGGAGATCGACAAGTTGGCAGCCAGCCTCGAGACGTTCGTCGAGGGACGTCCGCTCGACGACAACGCGTATATACTCCTGAAGTACAAGGGTGGAGCGTCGGGGAACTACTGGTCGTCGCAGGTGGCCATCGGCAAAGAGAATGGTCTCCGTATCCGCGTGTACGGGACGGATGGCGCCATCGAGTGGGAGCAGGAAAATCCCAACGTTCTCCGCTTCCAGAAGAAGGGCGGTCCTCTGCAGCTGCTGACGCGTGGCAGCGGATATCTCTCGGCTGCCGCTGGACACGTTACACGCCTCCCTGCTGGTCACCCGGAAGGGTACTTCGAGGCGTTTGCAAACCTGTACAGGAACTTCTGCAACGTGCTTATGGCCAGGAAGCAGGACCGCACTCCGGACCCGCTGGACGTCTTCCCGACCGTCGTCGACGGCGCCCGCGGGACCAAGTTCGTGTTTGATTGTGTGAAGAGCAGCAAGGAAGGCGCGGCATGGGTCGACGCCTCCTTCGACATCTAACGGAGGCAACGTATGAGACCAGTGACGATCTTTACCGGGCAGTGGGCGGATATGCCCTTCGACACACTGTGCAGCAAGATGTCCTCATGGGGATACGACGGTCTTGAAATTGCTTGCTGGGGCGAGCACCTGAACGTCGACAAAGCGGTCGAGAGCGACGCGTACGTTCGCAGCCTCAAGGACGCGATGGAGAAATACCACCTCCAGTGCCATGCCATCGGCAACCACCTCGCCGGTCAGCTCGTCTGCTCACGGAACGACGAGCGGTTTGATGTCTTTGCCCCTGCAGAGCTGCATGGTCAGCCTGAGAAGATGCGGGCATGGGCCATCGACCAGATGAAGAAGGCTGCAGTTGTCGCGCGTCTGCTTGGAGCCTCTGTGGTGACGGGGTTCACCGGTTCCTCGATCTGGGAGGGCTGGTACTCGTTTCCCCCGGTGTCCGACGAGTGGATCGAAGCGGGATATACGCAGTTTGCAGACCTCTGGAACCCGATCCTCGACGTCTATGAACAGAACGGCATCAAGTTCGCGCTCGAGGTCCACCCCACCGAGATCGCATTCGATTACTGGACGACTGTGCGTGCCCTTGATGCCATCAAGCATCGGCCGTCGTTCGGTATCAACTTCGACCCGAGTCACCTGTACTGGCAGGGCATCGCGCCGGATCAGTTCATCTACGATTTCAAGGACCGCATCTATCACGTCCACGTGAAGGACGCGGTACTGAATCCTGGCCCTCGTTCCGGCATCCTTGGCTCGCATATCACCTTCGGTGATACACGCCGCGGATGGAACTTCGTTTCCCCCGGGCGCGGCGGCGTCAATTTCGAGCGCATCATCCGCGCTCTCAACGACATCGGGTATGAAGGTCCGCTGTCGGTCGAGTGGGAAGACTCCGGCATGGAGCGCGAGGCGGGCGCCCAGGAAGCACTGGCGTTCGTGCGCGGGATCGACTTCAAGAAGTCTGGTGTCGCCTTTGACAAGGCGATGTCCAACAACTAGCGGAGGTACTGTGAACGAGGTCTTGATTAGCGCTCAAGGGATCTGCAAGGACTACTCGGGTGTCCGCGTGCTCGACCACGTCGACATCGACGGGGTCCCGGGGCAGGTCCACGGGATCATCGGGGAAAATGGAGCCGGCAAGAGTACGCTCATGAAAATCCTGGCTGGCTTTGCAGAGCCGACAGAGGGCAGCGTCGTGTTCCAGGGGAAACCGGTCGTCATTGCGGGACCCATCGCTGCCAAGGAGATGGGCATTTCCATGATCCACCAGGAGCTGAACCTGATACCAGACCTCACAGTGTACGAGAACATTTTCCTGGGCAAGGAGCTGGTCCGCGCGGGCGGCCTGCTGGACAAGAAGGCGATGATCGCGGAGACTAGGTCACTGCTGGCAAAGGTTGGCGAGAGCAGCACGGATCCGAGGGCGTCGATAGCAAGTCTCTCTGTCGCGAAGAAACAGATGGTCGAGATCGCCAAGGCACTTTCCAACGACTCGAAGATCCTGATCATGGACGAACCAACCGCGGTCCTGACCGACAACGAGATCGAGATACTGTTTGCAAGCATCCGTCAGCTCAAGGAAAAGGGCGTCACCATCTTCTACATCAGTCATCGTCTCAAGGAAGTGAAGCAGATCTGTGATACAGTGACGGTCCTTCGGGACGGTCGCCGCATCTCGACAAGCAACGTCAGCGACGTCGCGGAAGAGGACATGGCTCGCCTGATGGTTGGTCGGGAGCTCCAGGAGCTCTATCCTGCGAAGGCGCTCCCTGGTGACGATGTCGTGCTGGACGTCCGGAACCTGTCCGTACCCGGCGTTATCCAGGATGTCTCCTTCCAGCTGCGCAAAGGCGAAATCCTGGGATTCTCGGGCCTTGTCGGCTCCGGCCGCACAGAGCTCATGGAAGCATTGGTGGGACTGCGCCACAAAGCTCCCGGCTGCAGCATCACGGTCATGGGCAAGCAGGTCGGGTTGAGTCAGTATGACGAGGCGATCCGACATCACATCGTGTACCTGCCCGAAGACCGCAAGCGCACCGGCCTCATCGTCGACATGAACATCACCGAGAACATCACAATCGTGTCGCTGGGCAAGTACTGTCACCCACTTGTGGACAGGAAGGCCGAGGGCAGGACGGCGGCAAAGTACGTTCAGGCGTTCGACATCCGGTGCAAGTCTGTTGCCGAGCTCGTGCGATACCTGTCAGGCGGCAACCAGCAGAAGGTCGCGCTGGCCAAAGCCATGGAGGTTGAGCCCGAGATCGTGATCCTCGACGAACCGACACGTGGTATCGACATCAACACGAAGCAGATGATCTACCGATTCATCAATGACCTCGCCAGGCAGGGCAAGTCCTGCATTGTCATCTCCTCAGAGCTTCCCGAAATCGTCGGTTTGTGCGATCACGTTGCCGTCATGCGTGGTGGTCAGCTGGCCGGATTCGTCCAGGGGAAGGACGTCAACGAGGAAGACATCATGTTCCTGGCAACAGGCCTCAAGAAAGGAGCTCCCGCCCATGCCTGCTAAAGTTTCGCTCAAGGACCGCATCAGCAACTTCAACATCGAGAAGTACGGGCCGTTTGTGGCGCTGGCGGTCCTGCTGCTGGTCATGCTGGTCCTCCAGCCGCAGTTCTTCAAGATCAACAACGTCGTGAACGTGCTCAAACAGGTGTCCTATATGGGCTGCATCGCCGTGGGCATGACGTTCGTCATCATCACTGGCGGCATCGACCTTTCTGTAGGCTCGATGGCGGCTATGACGGGAGGCCTCATGCTGGTGACCACGAACCACTTCAACGGTTCCATACCGTCCATCATCCTGGCACTCGTCGCCGGGTGTGCCCTGGCAGTCGGCTGTGGATGGGCCGTCGGTACCCTGACCACCAGGGGACGCATCGCACCGTTCATCGTGACCCTCGGCACCGGAGCCATCTACCGATCTATCGTTCTGCAAGCGGCCAATGGCGGCGAGTTCCGCGGCGCGACCGAGACGTATCCGGTGATCGGGCAGGGCTCGTTCCTGGGTATCCCATACGCCATCTTCGTCTTCCTTGCCTTCGCCATCGTCTGTCACATCATTCTCAACAATACACGCCTTGGTCGGTATATGTATGCGGTCGGCTCCAACGAGGACGTGGCGCGCTACTCGGCCATCAAGACAGACCGCATCAAGATCATCGCGTACATGATCCTTGGGTTTGGCGTGTTTCTCATGGCGCTGATGTTCAGCTCGCGGATCAACGCTGTCAGCAGCTCCAACTTCGGCGCCGGCCTCGAGCTCGACGCCATCGCCGCTGTCGTCATTGGCGGCACCAGCATGAAGGGTGGCCGAGGGTGGATCTGGGGAACGGTCGTCGGCGTCATTATCCTTGGCGTTGTCGGCAGCATGCTCAACTGGTTGAACGTCTCTGCGTACCTGCAGGGCGCCGTCAAGGGACTGGTCATCATTGCAGCCGTCCTCGTCCAGCGCGGACGAGGTGAGGCGAAGTAGGCCCGCAGGGTGTGACGACCTGCTGTAGCGCAAGGGGGTGAACTGAAGAGCGCTTGACGTCATAGTAGTAATAGGTTATATCTGGTAGTCTGAAACAGCGAACCAAGAGGCAGTACGACCATATAACGAGAGAAGAGAGGAGAACCAGACATGTTCAAGAAACAGATTTCTATGCTGCTTGTTATTCTGCTTGTAGCGGTTTTCGCATTCACCGGTTGCAAGTCCACCGCAGTCACACCTCCTGTCACCACGCCTCCGACCGACACTACACCTCCCGTCGTGACCACCGATCCGACCATCCCGACCGACACGACTCCCAAGGTCATCGGCGTCTCCGTTCCGTCCGCTGACCACGGCTGGACAGGCGGCATCGTGTACTACGCCCAGAAAGCCATCGCAGACTGGAAGATAAAGGACCCCAACACCACGTTCAAGCTTGTCCTTGCCGACACCGCCCAGAAGCAGGTTTCTGATGTTGAGGACTTGATGGCACAAGGCATCGACGGCCTCGTCATTCTGCCCTACGATTCCGCCACGCTGACTCCCGTCGTCGGCGAGGTCAAGAAGGCCGGCAAGTACGTCGTGGTCATCGACCGTGGCGTCCTTCCTCCTGTGTTCGCTGACGTCTACATCGCTGGCGACAACTACGCATTCGGCAAGCAGTCCGCTGAGTTCATGGTCAAGAAGCTGAACGGCAAGGGCAACATCCTCATCATGGAAGGCATTCCCTGCCAGGTCAACACCGACCGCGTCACCGGCTTCAAAGATGTCCTGAAGGCCTATCCGAACATCAAGATCCTTGCTGATCAGCCCGCCAATTGGTCTCGTGACACGGGTCTCAAGCTTATGGAGAACTGGCTGCAGCAGTTCAAGACGATCAACGCGGTCTGGGCTGGCGACGACGACGTCGCGCTGGGTGCTATCCAGGCCATCAACGAAGCGAAGCGTGAGACTGAGATGTTCATCGTGCCGGGCGCCGGCATGAAGGATATCGTCAAGATGGTCATGGACGGCTCCGACTTTGTTCCGTGCGACGTTACCTATCCAGTCTCCATGGCAGCTACAGCGATCACGCTCGGTGTCTACGGTGTTCGCAATATGCCCGTTCCCGGCTTCTACCAGTCCACGGTTCCGGCCAAGGTCATCCTGTCGGCCGACCTGATCACCAAAGAGAACGCAGCCAAGTACTACGTTCCGGATTCGATCTACTAGAACCCGTTACTCGCGCGATCTGCACTGCCCGGACGGGATTCCTGTCCGGGCAGTTCCGTTAGGGGGTCCAGCGACTGCAGCTCGGGTGATGACAGGAGAGTCGTCAGCGCTGGTATCGATGAGACGTGGAGAATAAACACAGGAGATGCACTGCTTCTCACGACTGACCATCAAGGAGCAACGAGAAGTGTGAGGTTGTTCAACCAGGGCAATGCCTTGGTCCATGTTGTGCTGGCAACAATATGATATGAAGAAGATTCCCGATGGACCTGTCCTGGTAGTATACTATCACGAGTAATGACAGGGAGATTGGGAGGCAACGATGCACAGTGAGGAGTTCCAGTATCGCAGCAAGGATAACCTGAATCTGTACGCCCGCGTGTGGACGCCCGAAGGAGACGTGCGCGGCGTGGTCGCTCTGGTGCACGGCCTGGGCGAATATGGAGGCCGGTACGTGGATATCGGACACACCTTCGTGGACCGCGGGTACGCGTTTGTGTCAGGAGATCTGCGAGGGCACGGCGTGTCCGAGGGCAGGCGGGCATTCATCGCACGCCTCGACAACTTCATGGACGACTTGGACCAGTACTGCGATGAGGTCAGGGCGCGCTTCCCTGGCAAGCCGCTGTTCCTGTACTGCTTCAGCATGGGCTCGACCCTTGGTGCCGCATATCTTATCCGCAGACACCCGCAGCTGGCGGGCGCCATTCTGTGCAGCGGTGGTTTTGTGATGCCGCCGGCATCAGCGGCCGCCATGGGCAAGGTCAAAGCACTGCGGTATGTTGTGCCCACGATGGCCGTCAGCAACGGCATGGGCCTCAGTCGAGACAAGGTCTGCCATGATGTCAGTGTGCTGGACGCGTATGACGCCGACCCGCTGGTGTACAGGAAGATCACCGTCGGATTGGCGGCTGTCATCGGGGAAGCCAACGCAGAAGTGCTTGCGCGCGCCGGGGAGATTCAAGTCCCCCTGCTGGTGATGCACGGCGAGGACGATATCATTGCGCTGCCCGAGGGGTCGCAGCGTCTTGCCGCGGGCGCCAGCGGTGACGTGACGCTGAAGCTGTGGCCCGGACTGTACCATTTCATTCACCATGAACCGGACGGGGCAAAGGAGCGCGTGCTGGCCTTCGCAGCCGACTGGCTGGACGCGCATCTCGCCACGGACTGATTGACACTCGTTGAACCGGCGGTCCTCAGAGGCCATGGCTTGGAACAAGATCGCCCCCGCCTGAGCGGGGGCGATTGCTGTCTTGATGCGGAAATGGTGTGTCGGGGACTAGTGCTTTCCGCCTTTCTTCGGCACAGTCAGAGACGAATCGAGCTGTGCGAGTGCGGCGTCAGCGGTTGCCAGCCCTGCGCCGGTCGCGTCAGCGCCCCACGAGTACGTGACCATAGCACCTGACCCGTTATTGACAGTGCGCGAACCGGGCGCCAGATAGACTGCGGAACCCTCCAGAGCAGTCTCCGCCTCAAACGCTGTGAGTGTGGGGTCCTTTTGTACCATCAATGCGACGATACCTGCCACGTGCGGTGATGCCATACTGGTGCCGCCCAGGTAGTAGTAGTTGATCGAGCTAGAGCTCGAGCCCGAGTTGTTCTGATACGGGCCGACGCACCACGAGCCGGGGGCGGCGACATCAAGGTCCTGACCGGGCAGTGCGCGGCTGGAGAAGTCGGTAATGTAGTAGTCGGCAGGATTGGTGGGATCGGGGACATCCAGGGTGTGCCACCACCCAGCCGCGGTCCACTCACCGATCCATCCTGATGCCGCAACTGAGATGACAGGCTCATAGGCGCCGGGATATCCCATGCCTGCCGTGCCTTCGTTGCCGGCTGCTGCCACGATGATGACGCCTTGGCTGATGGCGTAGTCGATGGCGGTCTTCTCCATGATGTCCAGGTCAGGTCCACCGAGGCTCATGTTGATGACAACAGGGAAGTTTTTCAACGGGCCGGCCTTCAGGTCACCCACATACGTGATACCCCGAGCGACGACCGACGACCAGCCGGAGCCGTTCTGATTGAGGACCTTGACCGGGATGACTTTGGCCATTGGGGCGACACCGTTCACCGGCGTGCCGCTGAGGCTGTAGCCGAGGATGGTGCTGGTCACATGTGTGCCGTGGCTGTTATTGTCGTGTTCCCATTTGTTGGTTGGCGAGCTGACGTTGCCCACCTCTCCGCCTCCGCCTCCAAAGCACATTGCGTATTCCGTGGCAATGCGCTCAACAGGGAAGTAGTCGCGCCAGTTGTCCAGCAGTCCAGTGTCCAGAACAGCGACGTAGACGCCCGTGCCATCGTAGCCGATGGTGCGGCCTTTGCCCCAGTCC
>Ga0209881_1000411_pt1 | contig 11254 bp, 9 predicted proteins | sample PersoiDNA2013193_FD_185804 | JGI IMG/M metagenome (GOLD analysis project Ga0209881, IMG submission 185804) | Permafrost soil microbial communities from the Arctic, to analyse light accelerated degradation of dissolved organic matter (DOM) -... | ecosystem: Environmental > Terrestrial > Soil >... | reverse complement strand
GGTTCGACCTGCTCACCTACTACAAGGGCACCTGGACCCGATCCGAACCCGACGCGTTCACGTTCCACGACTTCACCACTCCCGACGGGGCGAGCGTCCGCTACGAGCTCGCCGAACGCACGATCGACCTGGCGGTCCCGGCCCGACCCGCGTCGCCCACCACCGGCGCACAACCCGCGAGCACCCTGACGTTGCGGCTGATCGTGCGGCGCAGCCCCACCGGGCACCAGACCCCGATCCTGACCAACCGCACCGACCTGACCGCGCCACTGGTCGCCTACCGGATGGCCAACCGGTGGCGCCAGGAAAACTACTTCAAATACGCCCGCGAGCACTTCGCCCTGGATGCCCTGGACAGCTACGCCGACCACCCCGACGACCTTGACCGGCTCGTCCCCAAGCCCGCCAAGGCCCACGCCCACGACCAGGTCAGCGCCGCACACGGCGACATTGTCTCCGCGATCGACGACGCTGCCGCCCGTGCCCGCCGCCCCGGCGGCGGTGGCAGAGCGACCGTCGAGGCCGCACCCGGCCACGCCCTCACCGCAGCCAACGCCGCACTCGCCGCGGCCAAGGCCGCCGCCCGGCAGACCCCCAGCCACCTGCCGCTGTCCGCGGTCCGGCCCGGCAGCCGGCTCCTGGAGACCGAACGCAAACTCCTGACCCACGCCATCCGGATGAGCGCCTACAACACCGAAAGCGCCCTCGCCCGGCTCCTGCGCCCGCACTACCCCCGCAGCGAGGACGAAGGCCGCGCACTGCTCCGCGAAGCATTCACCCTGACCGGAGACCTGCAGATCATCGGCACCACCCTGCACGTCCGCCTCGACCCCGCCTCAGCCCCCAGGCGCAGCCGAGCCCTCGCCACACTCGCCGCCGAACTCACCGCCACCGCGACCCACTACCCCGGCACCGACCTCACCCTCGCCTACAGCGTCAAAGGCCAGCCCGACCCTTCATGAATCAACTCGCTCCGTCAGGAGTTCTGGAATCAGCCTTGTGTAGCCAGGAATGTAGCCATCGCACATCATTCGCCCCGGTCCAGAGCAGTTCGCAAGGGTCCGGCGCGGGGGAGAACCCGCATAGATCAGCACTATTGAACGGGTACGGACGTATTGCCGTGATCTGGGGGTCAGGGGGTCGCAGGTTCAAATCCTGTCAGCCCGACGGTGTTTGTGCAGGTCAGAGGCCATTTCCCGAGCCGGGAGATGGCCTCTTTCGTGTAGCCGGGCCTTGCGAGCAGCTGTTATGGGGTCCAGTTGGCGATCGCCATGAAGCACGGGCCGTTCGCGCACGTCAGCGCCGCTGACCCAGAGACTCGAAGATCATCACCGCGCTGTCGGGGTCTCCATGTAGCCGGAAATGTAGCCATCGCACAGCGCTCCAGACAGAGACCAACAGTCGAAGACGGCACGGGGCGACGATCAGCAGCGGCGTGAAGAGCGCGATCGATTGGCACGACTCAGTCGGGATCGGCGGACTATTGGCCTGCGCGCAGGTGCTTGAACAGCAGTGCGGGTTTGCCGATCTCGCCTGTGTTGTTGTCGATGGCGCGTCCGACCACGAACTTGCACATCCAGGCCAACGCTCGATACTCACTGGGGCATCCTGACAACTGCCCTCCCTGTCAGTCTTGTGTGAGACGCCCCGGGCTTCGGGGTTTGGCTTGGAGGGCATGAGTGGAGACGAACCGTGATCAGCAGTAACCCGTCCGACGAGGTGATGAGCGTGGCCGTGCCCGAGGTGGTGGCGGTCGATCCGGCGCCCCGGCCGAGCAGGCGTTCGTTCACCGGGCGTACAAGGCGGCGATCGTCGCGGAGTACGAGGGGGCCCCGCACGGGGAGAAGTCCACGATCAGCGGCTTCTTCGCATTGGTGGCGTGATCGGGGGCGTCCGCCCCGGCCAGTGCCCACGCACGCTTGCGCGCTGCAGCGCGAGCAGTGTCCATGGCCTTCAGCGCGGCGGGTGCGTCCGTGGCGAGGGCGTCGATGGTCCGCGGGACCGTCGCGTCCGAGGCCACCCGCCCATAGACCCCGGGTTCGGCGCGCAGCGCGACGATGTCAGCCAGGCAGTCCCCACCCAGGGCGAGGGTGACGGCTAGGTCGGTGATGACCTTGGCCGGGTCGTGGACCGCGAGCGGCTTGCGCCACGGGCCCAACGCCGCCGAGTGCGCGCGTCCGAGCCCGGTCGCGGCGATCGTCTCGGTCAGTAACACCCCGCCGGCCTGCCCGACTGCTCCCGACGCGGTCGTGTCGACCTTCAGCTGCGGGTAGAGACCGGTAGTGTTCGTCACTCGGAAGGTGCTCCTCGAACTGGTGCGACATCGACCTCGACAATTCATATTGTCCCAGGTCAGGGGCACGTTTCAGGTCAGCGACACTGTCGCACGCCACCCCGCTATGAAAGCGCGAGGCTAGTTAGCGCGGGTCCACGGACCTCCACGAACGCGAGGTCGCCGCGCCGCAGACCCGGGGGAACCGTGAACTCCACCGCGCCGAACACCGCGCTGCCCAGGGCCGCCGCGCTGCGCTGCCCTCCTGCCCCGATCGGCGCACAGGCGAACACCCCGATCTCGGCGCCGATCCACAGCCCGGACACCGCCTGGAACGGGTGCGGGACGTCGTGCCAGGTCACGCGGTCATCGACGCTCCACGAGAAGGTCACGAGCCCCGTCTCGTCGGTCGACGCCCGCAGCGAAACCCACGAGACGGGGCCGGCCGCACCGAGTGACGCGCGTGGCGCGGTGTACTCCACCTGCTGCGGCGCCAACCGCCGGCACACGAGATCCACCCCGGTCGGGGTCCGGACCAGACCGATCCACGCGTAGTCGGCGCCGAGAACCAGCAGCCCCGCCTGCGCGCCGGTCACGTCCGAGTCGAGCCGCAGGCTCGTGGTGACCTCGCTCGGCCGGCCCGGCAGCTGTTGGCTGAGGACGCGGGGGAGCTCGCGCAGGTTGGCACTGCGCACGGCGGCGACGTCGAGGTGGAGCGTTCCGTCGCCCGGCAGCTCCACCCAGCCGGGTTGCGGGTTCGCCTGCCAGTGCCATTGCGAGCACAGGACCGTCCCCGCGAAGTCATCACTCCGCTCCGGTTCCAGGCGGCCGGCCGTGGCCGTCCCCGCGGTGGCGGCGACCGGCAAGGTGAGCTCGGGCTCGCCTCGACCGTCGGCTGGCTGCGCCCCGATCCGGGGCCAGCCGTCCTCGCCCCACGTCATCGGCTGGAGGTGAACCACGCGACCGAACACGCCGCGGTCCTGGAAGTGCAGGAACCGATGCTCACCTTCCGGTGTGTCGACCCATGCCCCCTGATGAGGACCGTTGACGGGCGTGTCGCCCTGCTCGAGCACGATTCGACCCTCATACGGCCCGTAGGGCGAACGAGACCGGAAGACGGATTGCCAACCCGTCGCCACCCCACCGGCCGGCGCGAAGATCCAGTACCACCCGTCGCGTTTGTAGAACTTGGGTCCCTCGAGAGTCCGGTAGCCGGGGAGGTCGTCACCCTCGACGACGGTGCGCGGGGCGCCGACCACGCGGCGGAGGTCCTCGCTGACCTCCACGACCGTGAGGCGGTTCGTCAGGCCGCTCCGGCTCTTCGCCCACGCGTGGACGAGATACGTCCGCCCGTCGTCGTCCCACAGCGGGCAGGGATCGATCAGACCGGGCCCGGGCATCAGGAGTCTTGGGCGCGACCACTCGCCGCGTGGGTCCTGCGTCGTGAGCACGTAGATCCCGTAGTCGGGATCCGGATAGACGATGTAGTAGGTGCCGTCATGGAACCGGAGACTGGGCGCCCACACGCCGCCACCGTGGCGGGGAACCGCGTAGTGCTCGACGGGGGGGAGCGCGCACAGCGCGTTCGTGACGTGCTCCCAGCTCACCAGGTCCGTCGAGTGCAGCACGGGCAGCCCGGGAGCACGGTTGAAGCTCGACGCGACCAGGTAGTAGTCGGTGCCTACACGGATGACATCCGGGTCGGGCCAGTCCGCATCGAGCACGGGGTTGGTGAGCTGCGTCATCGGAGGTCTTCCTTCGTTCTGGGTGCACCGAGCCGGCGCGGATGAATACCGTGGCCAAGCCGTCCGGTCAGGCCGGGGGCTGAGCCAACGCTCCGCCGACGTACACGTGGTCGTAGGTCAAGTTGTCAACATACGCGACGGTCCCGTTGTTGCCGACGACCTTGAACACGCAGTTCGTCAAGCTGATGTCGCTGATGTGGTCATCGGCATACCCGACTGCGTAGATGGGGCTCTGGCAGGTGCCCACGGTCAACCGGTCGATCGCGATGCCCTTGACGATCGGATTGTGTCCGAGGCCCGCTCCTTCGCCGTAGAAGAAGTCGATCAGGATGGCCGGACCCGTGGTGCTCTCGACCGTCGTCCTGCTCAGGAAGACGTTCTCGATGAAACCCCCGCGCCCCGAGTTGGTCTTCAGTCGCAGGCAGTTGCTCAGTTCCGTCGCATCCATCCGGTTGTCGCGCGCGAAGACATTCCGCACACCACCGCTCATCTCGCTGCCGATGGTGATGCCGCCGTGGCCGTTCAGGAACTCGCACTTCTGGATGACGATGTTCTGGCTGGGGACATTCATTCGCCAACCGTCCTGGTTCAGGCCCGACTTGATGGCGATGCAGTCGTCGCCCGTGTCGAACGTGCAGTTCTGGATGACCACGTGGTCGCACGAGTCCGGATCGCATCCGTCGTTGTTCGGTCCGAGGCTCCGCGCGATCACGCCGTCGACGGTCACATTGGTGCAGAGCACCGGGTTGATCTGCCAGTTGGGCGCATTGAGAAGCGTGACGCCCTGGATCAGCACGTTGGTGCAGCGGTACGGCTGGACGAAGCACGGGCGCAGGTAGTGACCCGCACCGAAGACGCGCTGCTCGACCGGCTCGCCGCGGGTCGCCATGTCGACCAGCGTCAGCCGGTCGGCGGCGGCGGTCGGCATTCCCGCGACCCACCCGAAAGCCGCCTTGCCGACCCACGGCCACCACGCATCGGACCCGCACTGCCCATCGATCGTCCCGGTGCCGGTGATCGCGATGTCGTGCTGGTCGAGGGCGTAGATGAAGGGGGAGTAGTTGTAGAGCTCGATTCCGCCGTCCTGGGTTCTGACCACCGGCAGGTAGTCCTCGGTGTTCTTGCTGAATGCCAGCGTCGCGCCCGCCTCGATGTGCAGCTCGGTGTTGCTCAGCAGGACGACGGCGCCGGTGAGGAACCGCCCGGCGGGCACCACCACCTGGCCTCCACCTCGCTTCGCACTGGCCTGGATGGCCGCTTCGATCGCCGCGGTGCACATGGTCGTGCCGTCGCCGACGGCGCCGAAATCGGTGATGACGACACGCCTGCGGGGGATTCGCGGGCGGGACGTCTCCCGAATGATCCGATCGGCGGCCTTCCACGGGTCGGAACGGCCGGCTCGCCCCGGCAAGCCGGACGGCGTTGCCGTGCCGGGGGCGCCGGCCGCTCCCGTACCGGCCGTCGCGGATAGCGGGGTCGAGCCGATCATCAACGCGGCGCCGAGCGTCGCGCCGCCAAGAATCAGCACGTCGCGCCGGGTCAGAGAATCTGCCATCAGGTGTTCCTCCGTAGGAATGAGTTGGACTACGAGATGTTGTCCTGGAACTTCTGGTACATCGCCGCGGCGCCGTCCGCGACCGTCGTCTTTCCGAAGATGATCTCGTCATAGGCGTTAGTGAAGTCGGTCAAGGAGGTCGAGCCGCCCTTGGGAGCGACCGGGGGCTTGGCCAGGAGGTCCTTCGCCATCACGTTCTCGAAGTCGTAGGTGATCTTGTCGCCGGCCGCGAAGGTCGGCGCGATCGCGTCGAGAACGCTGCGGTTCGCCGGCATGCCGCGGACCAGACCGAGAAGCTTGCCCGCCTCGGGGTCGTTGATGAAGAAGTTGATGAACTTGGTGGCGGCAGCCTTGTGCTCGGACTTCTGCGACACGGTCAGGAGCTGCGTCACGCCGGCATAGCCGCCTGTGCTGACGGCCGACTTGTCAGCGGGGATCGGGGCGATCGCGACCTCACCGAACGACTGGAAGTACGCCGATGCCAGGGACGTGTTGTTCACCTCTCCGGCAGCCAGCTTGCGGACCAGCGGGGAGTTCGCCATGGTCCAGTCGTTGGCCGAGGTGACCGAGGGTGCGGTGGTGACGCCGCTCTTGCTCAGATCGAGGGTGAACGCCCAGAACTGGGCGAGATCCTCCTTGCTGAAGTTCAACTTGCCGGCGTCGGTGTAGACGCTCTTGCCGTGCTGCAGGAGCCAGAACTCGAACCAGGCCTGGTTGTTGCCGAAGTCGGACATGGCGACCATCGAGCCGTTGGTCGATTCGGAGATCTTCTTGCCCGCAGCACGGAGGTCGTCCCACGTCCAGCCTGCCGCAGGAGCCTGAAGCCCGGCCTTCTTCCACACCGCCGGGTCGTAGATGAACCCCTGCGTCGCCCGACCCGTCGGGAGCCCGTAGGTCACGTCCTTGACCTTCCCCGCGGCCAGGTATTGCGGAGGGATCTGGTCGGTCGCGATCTTGCCGTCGCCGGCGCCGACGTCTTTGGTGAGGTCCGCGAGGACCCCGCGCCCGGCGTACTCCTTGAGGAGCTCCAGCTTCATCTGCATGATGTCGGGCGGGCTGCCGCCGGCGACCTGAGTGGCGAGCTTCGGCCAGTACGCCGTGTCCGCGGCGTAGGAGGTCTCGATCTTCACGCCGGGGTTCTTCGACTCGTAGAGATCGGTCACCTTCTTGGTCGCGATGGCCCGGTCGTCGTTTCCCCACCAGCTGAAGGTCAGGGTGATCGGCTTGTCGACGGTGCCGGTGGATTCGCCTCCCGCGGTGGAGGTCGAGCCACCGGACCCACAGGCGGCCGCGAACAACATCGTTCCCGCGGCCAAGGCAGCGACGGCGAAGCGCCGGCGTGAGCGTGACGTGTGCTGGGTGGGGCTTGGCATCTGTGAAACCTCTTCGTTTCCCTCCGCGGACGTCGTCTCTGACAGCGGCGGATCTTGGTCGCGCAGGACGGGCGTGGAACGGAATGGAATCCATTCCATGCGTTCCATCGTACGATAAGGCTCGCGCGTCGGGTCTGTCAAGAACGCGACGCTCGGGCAGGATCGGGTACTCCGATGCGGCGTGGCTGTCGCCGGCGAGGGGACGCCGGACGAGGGCTGACGGTAGCGTCGGCCCGTTCGATGCGAGGGGGGCCTAGCCGGTCAGGGCAGCCCGGGACTCGGGGGGCCGTTGCCCGGAGCTTGCGGCGATCTCACGGGAGCTCGGGACCGCCGTGGTTCCTCGAACAAGCAGGTGCGTCGGCAGCACACACTCGACCACCTCGCGGTCGGGCTGCTCGATCATCTCCAGCAGCAGGTCGACCGCCGCCCGCGCCGCCTCCGCCTTGGGCACGGCGACTGTCGTCAGGGGAGGTGATGCCATCAAGGAGGTGGCGATGTCGTCGTAACCCACCACGCTCATCTCGTCGGGGACCCGGACACCGCGCACGGCCAACCTGCTGAGGAGCCCCAGGGCCACGATGTCGTTGTAGGCGATGACCGCCGTGGCCCCGCTGGCGAGCAAGACATCGCCGGCAGCGAACCCGCCCTCGAAATAGGCCCTGACGTTGCCGAGGATCACCAGATCCAGGCCGGTCTCCTCGACGATGGCGGTCAGGCCTCGCCAGTGCTCCGCCTCGGACCACGACCCACGTGGCCCCGGCACGTAGGCGACCCGAACATGACCCAGCGCCTGGAGATTCGCCACCGCCTGGCCGATGCCGGAGGCGAGGTCAGCACTGACGCTGGTCATGCCCGGAGCGCGCCGCTCCAGCAGGACCACCGGCCCTAGCGCGCGAAGCTCCAGAAGCTCGTCGTCCGACATTCGGGGTGAGCACAGGATGAGGCCGTCGACCTGGTTGGACAGGGACCGCACCGCGTCGAGCTCCAGCCGGACGTTCTCACCGGTGTCCGAGATGAAGACGGCGTTCCGCGCCTCGCGCGCTCGGGCCTGCATGCCCTTCGCCACGTCGGCGAAGAACGGATTGAGCAGATCGGGAACGATCAGACCGAGGTTCCCCGACCGGCCGGTCACGAGCCGTTGCGCCGCCGTGTTCGGGTGATAGTTGAGCCGTTTCGCCTCTGCCGCGATTCGCTGCCGGGTCGCGTCGCTGACCGATCCGTCGAGTGAGAACGACCTCGAGACCGTCGATGCCGACACCCCTGCAGCCTTCGCGACATCGCGGATGTTCGCGGACACGAGCCCTCCTATTTCCCCGACGCAGGCGGCTGGTGCGGACCCCCGATGGAACGAATCCTGTCATCGTTTCCAAGCGTCCGCAACACGCATCGGGACGGCAACTCCTATCGTTGCAGGTCAGACGGCTAGTCGTCCGGCGGAGGCAGCTCAGGGGACTGGCTCACCCAGGCTGACCCGAGGCTGAAGGCTTGCAAAGCGCAACCGGTTCTGCAATCGTTGCCGCTGTTGCATCATCTGTTCCATCGCGAGAGTCGTCGATGGCAGAAGCACACGGCCCCGACCGACTCCGGGGGCCACCGTCCTTCCACGCGATCCGTCTCTCCTGTGCACGACCTCGATGAGGAGGAGGTGAACCCGTGACCTTGCTCCAAGAACCCGAGACGTCGAACCGGTCCGCGAAGGCGGCCACCGCGCCGAAGCCACGCCGCCGCGCCACGAACCAGCGTGCGGCGTATGTCTTCATGACCCCGTGGATGATCGGCGCCGCGCTGCTGACCATCGGCCCGATGGTGGGTTCCCTGTACCTCTCGTTTACCGACTATGACCTGTTCACGGCTCCCCGGTGGATCGGCGTCGGCAACTACGTGCACATGCTCTCCGACAGCCAGTTCCGGGCATCGGTATCGGTCACGCTGCGATATGTCTTCCTGTCCGCGCCGCTGAAGCTCATCGCGGCGCTCCTGGTTGCCATGTTGCTCGTCAAGCCACGTCGGGGGCTCGGCTTCTACCGTTCCGCGTTCTACACGCCCTCGCTTCTCGGCGCCTCCGTGTCGGTCGCGCTCGTCTGGCGCGCGCTCTTCTCCGACGGTGGCGTCGTCGACAAGGGTCTGTCGACGGTGGGAGCCCACACGGGGGGCTGGATCGACAACCCGCAGTACTCGCTCTACGTCCTGGTCGTCCTGGCCGTCTGGCAGTTCGGCGCGCCGATGGTCATCTTCTTGGCCGGCCTGAAGCAGATCCCGCAGGATCTCTATGACGCGGCAGCCATGGACGGGGCCGGCCGGATGCGCAGCTTCTGGCACATCACCATCCCGATGCTGTCGCCGATCATCTTCTTCAACCTCATTCTCGAGATCATCAACGCGTTCCAGTCTTTCACCGGCGCATACATCATCTCCGGCGGCCGCGGCGGGCCAGCGAACTCGACCCTGTTCTACACGTTGTACCTGTACCAGAAGGGTTTCACCTCGTTCGAGATGGGATACGCGTCCGCGATGGCGTGGGTGCTGCTCGCGGCGATCGGCCTTGTCACGTTCGCGGTGTTCCGAACGGCGAACTTCTGGGTCTTCTACTCGGGAGAGGACAAGTAAGTGGCCATCGATGAGCTCCAGCGCGTCAAGGAAGTCCGGCCTGTCACGGTGCGCAAGCGGCGCGGGCGCCCGAACCGCTGGCTGTGGCAACTGGCGATGGTGGCGGCCGTCGTCGTGTTGCTCTACCCGGTGTTCTGGCTCGTCGCGGCATCGTTCAAGCCGAGCACCGAGATCCTTTCGGGCACCGCTCTGCTGCCGAAGATCTTCACGCCGGGGAACTACGCGAAGGCGCTCGACGGCGTGGGCAGCCTGCCCTTCCTCCAGTTGTTGGGCAACTCCCTGATCCTGTCCGTCGCCACCGTCGTCGGCAACGTGTTCTCCTGCACGCTGGCGGGTTACGCCCTCGCGCGGATGAGGTTCAGGTTTCAGAAGGCATTCTTTGCGTTCACCATCATCACCATCATGCTGCCGATGCACGTCGTGCTCATCCCGCAGTACATCATCTTTCAGAAGCTGGGCCTGATCGGCACGTTCATGCCGCTCATCCTGCCGAAGTTCCTGGCGACCCAGTCGTTCTTCGTGTTCCTCGTGATCCAGTTCGTCCGCTCGTTGCCGCGCGAGCTCGACGAGGCGGCCGAGCTCGACGGCTGCGGCCCGTTCCGGACGTTCTTGCACATCATGCTGCCGCTCATCCGGCCGGCACTCGTCACGACGACCATCTTCTCGTTCATCTGGAGCTGGAACGACTTCTTCGGGCAACTGATCTATCTCAACGACCCGTCGACCTACACGCTGCAGCTGGGGCTGCGGTTGTTCATCGACCAGACGAGCACCTCGGCGTTCGGGCCGATGTTTGCCATGTCGGTGCTCGCGCTGGTGCCGATCCTGTTGTTCTTCCTGGTCTTCCAGCGGTACCTCGTCGAGGGCGTCGCGACCTCCGGTATCAAGGGTTGAGGCGCGGAGCGCATGCGAAAGCCTGACATCGACCGGCTCTACGTGGGGAAGATCACCGCGTTCGCCGACTGCCTGATCGTGGGCTTCCTGGTGCTCCTCGCGGCCCTCCCGGTCGTGACGGCCTTCGTCGCCGTGACGGCGGGAACGGCACTGCTGCGCGACCGCGCCGAGCGCGACGCGACCGTTGGTCTGCGCAGCTACTGCCAGCGCTTTCGCGCCGTCGCCCGCACCGGGTGGCAGGTATTCGTTGTGCCCTCCGTGCTGGTGGCGGTGCTTGGCGCGGACTACGTAGCGCTTCGATCGGGGCTGGGGCGAGTGGTGCCCATGACGGCGGCGGTCGCTCTGATCGCTCTTGCCGGCTGCGTCTTCCTGCTACGGGCCGCGGCTGCCTGGCGGCCGGATCGCCCGTGGCGGACCGTAGCCACGACGGCCGCGCGTCACCTGATCGGTGAGCTCACGGGTTCTGCCATGCTCGGCGCGGCCGCGCTGACCGCAGTGCTGCTCGCAGGTTGGGTTCCGGCGATCAGCACGGTGGTGCTCGGTCCCTTGTGCCTCGCAGCCGCCGCCGTCGAGGACCGGAGCTCTCTCCTGCAAGCCTCGACCGAACGCCCGACCGCCGGGTAGCCCGGCCGGTGAACGCCGGCGCCGAGGACTACCGGTGGATCACGGTGCCGCTCTCACCACGAATGGCGAGCGGTGCCGTCTCGGTATCTGTCAAGTCAAGTGAGACAGTTCGTCGATCAGGTGCTCTGTAGTTCTGGTTGGGGTTCGTTGATCCAGGACTGCTGGGGGATCTTCGGGCTCGGTA
>Ga0209881_1000408_pt1 | contig 11286 bp, 9 predicted proteins | sample PersoiDNA2013193_FD_185804 | JGI IMG/M metagenome (GOLD analysis project Ga0209881, IMG submission 185804) | Permafrost soil microbial communities from the Arctic, to analyse light accelerated degradation of dissolved organic matter (DOM) -... | ecosystem: Environmental > Terrestrial > Soil >... | reverse complement strand
GCCAACGCGGCGGGCATTGACACGACCGGATGGGTGAAGCTGGTCGAGCACTACGAGCCGGATGAGGAGAAAGGTCGCCAGTATGCTCCCTGGTTCACGGAGTACAAGGAACTCTATCAAGCATTGCGAGAACGTTTCAAGATATCTGCCCGGCTAGTGGAACGGCGCAGCTAACCAGAAGGAGACCACCATGATATTCGACGACATCACTGCGATTGTCTATGAGGGACAAGGATCAACAAACCCGCTTGCCTTCAAGTACTACAAGGCGGACGAGATTGTGCTTGGCCGTACGATGGCAGACTGGACGCGCTTTGCCGCTGCCTATTGGCACACGCTGGGCGCCGATGGCACCGACATGTTCGGCTGGGGGACCATGCAGCGGCCATGGACGACGATCAGCGATTCCATGGAGAAGGCGAAAGTCAAGGTCGACGCCATCTTCGAGTTCTGTGAGAAGCTCGGCATACCATTTTTCTGTTTCCACGACCGGGACATCGCGCCGGAAGGGGACACCCTGCGGGAGACCAACCGCAACCTGGACGTCATCGTCGGGCTGATCGAGGACCACATGAAGACAAGCCCGGTCCGATTGCTGTGGGGCACAGCCAACATGTTCAGCAACCCCCGCTTTGTCCACGGCGTAGCCAGCTCCTGCAACGCCGACATTTTTGCGTTCGCCGCCGGCCAGGTCAAGCACATGCTCGAGGTCAGCAAGCGCCTCGGCGGACAAAACTATGTCTTCTGGGGAGGCCGCGAGGGGTATGAGACCCTGCTCAACACCGACTCCAGGCTTGAGCAGGACAACATGGCCCGGTTCTTCCACATGGCTGTCGACTATGCCAAAGAAATTGGGTTCACAGGGCAGTTCCTCATTGAGCCCAAGGCTTTCGAGCCGTCCAAGCATCAGTACGACTTCGATGCAGCGAACGCGCTGGCATTCCTGCGCGGCTATGACCTGGAGTCCTTCTTCAAGTTCAACATCGAGGCGAACCATGCGACGCTGGCAGGCCACACCTTCCAGCATGAGCTGCGCTACTGCCGCATCAACGGGAAGCTGGGAAGCGTCGACGCCAACCAGGGCGACCCCCTTCTTGGCTGGGATACTGATCAGATGCCGACTGACGCGTATACCTCCACACTCGCAATGGTGGAAGTCATCAAGAACGGCGGCCTTCAGCCAGGTGGACTGAACTTCGACGCCAAGGTACGCCGTGCGTCGTTCGAGCTCGACGACCTGTTCATTGGGCATGTAGCCGGCATGGACACCCTTGCTCTAGGTCTGCGAGCGGCTGCAAGGCTCATTGAAAGCGGCGAACTGGACAGATTTGTCGAACAGCGATATGCATCCTATGCTACAGGTATCGGCAAGAATATCGTGGATGGCAAGGCGGATTTTGCAAGCCTTGAAGCTTATATCCTCGACAAACAGCCGGCGCCCAGCCATTCGGGCCGGCAGGAGTACCTGGAAACGCTCGTGACGCAGGCAATCGTGGACTGCCTGCATTAGTACGAGGTCCCGCCACAAGAGTGACGGGGCGAACCAGCCCCTTGGGGGTTGGGTTTGGTGTTGGCACGCAAGGTGAGGTTTTCTACTAAGCGTGAGCTCAAGTGGCACTGGCAATGAAGCCAGAATGGTTCAAGGAGGAATGGCTTATGAACAGAACGTTCAGGGCAATTGTCGTACTGCTCGTCGCAATGCTGTTCGTTTCGGTCCTCGCGGGGTGCAAGACCGCTGTCCCCACGGAGAAGAAGCTGAAGATCGGCCTGTCTCTTGCCACGCTGCAGGAAGAGCGGTGGGTCAGAGACAAGGATCGTATCACCAAGGATTGTGCTGACCAGGGCATCGAGCTGTTGACTCAGATCGCCAACATGGATGCCGCTACGCAGGAAAGCCAATGCGAAAACCTCTTCACCCAGGGCATCAACGTCCTCATCCTTGCACCGCAGGATGCTGCTGCTGCCGCAACGATCGTCGACAAGGCGCGTGCCGCAGGCATCAAGGTCATCTCCTATGACCGCCTGGTCATGAATACTGCCAATGACGACGTCTACATCTCATTTGATAACGTGCAAGTCGGCGTGCTCCAGGGTACCTGGCTGACCACTGCTGTTCCGAAGGGCAACTACGCTGTTCTTTCCGGCGCCCCGACCGACAACAATGCCAAGCTCTTCAAGCAAGGAGCCATGAGCGTCATCCAGCCTCTTGTCGACAAGGGTGACATCAAGATTGTTGCCGACCAGGCTGTTGTTGAATGGAAGCCCGAGAACGCGCAGAAGATCATGGAGAATGCGCTGACGGCCAACAAGAACAACATCCAGGGCATTCTTGCTCCGAACGACGGCACAGCCGGTGGCTGCATCCAGGCGCTCGCCGCTCAGGGTCTTGCCGGCAAGGTTCCGATTACCGGTCAGGACGCTGAACTGGCCGCTGCTCAGCGTATCGTCAAGGGTACCCAGGGCATGACAGTCTTCAAGGACACCCGTATGCTTGCCGACGCTGCCGTCGAAGCAGCCCAGACAATGTTTGCCGGCCAGCCTCTCACCAAGGCTACCCAGACCGTCAATAACGGCACGATGGATGTTCCTTCTATCCTGTTGGTCCCCGTCGCTGTCACCAAGGAGAACATCGACGTTCAGCTGATCGACAGCGGATACCTCCAGAAGGCAGACGTCTACAAGTAGGAAGTCATTGTACAAACCGGGGAGCGGGCTCGCCCGCTCCCCCAGTGAGTTCCGGAAGGACATGGAGGTGCGGGAACCCTGCCGATCGAGCGTGCGGGACCCAGCGAAATATGGAAGGTGGAAGGGATGGATGACTACATTCTTGAGATGAACCATATCACCAAGGAATTCCCGGGCGTCAAGGCACTCAATGACGTCAGCTTCAACGTGAAGCGCGGGGAAATCCATGCACTGGTTGGGGAAAACGGTGCCGGCAAGTCCACGCTGATGAAGGTTCTGGCAGGGGTGTATCCTTTCGGGTCATACACTGGTGCGATGATGTTCAATGGGGCGGAGCTGCAATTCACCGGAACGCGGGACAGCGAGAAGGCCGGCATTGCTATCATCTTCCAGGAACTTGCCCTTGTGAAACAGATGAGCATCCGAGAGAATATCTACCTCGGGAGTGAGTTTCAGAAGAACGGCATTATCGATTGGGACGCAACGTTTATTGCAGCAAGCAAGGTGCTGCACGAAGTTCATCTGAATCGTAACCCGCTTACCAAGATCATCGACCTCGGCGTTGGAGAGCAGCAGCTGGTAGAGATTGCGAAAGCCGTGTCCAAGAACGCGAGCTTGCTCATTCTCGATGAGCCGACGGCAGCGCTCACAGAAACCGAGACCGAGACTCTCATGCAGATACTCCGTGACCTTCGGGCCAAGGGAGTGTCCTGTATCTATATTTCACACAAGATCTCGGAGGTTGCTCAGATCGCCGATCGCGTAACCATTCTGCGAGATGGCAGAACTATCGCGACCGATGATGTGAAGAACATGTCCGAGGAGCGTATGATCAACTTGATGGTGGGACGCGAAATCACCCAACGCTTTCCACGTGTCGAGCATACGCCCGGAGAAACAGTCCTCGAGGTCAGGGATTGGACGGTCTATGACAGGGACCTTCCGACGCGCAAGGTCATCGACGGCGTCAGCTTCAATATTCGCAAGGGCGAGATTCTGGGCATCGCGGGCCTCATGGGCGCCGGACGTACCGAACTGGCTATGTCGATTTTTGGCAGTTATGGTGTTGGACGGACTGGTGAACTCCTGTTGGATGGCAAGAAGATGGTTGCGAATAGTCCAAGTGCTTGCATTGAGAAGGGAGTGGCCTATCTGTCCGAGGACCGCAAACGATATGGGTTTATCGCCATGATGGATTTGTGCGGCAACATAACGCTTGCCAGCATGGCGAAGCTGTGGAAGAACGGTGTTATCGACGGCAACGAGGAGATTCGGCGCACCGAGCAATACGTCGGGGATCTGTCCATCAAGACGCCCTCTGTGGAACAGAAAGTGGGCAACCTGTCTGGTGGCAATCAGCAGAAAGTCGTCGTGGGAAAGTGGTTGATGACACACCCCAAGGTCCTCTTTCTCGATGAGCCGACGCGCGGTATCGACGTCGGCGCCAAGATCGAGATCTATAACATCATGAACCAGCTCGTGGAACAGGGCGTGTGTATCGTCATGATTTCATCTGAGCTGCCCGAGATTCTTGGCATCAGTGACCGCATTCTGGTCATGCACATGGGTCGACTGGTTGGAGACCTCTCCTGGAAGGAAGCCACGCAGGAGAAGGTCATGTACTTGGCAACGGGAGGTAAGTAACCATGGAGAACGTGAACTCCAAGACGGTCATGCAGCCGCAGAACTCACCGGGAGGCAACTGGCGTAACTGGATGCGTGTCAACGTACGGCAGTACACAATGATTATTGCGCTACTGCTCGTGTGGAGCATTTTTACTGTGCTGACGAAGGGCATCTTCATAAGCACAAGGAACCTGTCGAACTTGTTCCTGCAGTCGGCTACCGTTGCCATCGTCGCATGTACAATGGTGCTGGTCATGGTTGCAGGTCACATCGACCTGTCGGTGGGATCCGCGGTTGGCTTCACCGGCGCTGTGGTCGCTACCCTTATCACCAAGGCGAGTTGGCCGACGCTGCTCGCCGTCCCGGTGACGCTGCTCCTTGGTTTAGTCATCGGATTATTCCAAGGGTACTGGGTGGCGTACGTCGGCGTCCCGGCGTTTATTGTTACGCTGGCCGGGATGCTCATCATGCGTGGCGGGCTCCTGGGTGTGACCGGCGGCAACACTATCAGTCCCAACAGTGAGTTGTTCCGTCAGTTTGGCCAGGGGTATCTTCCTCAATTGTTCGTCAAGGTTGTCGGTTTCAATGATTTTAGCGCTCTCATTGGCATCCTAGCTATTGTTTTGTACAACGTCTCAGCGTTGCGCAGCCGCAGAGGGCGTATCAAACACGGATTTGCGGTTTCATCCCCGCGCAAGCAGATGTTGATACAAGTGAGCATGTCTGTCGTCATCGCGCTGGTCTTTTCCATCATGGTCTTCTATCACGGCATCCCATATGCCATTCTCATCGTCATGGCGATGGTTCTCATCTTCAGTTTCGTCTCACAGAATATGACGTTTGGGCGGTATGTATACGCCATCGGCGGCAACAAGGACGCCGCACGACTTTCGGGCATCAACGTCAAGAAGACGAACTTCCTGATTTTCGTGCTTCAGGGACTTGCGGTCGCTATCGCCGGCATTGTCTATACCTCCAGACTGAATGCGGCAACGGGTGGGGCAGGAACGGGCATGGAACTGGACGTCATCGCGGCGTGCATCATTGGCGGCACCTCGACGATGGGTGGCGAGGGCTCGGTGTTCGGTGCTATCATCGGCGCTCTGGTCATGGCGTCGCTGGACAACGGTATGAGTCTGATGAACCTCGGTGTGGTTTACCAGTATGTCGTCAAGGGAGTTGTCCTGCTGATTGCCGTGGCGGTCGACGTTAGTACGCGTAAGAAACAATAGTTGATTGGGCAGGCAGGTCGCCTCCTCCGACCTGCCTGCCCAATCAGGAGTGTGTCGTGAACAGCAGCAAGGTCGTGGTCCTGGGTATTGTGTGTGCCGACGTCATTGCGAGACCGGTGAACGGCATGCCCGAACGCGGACTGATGGTGCCCATTGATCAGCTGGAACTGCACACGGGTGGGTGTGCTACCAACGTAAGCATCGACCTTTCCCGACTTGGCGTAGCGTGCAGCGTCCTGGGGAAGATCGGTCGCGACGGTTTTGGCGATTTTGTCCTGCACACACTGGAACAGGAGGGGGTGGACGCCAGTGGTCTGCGACGTGCAGACGGTATACAGACGTCGGCTACGGTCGTCCTGGTCGCGCCCGATGGCGAGCGCTCGTTTCTCCATTGTCTTGGTGCCAATGCCATGTTTGTTTCTGAAGACATGGACATGGAGCTGGTGCGGTCGGCCGACATCCTGGTCGTTGCCGGGTCTCTCCTCATGCCAAAGCTGGACGGAGAGCCGACGGCGGAGGTCCTCAGAGGTGCCAGGGAAAGTGGGGTGGTGACCCTGCTCGATACGGCGTGGGACGCGTCAGGAAGATGGATGAAGTCAATCGAGACATGTCTGCCGTTCTGTGACTATTTCCTGCCAAGCGAGACCGAGGCCGCTATGCTGAGTGGCGTCACTGAGCCGGAGGCGATGGCAGCGTCGTTCGTTGCTCGTGGCGCTCGGAACGTCATCATCAAGCTGGGCGACAGGGGCTGTCTTCTGCGGACGGAGGACGGTGTGATAGAGCATGTTGCCGCCCCCGCCGTTTCAGTCGTCGACACGACCGGCGCAGGCGATGCGTTCGTTGCTGGGTTCACGGTGGGCCTCGTGCACGGGTGGGATGCCTCTCGGTGTGCCCACCTTGCGGTGACCGTTGGGGCCATGTGTGTTACTGCTACAGGGGCTTCGAGCGGCGTTCGGTCGTTCGCCGAGACGGTTCAGGTCATGGAACGGGAAGGGCTGATGTAGGGAGGCCTGCGGGAGTGGACTGTTCACCGGGTGTGTCGGTGAGTCCACAGGACTTCCCGGCAGCCTCCTTCGCAGGTGGCGCGGCTGCGACAGTTGCGCCACCCTCTCGCGCTCCAGATGCCCCCAGTTAGACCGACGACAGCCGGTCTCCTCCCACTGGGGGCGTTCGTATTTCTCGTGACGTGGGCGATTGTCGACTGCACGCGATAGAAAAACTGTTACCCTGTCGGTCACGAACTCGCTGGACTGGTATCGCGAACGTGTCGCCGGCAGGATGTCCTTCGGACGTACCGAGGATCTCGAGAACAGCCGCCCAGTGTGCTCCAACGGCGTCATCTTCCTCCTATACCTGAACGGGGGACGCACGCCCTGCCGCGGCTCGGACACGTGCTCCTGGGTCAAACTGACCGAGAGCTACCAGCCAGATCCGTGGAGAAGTCAGCAGTACACAGCGTGGTACGAGGAATACCGTCGACTATACTGGTCGGTGAGGGACCAGTATCGGCGCATCCAGAATCTTCTGGAAAGGGGGAAATGACATGATTGAAGGCAAGCTGAACGAGGCAGGAACCAGCCTCCTGTATGGGCAGGTAGGCGGGGGACCAGGGTCTTCCATCGGCCCGGTGCATCGCACCGCTATCGCAATGAACAACCAGGCGAAGCTGGTTGCCGGAAGTTTCTCCCACATTCCGTCGGAGACGGTCAAGGTCGCGAAGGACCTCGGCATCGACATTGACCGTGCATATGCCGATTTCCATGACATGGCCGTCAAGGAGGGAACACGCACCGAGGGCAAGATTGACTTCGTCGTCATCACGGTTCCCAACCACATCCACTTTGCGGTGGCCAAGGCATTCCTCGAGCAAGGCATCAACGTCGTCTGTGAAAAGCCGATGGTGTTCACCGAGGAGGAGGCGAAGGAACTGGTCGCACTCGCCGGCACACACAAGGTTGAGTTCATGGTGACGTATACTTACACCGGCTACCCCATGGTGCGCGAAGCCCGGAACCTCGTCAGAACTGGCGCTCTCGGGACCCTCCGCGTCGTGGCTGCAGAGTACCCGCAGGGATGGCTGGCCGACCCCATCGAACGCGCAGGCACCAACCGCCAGGCCGTCTGGCGGACGGATCCGAAGTATGCCGGTGTGTCTTGCTGCGTTGGCGACATCGGTACTCACGTCGAGAACCTGGTGCATTTCATCACGGGACTGGAAATCGACAAGCTGGCAGCTAGCCTCGAGACGTTCGTCGAGGGACGTCCGCTCGACGACAACGCGTACGTGCTGCTGAAGTACAAGGGTGGAGCGTCGGGGAGCTACTGGTCGTCGCAGGTGGCCATCGGCGAGGAGAACGCCCTCCGTATCCGCGCGTACGGGACGGATGGCGCCATCGAGTGGGAGCAGGAAAACCCCAACGTTCTCCGCTTCCAGAAGAAGGGCGGCCCCTTACAACTGCTGACTCGTGGCAGCGAATACCTCTCGGCTGCTGCCGGGCACGTTACACGCCTTGGTGCCGGCCACCCCGAAGGGTACTTCGAGGCGTTTGCAAACCTGTACAGGAACTTCTGCAATGTGCTCATGGCGAGGAAACAGGGCCGCACCCCGGACCCGCTAGACGTCTTCCCGACCGTTGTCGATGGCGCCCGCGGGATCAAGTTCGTGTTCGATTGTGTGAAGAGCAGCAAAAAAGGTGCGACATGGGTGGACGCCTCCTTCGACATCTAACTGGCCGTTCCCGGCCAAGATCATCCTGTCGGCCGACCTGATCACGAAGGACAACGCAGCCAAGTACTACGTTCCGGATTTGATCTACTAGAACCTGTTACTCGCGCAATCTGCACTGCCCGGACAGGAGTCCTGTCCGGGCAGGTGCGTTAGGGGTCCAGCGACCGCAGCTCGGATGATGACGGGGGAGTCGGCAGCTGACCCGCCATGATAAGGGCCGCCTGCTCGAACAGTCCGGGCAGGCCTTCCGTCTCCAGGTCGAAGCGGACGATGACCAGCAGAGCAGGTTCACCGTCACGGGCCGCGGCTGCGACCGACTGGACAGCCCTGTTGTGGCCAGACCCGTAGTCCTTGAGGCTAACGGCGCCAAGGAGTGCCATGTTCTCGAAGCAGTCCGAAAGGGCGTCGATGCTTGCGGCCTGGGCTTCGGCGGTGGGAACGGCGAACACGAAGAAGGCTCCCGCTGGATCGAACCCGATGGAACCCTTTCCTTTCACGTCGATGACGGGCATGGGGTACAGGGCGCGTGTCCATCCGTCGGCTCCGGGAAAAGGATTTCCGTCCACCGACATCAGGTGTGCGGACGTGCCTGATGTACGAATCTCCTCCAGGCAGGTCGATGCCTGGGCATAGAGGAACACAAGACGCTGGTGCACAAGACGAGTCAGTTCGTCCATAAACGCCTCCCGTGTTTCTCCCAGCAGTATAGGAGTACCCTGGCGCAGCGCAAGGAACGGCGCTGTTATCCGGCGGACTTGTCTTGGTAGTATACTATCAGGGACAAGCAATGACAGGGGGTCTGGGAGGCAACGATGCACAGAGATGAGTTCCGGTATCGGAGCAAGGACAATCTGAACCTGTACGCCCGCGTGTGGACGCCCGAAGGGGACGTGCGCGGCGTGGTCGCTCTGGTGCACGGCTTGGGCGAATACGGTGGCCGATATGTGGGTATCGGACAGAGTTTCGTAGACCGCGGGTACGGGTTTGTAGCAGGAGATCTGCGGGGACACGGCGTCTCCGAGGGCAGGCGGGCGTTCGTTTCGCACCTCGACAACTTCATGGATGATCTGGACCGATACTGCGACGAGGTCAGGGCGCACTTCCCTGGCAAGCCGCTGTTCCTGTACGGCTTCAGCATGGGTTCGACCCTTGGTGCCGCATACCTTGTCCGCAGACACCCACGGCTGGCGGGCGCCATTCTGTGCAGCGGCGGCTTTGTGATGCTGGCGGCATCGGCGGCTGCCATGGGCAAAGTCAACGTACTGCGGCACCTTGTGCCGACGATGACCGTCAGCAACGGCATGGGGACTATTCGAGGTAAGGTCTGCCATGATGTCAGTGTGCTGGACGCGTATGACGCCGACCCGTTGGTGTACAAAAAGATCACTGTCGGATTAGCGGCAGTCATCGGGGAAGCTAACGCGGAAGCACTTGCCCGCGCCGGGGAGATCCAGGTCCCGCTGCTGGTGATGCACGGGGAGGATGATATCATTGCGCTGCCCGAAGGGTCGCAGCGTCTTGCCGCGGGCGCCTCGGGTGACGTGACGCTCAAATTGTGGCCCGGACTGTACCACTTCATCCACCATGAACCGGACGGGGCGAAGGAGCACGTGCTGGCCTTCGCGGCCGACTGGCTGGACAAACATCTTACCACGGACTGATTGACACTCGTTGAACCGACGGTCCTCAGAGGCCATGGCCTGGAACAAGATCGCCCCCGCTCAGGCGGGGGCGATTGCTATCTTGATGCAGAAATGGTGTGTCGGGGGCTAGTGCTTTCCGCCTTTCTTCGGAGCAGTCAGGGACAAATCGAGCTGTGCGAGTGCGGCGTCAGCAGTTGCCAGTCCTGCGCCAGTCGCGTCAGCGCCCCACGAGTACGTGACCATGACACCTGACCCGTTATTGACAGTGCGCGAACCGGGCGCCAGATAGACTGCGGAACCCTCCAGAGCAGTCTCCGCCTCAAACGCTGTGAGTGCGGGGTTCTTTTGCACCATCAATGCGACGATGCCTGCGACGTGCGGTGACGCCATGCTGGTACCGCCCAGGTAGTAATAGCTGATAGAGCTGGAACTGGAACCCGAGTTGTTCTGGTAAGGGCCGACGCACCACGAGCCGGGGGCCGCCACATCAAGGTCCTGGCCTGCCAGCTGGCGGCTGGAGAAGTCGGTAATGTAGTAGTCGACAGGATTGGTAGGATCGGGGACATCCAGGGTGTGCCACCACCCAGCCGCGGTCCATTCACCGATCCATCCTGATGCTGCAACGGAGATGACAGGCTCATAGGCGCCGGGATATCCCATACCTGCCGTGCCTTCGTTGCCGGCTGCTGCCACGATGATAACGCCTTGGCTGATGGCGTAGTCGATGGCGGTCCTTTCCATGATGTCCAGGTCAGGTCCACCGAGGCTCATATTGATGACGACAGGGAAGTTTTTCAGCGGGCCGGCCTTCAGGTCGCCCACATACGTGATACCCCGAGCGACGACCGACGACCAGCCGGAGCCGTTCTGATTGAGGACCTTGACCGGGATGACTTTGGCCATTGGGGCGACGCCGTTCACCGGCGTGCCGCTGAGGCTGTAGCCGAGGATGGTGCTGGTCACATGTGTGCCGTGGCTGTTATTGTCGTGTTCCCATTTGTTGGTTGGCGAGCTGACGTTGCCCGCCTCTCCGCCTCCGCCTCCAAAGCACATTGCGTATTCCGTGGCAATGCGTTCAACAGGGAAGTAGTCGCGCCAGTTGTCCAGCAGTCCAGTGTCCAGAACAGCGACGTAGACGCCCGTGCCGTCGTAGCCGATGGTGCGGCCTTTGCCCCAGTCCGTCACGTTGATTGCGTCCATATCCCATGTGTTGATGCCCGCCGTGAAGTCTGTTACGGCAACTTCGCTGACGGGAGCGCCCGTACGCGCTGCGTCCGGATTGGCGGCGGTGACAAAGGACAGCGCTCTGATGGCGTCAAGCTGTGAGGCAGGCGCCTGGAGTGTCAGGGCTTTGATCTCAGGGACGACGTCA
>Ga0209881_1000405_pt1 | contig 11339 bp, 10 predicted proteins | sample PersoiDNA2013193_FD_185804 | JGI IMG/M metagenome (GOLD analysis project Ga0209881, IMG submission 185804) | Permafrost soil microbial communities from the Arctic, to analyse light accelerated degradation of dissolved organic matter (DOM) -... | ecosystem: Environmental > Terrestrial > Soil >... | reverse complement strand
GGCCAAGCGCACCTGGCGGGTGCTGTGGCCCAAGCTGGCCGCGATAGCCCTCGTGGGCATCATCTGGGAACTGATCTATCTCGGCGGCTACAAGCACCTGGTCTTCCCGGGCCCGGGAGCTACCATGTCGGCCTTGTGGGGCCAGGCGCGGGCCGGGCTGCTCTGGCATGCGATCGGTACCACGCTGCAGCGCGCGCTCATCGGCTTCGCGATGGCCGTGGTGGTCGGAAGCGTGATCGGTGCCCTGGTCTCCCGCATCCGGCCGCTCAGGGCCGCGGTGGGGTCGCTGATCACCGGCCTGCAGACGATGCCCTCGATCGCCTGGTTCCCGTTCGCGATCATCTTGTTCGGTGTGAACACGTCGGCGATCTTGTTCGTCATCGTGCTCGGTGCGGCCCCCTCGGTTGCCAACGGGCTGATCGCCGGCGTGGACTACACGCCGCCGCTGCTGCTCAAGGCCGGCACGATGATGGGACTGCGCAGGCTGTCGCTGTACCGGTACCTGATCCTGCCCGCGTCGCTGCCGAGCTTCGTGGCCGGGCTCAAGCAGGGCTGGGCGTTCGCCTGGCGTTCGCTGATGGCGGGCGAGCTGCTGGTGATCGTCGCGAACCAGCCGTCGATCGGCGTGCTGCTCTCCACCTACCAGGACCAGGCCGACATGGCGGACGCGGTGGCCATCATGATCGTGATCCTGATCATCGGTCTCGTGGTGGACAGCGCGTTCGGTGCGACCGACCGGGCGATCCGTAAGCGGTGGGGCCTGGTTTAGGTAGTTAGTGTAGGTAGTTGTAACTAAATCTTCCGGAACTGTGACGGAAGACGGGTTTTACGGCACGAGCATGAACTACAACTGTGTAACTTAATCCCGATGTGTTAGATGGACCACGACGGGAAGGCGACACAGATGGACAACATGGACGCCGGAACGCGGGTCACAGACCCGGAGCTTGACGAGGCCCTGGCCCGAGCCATCCGCCTGCTTATCACGGTAGCCATCGATGCGGGCGCGGCCCCGAACGCCAGGGCATCGGCCGCCTAACGCCGGAGCCAGCGGGACTGCCCGGGCCGCGCGAGCGCCCCGGGCAGTTCTGCACCGGGCCCCATCCCTGGCCGCAGGCATGATCCCGAAAGTTTGGTGTCACTATAGCGACACCAAACTTACCTGATAGTCAAAGTTTTCGTGATCATGCTGATGAACTGCATTGTCGAGTGTAATCAGCCGTCACTGCAGCACGCTGGGCATCATGCGCACCCCGCCTGGTGACGTCACGCGCCGCAGGTCGCGGATAACAGCAAGAGGCGCCGCACGCTGGACGCAAAGGATCAAGGGCATGTGCTGCAGCGTAGCGCCCCGGATGTTCAGCGCAGCGGCCTCGTGGAACGACGGGACCGTTCGCCGATAATGGGGTTATGACTTTTCACCGGGTTGAACCCACGCCGGAGAGCACCGTCAATGTTTTCTCGGCGGAGCACCGGCCGGTGCTGACCATCGACTCGGGTGACACGATCGTGGTGCGGTCGCTCGACGCGGCCGGGTACCTGGCACGGCATGCGTTTCCCGGGGACGCGGGGCAGCCGACGATGTTCGCCGGGCAGTTCGTCGGGCACTGCCTGAACCAGCCGGTCGCGGTGCGCGGCGCCACGCCAGGCGACATGCTCGCGGTGGAGATCGTGTCGCTGACGCCGGACGTGTGGGGCTGGACGTCCTCGCCCGCGGTGCCAGACTCGCCCGTCCTGCGGCGCCTCGGGCTTGACGGCGTCGAGCCCGCCTGGCTGCTCTGGGAGATCGACGCCGAGGCGGGCACCGCCACCGCGAACGGGAAGTACACCAGGCCGCTCGCGCCGTTCCTCGGCGTGACCGGCGTCGCACCCGCCGGTCCCGGCGTGCACTCCACCGTGCCGCCGCGCGCCGAGGCGGGCGGCAACATCGACTGCAAGGACCTGACCGCGGGCTCGACGCTCTACCTGCCGGTGAACGTGGACGGCGCGCTGCTCTACCTGGGCGACGGGCACGGGGCGCAGGGCGACGGCGAGTCGTGCGGCACCGCGATCGAGTGCGGCATGACGACCGAGGCGGTCGTCTCGCTCGCGGCCGGCCGGCCGCTCGCCTCGGTTCACGCGCAGACCCCCGCGGGAAGGATCACCTTCGGATTCTCCGCCGACCTGAACGAGGCGATGGGCGACGCGCTCGACGCGATGGTGACCTGGCTCGCGGCGAGCTACCAGACCACCCGCGCGGAGGCGCTCGCGCTCGCGTCCACCTGCGTGGACCTGCGGGTCACCCAGGTGGCGAACGTGACGTGGGGCGTGCACGCCCTGCTGCCCACGGGGCTGCTGACCTGATCGCCGCGACCATCGCGCGCGGGCGAGGCCCGGCTCACGGCCGGCTTATCTGCGTCCAGGGTCGCGCCGAGTGCCCGGCGACTTCGATGAGCCTTTCCAGTCGCGGCAGCGCGACAGAGGTAAGGAACTCCTGCCGCTGCTGACCGGCGAGGCTGACGACTTCGCGCCATACCGAGCGGCCGGCGATGAAACCGGAGGCTCCGCCGTCCTCGGTCGCGATCTTGATGATGTCAGTGAACTGATCGAAGGGGACGCCGGCCGACAGCACCGCCCACGGCCGGTCGAGGATCGTGGCGAGCCGCCGGCAGCCCTCAGGCGAGCCGGGGTACTCCAGCTTAAGCAGGTCGATGTCCAGGTCGTTGAGGGCCCGGGCCGCCTCGATGATCGCGTTCTCGCGGGCCTGGCCGCTAAGGCCTTCCCCCGGGATTTCGTAAATGAGGTTTTCGATTACCACGGGGAGGCCCACGGCGCGGCAGTCGCGAATGATCTCCTCGCAGACGGCCAGCGCCTCGGCGACCAGGTCCGGCTCTCCCCGGGCCGGGGCCGGGCGGTCGGCGCGCAGCTGTATGAAGAACTTGTAGGCGTCGCCGCCCTGTTCAAGTAGCCACTGAGCATTCAGGGCAGGGTCGCGGTGGGTACGCGGCTCACCATTGAAACTGCGCCGCTCGGACGGCTCGGCGGCGATGAGCAGCCCGCAGTTCGGGGCGAGCGCCTTCGCTTCCGTGATGGCAGGGACGCCGTAGGTCGGATCGGACAGCAGGCCAGTGGCGGCCGGCGTGAGGACGCGGGCGACGTCGGCCTTCGCGGTTCGCAGGTCATCGTCGCTTGCCTCGAGGCCAACGGCCGTGAACATGCGGCGCAGGGTGTTGCGCTGGTCCATGGCGATGATGGAGAACACGTGGCTGTCTGTGGCGATGTCGTCAAGCGTTCCGGTTCGGACTTTCTCCGCGTTTGTCATTTCATTCCTTTAGTGAGGTTGTCCTCAGCGGACTCGGATCGACGGTCGATTAGCGCCGGTTCCCGGATGAAGTCGGCAAGCGGCAGGCCGTCGCCGGCGACGGCGAACGCGGCGAGCAGGGCGGCCCCGGTGACGCCCGGCTGCAAGACAGGCGAGAAGCTGACGGCCGTGATGGAGTTCGCTTTGGCCGCGCGCACGCTGGCCATCCGCGTCCATCCGCCGGCGGCTACGGCCCGCTGGTGCGGGCCGACGACCTTCTCGATGTCGTTGAGCAAGAGCCGGGCCTGGTCCGCCGTATAGCGCACGGCGGACGTCCAGATCGCGGCGGGAGTGGCACCGTCCTTGATACGCAGGACGACGTCGTCTTGGGTTCGCCCGTCGCCTGTGACCGACAGGCCGGCGGGCAGGTCGCCGACGCTCAGGCTGGCGCTATCAAGCGCGGCCCGGGCATCCGGTGACTCGGCGCCAAGGGCGGCTAGCACGCGGCGCAGCAGCAGTCCGCCGCTGACCCCGGCAAGCAGCAGGCTCGTGTCGGGCAGCACGTGCCGCCCGATGGACCAGCCCGCGCTCACGACCGCCTGGCGCTGGGTCTCCGCCAACGTCCCGGGGACGCAGCGAGCCAGCACGTCCGCGGTGCCCGACGAGTTGAACAACTCGTCCTTCCCGACCGCGCCGGCGCCGATGGCCGCCACCGGATGGTCGTGCCCGGCCACCGTCAGCACGGCGCCCGCGGCACGGGAATCGACGCCGTCGTGCCTGAGGCGTCCGGCGGGAGAGCCGGCCGGCCGTTCGTCGGGAAGAATCCGGGCCGACAGCCCTGCCACCGCGAGGGCACCTGGCCACACATCGCCCGTGCCCTGATCGATGAGACCGGTACGGGAAGCCAGCGACGGCTCGCGGACCAGATCGCCGCCGAGGCCAAAGACGATCCATTCGGGCACGCTTAGCCAGGTCGACGCGGGATCTGCCGTGCACCCGTTCGCGTGCAGCCACAGTAGCTTGGCGATGCTGGCCTGGCTCGACCACGGAAGACCGGTGGTGCGCTCGAACGCGGCGGCAAATCCGGGGTCTTCCCTGGCGGCCTGCTCAAGTGCGCGGGTGCCCCGGTGATCGAACCAGGCGATCGCCGGCGCGGTCGGCCGTCCGGCCCCGCTGAGCAGGACGCCGCTCTCGGCCATGCCGGCCACGCCGACCCCGCGTACCCGGACCGGTCCCCACGCCGATTCGCCCGCACGGACCGCGTGCCCGATCAGTTCGACGGCCAGGGCGAGGAGGCGCTGCGGTTCGATCTCGGTCTGGCCGCAGTCGCCGGTGTGCCACGGAGTTGGCTGCTCCACGTAAGGAGCGCCGCTGTGCACTGCCGACCGGACCACGGCCTTGGCCGAGGTGGTGCCGATGTCGATGCCGATGACGACATCCGCGGCGAACGTCATGGGCGTAGCTCCCCTGAGCCGCGTTCGATGATCTTGGCAGGTACCTGGATGCGCTCGACCGGGAGGGCCGGCTGGCGCAGGCGCGCCAGCAGTCGCGCGGCCGCCGCATGGCCGATTTCGTGACCGGGATGGTCAACGACGGTGACGGCCGGACGCAGGGCGTCGGCCATGGGGAAGTCACCGAACGAGACGAGGGCGATGTCCGTGCGCCCGGCCGCGTGCAGGGCCGGCACCACGCCGAGCGAGGCCCGCGTGGCGGCACTCAGGATGGCGGTCGGCGGACGGGCGCCGCTGACCATGGCGGACACCGCCCGCGTCGCGGCCTGGCTGGTCGCGCTTTCGCAATCGACCAGCCCTTCATCCGCCTCAAGGCGGTGCTTGGCCAGGGCATCGCGGTAGCCGCGCAGCCGGGCGGCTGACGTCGAGATGGCGGGCGTGTCGCCGATGTAGGCGATGCGCTTGTGGCCGCGGGCGATGAGATGAGCGGTGGCGTCGAATGCGGCCTGGTGGTCGTCGATCTCGATGAGGTCCGCGCAGATGCCGGGTGCCGGGCGGTCGACGAGCACGATGGGCACGCGCCCGGTGTCGAGCCAGGAGTGGTCACCGCCGGTGGGGCAGAGCAGCAGACCGGAGATCCGCCGCTGCAGCATCCGCCCGATGACGTCGCGTTCCTGGTCATGATCGCGCCGGGTGCTTGTGACCAGCACGGACCGGCCGTGGCGGGACATCTCCTGTTCGACCGCGTCGATGACCTCGGCGAAGAACGGGTCGGAGATGGACTCGACGACGAACCCGATCGCGGTGTCCGTGCCCGCGCGCAGCGACCGGGCCATCTCGTCCGGCCGGAAGCGCAGGTCGAGCATGGCCTGCTGGACGCGCTTGCGGGTTTCCGCCGCGACCCGCGGATCGTCGTTGAGCACGCGCGAGGCGGTCCGCAGGCTCACCCCGGCCGCGTTCGCGACATCGAGCAGCCGGGCGGATCCGTTCACGGAGGCAGCCTGCCTGCGGACAGGCGGCCAGGGGCTACCGGTTCCTGGCGGCTGAGGCATCGTCATCTCCATCTATGCCATCGATGGCACATCTTGATTGTGCAGCATTGTGCCATCGATGGCAAGGCTCTAGGTACCTAAAGAGAGCTCAAGCGAGAGGTGGTCGAGTACCGATCTGACCAGCGTGCCGGTCGGCTGGGAGGCGTCGAGGGCGAGGTGCGGAATGAGGGGTGGCTCAAGGTCAAGGCCCGTCAGGTAGGACGCGGGGTCACTGATCTTGTTCTCATCCCGGGCGAGGGCGCGCTCGGTTAGGCGGCGGATCAGTTCGCCGGGCGGCAGGTGCAGCCAGACCATCGTGGCGTCGGCCGGGATCCGCCGGGTGATGGCGGCCCAGGCAGAAGGCACTGCTCGTTCGGTGCTGAAAGGGGCGACGAGAACGACGGGACGGCCCGCGAGCAGGTTGGCCTCGGCCAGGCCGAGCAGTGTGTCGTAGCGCGCGTCGCGGGTCAGCCCGGCAAGGACCGGGTTGTCTAGGTCGTGCACGCCGGTCAGCCCGGACACCACCCGGATCAGCGGTCCCGTGGCTACGTCCAGATCAAGCACCGCGGCGTCGAGACGCGGAGCCAGGGCCGTGGCCAGGGTGCTCTTTCCCGTCGCCGGCGGTCCGCCGATCAGGACGGCGGCGAGCCTGTTCACGGGGTCTGGCCTCGGCGCGCGCCGCCCGGCCGCCGAGATGCCAGCGCGGTGGCCGCGGTCGGGCTCAGCGGGAGCGACGGGAGCAGCAGGGCCTGGTAAGAGTGGTAGAGATCAGGCTTGCCCGACCAGGTGGACGTGGCGGGGGTCATGTCAGGTGCGAGCTCCTGCCACCAGCCGCCGCCCGTCCGGTCGAGGAAGTAACGGTCGATCTCACCCCACCATCGCGCCGCGGCCGCGGCGAAGCGCTCCTCCCCGGTGCGCCGGTGCAGCGCGTCGGCGGCGAGGACGGCCTCACACGCCACCCAGTGCAGGCGCGCGGCGACCACCGGGCGGCCGTCCGCGTCGACGGTATAGATGAGCCCGGGATGACCGTCCCGGCCCTCGGCGTCGGCCACGGCCGTATCGAAGAGCGCGGTCGCGGTTTCGAGCAGCCAACCGGCGGGCGCGGCCTGTGTGGCCTGCGCGGCCTCTATGGTCAGCAGCAGCCGGGCCCATTCGAAGGAGTGGCCCGGGGTGGTGCCATAGGGCCGGAACTGATCGTTGGGGTGATCGAGGTTGTAGTCAGGGAGTGGCCGCCACTCCTCGTCGTAGTGCTCGGGTATCCGCCAGGAATTGGCCCTTGCGTGGCCGTCGATCAGGCGGGACGCGATCGAGGCGGCTCGTTCGTGCCAGGCGGGGTTGCCGGTGACGTCGCCTGCGGCGAGGTAGGCCTCGACCGAGTGCATGTTGCTGTTGGCGCCGCGGTACGGCTCGGACTCGGTGAAGTCGGCGTTCCACGACTCAAGCGCGCAGCCTTCCGCGTCGGACCAGAAGTGCTGCTCGATGGCGCCCCCCGCGGCGGCGAGGGTGGCCTCGGCCCCGGGTATCCCGGCGGCCGCCGCGCTGGCCGCCGCGAGCAGGACGTGCGCGTGCGCGTAGTTCGCCTTGGTGAAGTCGATGACCTGCCCGGAACGGTCCGCACTGGAAAACCAGCCGCCGTTGGCGCGGTCGGCGTAGCGGCTGGCGAGGGCGCCGAGCCCGGACGCTGCCAGGGAGTCCGTCCCGGCCACGCCCGCCACGTGGGTGAGCGCGAAGACGTAGGTCATTCGCGCGTTGATGTACAGCGGGCACGGCTGCGTCTCGTCCACCACGCCGTCGGCGCCGAGCCAGCCGAACCCGCCGTCGGGCAGCGCCGCCCCCCGGCCGAAGGCGATCAGCCGGCTCGCTTCGACCTCGCGCCATGGCGCTGTTCCTGGCTTGCTCATGGTCTTTCCCTGCTGATCCTGGTCGCGGAATCATGGTCGCGGAATCATGGTCGCGGACGCAGCTCGCCTGAGCCTCTCGGGATGAGGCGAACAGGGAGAACGGTCCGGCGGCGTGGCTCGGCGTGCGGATCCTCGATCCGCGCCAGGAGCCTCTCGACGGCGATATGCCCGAGCCTGGCGGGATCCTGATCAAGGACGGTGACCGCCGGGGTGAGGACCGCCGCCATGGGAAAGTCACCGAACCCGACCACAGCAACATCGGTCCGTTCCACCTGATGGAGGGCTTGTACGAGTGCCATGGTGCAGGGAATGTTCGAGGAGAAGACGGCCGTCGGCGGGTTCGCCGCCGCCAGCCGCTTCACCAGCTCGGCGGCGGCTTCGCCGGGCGACTCGGAGGGCATGCAGACGAGATCGGGGCTGGTGTCCAGGCCGTTCTCGGCCACGGCGGAGCGGTAGCCCTTCAGCCGGCGTCGGGTCGTGGTCACGGGGGTGGTGACGCCGAAAAAGGCCACCTGCCGGTGGCCGTGGCTGGCGAGATGGGTGACCGCCTCGCGCGTACCGCCTACGTCATCCTCGAGCACGCACACGCCGGACAGCCCCTTCGGCGCCCGGTCGACGAACACCATGGGCGTCCGCTCCTGCCACGGGGCCAGGTAAGACTGGTCCGAGCTCACGCAGGCCACGATCAGGCCGCTGATCTGCCGCCGCAGCAGCGCCTCAAGGGCCGAGCGCTCACGTTCGGCCGACTGGCCCCGAGGGCCCCCTTGGAACAGGCTGGTGATCACGACCGCCATGCCCCGCCCGACCAGGTCGACCTCGATGCTGCCGGTCATCGCCGCGAAGAACGGATCGGCGATGTCGGGAACGGCCAGGCCCACCGCGGCGTCCGCGCCGGCCCGGAAGCTCCGGGCCAGCAGGTTGGGGACGTAGTTCAGCTTCTGCATCGCCCACCGAACCCGCTCGCGGGTCTCCTCGGCGACGTGCGGATCGTCGTTGAAGACCCGGGATACGGTCTTCGCGCTGACTCCGGCGACGCGAGCGACGTCACGCATGGTGGTCATCGAGGATCGCCTCCAGACTGGGCGCCTGCTCTGGCGGCTGTGGGGAGCTTTGTTAGGCAGATACGAGCGACGCCGCTCCGGGGTCGGTTGGTCCCCCGGCGAGGACGCCGGGGGACCAACCGCTGGGATATTACCAGTGACCTGGGTAAACAACAGGACAGCTTGCAGATCCGCCGATCAGCAGGACGTCTTGTAGATCGCTGCCTGGCTGGCCGCCGACTTCAGGTTGGCGCTCGTGATGATGGTGAACTTGGTGCCGATCTTCGGGGTGGTCGTCTTGCCTTGCAGCGCCGCGACCGCCTGGTCCACCGCGTCGGTCCCGATCGTGTACGGCGACTGGGCGATGAGCGCCTGCACCGTGCCCTGCTGCAGCGCGGTGATCTCATCGGGCTCGGCGTCGAACCCGATGACCTTCACCTTGCCCGACTTGCCGGCCTGGCGGATTCCGGTGGCGGCGCCCTCGGCGGAGAACAGGTTGGTCGCGAAGATGGCGGTGATGGCTGGGTCCTTCTGCAGCTCCGCCAGCGTGACCTGCGCGGCGAGCGACGCGGTGTCGTTGTCGTACTGCACGCCGACGTAGGAGAACTTCGAGTCGGCCTTGGCGGCGGCCGCGAAGCCCGCGGTGCGCTGGTCGGTGGTGCTGATGCCGGGCTTGGTGTTGACCACGAACACCTGGCCGCCACCGGGCACCAGCTGCTTGACCGCGGCAAAGGCATCCGCCCCGCCGGCCGTGTTGTCCGACGAGATCTGCGAGACGGCACCGGACGGGTCGGTCAGCGTGGTGTCCACGAGAACGACCTTGATGCCGGCCGACATGGCCTGGGCGATCGGCGGCCGGCTGGCCGACACGTCATCGGGAGCGATCATGATCGCGTCGGGATGGGACGCGGTGACCGACTCGATGATCGGGTTCTGCAGCGTGGCATCGAACTGCGAGGGCCCCTGGACGTTGACGGTCTCGCCGAGTTTCTTGGCCTCGGCCTGCATGCCGCAGCCCATCGTGACGTAGAACCCGTCGCCCGCTACGCCCTGGATGAACGACAGTTTGTAGCTCTTGCCGCTGGCCGCGGGCGCGCTGCTGCTGGCACTCCCGGTGGCGGAAGCACCGGTGGACGCGCCGGTGGCTGGGGCTGACGAGCTCGATGACGAGCACGCCGCCGTGAAGGTCAGCAGCATCACTGCCGCCGCACCCGCGGTTGGTACCGACAAGGACCGTTTCATACCTGCTCCTTCGCGTGAATCTTGAGTTCGGCTGCCGGTCCCGGATGGCGCCCGGTGCGCCCGCATGAGCGTGCGGGGCCGGGCCTGTTTACATCCCGCCGACCGGCATGTTCAGCTGTTGGCAACCTCGCAGAAACATTTGGGTTGATCTTGCGGCAACTATGTCACCGGTGTCAAGAAGCTCGTCTGTTGTTCTTTTGACCGGCCAACTTGGGGGCCTTGGTCGGCGGATATCGTTTTTGGAACCGATCTTGACATCGGTGACATGAAGAGGCACCCTCTTCGTAACCAATTGCGGCATGGTTACAGCAGCGTTGCGGCGCCGACGATGGACTCGGCGGCTCCGCCGCCCCGTCGATACCGTGGTCGATAAGGAGTGGTTCGATGAGCCTCGCGCTTGAAGCACGGGACATTACGAAGGTGTACGGTCACGTCAGCGCGCTGTCGGGGGCCAACTTCGAGGTGAAGGCGGGCGAGGTTGTTGCCCTCATCGGTGACAACGGCGCGGGCAAGAGCACACTGGTCAAGATCTTGTCCGGCACCGAGACGCCGACCTCGGGCGAGATCTTGATCGATGGCAAGCCGGTGGCGATAGCGGGACCGCTCGCCGCGCGCGGGTACGGGATCGAGACGGTGTACCAGGACCTGGCCCTGGCGCCTCATCTCAATCCCGTGCAGAACATGTACCTGGGCCGCGAAATCATGCGCCCGGGGATCATGGGGCGGCTGGGGTTCATGGACAAGCCGCAGATGCTGACGGGCAGCAAGAAAGCGTTCGATGAGCTTGGCGCGACCGTGCGCAATTTCTCCGGCACCGTCGGCGCGATGTCGGGCGGCCAGAAGCAGGCGGTCGCGGTCGCCCGTGCGGCCGCGTGGGGTAAGCGGGTCATTCTGCTCGACGAGCCGACCGCCGCCCTCGGCGTCGTGCAGACCAAAGGCGTCTTGGACCTGATCCGCCGGGTGCGCGACCGCGGGCTCGGGGTGGTGTTCATCAGCCACTCGATGCCCCACGTGATCGAGGTCGCCGACGAGATACAGGTCATGCGGCTCGGCCGACGGGTGGCCAGGTTCAGAGCAAAGGAGACAACGATGGAGGAGTTGGTCGGGGCCATGACGGGCGCCGTGACTCAGGAGAACGAGTCATGACCGGGCAGGCCACCGCGACCTCTCCGGTGCCCGCGGAAGCCGTGCCGAACGAAGAAGCATCGACCGGTGTGCTTGCCAGGCTCAGCCGGCTCCAGGCGCTGCAGATCATTCTGGTGCTCGCCCTGATCGTCATCGTCTTCGGTGCCATGAAGCCCGGCAGCTTCCTGACGGTCTTCAACATCCGCGGTATCGTGCAGAACACGTCCATCCTGGCGGTACTTGGCGTCGGCATGACCTTCGTCATCATC
>Ga0209881_1000403_pt1 | contig 11392 bp, 8 predicted proteins | sample PersoiDNA2013193_FD_185804 | JGI IMG/M metagenome (GOLD analysis project Ga0209881, IMG submission 185804) | Permafrost soil microbial communities from the Arctic, to analyse light accelerated degradation of dissolved organic matter (DOM) -... | ecosystem: Environmental > Terrestrial > Soil >... | reverse complement strand
CCTCCTCCCAGTTCTCCTCGGGTTTCGGTGGCACACGCCATGCCATGTTGAGCGAACCGATGACGCGTCCCAAGCTGACAAGGGGTACGACGGCAAGTGTCAGCGGTGAGTCATCAGGCCGGTCCGAAGATCCTGGGTTGTGCCAGGTGTTGCTGAAGAAGGGCTCGGCAGTCCGATACACCCGGGAGAATGGTTCTTCGTCCGTTGGGACGGACGTGGCTTGCTCCTGCACTGCCTGGGAGTCTCCCTGTGTGGACACGAGGTGCGCCGTTTTCCCGTCGGGATTCAGCATATAGACGCCACCGCGGTCGTAGTCGAACAGTTCATATGCCATGGTGAGGACGTCCGCAAGGAACGAACCGACAGAAGTGGCTGTGGCTGCTGCCTCGAGCATGCGCTGAAACAGGCGGGACCGGCGGTTTTCCAGAGCGAGCGCGAGTTCGAGGCGCCGCTGACTGGTGATATCGCGAGCCTGACCGAGGACGCCCGTCAGCAGGCCGTCGACATCATGCATCGCGGTCTTCTTTGTATTGTAGTACTTCAGGTTGCCTTCCTGATCCACTGCGCTGAACTCGTGTTCACACACGCCGTCATGGATGGCGATCTGGTCGTCGGCGACGTACATCTCGGCTCTATCGCGGGGTTGAACCTCGAAATCAGTCTTGCCGATAACGTCGTGTGTCTGTCCCGGGTCGGCGCGCAGGTAGGCTTTGTTGACTGCAACATAGCGACCCTGAGTATCCTTGATCCACATCGGGTCGGGGGAGGACTCCAGGAACTCCTGCCACTGGTGCGCAGCGAGTTTTACGGCATCGACTGGCTGGGCGCATCCAGAGAAGTCGCCGTGCTTTCCTTCCAGGTGCTTGTCTGACCGCTCCTCCACGAGGACCTCCTGTTGTAGAGTCATGTCGTATGGCGTCGTACTAACTAACTAAGTATATGCTGGTGGATCTGAAAAATCAACCGAGGTGTCCTGTTGTGATGACACGCATGGGCACGGTGACTGCCGCCGTTTCATGTCCTGTCGTCGATTTGCGAATGTTCCTGAGGCAGCGGAGGCCTGTTTCTTGGAGACTCTCTAGAAGAGGATGCCCACCTGACGCAATCCAGCAAGGACAGTCAACAGGAAGAATATGACAGCAACGCGACCCACCCATAGGTGGATAGTCCGTAGCTGCTTCCTATGGGAGCGCACCTTGGTCGTTATGAGCCCTCCCGCGCCCGTCAAGAATCCGACTACGATGGTTATGGCACCGAAGACGCCGTGGAGGACGCGGAGGTGCGGCCCGCCACTGGCCTGGACCATGCCGATTGCTACGACGAGTCCCGCTGCCAGCAGCACAAACGCTGTCACGGCGGCAGTCTTGTGAAGATGGAAGGAGCCCTTGCGGCGGCGTCCAAGCGTGACGGCCCAGGCGGCTGTAAGAAGCGACAGGACAGCACTGCCCATAAGGATTGCGTGAACAGGCCAGACTCGTGCATAGTCGGCGAACATCGTGAGACCTCCCTGTAACGTTGGAGACAGCGCCCATTTCCGTTGCAACGCATCACTTGTTCTATGTTATTGAGTGGCAGAGGATTTGCAACGAGAGGCAGAAGACTTCACAATCTATCTACACGAAAGGCTGGCAACCGCTGTATTGATAAACAGAGGGCAGCGGATGCCCATCGTGCCGACTTGTGCTTGACAAGGTGGAGTGGCCGACTATGATTGCTGCGCATCTGGAAGCCGCACAGCGGTATCTGGTGTATCAAAAAGGAGATGATTCCATGGAGTATCAGGGAACCGTCATACGTCCGGAGGATAGTGTCCGGGCATTCTTCAACCGGGTCTATGGCTGGATGGCCGGAGGCCTCGCTCTGACTGCAGCTATTGCATGGTTCGTCGGAACCAACCAGGCGATCCAGCAGGTTATCTTTGGCAACTCGCTTGTGTTCGTACTCCTCATTGTTGCCGAGTTCAGTCTGGTCATTGGGCTCTCTCGCGCAATCGCCAGGATGTCTCCGCAGACGGCGGGGCTCCTGTTCCTCACGTATGCCGCAGTGAATGGGCTCGTGCTGTCGTCCATTTTCATGGTGTATGCGAAGGGAGATATCTCGATGGCGTTTGTCGCTTCGGCAGGCATGTTTCTGGCCATGTCACTGATTGGGTCGGCTACGCATATGGACCTGTCGAGGGTCGGCAACATCGCCCTGTTCGGGCTGTTTGGCATCATCGGTATGTCCATCATCAACATCTTCACGAAGAGCTCTGGTCTGGACTTCCTGATCAGCATCATTGGCATCGTCGTCTTCCTGGGGCTGACCGCCTGGGATACCCAGAAGCTGCGCAGGATGGCACTCAGTCTGGACCTCACGGGCGACAACCCGATTACCATGGCCGGAGGCAACCCGCAGGCCGAGAAGGCGGCAGTCATCGGCGCTCTAAGTCTATATCTGGACCTGATCAACCTGTTCCTGTTCGTCCTCAGGTTCTTCGGTGGCCGAAGGCACGACTGATTCACCTCTAGGTAGTGAATGCGGCTGAGCCTCTCCAGATGAGTGGTCCAGCCATTGCTTGTTCAAAGGGACCTTTACAGCCGCTTTAGGGGGTGATATAATCTAGTTACTATGGACATAACACGACTCGTGAGGGTGTTCCACAGGAGAAAGGCCGTCCTTTTTGTTGTTCTGGGCGTCCTTCTCGGTGGACTCTTCCTCTGGACTGCAGGCGTTCACACATATGTTGTTAACGATGCGGGCAACGAGACGCAAATCGTCGCATTCCACAGCATGTCGGTGAGCAGCGTTCTGGCCAAGGCGAACACTCGTGCGCTGCGCCCGGAAGATGTAATAACACCGGATGTCGCCGCGGTCATCCCCCAGGGGGAAATTGCTATCGTGCGCGCTAAGCCGGTCACACTCACCATTGATCATACAAGCGAAACCATCTACTCGACCGTTGGGACGGTCGGAGAGCTTCTGGCGGACAACGGCGTCAAACTAAACACGGTAGACAAGGTCAGCCCGGCTCCAGCGAATCCGGTGCCGTACAACAAGGACATAGTCGTCAAGCGCACGACCTACGCTTACACCAGCAAGACCGAGGCCATCGCATATCAGCGTGTCTACAAGAAAAACCCGTACATGGAAGTCGGACGCAGTTACATCAGCATCATGGGTCAGAACGGCCTCCTCAAGAAGACCATCAAGGTGACCAAGGTCGCCCAGAAGGCAGTCAGTTCAGCTGTCGTCAAGACGCAGACCGTCAAGGCTGTCGTCCATGAGGTCTATGACGTTGGTACCGCTCGCCTGGATCTCAAGCCCGTGCGTACCTACACCATGTCTGCCACCGCCTATTCGAACAGGCGCTCCACGATCCTCGATGGCAAGGATCACCTGTATGGTTACTCGGGCTTGTGGCTTCACTACGGCACCTGTGCAGTCGACCGGCGCCTCATACCCATGGGGACGGTGCTGTATGTTGAAGGGTATGGCTACGCGGTCGCAGCGGATACGGGTTCCAGCATCAACGGAAACTGCATTGACCTTTTCTTCAACTCATATGGCGACGCGTGTCGCTGGGGCCGACAGTCGGTCAAAGTCTACGTCCTTCCCATCACACGGAGTCAACTGTACAAGAAACTTGGCATAACGTAGGATAGATACCGAATAACGCGAACCCCCCAGCAGCAATGCTGGGGGGTTCGCTTGTTCTGTCGCTTGGTGCCCCCTTCAGGGCACGCTCAGCGCCCACGTTCGCGGATGAGGACTGGCTCTCCATCGTCGATGAGGACTTCTGGCAGCAGCGGGCGACCGTTGTAGGTTGAACTCATGGACCATCCATACGCGCCCGTGTCGCAGATGGCAAGAAGGTCTCCCTGCTCAGGCAGTGGTATGGAAATGTCCCGGTCGAAGCAGTCTGCAGACTCACAGACGGGGCCTACGATGTCGCACGGGGTTGGCCCTGAATCCCTCTGGGTTATCGGGAGGATCGCATGATGTGACTGGTACAGCGCGGGACGAATGAGGTCATTCATGCCGGCGTCCACGACCACAAAAGTCCTGGCATAGCGTTTACGATATAGGACACGTGTCACCAGCGTGCCTGCGTGCCCCACAATGTACCTGCCTGGTTCGAACCATAGCTTCATGCCTTGGGGAACATCTCGGCGCAGCAGGGCCTGCAGGTCCTCCACGGCGAAGTCGGCGCCTTCCCCATAGTTGATGGCGAATCCTCCTCCCACATCCAGAGTGCTCACAGAAATGCCGTTGCCCATCAGGGAGTCACGCAGTTCCAGGAGGCGCGCCAGAGACTTGCGATAGGGCTCGAGGCTCGTGATCTGACTGCCGATGTGGCAGGAAATGGTGTCAGGAACGAGCCCTGCGTCCATGGCCAGCCGGAACGCGTCAGGGGCGACATCGACCGGGATGCCGAACTTGTTCTCCTCCGTCCCAGTGGTGACGTACCGATGGGTGTGTGCATCGATGCCGGGGTTGATACGGATGCCGACATGGACGCCCGTTCGTAGGCGCGCAATCGTAGCCAGCTCCTCCTCGCTTTCTGCGTTGATGAAGATGCCGTGGTCCAGCGCAAAAGTCAGTTCTTCCTGTGTCTTTCCGACGCCGGAGAACACGATGCGGTCTGCAGGACAGCCGGCATCCAGAGCCTCCTGGATTTCTCCGCGGCTTACCGTGTCGGCCCCGAGGCCCATGTTGAAAATGAGTGCAAGGAGTGCAGGGTTTGCATTGGCCTTGACAGCGTAGCGGAGTGATCCGATCGTGCCCAGACTCTGCATCAGACGTGTGACCTGTCCGCGGATCGAGGAGGCCGAGTAGACGTAGACGGGTGTACCATATTCCCTCGCGATCGTGGCGAGAGGCAAACGGTCAAGCATGAGATCCGAGCCCTGATATATGAGGTCGCTGTTCATCCTGGTCCTTTCTGGCACAATATAACACATCTTTCATTGGACGAGACGATGGTCCATGCGTCCGGGTTGCACCCGGGCCGATCGTTTCATCATGACCTTGTGCCCCGCCCTGTCAAGTAAGCGTTCCGGCGGGGCGTCGCAATCAAGGAATCCATATGCGCTCTTGTAGCAAGAGAGGTGTTCCGTATACTGGCGCCAGTGAGGGTTACTTCAGGTAGGTCCAGGTAGCTGTCAGAGCTGCTATACGTTATTCAATGGGGGTGTAAGCATGGAAACTGCGAAGTTCTGTACTCAGTGCGGTGAGACGTTGCCACCAGGGGCGAAGCACTGTCCACATTGTGGGGCGGAAGCCACGGTCGTGCAGACGCCAGGCCTTGGCGAAGTCGAGCGACCCATTTCACCCTCGCCGGTGCCACCTGTTCCTCAGCAAACGCCGTCAGCAGGACCGTATGGTGCACCTGCCTCCCCGCAACCATCCCCATATGGCGGATATGGTACAGTCCCACAGGGGGCATACGGAGGCCCCCCTCCCGCAGCCGGCGTCTATCGTGCTGGATCACAGCAGAGGGCGATGATAGCACAGCGAGCGCCATCCCGCAAGCGTCTTGGTGGTGGAGCACTGACTCTGATTGCTGGAATCGTCATGCTGGCAATGCATGCCCTGGTGTTCAAAGGGGGGCTGACCCTGTCGAACGTGAGTGTTGACCTGGCCGTCATCGTGTGTGGGTTGGTCATGCTGTTTGCGCGCGGAGGATTGCGTGTCGCGCTTGCCTTCGTGATGAGCCTGGCCGTGTCGGTCCTGGATCTGACTCTTCTCTGGGCAGTCTTCAAAGCAGTGAATGCTTCCGGATTCAGCGGAATCGCTACGTTTCTGTCGTCAGGAGCGTGGGTGTCGGTGATAGCGATGGTGGTGGTTCTGGTTGGGTTCCTCGCTGCGCTGGTCAGCCTGTTCCGCCGTTCCTGACAGGAGAGAACAGTCGGTCTGGCGCAGTACTACGAATAGTGCCACAGGCTTGTTTAGATCCAACGGCGGCTTCTGGCAGCACGTCGAAGCCTGCTACACTGAAAATGGTGAATAGATGAGACTTTATAAGTCACGCAGTTCATACACGACAGGTGCTCGTCCATCCAGGAGCGCGGACGGGGCCCGCTATCGTGGTCGTTCCCGCTACAAAGTGGCGCCTTCGGCCAGGTCGGAACAGGCACGCTCCGGCTGGCGCGATTCGGAGAAACTGTCGAAGGCGAAGCGCGGCCTGCCGGTTTTCTTGGCGTTCTGCGTTGTCCTGGGGATGGTTCTGCCCATTTTCTTCGGACAGGTCGGGCGTGTCATGGCGCCAGACGGTGAGACCGTTGTCCACATCCAGGCGACCCAGAAGGGAACGGCATGGTCGGGACGCCTCGCCTTCCGGTTGAATGGAGAGCAGCAGTGGACCGGCTCAATGGTCCCCTACGAAGTTTTTGTGCGCCCAGGAGTCTACACCCTGACTGTGACCGGCGGCGGACCTCCCGATGCCAGACTGCTCAGCGTTGCACCGGTGGGTTCGCAGTTGGGTCGCGCCGCAGAGACGATCACGTTCACGGCGGAGTTTGCCACTCCATAGATTTCGGTTTCCAGTTCCACTCCTGACTTTCCCCTGGTTCCGCTGTAGTTGACCTGCCATTCGCACGCATCATTTCCGCGGAGGTGTGAGCACAGCCGTTTGACAGCTGGGTTGCGTCTAGTCCGCGCGGCTGAATCCGTATCAGGACGGGCGCCCGCGCTCTTCACAGGATAGCGCGTACGAAACCAGTCCCTGTGCTGTACTAGAGGTGGCAGCATCCATGGGTGCGGCACTTCGGGGGTAACCCCGTAAGAAGGGAGAACACTATGAGAAAAACGATAGGCAAGGTCGTCTTGGCAATTGTCATCGCCGGGCTCCTTACAGGCGGGATCGCCATAGCATCAGCAGCGACCAAGGTACGGACCGTGACGACGCCACAAGGGAGCAGTGTCGATGTCATCTCGGTGATGGGCACGGTGACGGAGGTTTCGACCGCAAGCACGACCGGGACTAGCCACGGCATCATGGGTATGTTCCGCCGTGGACCTGCGGGATATGCGAAGATCAAAGACAACGCAGATGGGACAGTCTACACGCTTGGGCTTGGCCGTGAGGAAATCGCAGGTCTCACGATGAAGGTCGGTGACGTCGTCATCGTCGAAGGGACGTCGGCAACGCGGAACAGCTTCAAGGATTTGCAAGTCTGGACCTTCACCGGTGCTGACGGCAAGAAGGTAGCGATTGCCGCAGACGGTTTCCGTGGTGGGTGTGGCATGCGCGGTGACCGGGGTGCTGGGCAAGGTACCGGTCGCGGGTTCCGCGGCGGCATGATGGGCCCAGGATCTAGCTCGGACTCTCCAACACCGTCCAACACATAGCACGCACTTCCTCTCAGGGCGTAAGTCGACCCCCGCTTCGGCGGGGGTCAAACGTTTCTGGCCCTCATGGTTTCATGATGACAGGGAGCCTTCACCCCGGTGCATGTGGGCTGGAGTGTTGTGTCACATCGGACACAATAGGGTATAATGACAAAACGCAGGTGGCAGGGGGTACCGCCGTCCTGCCGGTTTCGAAGTGGAGAATTCGCTGCAGAGGGGGTTCACGTGTCAAACAAGTTCAGCATGAATGTCGGTAGCAAGTCGTTCGACGTCGAGATTGAAGAAATCGGTGCAGGAAGCAGACCAGACTTGGTATCCCCATCCTCCAGCATGGCTCCGGCTCACAAGGTCGGCATCATGGAGACGATCCTCCGGGATGCGCAGCAGTCGCTCATTGCCACCCGCATGACTACGAAGGAGATGGAGCCTGCGTTCGAGGCGATCGACGCTGTCGGGTATCACTCCATTGAGATGTGGGGTGGGGCGACCTTCGACTCCTGCCTGCGCTTTCTCCACGAAGACCCATGGGAACGTCTACGCACAGTGCGCCACGCCATGAAGCGTACCAAGCTGCAGATGCTGCTGCGCGGCCAGAACGTCCTTGGCTACAAGAACTACGCTGATGATGTCGTGGACGCCTTTGTCGAGAAGTCCCTCAAAAACGGCATCGACATTATTCGCGTCTTCGATGCACTCAATGACATGCGCAATGTGGAACGCGCCATCCGGACGACTAAGAAGCTAGGGGGGAACGCACAGGGCTGCATCGTCTACACCATTGCCCCGACGTATACGGTCGACAAGTACGTGGGTATCGCCCGTGAACTTGAGCAGATGGGTGTGGACAGTATCGCCATCAAGGACATGGCCGGTCTGCTGACCCCCTATGCAACCTACGATCTGGTGGCGGCACTCAAGAAGATGACCAGCCTGCCTATCCAGATCCACAGCCACTATACGACGGGTCTGGCGGGGCAGTCGTACCTCAAGGGCATCGAGGCGGGGGCCGACGTCATCGACTGCGCCATCTCCCCCTTCGCGATGGCGACCTCCCAGCCCTGCACAGAGACGATGGTAGCCGCACTCAAAGGCACGCCGTACGACACCGGTATCGACCTCGAAGCCCTGAACGCAGTGGCACAGTTCTTCATCCCGGTCCGCGAGAAGGCGCTGGAGTCGGGTTTGCTGGACGCCAAAGTGATGGGGGTCGACGTGAACGCGCTCATCTACCAGCTGCCCGGCGGCATGATCTCCAACATGGTCAGCCAGCTCAAGCAAGCCAACATGCTCGACCGGTACGAGGAGGTTCTCAAGGAGGTGCCGCAGGTGCGCGCGGATCTTGGTTACCCGCCCCTCGTCACACCCACGTCGCAGATCGTCGGCACGCAGGCCGTGTTCAATGTGATGATGGGTCGGTACGTGCAGTGCACAAAGGAGACCAAGGCACTCGTCAGGGGTGAATATGGCCGGTCGTCGGTACCGATCTCAGACGAGATCAAGCAGCTGATCATCGGTGACGAACCGACCATCGACTGTCGTCCTGCAGACCTGATCGAACCTCAGATGGCCAAGTTCCGCGAAGAGGTCAAGGAGTATGTTCAGCAGGAGGAAGACGTCCTGTCTTATGCTATCTTCCCCCAGGTTGCCCTTGACTTCTTCAAGTGGCGCAAGGAACAGCAGGAGAACAAGGTCTGATCGACCGTTTTCTGTCCAATCAGTTGTCGGGTTCAGTGCTCAGAGCCCCACCTGCTCGTTGCTTGACAAAAAGAACCATTCGTGTAAGGTTCAGCTAGACGTTGACGTGCCTTGCCGTGCGTCGTGGTGCAACAGGAACATGTGCTATGTGTGGAGTCTGCTGGCGTATCTTTGCCGGTCGGTAACCGTGACTGAGTAATGCAATGACTACCTGCAAGGAAGGAGGTGCTTGCCAACCACCGCTCCACCTGAAATCATCTGCAGCAACTATTTCAGCAACTACTCTGATAAGGAAGGAGAATTACATGAGGAGATTCCTGTCTATTGTTCTTGCAGTCTTTATGCTGCTTGCTGTCTGTTCCCCAGTCCTCACCGCGCGCGCCGCTGGCTTCAAGGATGTCGCTGCGTCGTACTGGGCATTTGATGAGATCACCGCCCTGGCCGCGAAGAAAGTTCTCGCTGGCTACCCCGACGGCACCTTTAAGCCCGGGGGCAAGGTCACCCGCGAAGAGTTCGCCAAGATGATCGTTGTCGCTAAGGGCCTCGCCCTGGTGAAACCCGCCAAATCCACATTCACCGATGTTGCAACATCCCGCTGGTCATACGGCTATGTCGAAGCCGCCGTCAAGGCCGGCTACATTAAGGGCATCGGTGGCGGGAAGTACGCCCCCGCGTCCCAGATCAAGCGTCAGGACATGGCTGTCCTGCTGGTCCGCGTCATCGGCAAGGAAGCTGAGTCCAAGACTATCAAGGAGTCCGTCGCCTTCGCCAACGACGAGTCCAAGATCGGCACCTATGCTATCGGCGCCGTCACCATCGCCGTCCGTCCGCGCGTTCAGCTCCTGACGTGGGACAAATCCCGCAACCTGAACCCCACCATGTCCGCCAGCCGTGGCGACTGCGCGTTCGCTATCTACAACACCATAACGCCTCCTGGCAGCAGCGGCAAGAAGACCATTACGCTGGCTGAGGAGCTACCTCCCGAGAGCCTGTTCCCGCTCATCTCCGACTCCGCGTATACGATGAAGGCCGTGACCTTCCTGGCCAGCGCTCCGATCTCGGTGACCCCCTACGGCGTTCCTTTCCCCGAGATGGCCAAGTACGTTCCGACGCTTGCGAACAAGCACCTCATCCGCAACGCTGACGGCACCGTCATCTCCGACGTGGAGCTCCGCAAGGGCATGAAGTGGTCCGATGGCCAGCTTGTCACCATCGATGACTACATCTTCTCGCATCAGCTCTACATGTCCGACGCCATCCAGGTCGTGTCGCGTTCACCTATGGACCTCGTCACCAAGATCCAGAAGATCAACAACTACACGTGCCGTATCTATTGGAAGAGCTGGAACGCCTACATCCCCATGGGATGGGCTATCTATCCGAAGCACATCCTGGGACCTCAGTTCGTCAAGGATCCCAAGAGCATCAACACCTCCGCCTTCAACAACAAACCGGTCTACTGTGGCCCGTACACCGTCAAGACTAACGTCCAAGGCCAGTACATGACCCTTGCTGCGAACAAGAATTGGTTCGGTGGTCAGCCCGTCTTCGATACCATCACCGAGAAGTTCATCAGCAACACCAACACCCTGCTGATCAACATGCTGACCGGTCAGCCCGACGTCTCCTCTGAGTCGCTGCCCATTGATCTTGCCCAGCAGTTCGAGTCAAAGATGGGTAAGACATTTAACGTGTACTACAACAAGAGCACCTCTGCGGGTATCATGGAGTGGAACCTGACCTCCAAGTGGTTCAAGGACAAGCGCGTTCGCCAAGCCTTCTACTACGGTATCGACCGCAAGACCATCACCCTGAAGGCTCTGGTTGGTACTGACGCCGTCCTGTCGCCCCTGTCCTCCGGTTCCGCCTACTTCAAGCCGGTCCTGGCCAAGTATGCGTACAACCCCACCAAGGCAAACGCGCTCCTGGATGCCGCTGGCTGGAAGTGGAACGCCGCCAAGACGGCGCGCGCCCTTCCGGATGGTACCCCGGCCACCCTGAAGATTCCGTATTCGACTGGCGCCACCTTCCGTGAACGTGAAGTCACTCTGATGGAGCCCATGCTCGCCAAGCTGGGTATCAAGATCGAGCACGACCCGGCCGACTTCGACGGCATCCTGGATGCTGCCACTGCCGGAACCTTCATCGTCAACCTGCACGGTGTCAGCTTCGACAACTATGACGTATTCGGATCAGTGCTCGCCTTCCGCAGCGATCAGATTCCCACTGAGAAGAATGGCATGAACGGCCAGAACAACTACCGTTACAGCAGCGCCGACATGGACAAGTGGCTCAATACTGCTGAGAAGGCCACCACGGCCGTTGCCCTCAAGGAAGCCTACTCTCACATCCAGGACATCTTTGC
>Ga0209881_1000402_pt1 | contig 11403 bp, 12 predicted proteins | sample PersoiDNA2013193_FD_185804 | JGI IMG/M metagenome (GOLD analysis project Ga0209881, IMG submission 185804) | Permafrost soil microbial communities from the Arctic, to analyse light accelerated degradation of dissolved organic matter (DOM) -... | ecosystem: Environmental > Terrestrial > Soil >... | reverse complement strand
GCGCCAGGACATGAGAGCGTTGCATTCACGGCCGTTTCCTCTCGCCGCTGCGATGTTGTGGTAACACCCAGCATGAGGGAAACGGCCGCTCCCGTGAAGTAACCAGAAGATATGAGCGAATAGCACCGCTATGCACGCATATGACCAGAATCTAGGTTAAACGGCAAGCTGAAACCGCGTTGGTGTACGGGACGGCCACGATGGCGATGTCACCCAGCGGCGTTGCGCCGAACGTGCCGGCGGTGGCTCCGTTGCCGATCTGGTCGGCGAGTGCCTGAGCCTTGGCGGTGTTGCGGCTCATTAGCTCGATGGTGTGGCCGTGCTTCGCCGCCCGGGTGCCGATGGCGGTGGCCATGTTGCCCTAGCCGATGATGCTGATGGTGGTCATGATGCGTGTTCCTCCGTCGTGTCTGGGTCAGTTGGGCTGTGAGGGTCTTGCCGGCGTGATGGGCTGCGTCGAGAGCGTTGGCCGTGCCGTTGAGGCTTGGCACTTGAGTTCGAGGTTGTTTCCGGCGGGGTCGCGGATGAACACCGCGTAGTAGTCCGGTGCGTACTCCGGCCACAGCTGAGGCTCGTGGAGGATCTCGGCGCCGCGTGCGGTGGCGAAGTCGTGGACAAGTCGGACGGTCGCCTCGTCCTCGACCCTGAGCGCAAGGTGGGTCTGGCGACCACCGGGGTCGGTCGCAAGGGAGAAGAACAGCTGGGCTGGCTGGCCAGGTAGGGCGTACCCGATCAGGGTCGGCGTATCGAAGGTTCGCGTGCCCCCGGCCAGGCTGACGACCTGGTCGTACCAGTCGCCGATGGCGTTCAGGTCGTCGACTTGCAGGACGACGTGGTCGAGCAGTGTCATGGGCGCTCTCCAGTCCTACTGCGGCCCCGTTCTGCGGCTGCGGCCTCCCGCAGCGCCGGGACGAGCTCGCTGGCGACCGGCTGGAGCTGGCTGGCGATGGCTTGGCCCATGTTGCCGGGTCTGATGAATCCGAAACGCATGAGTGCCTCCGGTGGGATGGAATCGGCGATGGTGCGGGTGGTTCGTGTTTTGGTGGGTGGCGCCGCGATCCGTGTGGGCGTCGGGGCGCACCCGACCACGTGCTGTGTCAGATCAGTCCGCTGACGATCTCGTCGAGGGGCTCGGGTTGGCCGGCCTCGTGGCGGAGTCGGATGCCCCCCGCGGATCAAGGCACTGCAGATGACGGCGCCCGCCCAGAATACGCCTGCGGCCCACCAGTAGCCGACGGTGAACCCGTGCACGGTGGCGCCGACGACGGCAGTGCTGCCGTGGTGGGTCAGGTAGTGGTTGGTGGCGGTGGCGACGAAGGTGCTGATCAAGGCGACGCCGAGCGCCGAGCCGAGCTGCTGGGAGACGTTGTTGAGCGCCCCGGCCGTACCCGCGTCGCGCGGTTCGACACCCTGCTGCCCGACGTCGGGTGGTCCGATCCAGTACCGGTGCCTGGTGCAGACGTAGTGGTAGTGCGGCAGGAGCCGCGCCACCGGGCCGCCGTCGTGGCGGGCGTCGCAGCGAGGGAGGGGTACACCGGCCACACCTAGCCCGAGTTTCCGATGATCATGGGTTCCTGAGGTCGGCCAGACTGCCGGTTCGGTGAGTTCTCCCAGGTGACACGCCGACTGGGTGTTTGATTCCCGGCCCGAATTAGTGTATTACCCATATATGGCGTCGATCGTAGGGAAGAAGCGCGACAAGGCCACGTACTACTACCTGGTCGAGTCCGCCCGCGTGGACGGCAAGCCCAGGATCGTCTCGCAAGAGTACCTGGGGACCGCCGATGAGCTGGCCGCCGCGATGCGCGGCGGCGGGCTGGGCCTGCCGGACCGGACCCGGCACAAGGAATTCGGCGCCGTCGCCGCGGCGTGGGGCATGCTGGATGATCTCGGCGTGGCAGCGGTCATCGACGAGGTCACCGGGCCGCGGCCGGCCGGGCAGCCGCTGCCCACCGGGACGTACCTGGCGCTGGCGGCGCTGAACCGGCTGGTCGCGCCGTGCTCCAAGGCGGCGTTCGCGGACTGGTGGAAGACCACAGCCGGCGACCGGTTCGCCAAGATCGGCGCCACCGCGCTGGATCACCGGCGGTTCTGGGACGCGATGCACGCCGTCACCGTGGAGCAGCTGGAACAGGTCAGCGAGAAGATCGCGGTGAAGATCGTGCGGTCCGCGGGCGTGGACGTGTCCTCGGTGGCGCTGGACATGACGAACTTCGCGACGTTCATCGATACCGCCAACGGCAGGGCACCGGTCGCGCAGCGGGGCAAGGCGAAGCAGAAGCGCACTGACCTGCGGCTGGTCGGACTGGGCCTGGTCGTCACCCGGGACGGCGGGATCCCGCTGACCTGGCATGCCTACCCCGGCAGCAAGCCCGATGTCACCCAGTTCCCCGCCATGATCACTCAGTTGCGCGGCCGTTACCTGGCGGCCTGCGCCGCGGCCGGGGTCCCGGCCGCGGAGGCGGACGTGACCGTGGTCTTCGATGCCGGGCAGAACAGCGAGGCCAACTTCGCGCACCTGGCCGGCAGCGGGCTGCACTACATAGGGTCCGTGCCCGCCTCGGACTGCCCGGACCTGACCGCCCTGCCCGCCAGCAGGCGATCCGTCGTCGATAAGGACCGGTTCGGCGGGCTGACCGCCTACGACACCAGACGCGAGGCCTACGGCGCCCGGCGGCGCGCCATCCTCACCCGCTCCCCGGAACTACGCGACAGCCAGGCACGCGGGTTCGACGGCACCACGCTGGCCAAAGCAGGCAGGAAGCTGGACGAACTGGCCGCCACCCTGGCCCGCGGCAAGACCCGCCGCGGCAAGGACAAGGTCACCGCCGAGATCGAGACGGTCACCGCCAAGCCCTGGGTCCGCCGCGTCATCACCTGGGCACTCGACGGGGACCAGCCCAGGGACCTGCGCCTGACCTGGAGCATCGACCCGGACGCCCGCGCCGCGCTGGAAGAGGAGATCTTCGGCAAGCACGTCCTGATCACCAGCCACGACGACTGGCCCGTGCCCGAGGTCGTGGCCGGGTACCGGTCCCAGTCCGAAGCCGAGTTCTCCTTCCGGCAGATGAAAGACACCCGCGTCGTGTCGTTCTCGCCCATGCATCACCGGACCGAGCACAACATCCGCGTCCACGTCTTCACCTGCGTCCTGGCCCTCCAGATCGCCCACCTCATGCGCCTTCGCGCCGCCCGCGCCGGACTGCGGATGTCCGTCCGCGAACTGCTGCGCGAGCTCGCCGGCATCGGCGAGACCGTGCTGCTCTACCACGGCGACCGTGGCCGGCCCAGAGCCCACCGCATGCTCACCGAAACCAGCCCCGTCCAGGACAAACTCGCCGGCATCTTCAACCTCGCCCGCTACGCCCCCAGGCGCTGAGATGGGTAATACGCGAAAACCACCCCCGGAACCCTAGCTGACCAGCGAAAACAGTCCGCTCTTACCTCGATTCTCGGAAACTCGGGCTAGGGGGCGGGTGACGGCGACCTCGGAACCTTGCGTGAGCAGCGCTCGCCAAATCGATCGCGGTGGAAACGCTCTGTTGCCGTCAGAGGCTCAGAATCTGCGTTGATGTTGGCGAACAGGCGGCGGGGCGATTGCACGGACGGTCGACGCCGGACGCTCAAGAGTCGTCCGGCAGCAACAGCGTCGCGATCGCCCGCGAGCCGTGCGGCGTTGACGGGGACTCGGAAATCAGCAAGTAGGTCTCTCGCGCCAGTTGCACAGTCACCGCCGAGGTGACGCTCGAGGAGGTCCGTGTAGCCAGCGATCGGGTTGAGGCCCGCGGCGTCCAAGTGACACTCGACGTTGGTCGTCATGACCGTTCGGCCCCGCTGGAGCAGCACGCGCCGAGGGAACCGAGGGACGCTCCCCGACCCCCTCGCCGGACGGCACCTAGAACGGCTTGATGACGTCGTCGGGGGTGGCGAAGGGACCGTGAACGTCGTAGTCACCGACTTGGGCGACCAGCTCGGCTTCGTAGTCCGGGTGGTCAGTGCCCCCAGAGGTGTCAACGTCGGCCGAATTCAGCCGCCGCCGACAAGAGGGATCCGGCGCGTCGAACGGGCACTTGTCGAGTGGGGACAGCGGTATGGACATGATCGGACCTCCTTGCCCCTGCCACTATTGAAAACGCTGGCGCTTAGGCGGCTGTACAGTGGAGGCCGACCGACCGGGAGGTTCGCCGGGTGTGGAACTCGAAGGCCGCCTACTCATGAGCTGAGTGTGGCGCTTGCGGTTTGCAGTTCGTTTAGTGATTAACGGGCGAGCGCTGCAAGTTCTGCTGGTTGGCTGGGTGGGACCAGCGGACGTGCGCGACCAAGGCGAGGATTCCGAGTTCAGCTACGAGGCTCGCGGTTGGATCTACTTTGTCCGGGTGACACGACTCAGTTGTCGCCGTATGAGGAGGTTGCTATCTGTCGCTACTTGCCGATCGCCTGATGGACCGAGCGGATCGCGCTCGAACCTTCACCCACGGCAGCTGCGATCCGCTTCATCGAGCCGTGACGCACATCGCCGGCGGCGAAGAGTCCTGGGATGCTGGTCTCGAACGCCAGAGGCTGACGGCCGAGTAGCCCGAACGAGTCGCGCGGTTGCGTCTCCGGTAGATCGTTGTCGGTGAGGATGAAGCCGCTTCGGTCAAGTAGGACGCCCTCGAGCCAAGACGTCGCGGGCACGGCGCCTATGAAGCAGAAGAGGCCCGCGCAGGGCACGCTCTCCCGAGCCCCTCCGATCTTGTTCGCGAGCACGATCGAGTCCAGATGGTCGCCGCCGTCGACTCCGACGACTTCGGTGCCAAGGTGCAACTCGATACGACTGTCGGCGAGGATGCGGGTCGCGAGGTAGCTCGACATCTCGATTCCCAGATCGTCGGCGCGCACGACGAGCCGGACCCGCGACCCGCGACTCGCGAGAAACAGGGCCGCCTGCCCGGCGGAGTTGGCCCCGCCGATCACGGCCACCTGAGGGCCGTGAATCCCGCACGCACGGGCTTCAAGCTCGGTTGCCGCGTAGGAGATGCCGTTGCCCTCGAAGTCCGCCCACCGCTCGAGGCTCAGTTTCCGGTAGTGGGCGCCGCTCGCGATCACGATCGAGCGGGCGGAGACCTCGCTCCCGTCCGACAGGGTCACCACAAGGTCGTCCGCCATCCGCAGTGACGTCACCTCGCACGGGCTCTTTATCTCGGCCCCGAACTTTTGGGCCTGCACCAGCGCCTTGGCAGTCAGTTCCGCGCCGGCGATTCCGGACGGGAAGCCGAGGTAGTTCTGGTCCGCCAGGACGCTCGGGGCCGCATTGCGGAGGATCGCGGTCGGGGCGATCACTACCGGGAGGTCGTCAAAGTCGAGCCCAAGAGACTCGAGGATCCGGTGCCCATCGTCGGTTTCGACGTCTAGCCAGCTATGCGCCACGTTTAGACGCGTGGCCCAGTTCCGGAGCTCCAGCGTCTCGGCCGACAGTCCGCCGCCGACGATCTGGACACTAAGCGCCGCTTCGCTCGTACGCAGGAACTCGCGCCGTGCCATGAACGCCTTGAGAATGACGTCGGACAGCTCCGGGGCGTCGGACATAAGCTGCCGGAAGACCGGACGTGGCATCCGTTGGATCACGCCGCCGGCGGGCATACGCGCCGAAAACATGGCAGCCTGCCCGGTCAGCATGTCCAGCTCGCCCAGGAACGAGCCTGGGCCGAAGATCGCCATGATCTGCTCCGGTAGCCCGAACGCCGCGAGCCTCACGATTTCCACATCGCCGGCTTCGACCAGCATGAAGTCATAGTCGACATCCCCGGCGTTGCCCAGGGACGCGCCCGGATCGACGACCGTCTCCGTGGAACGCTCGCGGATGAGGTCTAGCTGCGACGCGGTGAGATCCGGATATCCGCCAGATATGTCCCGCGTCTCCACCAACCCTCTATCGGCTTTCCCCGGCTCCGCCCTCACTCGGGTTGGCTTTCGGTTGCTCATGCCTTAACCTCTCGTCTTTGGCTCCAGCAGGTTCCGACCCGTTGCACGAAGCCTGAGTTCGCTCTTATGTTGCGTGGCGCCTCGCAACAGGGTTTTCCCGCCTCGGCGCGGATCTCGTCGTGGAGCTCCGCGGGGATGTGGCTGAGGTCGGCCACGGGCCACACCGCGGCCCGCGCCAACTTGCGGTTACCGCGTTGCGGTGGCCAGTGCCGTGCGGATGGCGTCCTCGCCGGCCGGCTGGCCCTTCTCGTTCGAGACCGGCCCGTACGGGGTCCCCCACACCGGCGTGCCCGTCGCCTGCCGCCAGCTATCGGCCAGCGGTCCCGCGTCCACCACGCTGTACCCGAGGGATTCGATGAACTCGGTCACCGCCGCCTTCGCCGGCGCGGAGTCGCCGGCGATCGGCAGGTACGAGCGGTCGGCCGCCCCCGCCGGGCGGGCGAGTGACAGCAGGTGCTTGAAGAAGATGTTGTTGAACGCTTTCACGAGCATGGCGTCCGGGATGTACCGCAGCAGCAGCTCGCTCGAGGTGAGCGACTTGCTGTCGAGCTCGGGGATGTGGCCGTCACGCTCGGGGCCGTAGTTGCACGTGTCGATGACCGTCTTCCCCGCCAGTGGCGCGGCGGGCAAGTCGGGGAAGGCCTTGACCGGCACCGTGACCACGACGATGTCACCGGCCGCCGCGGCCTCCCCGCTCGTCGCCGCGGATGCCTGCGGCCCCAGTTCCGCGGCCGTGTCCGCGAGCGTCTCGGGACCGCGCGAGTTGCTGAGCATCACCTGGTGCCCGGCCTCGATGGCGAGCCGCGCGATGGCACTGCCGATCTGTCCGCTTCCGATGAATCCCACAGTCGCCATATTCTCAGCGTCCCTCCAGAACAGCCGTATCCTTGGCATTTGCCGGATTCGTTGTGATCCGGGTCCCTGCCGTCAGCTGGCGGGGAAGTAGTGGCCGTTGTCCAGATCGGCGAGCAGGCCGGGCTGAGCGGGTTCCCAGCCGAGGGTCCGGCGGGTGATGAGGCTGGACGCCGGGTAGCTCTGCGTGACTATGTTCGCGAGGAACCCGAAGTATCCCGGCAGCATCAGTTCGTCCCTGGGAATGCTCACGGCGGCCAGGCCCAGGCGGCTGCCGATGGCCCCGGCGATCTCGCGGAGCGGGATGCCCTCGTCCCCAACCGCGTGCCAGTATCTGCCGGCCGGTCCCTTCTCCAGCGCCAGGCGGAACAAGGAGGCGGCATCGCGGGCGTGCACGGCGTTCCACAGGTTCGCGCCGTCTCCGGGGTAGCCGGCGGCGCCTTTCTCCTTCGCGAGCGCGATCAGCGTGGGGAGGAAGCCGGCACGATCGGTCGTGCTGTGCGCGATATTGGCAATCCGCACGACCGAAGACCGCACTCCCCGCTCGGCGAGGCCGATTACGGCGGTTTCCACGACATTGCGGACCCGGAGGGTGCCCTTGTGCTCATCGCCGACGGGAAGGGCCGGGTCCTCCTCGGTGGCCGGCCGGCCCAGCTTCCCGGACGAGCCTATGCTCCCCGCCGCGACCAGCGGCTTTCCGGTTCCCGCGAGTGCCTCACCGTACGCGAGCATGACCGGGAGCTCCGCGGCGGACACGGCGTCCATCCCGCCAAACGGAAGCAGGTCTTGCCTGTGCGCGACGTGGATGACGCCGTCGGAGTCCGCGGCCGCCTCCATGAGCCCGTCGAGGTCCTGGAGGTCGCCGCGGCGCACCTTCGCGCCGAGCGCGGACACCGCCGCCGCCGCCGTGTCCGACCGGGCCAGGCCGGTGACCTCGTGCCCGGCGGCGATGAGCTCGGGGATGATGTAGGAACCGGTATGGCCGGTTCCGCCAGTGACGAAAACGCGCATGCTGCTGCTCCTTGCGGGTGATGTGGCGCGGGAAGTGGCGGTGCGGGCGCGCTCAGCCAGAGACGTTGACGCCGAGGTCGATGTTGAACCCTGCGCCGTGGCGGGCCAGGCCCATCAGCAGCGGGCCCACTCCCTCCAGCCAGTGCGCCATCGCCAGGTCTCCCGTGTCCAGCGGGCGCAGCCCGAGGCTCTCGATGAACGCCGACACGCTCGCCTTGGCCCGCGCGTCGTCGCCGGCGATGAGCACGTCCAGCGGGCGCCCCTGGGCCAGGACGTGGCCGAAGACGGTGTTGAACGCCTTCACGACGTGCGCGCTCGCCGGGGCGGCCTTGGCGATCTCCTGCGCGCCGGAAGTGCCGTCAGGGGTGACCAGCCCGGTGGCGTCGGCGTTGAAGGTGTTGGAGATGTCGATGATGACCTTGCCGGCCAGCGCGTCCCCGTACTGGGCGACGACCGGCACGGCGCTGGCGTACGGCACCGCGAGGATGACGATGTCGCCGGCCGGGGCGGTGCCGAATGTCCCGGCCGTGGCGCCGCCGCCGAGCGCGGCGGCCAGGTCCTCGGCCTTGGCCGCGTCGCGGCCGATGACCTCGACGGCGTTGCCGCCCTCGACCGCGCGGGCGCCTATGGCGCGAGTCATGCCCCCCAGGCCGATAATGCTGATGCTGCTCATGGTGTGCCTGCTTTCTAGAGCTGGACAGGACGCCGTGCCCGCCCCGTCGTTGTTAACGGTCGTGTCGTCGGTGCCGCCGAATGACGCGGTGGACGGCGCTCGATTCCTGATGTGCTCATCCTGGGTCTGGGCTCTGCCGTCAAGTCCGGCTATCGAATTCTTGTACCGAATTCGCCCCGGCACCATCAGGTACCTCTTAAAGATGCCATTGGCCTGAGCGGGTGTCCAATACTCCTTTCGGCCGTGGTGATACCCTGGAGGCATCGCCGGACCGGGAGGCTCCATGGATCTGGACCTGCGCAAGCTGCGCTACTTCGTCGCCGTCGCCGACAGGCTGCACTTCGGCCGCGCCGCCGATGAGCTGCACATCGCGCAGCCGGCGCTCAGCCGGCAGATCCGCGCGCTGGAACACGATCTCGGCACCCCCCTGTTCACAAGGAACCGCCACGGCGTGGCGCTGACCGACGCCGGCAGGCAGCTGCTGACCGACGCCGGCCCGCTGCTGGCCTCCGCGCACGCGGTCCGCCGCCGGGTGACCGTGGCCGCGCGCGGCAGCCAGCGGCTCATGGTCGGCTTCCGGGCGGGCATCGCGGTCACCCCAGCGGTACAGCTGTTCAACGCCCGGCACCCGGACGTGATCGTGGACATGCAGCGGATCGAAGGGGACGACCAGGCCACGATGCTGCTCGACGGCCGCATCGACGTCGGCTATGTGCGGCTGCCCATCGACGAGGCCGGCCTGCGCGTCACCCCGCTGTACACCGAGCCGCGGGTGGCGGTGCTGCCCGCCGGCCACCGGCTGGCCGGCAAGGAGCAGATCACCGAGGCCGACCTGGCCGGCGAGCCGCTGGTCTGGCATGGCGACACGAGCACGCAGCCCACCAGGCGCCCGCACCCTAACGCCGGATACCTGGTGCGCGGGGTGGACGAGACGCTCGAGCATGTCGCGGCCGGCCGGGGCATCTCGTTCCTGGCCCGTTCGGCAACCGTGTTCTACTCACATCCGGACATCAGCTACGTGCCCATCCCGGATCTGGCACCCGACCAGGTGTGCCTCGCCATGGCGGCAACGCGCACCTCGCCGCTGGTCGACGACTTCTTCGCCGCGGCTCAGGCGACGGCCGACATCACGGCAGAATGCGGGAACTACGAAATGTGGCAGCTTGGAAACGGTGCCGTTTCAAAGCACGGTTGAGCAGTTCGACTGACAACAGCAGCGCCAGCAGAGGGCACGCGGCCACAGCAATGGCGAAGGCATTGAGCTCGGGGCGGAGGCGATGCTGGCGCACAGTGAGAATCGACATCGACGCGCGGCCGCCTGGTCGACGGCGGCGTGCGCCGGGCTGGCGGTGGTCACCCACAGGGTGCTGGCCGTGCCGGGCGCGCCGTTGAGGCGTTCCAGGGCCGTCAGCGGGAAGTAGACGATGCTGCCGCTGTTGTTCTGGCCGGTGTCGATCCCGATGACGCGGGCCTTGACCGGGCCTGCGGCCATGTCAAGGGTGATGACCTGCCCGACACGGGCACCGGAAGTGTCGGCGACGACCGGGCCGAGTATCACCGGCGGGATGCCCGTGGCGCCACCGTCGGCGGCGGTGAACCAGCGGCCTGCGCTCAGCCGGTAGGCATAGAGCGGACGGGGGCCGAGGCCCCACGCGGCGTAGGCCTGGCCGTTGTACTGCACGGAGCTTGTCTCCACTGGCTGGGCGCCGGTGACGCCCGGCGTGGCGGCGGCAATGGCGAGTGCGTGGCTGCCGAACGGCCGTGCGCCGCACGCAGCCCCATCCGCATGGTGTCGGGAATCAGGCTCCCTCGCAGCAGGCCGCTGCGCGCGGCTGCCCGGTCCAGCCGGCCGGACCGGTAGCCCCCGTCGGTGCCTACTCCGGTGAGGGCCTCGGCGGCCGGCTTGCGCAGCGCGCGCCGCAGGGCGGGCAGCGACGCGGCGACTGCGAGCACCGGGCCGGCCACCAGGCTGGCCACGACGACCGGGGCCGAGATGCCGAAGCCGAGCGAGACATCGACGATCCGCTCGGCGAAGTAGCGGGCCAGCAGGTACGCGACGGCAACGCCGAGGATGGTGCCGGCGACAGCGGCTGCCAGGCCGAGCAGCCCCGCGGTGCGGGCGGTGATTCCGCCGATCTGCCGTCGCCGGCCGCCGAGCACCTTGAGGACGGCGATCTCGCGGGCCCGCTCGGCGATGAGCGCGCTCATCGTGGCCGCGATCAGGAAGATGGCGGAGACGAGTGCGAGGATCGTGATGATGTACAGCACGGCGATGATGTCGTTGAACCCTGACTGTCCGGGCCAGTAGCCCGGGGCCCAGGCAATAGCGGAGCAGCTGGCAGGCGAGGACGGCACCCTTCCCGTGATCAGGGCACTGGACCGGCTGACCGCATGACGCTCGCAGCCCGTCTTACGTCAGGCCAGCACACGCCCCCGGCACGTCTCGTCCGTGCCGTCCGTGGAAAGCCCAGCGGTTACACCGACCGTCCTACCGGCCCGAAACCGGTCCGCTATTCGTCCGTGGACACCGCAACGCATCGGTCTACAGCGCTACAAGGTGACACACGCCGGGACAGAGCAGAAACGGCCCGCTAGCGCGAGAATTCGCAGCTAGCGGGCCGTTTCCGCAGGTGGTGGCAGGTGCAAGGTTCGAACTTGCGTAGGCTGAGCCGACGGTTTTACAGCACGCGTGCGCCATGAGGCGCACTGTTGTATCGCCCGCGCAGCGGGCAGAGATGAGAGGAGATATCTCTGGATCTGATGGCTCACCGGAGTCCGAAAGGATGCAAGGGAAAATAGCCCCCTCGCCGGGGCCGGCGGTCGCGCTGCCCTGAGAATTTGGCGCGGGGCTGCGGGTTGCCGGCTGGTGCGGGTCGCTGCCGCTCCGTGGCGCGGCTGGCGGC
>Ga0209881_1000401_pt1 | contig 11407 bp, 12 predicted proteins | sample PersoiDNA2013193_FD_185804 | JGI IMG/M metagenome (GOLD analysis project Ga0209881, IMG submission 185804) | Permafrost soil microbial communities from the Arctic, to analyse light accelerated degradation of dissolved organic matter (DOM) -... | ecosystem: Environmental > Terrestrial > Soil >... | reverse complement strand
TCCCAGGGCTCTGGCAGGATGTCTTCGATACGCGCCTCAAGCTCATCGAGTTGCCGGGAATTCAGTCCGAAGGTACGCTGGTATCGCAACGGCTTCTCCATCGGTGAAGGGTTTGGTTGGCACCTCCTTTCTACCGGTGCGGGGAGCCGTTGCCTTTTAGGCGCGCCGTGCCGGAATCAGAACTTTAATAACAATTAGATGGAGATCTGCAGAAGCTCGCATTTGAGAGTTTCTAATAATCCTCAAGACCAGCACGGCCACAAGGTGCCGTCTACCAGTGCGATCGCGCCCCGGGTAGCTTCGGCTGTCTCGTCCGCGACTGGCCGGAACTCCGCTGTCGCCTGATGGCTTCGTCACTCCGTCCCGGCTCCGGAGAGCGTGCCACGCCGCCGGCCTGTCGCTCACCGAGCGCCGAGTGCGGTATGCGACCATGCAGCTCTGGGAGAACCTGACCGGCGGGGATGTTCGCTTCGCCGGCAGGCGGCTGTCTCCGCTGAATTACGCGGACCGTGCCGAATATGTGGAATTCCGCAACAGCTACGCGGGCGCACTCGCGGAGTACATGGCGGTGGAAGGAGAGCGACTGCTGCTCCGCCACAGTATTGACGAGCCTGTCACGTGGCAACCGGAGCCGGCGGACCCGGCCGGGCAGGCATGGCGGTCCCTCCAGCCGATCTTACCCGCCGCCTGCCCGGCTGGGAGGGCTACCGGAGGCAGGGAAGACTGCGCCGCGGCGCTCGCGATCACACCCCCCGCGTGGCGGGTTCTCGCTTACCGGGCACAGCGTCTTCCTCGCCGTGGATCCGATGAGCGCCGACACACCCCAACCCTTTTCGACAACCCGGTAGCGACGTCTTCGTTTCTCATCGATCTGGCCAATTGGCCAGCGGCTGGCCAGATCGATGAGAAGTTGGCCAAGTGAGATGAGAACCTACAACCACCACACTAGCTCGGTGCCATGTCCACGAAGCGGCTGTAGTGGCCCTGAAAGGCCACCGTCACGGTCGCGGTCGGGCCGTTCCTGTGCTTGGCGATGATTAGATCTGCCTCGCCCGCGCGTGGCGACTCCCGCTCGTAGGCGTCCTCACGGTGCAGGAGAATCACGACGTCTGCGTCCTGTTCGATCGAATTATGTAGGTTTATCCCATTTGCTACGAAATTATGGGTGCCCTTCACCGTCGCGTCATAGACCGGCTGCGGTCCGAGGGGTTCGATGCTCACGATCTTGTCCCAGAAAACATCGCTTGAGGCGATCTCCCGCAATGCCGCAGAGTGGAGGGCATCCGCGCACCGCATCAGGCGTTCCCGCGACGGGCAACTCTTGTACAGCGTGCTCCCGCAGTAGTTCGTCCCGATGGCGGCCTGGAATTGCCGTTCGGTCAGTCCCGAGCGGATCCGCTCGGCCTTGACCACATCCCACACGCCAATCGGCACCGTATCCACGTTGGTGTTCGTGGCTCGTCCATCTAGTACTTCGGCAAGCTCACGGGCGGTTCCACCGCGCCTGCCATGCACCCCGACCTGCGTGCAGAACGCCCGAAGGCTAGGCCCGTCAGCGATGATCACGTGGTACCCGGGCTCATACCCAGCCTTCTCCACCTGGCGGATTCGCGCGACAATCCCCAACCGGGCCAGCAGGCGGGCGACGCCATCCGCCAGTTGCCTGCTAGAGGTCGCGTAGTACGCCTTCGCTGCCGCCTTCCCCCTGGGCAGCCAGACACAGCCGTCCGTCGCCCATAGATGACGCAGGAACAGGCGGATCTCAGCTTCGGAGGCTGAATAAAGAAGGTCAGGAAGACGCTTGTCATGCGCTCCTAGATACTCGATGCCGAGTTCACGGAACCAGTCATGGATCGGGTTGCCACGGCCGTGCGTGCAGTGCTCCGGCGCGGGCAGGTATGCATGCCACCATGTCTTCTGCGCTACCCGGCGCGGCGATATCCCGAACTCGGCGGCGGCCGCCGCCTCGACGAAGGCCAGGTTCTCTGGATCGTTCGATGTGTAGTGAACCGGCTGCTTTCTGATGACGCAACCGTCCCCGATGAGGTGCGCGAGAAGCCCGATCCGGTGCTCCGACCAGCCAAGTCCAGGATGTAGCGGCTGCGGCACATGCCGTGGGATCCCCACCCGGTCTCCCGGTTTCAGATCGCCGAGCGGAGTCCAGCCGGAGAACGCCAGGAACGGATGGTTGGCGGTCGCCTTCACCTCCCGACCGGATGCCAGTCGCAGCAGGAAGACTTCCTTCGTCCCTGACTCGAAGACGTTGACGACGGGGGCTGGCACCATTCGATGCTGGTCGTCCAGCGACCATACAAGAAGGTCCTCCCACCCGCCGGTCATCAGCTCGCCGAACGAAACCGGTGCGCCTGTATCAGCACGCAACAGCGTCGTATCGGCGGTCACGCACCCCGACTCGCGCAAATCGGACAGCATGGGCTTCTTATCCTGCCGCTGCTCTGGGCCGCGGTTGAGCTGCGAAAGGGCCACCACGGGTACTTGGAGTTCCTTGGCGAGCAGCTTCAGCGACCGCGACATCTCCGACACTTCCTGCTGACGGCTTTCCGTCTTCTTCGGCGAGGACATCAGCTGCAGGTAGTCGATGATCACCAGCTTGAGGTCGTGCCGCTGCTTGAGCCGACGGCACTTGGCCCGGATCTCCATCAGCGACATGTTCGGTGAGTCGTCGATGAACAGCGGTGCGTCCGCGACCTCGCTCATCCGCTTCGCCAGCCGCCCCCAGTCCTCATCGCTCATCTGGCCGGTCCGCATGACGTGCATCGGCACCCGTGCCTCGGCCGACAGCAGCCGCATGGTGATCTCGTTCCGCCCCATCTCCAGGGAGAACACCACGGTCGGCAGTCCGTGCCTGATGGTCGCCGAGCGGGCGAAGTCCAGGGCCAGAGCGGAGTTGTGCGTCGGGATCATGCCGCGACCCGCGAGGTACATGTGCGCATCGCTGTCCACCTGGACGCAGCGCACCGGCCGGGACAGCACCGGCCTCGCATCGGTGATGTACCGCCAGCGGGTCGCGTGCACCGAGCCGAGCGGTTCGCTCGTCTGTGCGCACACGTAGCCGAGGGTATGCACAAGCTCCTGCACATCGGCGGAGAGTCCCTCGCTGTTCAGCGAGATCTGCCGGGCCGGGGCATCGCCAGATCTGTCGGCGAGCCCGTTCAGCAACTCCCGCCGCTGCGCGATCGAGCCACGCAGGTATTCCTGCGGAATTCTGGCTGCATAGTGGTGCACAGCTCCCGCTAGAACGCGACTTCCCGCCAGCTGCGCGCCGAGTTCGCCTGGCGGTACCGGCAGGTCCGCCGGAGGAAGGTCAAGCGGCTGGGCCGGCGCGACGGCGTGCCTTGTTCGCCGGTCCGCCGTAAGGCAGCGCAGATCCGAAGCGATCTCCGCCGTGGTGATCACCCGAGGCGGCTCGATTGACATCGGCGTCCAGGTGAGCCACTGGTGGGACTCGTCGGCGACGATCACTTCTCCGTCGGAGAACTCGACCTCGTAGCACGGGCGCCCGTGCATGACCTCGGTCGCCGCGACCACGCGCGTCGGCCTGCCATCCGCGCCGACAAGATAGTCCCCGACGCCGACCTCGCCCATGGTCGTCCAACCTGTGGGCGTGGCAAGCGGCGTGTCCAGGGCGAGCGCCTTGCCGACGGCGGGGCGTGCCGCCACGACGATCATCTGGCCGGGGTGCAGGCCGTTGGTGAGGGCGTCCAGGTCGGTGAAGCCGGTGGGCACGCCGCTGACGCCGCCGCCGTGCGCGCCGATCGCCTCGATCTCCTCGAGGGCCGCCGGCATGATCTCAGACAGCGCGTGGTAGTCCTCGGCGATCCGGCGGTCGGTGACGGCGTAGACCTCCGCCTGCGCCCGGTCTACGAGGTCGTCGGCGTCCGAGTCACCCGCGTAGCCGAATTGCACGATCCGGGTGCCCGCCTCCACAAGCCGGCGGAGGATGGCGCGCTCGCGGACAATCCGCGCGTAGTAACCGGCGTTGGCCGCGGTCGGCACGGACGCGATAAGCGTGTGCAGGTAAGGCGCGCCGCCGATGCGGGCCAGCTCGCCGCGCCTGCTGAGCTCGTTGGAGACGGTGATCGCGTCGGCGGGCTCACCGCGCGCGTACAGGTCGAGGATCGCCTCGTGGACGAGCTGGTGCGCGGGCCTGTAGTGGTCGGACGGCCTGATGACCTCGATCACGTCCGAGATGGCGTCCTTGGACAGCAGCATGCCACCGAGAACGCACTGCTCCGCCGCGACATCGTGCGGCGGCATGCGCTCAAATTCCTCGCCGCGCTGCGACATCTCGGTAACGCTCACCCAACGCCACCTCCCCCACGCGTAACGGCTCGCCCCTCGCAGACCACGTCCTACCAGGAGGGTCTGACATCGGGGGCTCTGACATTCTGCCGGTTCACCGGACGGACACAAACACGACCCTGTGGATAACCTGTTGAGCCCCTGTGGCAAACTTGTGCGCAGTCAGTGGATTACCCTGTGGACAATCAACCGCCTTCGGCCACCTCACAGCTAATGAGCTGCCAGGACAGTATCCACCGGCTGTGCAGGAGAAAAACTTAGTCACATTTCCGCGCCGAGTTTTCCACAGAATAATCCACAGGCAGCATTGGCTTGCCTGTGGAAAAAGGGGTGCGGGCGTCCCGTTAGAAAGAGATTTCAGGATTGACGGAACGTACCCTTGCTGACTGTCCACAGCCACGCTTCGCCCATCGGCGGGCATGCGAGAAGACGTCGCGAGCCCGCAAGTGAAACCGCCTCCACCCCAGACACGAGCCGGCTATCCTTCGCCTGTGTGTTCGAACATGGGGGAAGCGGTTGACCGCATAGCAGCGGCAATTGACCAGCTAGCGACCGATGTGCAGGACAAAGCGCACGAGCCGGAGATGGCCACGCGAGTGGCAGATCTGTGGCAGATGGTCAGCGACCTGGACCCCGAACTCGCTAGGCGCAAACAGGGGTATGCAACGCTGACCGATGGCACTCCCTCGTCCTGAGGGAGTGCCATCGGCTGGCAACTGTGGACACAGCCTGTTTCCTGTGGAGAACCAAACCCCTGTGGACAGGGCTGTGGAAAACTCAGCCTAAGGCTGTGGATCAGGCCCCGGAAACCTCGACGTTGACCGAGGCGGTCACGTCGGGGTGCAGCCGGATCTGGACCCGGTAGGCGCCCGCGGACTTGATCGGGTCCGGCACGACAATCGTGCGCCGGTCGATCTCCGGGCCACCCGCCTCGCGGAGGGCGGTCGCGATGTCGGACGAGCCCACCGAACCGAACAGCCGGCCGTTGGAACCTGCCCTGCGCTTGACCCGGACGGTCAGCCGCTGGAGCTGCCCGGCCACGGACTGCGCGTCCTCGACGGAGCGGATGTCGCGGGCGGCACGCGCCCGCTTGATCAGCTCGACCTGCTTCTCCCCACCGCGCGTCCATGACATCGCGAACCCGCGGGGCATCAGGTAGTTACGGCCGTAGCCCGCGGCCACGTCCACTACATCGCCGGGGGCACCGAGGCCACCGACCTCCTGGGTCAGGATTAGCTTCATACGAGCCATTGGTCTGTCTCCCTTCCCCTAGCGAGCCGTGCTGGTGTACGGGAGCAGCGCCATCTCGCGCGCGTTCTTGACCGCGGTCGCGACGTCGCGCTGGTGCCTGGTGCAGTTACCTGAAACCCGACGCGCGCGGATCTTGCCGCGGTCGGAGATGTACTTGCGGAGCAGCCCCGTGTCCTTGTAGTCCACGTAGCTGATCTTGTCGTGGCAGAATGCGCAGATCTTCTTCTTGGGCTTGCGCACAATTGGCTTCGCCATCGTGGTGCTCCTTAGCAGAGCCCCGCGTAACGCGGGGATGGTCGGATTCCTGTTATTTGCTTGTTCTAGAACGGCGGTTCGTCGGAGTAGCCGGCGTCGGACGCCCACGGGTCCTCGTTCCGGCTGCCGCCGGACGGGTTGCCCGAACCGCCGGACGGGTTGCCCGAACCGCCGGACGGGTTGCCGCCACCACCGTTGCCGCCACCACCGTTGTACCCGCCGCCACCGGAGCCTGAGTTGCCACCGGAACCGCCGGAACCGCCGGAACCGCCGGACGCGCCGCCGTAGCCACCGCCACCGCCAGCACCACCGGTGCGGGCGGCCCTGGCGACCTTGGCTGAAGCGTTCCGCAGGGACGGGCCGACATCCTCGACCTCGACCTCGAACACGGTCCGCTTCTCGCCTTCCTTGGTCTCATAGCTCCGCTGCTTGAGCCGACCGGACACGATGACCCGCATCCCGCGCTGCAGCGACTCGGCGACGTTCTCCGCCGCCTGCCGCCATACGTTGCAGGTGAGGAAGAGGCTGTCGCCGTCCTTCCACTCGTTGGTCTGCCTGTCCATGATCCGCGGGGTCGAGGCGATCCGGAAGGTGGCAACCGGCTGCCCGGACGCCGTGAACCGGAGTTCAGGATCGGCGACGAGGTTGCCGACGACCGTGATTGGGGTGTCTCCTGCAGCCATCGTGGCGCTCCAGGTCGATAGCAGAACTAATGGAGGTTGGTTTATCAGCGGTGCTCGGGCCGCAGGACCTTGGTACGCAGCACGCCCTCGTTGAGGTTGAGCTGACGGTCAAGCTCCTGGACGGTGCCGGGCTCCGCGGTCAGGTCGACGACGGCGTAGATGCCTTCCGGCTTCTTGTCGATCGGGTAGGAAAGCCTGCGCTTCCCCCAGATGTCCGTCTTGCCGACCTTGCCGCCGTCGGCGGTCACGACCTTGAGGAACCCTTCGAGCGACGGCAGAACCGCACGCTCTTCGAGGTTCGGGTCGAGAATGATCATGATCTCGTAATGGCGCATGCGCGTCCCCTGCCTCCTCTGGACTAACGCGGTCACGGTCTTTCCGTGACAGGAGGGTGCGAACAACGGAGAGTCTCCGTCCGCAGCCCCTAACTGTACCAAGGACGACCGACAGTCCGGACCGAATCGGACCGGTCAACCGGTCGCGGTTCAGCAGACGGCGAAGATGGGAACACTGGCGGTGGAAACCCAGACGATGGAGTCCCCCTGGAGGCCGTCATGGCAGGCACCATCAGGACAGGCAGGCAGCGACGCTTTCCTCGCGTGTCGCTCAACTCCGACGGCCGGCCGCACCCACTGCTCAACGCGGCGAGCTTCTTCACCCTTGTCGTTGGCCTCGCGTCCTTCGCCCTCGGCCTGTTCATCAGGTCCGACTCCAGCAGTGGCCTCGGCGCGGCGATCGCGGCCGCGGCCACCGGCCTGGCGGCCCTGATCATCGGCCTCTTTACCCAGATGATGTCGGCGACCCGCGAGGAGCGAGTCATCATCGTCATCGGCATCATCGCGGGCTTCATCGGCCTCGCCCTCGGCCTGGCCCACGGCGGCTTCGCCGGCTAGCTGCCGCCGGTCACCCTCAATAGTGACTGCCAGGACGAAGGCCTAAGCGGTCGAGTAGCCAGGGGGAGAGACTCCCCCTGGCTACTCGACGGCCTAAGCGCGGCTAACGACGGGTGAACGTGACGTGGGTGACGCCGCTGGGGGAGCTCACCGACTCGATGGCGAAGCGCTCCTCCAGGCCCTCCAGGCCGTCCCAGAGGGACTCGCCGCGGCCGAGGAGGACCGGCACGAGCGCGATGTGCATGTGGTCGATCAAGCCGGCGGCGAGGAACTGGCGGATGGTGGCCGGGCCGCCGCCGATGCGGACGTCGAGGCCACCCGCGGCCTCCCTGGCCGCCGCGAGCGCCTGCGCCGGGCTGGCGTCGATGAAGTGGAAGGTGGTGCCGCCCTTCATCTCGATCGAGGGCCTGACGTGATGGGTGAGCACGAAGACGGGGGTATGGAACGGCGGCTCCTCGCCCCACGGGCCCTTCCACTCCTCGTCGGTCCACGGTCCGCGCTGCGGGCCGAACTTGTTGCGCCCCATGATCTCCACGCCGATGCCCGGCCCCCAGTTACTCGCGAAGGCGTCGTCGATGCCAGTGCTCCCGCCCTGCTGGCCCTGCATGACGTGAAATGAACGGGTGTCCATGAACCATCGCATCAGCCGGTCGCCGGCATGCCCGAAGGGTGCCTCCAGGCTCTGGTCAGCACCGGTGCTGAAGCCATCGAGCGAGACGGAAATGTTGTGAACGCGAACTAGTGACATGACGGGTAGACCTCCGGTCGAAGCTGAGTTCATCGGTGCTCATGGAGTGGTCGTAGCCAGGATTGCTTTCTCGACACCTGAGCACCCTTGACACCTGAGCACCGGCGAACAGCTGGCTAGCCTCGACGGGTGGCCCGGGGGGCCTAAGCGACGCATGACACGTCCCGATCGCCCGATTCGCGCGTGTCGGCAGCAGGCATTCGGACAGTTCTGATAATTGCACATCAGCAAATACGCGATCGCGCAGCACATCGCCAAGATGCTCGGCGCGGCAGGCGCGGTGCCGGCGACGGGACGGCAGCCGGGGTGAGAGGATCGGCGGCGTGGATCTTGAGCTTGTGGGCAAGCGGGCGATCGTCACCGGCGGCAGCCGGGGGATCGGCCTCGCGATAGCGAAGGCCCTGTCGGCCGAGGGAGCGCACGTGGCGCTGGTAGCGCGGGACGCCGAGGCGCTCGCGGCGGCCAAGGCCGCGGTCGAGGAAGCCGGCGGCCTGGCCGCCGGGCGAGTGATCACGGTGAGCTGCGACACCGGCGACGACCACGCGGTCGGGCACATGGCGGCGGACGTCGCGGCGGCCTTCGGCGGGGTGGACATCCTGGTCAACTCGGCGGCACGGCCGAATACGGGGGCCGTCGTGGGCATCGAGGCGTTCGACTCCGGCGAGTTCACCGAGCAGGTCAACGTGAAGGTACTCGGCTACCTCCGGTGCGCCCGCGCGGTCGTGGGATCGATGAAGGCCAGCGGCTGGGGCCGGATCATCAACGTCAGCGGGCTCGCGGCGCGCTCGTCAGGCGCGATCACCGGCACGGTGCGGAACGTGGCGGTCGCGGCGGCCACCAAGAACCTCGCCGACGAACTCGGCCACCACGGGATCAACGTCACGGTCGTGCACCCCGGCATGACGGTGACCGAGAAGACGCCCGAGCTTCTCGCCCTGCGGGCCGAGCGGGCCGGGATCGCGGTGGCGGACGTGGAACGGCAACTCGCCGCCTCGGTCTCCATCGGCCGGCTGGTGACCGCCGACGAGGTGGCGGCCGTGGTGGCGTTTCTCGCCTCGCCCAAGAGCGTGGCCATCAACGGGGACGCGATCACCGTCGGCGGCGGCGCCCCCGGCGCGATTTACTACTGACCACGGGCCGCCACCCTCGATCAGGCAGCCCCAGGTCGCTGGTCACCCTTGGCTCAGCATCTGTTGAGGGTGTCCTGCAGGAAGATCCGCTCGGTTGGCTCAGCGGAGTTGGTGCCGTCGTTTATGGTCCCCACTTCCAGGTTCCACTCCCGCTTCACCGCGATCCACATCTTTGCGTAGGCGCAGGTCATCCCGGGGTTGTCCGGCATCCAGTCCGGTGGAAGGGAGATTCCCCTTGGACCCGTTGGAACTGGATGAGACCGTCAGCAGTTCGGGTCCGCCTAGGTCATAGGTGAAGTCGATCAGCATCTGGGTGCCCCCCGGTGGGGTAATTGACCGGCCAGTCGGCGGCTCCGGTCTCCCAGGCGTTGCTATTGGGAACGATGTGGTCGATTTATAGCCCAGCGCCGATGTTGTCGTTCTGGGCGTCATGGGTGACACGTTGAGGCGTCGTCGGGGACGTCTCGTCCCAGTCGTAAGGGGTCTCCCACGACCCCGTACGTCACTGGGCATGTGCCGTCTGACGGTGTCAACGGCTGGGCCTGTGCCCACTGCGCTGTGGTCAGCGCCTGCGCCTGCAACACCCTGTTGCGCGTGTCGCAGCCGTTCCTCGTGGTGAAGTTCCAGTAGTTGGCATCGGGGTTGTAATCGCCGGCGTAGGCGGAGATGTTGGACAGTGACGCGAGCATCGTCTGGGCCTGCGCGGTGGTGGGGATGCCCGCCGTTCGCTGGCGCAGTCACGGTCTGCGGCCAGATGGCTGGTGCTGACCCTGTCGGCACGTGCAGATCCAGGCTCATAGCTTGACTAGCTGGCGAGCGGCGGCTGCGAGCTTGGTCGAGCCCTTCTCGGCCGCCAGCGCGACGATGCTTTCCGGCGGTTCGGGCAGGGCGATCGCGGCGCCTAGCTCGCGGGTTAGCTCGAGGAGCAGGTGCAGGTTGGGCGGCTTGGCTGGCACGAGGCGGCCGGCCGATGCGAACACCACCTTGGCGATCATCAGCGCCGAGGCGGGCTCGCGGGCTGCGTGGCGGAGGCCGTCGGCGAGGCGGGTCAGCTTGAACGCCTCGCCGGTGACACCCTTGGCTAGCGCGTCCGCGGCGAGGTCCGGGTCGAACTGGCCGGCCAGCGCCGCCTGGGTCCAGACCTCGGCGGCGGCGATGCGGACACTGGCCTCCGCTGAGCCGAGCCCGGCGAGCAGGGCGAGATGCCGGATCGGGCCGAACGGGGCACTCGAACGGGCCAGGCCCATGACCGCCGTGACACCTGAATCCGCATAACGCGGGCCTGGCACGAGGCACTCTGACAGCGGCCGGAGCAGGTGGGCCGCGGCGAGTTCGGGTTCCCAGGGGCAGAGCAGCGGCCAGGAGGCCACCACCGGGGACATCCGGGAGTCGAAGTCGTAGTGCAGGACCGGATCCGGCGGGTCGGTGAGCAGCTGCCAGCAGCGCGATCCCCCGGCAGCCGCGGGCGGATCGCTGGTGACGCGCGCGAGAACGGTGGCACGGCTCCGCCCCATCCGGTCGGGCGCCGTCTCGATGACCGGCTCGACGGTCAGCTTCGCGGTGCGCGCCTGGTACACCTGCCTGGCCTGCCCGGCCGAGGCCGGGTGCACCGCGTCCCAGGCCGCCCAGAACGACGCGTCCACGGGCGGCAGCCGCAACATCGCGACTTCCAGGTCGTAGCGGATAACGGGTGCGCCCCGCCAGGTCGCGAGCCGCGCCAGCAGCACGTCCTTGTGCACCGAGCCGTCCGCCGCGGATGGCTCGGCCAGCAGCTCGGCTCCCGCGGGACCGTCTTCGATCAGGTGGCAAGCCTCGAAGGCGCGGACAGCGGGGATCATCGTGAAGAGCACTGTCTTGTTCGATAGCCAGGCCGGTGGCGGGAATGGGACGCAGGCCCAGGCGAGCGCGAGGCGAGCGATCCCTTCGCTGAGGGCATGAGGCGCACGAGTGTACCCGGAGATGAGCTGCTCGGCCCGCTTGACGAGCGGAGACCCGAGGCGCTTGCGATCGGATTCCGGCAACGCGGCGAGCCGGACCGCGCCGGCCATGGCATGCTCGACGGCCAGGGCGTCGGGCGCGTCCTCCATCAGCTGCGTCAGCAGCCGGACCAGCTCGGCCGGATCC
>Ga0209881_1000391_pt1 | contig 11593 bp, 10 predicted proteins | sample PersoiDNA2013193_FD_185804 | JGI IMG/M metagenome (GOLD analysis project Ga0209881, IMG submission 185804) | Permafrost soil microbial communities from the Arctic, to analyse light accelerated degradation of dissolved organic matter (DOM) -... | ecosystem: Environmental > Terrestrial > Soil >... | reverse complement strand
GCGGACACCCCGGCAGGCCGGACCTCGACCACCCAGGCGCCGTCGTCGAGTTCCGCGGAGAAGTGCACCTCTACAGGAACGCCCGCCCGATTCCCCGCCACCGCCGCCGCGAGCGTGGCGGAGGTGTTGACCACGACGAGATCGCCTGGTGCGAGGAATTCCCCGAGCTGGCCGAACCGCGCGTGCCGCACGCCGCCGGCGGACGCGACGAGCAGCCGGACGCCGTCCCTGACCGGCGGAGGCTCGCTGGCCTCAAGACCCGCGGGCAGGACGAAGTCGAGTGCCATCATGCCGGGCTCCCCGCGAGATCCGCGGCCAGGACCCGGCCACTCGGCGGACGCGTCGTGATCAGCCGGAGCAGCGCGGGCACGACGGCCTCCGGCTCGGGCCGGTCGGAGATGTCCGCACCGGGGAACGCGGCTTGGTGCATCTCCGTGCGCATGTCGCCAGGGTCGACCGAGTAGACGGCGAGCCCGGGCTCCTCGGCCGCGAGCACCGCCGTTAGCTGGTCAAGCGCGGCCTTGGATGAGCCGTAGGCGCCCCACCCCTCGTAGGCCTCGACGGCCGCGTCGGAACTGATGTTCACGATGGTGCCGTGCGAGGCGCGCAGCAGCGGGAGGAACGTCTGGGTGAGCGCGAGAGGTGCGAGCACGTTGGTCTCATGCACCCGTCGCACCGCCGCGAGCGGCACGTCCGCCAGCCGGGGCAGCGGTGAAGGCCCGAGGTCGCTGGCGTTGTTGACAAGCAGGTCGAGGCGGCCGAGCTCGCCGACGGCCGAGGCCAGCGCATCCCGGTGGGCGGGTTCCGTGACGTCGCCTGGCACGACGAGGGCGCGGGGGAGCGCGGCGGCGAGGTGATCGGTGCGGCGCGCGTCGACGACGACGCGCCAGCCGCCGGATAGCAGGGCGCGTGCCAGTGCCAGGCCTAGCCCGCGTCCGGCGCCGGTCACGAGAGCGGTCGATTGCGATGTACTGGTCATGCGGCCTATTGTTGTAGTTGAAGTCAACTTTAAGTCAAGGATCGCAAGTGGAGGAGCGCGCTAGCCGTGCGCAGTACCGACCATCTCACCGTCAGCGACGTCGCGGCCCGCAGTGGCTTCGCCCCGTCCGCGCTGCGCTTTTACGAACGCGAGGGGCTCATCCGGGCGACGAGGACGTCGGGAAACCAGCGCCGCTACGAGCGCGGCGTGCTGCGGCGCCTCGCGTTCATCCGGGCGGCCCGCAACGTCGGCCTGTCCCTGGATGAGGTCGCCGCCGCGCTGTCCACGCTGCCCGACTCGCGTACTCCGACCAAGGCCGACTGGACCCGGCTGTCCAGCGCCTGGCGCGCGCGCCTTGACGCGCAGATCGCCGCCCTGGAGAAGCTGCGCGACGGCCTGGACTCCTGCATCGGCTGCGGCTGCCTGTCCCTGCAGCGATGCGCGATGTCCAACCCCAACGACGTTGCCCGTGGCGACGGCGCTGGTGCGCGGTACCTCGCCGCCCCCTTGCGGTGACAAAGCCTGGTGGATTCATCGTGGCCGACGCGTGGAACCACGGCCCGTTCCATAGAAGAGCTTTAAAAGCCATTGCCCGAACGGACCGTAGGTTCCAGTCCCAGCCGCCGGGAGTCGTGCTAGGGGGCGAGCAGCCCGGCGGGGAGCACGCCGGCCGGGAGCACGGAAGCCAGCACACCGCGGTGCGTCGGCACGGCCTCGGCATGCCGCTCCCGGCCGGCCGAGGTGAGCGTGACGTAGATGCCGCGCCGGTCCTCGCCGCACAGGCAGGATGGGCGTCGGCGGCGCTATCGTGCTCGCCGTCGTGACGGCGGTGGCGGCCAGGCTGACTGCGGCGACCCCATCTGCGCCTGACCTTCGCCACATCCTGGTAAGAGGACTGGGCGGCGGCCTACAGTCGCCACGGTCCGTTCGAGATGATGGATTTTCTCAGGTGTGCCGCTCGTTTTCGGCACCCACAGCGCTTACGGCGCTGTCTCGGTCAGCACGCTGCTGAGGCCGGGCGGACTCGGCACTTGCGCCGATGGTGCCGCGATGAGCTCTTCGAGTTGCCGGACGATGGCGCCTGGCGGGATGGGCAGCGGCCGGGTGAGCACGTTGAGCAGCGTGTCCACGGACTGGGCGACGGTGAACAGCGTCCCGGCGGCATGGCGGGCGGCCGTGGTGAGCGGCCCGCGGCCGGCGGCGCCGCGGATGCCCCAGGCGAGGGCTTCGGCGTTGTCGGGGCTGACGAGCGTTATCGCGCCGCAGTCGGTCTCTGGCAGGCCGCCGTCGTCGGAGGCGACGACGCGGCAGCCCGAGTGCTGGGCCTCGATCGAGACGATGCCGAAGGTCTCGTGCCAGTACTGGCTGTTGGACGGCATGACGACGATGTCGTGGCGGGCCATCAGGGCGGCCATTGCGGCCGGGGTCTTGCGGCTGGCCACGACGGAGATTCCGGGGTGCGCGCCGAGCAGCCGGCTGATGATCTTTCCCTGCGGCTTGTCCGCGCCCGCGGTCGTCGCGGTGAAGGTGAGCCCGGGGTCTTGCTCGATGATGTCGACGTGCAGCGTCTCGAGGAGGGTGTAGATGCCTTTTTCCGGGCTCAGCCTGCCGGCGAACAGGATCCGGGTCTTGCCTGCCGCGCGGGCGGGCCGGGGCTGGGCGGCGAAGCCCGGCTCGGCGAACGGGTACACGACGCTGATCGTCGCGACGTCGACGTCGAGGTAGGCGGCCCACAGTGCGGCGGCGTACCGGCTGGTGGCGATCAGGGCGAGTTCCCTGGTGCCCTCGACGGCGAATGCCCGTTCCGCTTCCCTGATGGGCGGCGGGTTGTGCAGGATGACGAAGGCCGGGTGCCTGGTCGGCACGGTGTGCGGTTCGTTGACGAAGATGACGGTGCCGTCGAGGTCGCTGACCTTGGCCAGGGCCGGCAGCGAGCGGAACGGGATGCCGGTGAAGCCGGCCCTGCCGTCGCCGGCGCCGAGGCCGACGGTGACGATCTGCGCCGCGATGCCGCGCCGGGTCAGCTCCCTGACCTGGCCGACGGTGTAGTTCTCAGAACCGCCTGTGCCGGCGGGCAGCGGATTCCCCGGTGACCAGATGAACGATATCAATTGGATTCGGGGGCTTCGCCGTTGACGGCGGTGATCAACCCCGGCCGGGGACTGGCGTCGGCGCTGGCCGCGGAGGGGTGTTCCAGCGGGGTGGCGGCGGCTTGCTCGCGGGCGAGGAAGGCGCCGAGTTCGGCGATGGTGGTCATCAGCGGGGCGGGGAACACCACGGTCGTGTTCTTGTCCACGCCGATCTCGACCAGGCTCTGCAGGTTGCGTAGCTGCAGCGCGAGCGGGTGGGCCATCATGATGTCGGAGGCGTCGCCGAGGGCGGCGGCGGCGAGGGACTCGCCCTGGGCGTTGATGATCTTGGCGCGCTTCTCCCGCTCTGCCTCGGCCTGCCTGGCCATCGCCCGTTTCATGGAATCGGGCAGCTGGATGTCCTTCAGCTCGACCAGTGTCACTTCCACGCCCCACTCGACGGTGGAGACATCGAGGATCTTGCGGATGTCCAGGTTGATCTTGTCGGTCTCGGACAGGGTCTGGTCGAGGCTGTGCTGCCCGACGACCTTGCGCAGCGTGGTCTGGGCGATCTGGTCGATCGCGGAGTAGACGTTCTCGATGGCCACGACGGATTTCACCGCGTCGACCACCCGGAAGTAGGCGACGGCGGAGACGTCGACGCTCACGTTGTCCTGGGTGATGATGCCCTGGGACTGGATCGGCATGGTGACGATCCGCAGCGACACCCGGTGCAGGACGTCGACGAACGGGATGATCAGCCGGAAGCCGGGGGCCCGCGCGCCGAGCACCTTGCCGAGCCGGAACAGCACCCCCTGCTCGTACTGCTTGATTACCCGCGCGGACATGGCCACGGCGACGAGCAGCAGCACAACGACGATAACCACGACGATGATGAGTGCTTTCATATTCTGCTCCCGTCAGCGCACGAAAAATTCAGTGCACGAAAAAACTCCGGGCCTGCCGCGTCATCCGCAGATATCGCGGATACGCCTGCCAGGGTCCGGAGCTTCGCTTTTGAGGCTACGCGTTTTCCGCTGACATGGGAAATCAGCGGATCATCGCGGAAAAGACGACAATCAAAAGTGTTCACGGCAGAAGCTGGCGAGCTAGCCGTACTGAATCCTCCTAGGCGCATGGCCGTCATCCTCAGGGCCAGCCCGGTCCCGGTCGTGCACCGGCAGCCAGCCGTACCCGCCTCGGCGATGCCCCGCTGGTGACACGCTGGCGGTGGCCGGCGGAACCGGCTGAGCGTGGGAACTAGGCGGTGCGGCTCAAGACGACCTTGAGCGCTCCCGTGTCGGCGGCCCGGGCGAAGACGTCGTATGCCTGGTCGATCTCCTCCAGTGCGAAGCGATGGGTGATGAACCGCCCTGCGTTGATGTGGTGGCTGGCCAGCAGGCGAAGCAGGGTCGGCGTGGAGTAGGCGTCAACCAGGCCGGTCGTGATGGTGATGTTCCTGATCCACTGGTCCTCGAGGTGCAGGGTCGCGGGCTTGCCGTGCACGCCGATGTTGGCGATCCGGCCGCCGGGACGCGATAGCAGGACGGCAAGCTCGAAGGTCGCGGGCATCCCGACCGCCTCGATCGCCACGTCAGCACCCAGCCCGCCGGTCAGCGAGCGGACCACCCCAAGCGGGTCCTCGCGGCTGTTGTTCACTACGACGTCCGCGCCGAACTGCTTCGCCGCCTCCAGCCGGGCGTCGGCCAGGTCGATCGCGATGATGTGGCTGGGGCTGAACAGGCGGGCGCCCATGATCGCGGACAAGCCGATAGGGCCGGCCCCGACGATCGCGACGACGTCGCCTGGGCGGACACCGCCGTTGAGGACACCGACCTCATAGGCGGTCGGCAGGATGTCGGCCAGCATCAGGATGTCCTCGTCGGCGGCACCCTCGGGTACCGGGTAGGTGGAGGCGTCGGCGAACGGCACGCGGACGTACTCGGCCTGGGTGCCGTCGATCTTGTAGCCCAGGATCCAGCCGCCGCCGCCGAGGCACTGCCCCGGATGGCCCTCGCGGCAGAACCGGCAGGTCCCGCAGACCGAGACGCACGAGACGAGAACCCGGTCGCCTACCTTGACCGTCTTCACGCCGCTTCCGACCGACTCGACGGTCCCGATCGCTTCGTGGCCGAGGATCCGCCCGTCGGTCACCACCGGGACATCGCCCTTGAGAATGTGCAGGTCCGTGCCGCAGATTGTCGTTGCGTCCACGCGCACAATCGCGTCGGTGTCGGCGGCGATTTCCGGCTTGGGCACATCCTCCCACGCTTTCACGCCAGGTCCGTGGTAGATGAGAGCCTTCATGACTGTCTCCGCTTCTTTGAGGGTTTTCTATGCACAGTGGCTACTTGTCCGCGGTCGTGGATCGTACCCACGCAGGGATGCCGCCGGACAGTGGCGGCGCGGGTGCGGGAGTTCCGCTGGGGGCCGGGATCAGCACGGGCGCGATAACAGGGGCTGGAGCCGCGGGCAGTCCGGCGATAATGAGGACTTTCATAAAGTGCTCCAGACAGAGCGCGGAAAAAGCGGCGTTGGAAGCCGACGATGCTGAGCAGATCGCGATGAAGGGAAATTCCCGGGTGCGTGCCGTCCTCGGCAGTAGCGTCAAGCGGGAATTTTTCCGGGCGAAAGAAATCTGGTCCTGCGGGTCACCGTGCATTGTGCGGTGCAGCCACCAGGGTCCGGAGCAGCGACTTCTTTCTTAGACTACGCCTCTTTTGCTGGTTAAAGAGAACCGGGCGGCTAATACCTGCCACAGCGGCGCGGCCGCGCCCGTGAGCCCGGCCTGCCCGCGTGACCGCGACCGCCGGTATCCAGGTGCCGGCGGGCGACGGCGAGGACCCGGAGCGCTTCGCCGGCCAGCTGATCGTTGACGCCGGTTACCTGGCGCCGGCAGTCCTCGGTGAGCGGGACGTCGGTGCCCGCCCAGGAGACGGTGTCGCACCGGCCGAGGAGCTCCTGGGGCGAGCCCTTGACATAACCGCGGCGAGCCGCTTGATGAGGGCATGGCGGGTAGCCATCCGCCGCACCGCTATGGCCAGGGACACCGACAGGGTGGCGGGCAGGCCCTCGGGCACCAGCGCCACCATGACGCCAAGCGCGAACACGAAGCTGTCCACAAGCCCGGCGGAGGTAGTGGCGGTGCGCAGGCCAAAGACGAGCACGGCCAGCGCCACGGCTACAAGCGATACCTGCCTCGCCATCCGGTTGACGTTGCGCTGCAGCGGGCTGGCTACCTCGGTGACCTGGGCGGTCATCTGGTAAATCCGGCCGAACTGCGTGTCGGTCCCGGTGGCGAACGCGACCGCCGTGGCGGTCCCCTCGACCACGGAGGTGCCCATGAAGACCAGGTTGGCCGCGTCCATGGTCGCCGTGCCCGCCGGGACCGCGTCCGCTGCCTTGTGCACCGGCGCGCTCTCGCCGGTGAGGGCGACGTCATCGACGGTCAGGTCGTGCGCCTCGACCAGGCGCCCGTCGCAGCAGATATCGTCGCCCGCTTCGAGGACGAACCCCTCGCCGCGGCAAGGCCGCTGGAGGAGCTCTCCAGCGCGCCGAAGACTTCCGCGGGCGACATGGCGGAGATGCTGCCCGCGGCTGCGTGCGGGGCAAGGAGATCCTGTCCGTGCAGGCCGGGCACCGTCGCCCGAAGCTGCGGTGCGGGTATCAGCTTCCTGGCCGTTTCACGGGGCTCACGGTCGAGGAGCCGGCGAAACAGCCAGGGAGAACCGGACCAGGCTTCCCACGCTGAAGGGCGTTCAGCCGGCCGGCGCAGGCCATGCGTGCTCCTGGTCGCCGTATGCCGGAGTGCGGCATCAGGCCGAACAGCGCCTCCGCGCGCGCCATCGTCGGCCACCGCGACTGACGGCGGTAATAACGACACGTGCCGGGCCCGTATCTTGCCGAATTCGGCATAAAAAAGCTCCCCAAAAACACTTCGGTGAATTACATTGTTAACTCACCGAGGTCCAGAGCGACTCCACCAAGTCTAGCACAGGCGAACCTCAATCACCCGAGGCGCGAGATGAACAGCAGGTTGGCACCCCGGTAGCGGCCTGCGCTACCCGAAGGTGGAACTGAGGACGTCGGTGTAATTCTTTCTCGGCAAATAATTTCGGTCGAGCAGAAGCGCCATGCCTTTTCCATTTCCGAGAGGAAGCTTGATGGCACAGTTGGCCTGGTTCCAGCCTCCCGAACGGCAAGGGCAAATCGATCAGGAGGAACGGTCCCGGCCGACTCTGTCCCGTCCATAGGACCTGTCCACTGTTACTGTCTGGCCTCCGGGCCGATCACAGGCAGGTCGCGGATCTGCCTGGCGCGTGACGGCCGCTCTCCCGCGGTTGCGGGACCGAGCGGATCACGGCTCCGCTGCGGAACGGCCCTATGCGCCGGAGCCGGAAAAGGGTACCGTTTTAAGTATTGCTCCGGACCCCGGCAGCTGCACCCGCGAATATCCGCGGTGGCAGGACCGGGTTTTTTGCTCTCGCGCAAGGTCGGCGCGGCAAGGTGCCCCGGGATTCATGCGGAGATTCGCGGCACAGATTAGCGGAGTAAATCATGATCGCCATCATCGGGCTCGTCGTCTTGGTCGCGGCAGTGGCCGTCGGCATGGCCGGGGTGCTGTCTACCGGCACGCCGGGCAGCCGGTCGGCCTCCCTCCAGCCTGCGGAAGCGGCGAACAGTCATACGAACGGCGATGCTGGCACTGGTGAAGACCCCGGCAGCTCGTCCGGCCCGCCGGCGGCCACGAAGGCAGGGGCTTCGGCCGCCGAGCAGGAACAAGCCTGACTTATGCCGACAGGATCCGGCGCCCGGTAACCCGAGACGGGATGATGCGCACGAACAGTTCGTGCTGCCCGGCCGGCCAGGGCTCGACGCCTGCCTGCAGGGCAGAGGTGCGCTCGGCCTCGGACTCGACATGGTGGGCGGGTCCCTGGATCAGGACGCTCCATCCCATCTCCGCGGCGGTGTCGATGTCGTCGATCTCGAACGCCACCACGTAGTCGGCGTTCGTGATCCCGGTCTGCAGGTCCTCGTCAAGCGGGCTGTGCCGGGCGGTACGGAACACGATCGCTCCATCGTGCCACCGGTAGTTGACCGGCAGGACGGCAGGCCCGAACCGGCCCTGGAAGGCAATCCGGCCGATGCCGCCCGGCGCGATCAGCCGCAGGCACTCATCCTCGGCAAGATCCTCGACCGTACGGTCATGCGCGGGCGATTGCTTCGTCATGACTTCAGCATTACTCCGTGAGAACAGACAGCGGCAGGGTCGTTAGTCCTTATCCGCGGTGGCGATGAGGTCGTCGCCTTCGACTGTAAGCCTGAATGCGGGGAAGGCCGGCGGACGGACTTTGGCCCTGTCACTTGTGGTCGTTGGGCGGCGTACGGCCGTAGTTGTAGTCGCGACGAGGCTTCTGACCGATCTGGTGTCCTGCCTCCCGTGGCGACGACGACGAAGTAGGGATCGACTGACATGGCATATCAAACGGTAAATCCGTACACGGCCAGCTGATCGAGAGTTACGCGTTCGCGACCGATCAGGAGATCGATTCCACCATCGAAAAGGCCCACGTGGCCTTCCTCGGGTGGCGCACCACCGCTTCCTGCGACCGGTCGAAGGTCCTGACGCGGGCCGCTGAATTGCTTCGCGCGGACAAGCGGGCCTTTGCGGAAATACTGACGCAGGAAATGGGCAAGATTATCGCCGAGGCGGAAGCCGAGGTGGAACTCAGCGCCGAAATCCTCGACTATTTCGCCGACCGCGGCGCGGGATTCCTCGAGGACCAGCCGCTCGGAGTCAAGGACCCGAGCGAGGGCACGGTCACGATCGTGCACGAGCCTCTCAGGGTCATCTACGCGATCGAGCCGTGGAACTTCCCTTATTACCAGGTCATCCGCGTCGCGGCACCGCAGATCCTCGCGGGGAACACGATCGTCTTGAAGCACGCGGAGAACGTGCCTGCCTCGGCGCTGGCGATGCAGAAGCTCTTCGACGACGCAGGCCTGCCCGACGCCGTGTTCTGCAACCTGTTCGCGCCGATCAGCGCGACAGATCACATTCTGGCCCATCCAGGTCACGGCCGGAGCGCAGCACGTTGGCGGCCTCGAACGCCGGCTCGGCCTCCCCGAGGAAGGGCCGGCCGCTGGCATCGAGGGGGAACATCTCATCCCGCAGTTCGGGCGCGGGCGCGGCGATCCCCTGGGCAGCAGCAGAAGCGGCGGCGGGAGCACGGGGCGGCATCGCGGCCTCACATCCCGCTGGGTGACGGCAGGACCCGGATGCCGCCCCGGCGGCGGTGCTCGCGCCGTGACGCGCACACCATCGCGCGCAGCAGCCACCCGCCGGCACCGTCATAGCGGGGCTAGTAGCCCGTGCGCGCGTGCGCGGCCCGGCGGTTGTCGATGATCAGCAGGTCACCGTCCGGCCGCTACCCCCACCGCGCTGCCACCCCCACCGCGCCGCGAGGCCGCAACGAGCTGAAGCCCGCGGATGCCGGGTCCGTCAGCGCCCGGATCACGTAGCCGCCATCGTGGCGGGGGTTAACCCCACCGGAAAGGCGGATGCCTCCCGGATTTCGCTGGGACACCCTGTTTTCTAGCGTTGACGTCAGTGGCCATCACCGGCTCGGTCGCGATCCTCGCCAGGGGCACCATCATGGCCTCCCTGCGCGCGATGACCGGACGACGCGGATGACCAGGCACCCGCCAGTCCAGGCAACGACGCGGCCCGGCGCCGGCCAGCCAACTAGAAACCACAGAGGCCAGCAATCGGTCACAGTGCAGAACATCCCCGAGGACGCCGGCTGAGCCCGCGGGCGTCCCGGCTGCCGTATCAGGCCCTCGGCCGGGCAAGGACCCGGTCCTCGGCCATCGCCGCCCGGGCCGGGCACGGGTTTCCCGCAGCATGAATGACCCCCTCCGGGGCCGTTAGAAAGGAACGAATTCCTTGAGATCGATGAAGAACCACGGCCGCGTCCTGCGGGCTGTCGCCGTGGCGGCCGCGGCGGGGCTGGTCGCAGCACTCGCCGCCGGGGCCACGGACGCCAGCGCGTCGCCGGGCACCGTGCAGCAGGCAGCCACCACGAGAACAGCCGCTGCACCGGTCCCGGTGCTGCACTGGAAAGCCTGCGATGGTGGCTTCCAGTGCGCGACGGCCCGGGTGCCGCTGGACTACCAGCAACCCGGCGGCGCGAAGGTCAGCATCGCGGTGGTCAGGCACCTGGCCACCGACCCCGCGCGGCGCCTCGGGTCGCTGTTCATCAACGGCGGTGGCCCCGCCGAGCAGATCGAGGGCCTGGTGGGCTTTTTCCCGAGCCTTCCCGCGCTGATGCGGGAGCGCTTTGACATCATCTTCTTCGACCCGCGGGGCTTCGGCCTCAGCACCGCGGTGCGCTGCTTCCCGGATGCCGCGGCGGAGCAGGAGTTCCTGTCCGCGCTGCCGCCGTTCCCCGTCGGCGCCAGGCAGGACGCGACATGGGAGCGGGCATACGCCAGCTTCGACGCCCGGTGCGCGAAGGCCAGCAGCCCCCTGCTTGACCATGACACCAGCGCCGACGTGGCCAGGGACATGGACCTGCTGCGCGCGGCGGTCGGCGACCCCGTGCTCAACTACCTCGGCGTGTCCTACGGCACCGGGCTCGGCGCCATCTACGCCAACCTGTTCCCCTCCAGGGTCGGCCGGATGATCCTGGACGCCAACCTCGACCCGGTCACCTGGACCGCCCCGGACGGAAGCCTGCCGTTCTCGCTGCGCCTCGGTCAGGACGAGGCGGGCGCAGCGGAGATGACCGACTTCCTGAACCTGTGCGGCCAGGCGACCACCGCCGCGTGCGCGTTCTCCGCCGGTACCCCGGCCGCGACGCGGGCCAAGTGGAGCACGCTGCTGCGCCGGCTGCGCGCTCATCCGGTGACGTTCGGCAGCCCGCCGCAGGCATTCACCTACGCCGACGCGTTCACCGTGGTGCCACTCGACACGGTCTCTGCCTGGCAGCAGGGAGCCGTCCAGCTGCAGCAGCTCTGGGCGGCCTCGGCAAAGAGCACGGCTGCCGCAGCCGCCTCCCGCGCCTCAGCGGCGCCAGCCACCCCATCCGTCTACACGGGCCTGGAGCAGTCACTGGCCGTGGAGTGCTCGGACAGCCCGAACCCGCGCAACGTGAGCGCCTACGCATCCGATGTCAAGCTGGCCAGTGCCCGCTCGGGCGGGCTCGGGCTTGCCTGGCTCTGGGGCGACGAGCCCTGCGCCCAGTGGCCAGGCAACGGTGCCAGCGACCGGTACACAGGCCCGTGGAACCGCCGGACCGCCCGCACCATCCTCCTGCTGGGCATCACCGGCGACTCCGCGCTGCCCTACCAGGGCGACCTGGCGATGGAACACGACCTCGCCCGCGCGCGCCTGCTCACCGTCCGCGGATACGGGCACACCGAGATAAGCAACCCCAGCACGTGCGCCACGAACTACGAGCTCAGCTACCTGCAGACCGGCGCCCTGCCCAAGGCCGGCACCGTCTGCAAGGAAGACGCGTCACCATTCGCCGCACCATAGGCC
>Ga0209881_1000390_pt1 | contig 11607 bp, 11 predicted proteins | sample PersoiDNA2013193_FD_185804 | JGI IMG/M metagenome (GOLD analysis project Ga0209881, IMG submission 185804) | Permafrost soil microbial communities from the Arctic, to analyse light accelerated degradation of dissolved organic matter (DOM) -... | ecosystem: Environmental > Terrestrial > Soil >... | reverse complement strand
CCCCCCATGCGGAAAGGCTGCCCCCCGGAAGATGACAGTGATCCGATGCCGAGCGAGCCGTCGCCTGGCGAGCCGTCGCCTGGCGAGCCGTCTGCGGGCGGCACATCGTCGGCGGCGGCCTGACCCGCGGACGGGGGTGCTGGCAGGCTGTCGAGGAAGTCCGCGGACGGCGCGAAGAAGAGGCAGCCCGTGACCGCGGTAGAGAAGTCGAGTATCCGGTCGGTGTTGCCGGGCGGCAGGCCGATGAACATGTTCGACAGCATTTCCTCGGTGACCGCGGGCGTGGCGGCATAGCTGATGTAATACGTGCCGAACTCGCCGCGGCCCGGATAGCCGAACGGCATGTTCGCCCGCACGATCTGCAGTTGCTCGCCGTCCGGGCCGGTCAGCGTATTCAGCGCGACGTGCGAGTTGGCCGGCTTGACGTCGTCGGGCAGCTCGATGTCGGACAGCTTGGTGCGGCCGATCACGCGCTCCTGCTCCTCGACGGTAATCGCGTTCCACGCCGCCATGTCGTGCAGGTACTTCTGGACCAGCACGTAGCTTCCGCCGGCGAACTCCGGCTCCCGATCCTGGCCGACAATCGCGGCGGCGACGGCGGGCGGCCCCTGCGGCGACTCGGTGCCGTCGACGAAGCCGATCAGGTCCCGCTCGTCGAAGTAGCGGAACCCCTGGACCTCGTCGGTGACCGTGACCACGCCGCCAAGACGCGCCATCACCTGGGCGGTGAACTCGAAGCACAGGTCCATCCGGTTCGCCCTGATGTGAAACAGCAGGTCACCGGGGGTAGCTGGGGCTCGGTGCCTGGACCAGGCAAGCTCGCGGAACGGATGCAGCTCGGCGGGGCGCGGGCCGGCGAACAGCCGGTCCCAGGCATCCGAGCCGATCGCGGCGACGACCTGCATCGCGCCCTCGGGAAGCCGGAAGGCGACAGAGCGCTCCAGTCCGGAGAGGTCTTCGAGCAGCTCGCGAACGGTCTGCTCGCCGCCTGGATCGATGGTCAGCACGAGGAATACCGCCGCCGCGGTCAGCGGGCTGAGCACCGGCTGCGGTGTCGGCTCCCGGGTTGGCTGCACTGCCACAGGCACATCCCTTCGATTCGTCCGCCCCTAGCCTTTCACATCCGAGACCCGCGTCTCTGGAGGGGAGGCGCCGAAAAGGTAGCGTACGCGCGTGCGCTCCCGCCATGAGATGAGGCAATGGCCGGATAGGCGAAGGCAATGGTCCGTTCGGGCCAATGCTTTCTAAGATCCTTTCTCCTGAACGGACCGTTGGTGGCTCAGTACGGCCCATGACTGCCCGCGCGGCGCGGCTGGTCAGGGGACGTGGGCGGTCTGGTGGAGGGTGTAGAGGGCTATGAGGATGAAGGCGGCCGGGAGAATCCAGTGACCGTAGCGGGCGAGGGTGTCGGTGATGCGGTGGTGGCGGACGAGCAGTGAGCCCGCCACGCACCAGATCGCGACGCCGACGGCGAAGACGACGAGCATGACGGCGATCTGGCCGCCGCCGCTCGTGGCGAAGACCGGGGTATAGGCGGCCACGTCGTCGGCGCCGTCGACGATCGTGAGCGCGGCCACCCCGAGCAGGCCGCCGGCCGACGGCGCCGTGGGTTCCTCGCCGCGCCGCGCCGCCCTGATCACGCTGGCCAGCGTGACCACGCCGAGCCCGAACGGAATCAGCGCGAGCAGCCAGAGCCAGCGCTCGGGGACCAGCGAAAGCCCGCGCCCCGCCCCCAGCGACAGGCCGACGAGGGCGGCGAACCCGGCGTACTGCCCTGCCCAGATCTGCCATTGGGCCGGCCGGCCGGTTGCCCGCGACGACGCGGACAGCAGTGCGAGCACCACCACGTCATCGATGTTGGTCCCCGCGAACAGCGCGACGGCTGTGGCGGTCGTGGCGGGCAGCGATGTCACGGTCGCAAGGGTAACTCCGCGGTGCGGAGCAGGCCCGGTCCGTTCCTCCGCTGGCCGCCTTTGATCTTATGAAGAGGCACTGCCGCCGGTCGCCAGGCGCATCAGGTCGCTGTCGAGATTGACCCCGAGTTCCGTCCCGCCAGCCGAGCCGAACTCGTGCTGGTAGCTCTGCCACGCCTCCTCCCGCACCTGGCGGGCGAAGCCGGACTCCATCAGCAGCACAAGCTCGAACACTGCCCGGTCGATCCGCCCGTTCAGCGCGCCGTCGCCCCAGTCCTCTGGCGCGGCGAACAGCCCGGTCGGCACCGTCAGCGTGCGCAGGTAGGCGAAGAACGGCCGCATCTGGTCGTCCACCACCAGGGCGTGCCGCGCGGTGCCCGCCGTCGCCGCAAGCACCACCGGCTTGCCGATCAGCAGGTCGTTGTCGAGCACGTCGAAAAAGGAGGTGAACAGGCCGCTCGGGGCGCCCTTGTAGACCGGGGCGGCGGCGATGATGCCGTCGGCGGCACCGAGGGCATCGACCGCCTCCTGAAGCCTGGGGGTGACGAGCTGGCTGGTCAGCGCGGTCGTGATGTCGGTGGCGAGCGCGCGCAGCTCGATGGCGCGGGTGCGCACCGTTGCGCCGCGGCGCTCGGCGAGCGCGGCGCCCCGCTGCGCGCTGCGGTCAGCGAGCAGTTGCGTCGACGACGGGTCCGAGGTGCCCGCGCTGACCACCACGAGGTTAAGCTGCCTGTCTTCAGTTGTGCTGCTCATCATCTTTCTCCCTAACGAGCCGGGGTGGCTGTCAGCTTGGAACAGATCTCTTCAAGCTGGCGAAGCTCGGCCGGGGTGAGCTCCGCCAGCATGGCCTTGGCGACCGAGCGGGCATGCCGGCGGCCGACGCGATGCTGGACGGCGCTGCCATTCTCCGTCAGCGACAGCCGAACGCCGCGGTGATCCCTGTCATCGGCGACGCGGTGCACAAGCCCCCTGGCGGCCAGCCTGTCTACCATCCTGGACAGGGCCGGCTGGCTCAGCAGCACGTGCTGGTTGAGTTCGGTGAGGCTGATCGGCTCGTCGCACTTGGACAGCGTGTAGAGGACGTCGTACTCCTTCATGGAGATGTCCCCCCACAGGTCCTCGGCGGCAAAGGACCTGATCAGCGAACTGTGGGCGGACATGAGCGCCTCCCACGCGGCGTTCGCGGGATGCTGCTTCTGGTCGGCCGCCGTGGGCGGCGCCATGTCTGAGACGCGCATTGCCTCGGCCATCTTCCTTAGACCAGCGACGGGTACTCGGCCTTGAAGTTCTCGGCCGTGTCCTGGTAGGGCGACGCGCCGGTCACATTGTCGCCGCGGTTCGCGTTCGGACGCGGCTGGCGGAGCACCGGGATGACCTCGCCGCCGAGCAGTTCGAGCTGGTTGAGCACGGTCTTCAGCGGCAGGCCCGCGTGGTCCATCAGGAAGAGCTGGCGCTGGTAGTCACCGAAGCTCTCGCGGAAGGTGAGCGTCTTGTCGATGACCTCCTGCGGTGACCCCACGGTGAGCGGCGTCATCTCGGTGAAGTCCTCCATCTTCGGGCCGTTGCCGTAGAAGGCGGCCTGCTCGGCGATCTCGGGAGAGCGGATCGAGCCGTGCCAGACGAACGGCGGCACGTCGTCGAGCGGCCTCGGGATGGAGGTGAATCCCTGCAGCGCGGACCGGTACTTGCCCTTCCAGTCCACCACGTCCTCGCGCCAGAGCTTGTGCAGCAGGTTGTAGTTCTCCAGCGCGAGCGGCAGCCCCTGGCTGATGTCCTGGCCGAACCACGGGTACACGGGGGCGGTGTTGCCCCGGCCGATCATCAGGTCCATCCGGCCCTTCGACACGTGCTGGAGCATCGCGTACTCCTCGGCGATGCGCACCGGGTCGTTGGTCGTGATCAGCGTGGTCGACGTGGTGACGATGAGGCGCTTGGTCGTCGCGGCGATGTACGCGAGCAGGGTCGTCGGCGCGCTGCTGAAGAAGGGAGCCCCCCATGCCAGGGCCGGGGGGGATGGGGGGCGGGAGCCCCCCATGCCAGAGGGCTACCCCCCGGAGGAAAACAGCCCTCCTAGACAAGGAGCCGGTCGCGCGAGACGATCCGCTTGATCATCGGCGCGGGCGGGCAACGGCGGACGTCTCCCGCGAAGAAGATGTCGCGGGGTATCTGGGCGAAGCCACGCCTGCGTTCGGGCGAATCGCTGTTTGATGTCTGCGGACCTACGACCAGAGGGAATAGGCGGAACAGGCGTGGCGGGAAACGATACTGGACGGCAGGTCGGATTCATCGGGCTCGGCAACATGGGCGGCCGGATGGCCTCGCGGCTCATCGCCGCAGGAATGACCGTGTCCGGGTACGACGTGCGAGCGGACCTGGCGGTGGCGGTCGGCGCCGCGCCCACGCCATCCCCCGGTGCGGTCTGCGCGGGGAGCGAGTGCGTGCTGCTTTCGCTACCCGATAGCCGGGCGGTCGAGGCGGTCGTGCTCGGCTCCGCCGGGGCTTCCAGGTCGGCCTACGGGCTTATTCACGTGGCCAGACCGGGGCAGGTGATCATCGATATGTCCACCTCCGCGCCATCTTCCACGCAGCGAATTCACGCGGCGCTCGCCGAGCGCGGCATCGGGTACCTGGACGCGGGGATCTCCGGCGGGGCCGAGGCGGCGGAGCAGGGCACCCTCACGATCATGATCGGCGGCTCGGCCGCGATCCTTGACTCGGTGAGCTGGGTTTTCGACCCGATCGCCGCCAAGGTCGTGCTGATGGGCTCAAGCGGCGCGGGCCACAGCACCAAGCTGCTGAACAATTTCCTCAACGCGGTCAGCCTCGCCGCCACCGCCGAGGTGATGGTCGCGGCGCGCAAGGCCGGACTCGACCTGGCGGCGGTGCTCGACGTGATCAACGCGAGCAGCGGAGCGAACTTCGCCTCCCTGAACCGGTTCCCGCACATCATCAAGGGCGACTACCTGGAGGGCGGTCTCACCGGCAACCTGATGACGAAGGACATGCTGGCCTACGTCGACCACCTGCGCGAACTCGGCGTGCCCAGCCTCAACGCCGCGGGGCCGCTGGCGTCCTTCGGGGCGGCGGCCAACCTCGGGTACGGGGAGCAGATCAGCAACCGGGTCGTCGACGCGATCGGCGACCTGGCGGGCGGGGTAAGGCTGCACCAGGCGGACAAGGGCCCGCGATGACATCGCAACGATCCGACGAGCGTGACGGGGGCGGGGACCAAAGCCGGCGCACGGGGTCACCGCGACCAGTTCGAGGGCGCGGGAAACCGCGCCGAGGAGCTGCGCACGCTCCCCCATGACGCCGTGGCGACGCTGCGCGAGCTCGGTCTCTTCTGGCTCAAGACACCAGCCGAGCTCGGCGGGACGCCGCTTTCCCCGATCGAATTCGGCGAGGTGATCGAGGAGCTCGCCTACATCGATACCTCGACGGCTTGGGCGGCGATGATCGGCGCGTTCAAGGCTGATGATGCCTGTGGTGACGGAGGCGCGGCGGGCACGGGGTTCGGCAGGATGGTCGTCTTCCTCGTTCCCAAGGCAGCGGCCGAGGTCATCGACAACTGGCACGTCGCGGGTTTGCAGGGCACTGGAAGCCTTGACTTCTCCCTAGACGGCGTCTTCGTGCCAGAGGAGCTGACCTACGACCTCGGCAGCCCCGCTGTCCGTGGCGGCGATCTGTTCCGCCTCGAGATGCCGGCGTTCGTGTCGAACGAGGTACCGCCGCTTGCCATCGGTCTGGGCCGCCGCGCGATCGACGACATGATCGAGCTTGCCACCCGCACCGCCCGGTTCCCCGGCGGCCCAACGGTCAGCGAACGCGCCGTTTTCCACAAGGAGCTCGGCCGCGCCGAGACGAGGGTGCGGGCCGCCAGGGCGGTGCACGCCGAAGCGATGGCGGCCGCGTGGGAGAGCGCCAAGGCCGGCGCAACCCCGCCCGAGGAGCAGCAGCTCGCCGTGACGACCGCCTCCGTCTACGCCGTAGAGACCTGCGCCGACGTAGTGGGCGACCTGTTCAGGTACGGCGGCGCCCGCGCCCTAGCGCTGTCCAACCCGATGCAGCGCCACCTGCGCAACTCCCTCGCCGCGCGCCAGCACGTCGCGCTCTCCGAGGAGAACTACGAGACCGCCGGCCGCTACCTGCTCGAGTCGGCCAAGGCCCGTCGCCCCTGACGACAAGCCCAGGCGATTGGTCCGCCGATCAGCTATCGGTGAAGCCCGCTGGTCAGCCCGGCCGGGATGATGGTGACCGGGAACGGATGATCGACGGTCAGCGACGCAGTCGTTACGGCGATGTGCGCGTAATGACCGTCCTTGAGTTCGTAGACAGCCACTTCCGGCTGCTCCGGGTCTGGGTTCACGATCCAGTACGACGGGACGCCGAACCGCTCGTAGGCGGCCTTCTTCCGGTTCAAGTCGAAGAGCGCGGTGCTCGGTGAGCGGATCTCGACCACGAGGAGCGGCGGCGTGGTGAACTTCGCGCCGCCAACTTCGTCGATGTGGACCACAACGAGATCCGGTGCGAACTCCGTGGCGGGAGTGAGCTGTACGGCTGGCTCAGCAAGCACGCATAGATCCTCCGGACATGCTGCGATGAGCATCCCCGATAGTCGCATCGCGACGAACTGATGGACCGTCGTCGGCCGGGGGCTCACAACGAGCACCCCGTCAAGCAACTCGTACCGGCGGCCGTCATCAGGCATCCGATCCAGTTCGGCCACCGTGAACGGATGCCCGGCGGCAGGCCACGCCTCGGCGATAGTCACAGCACTCATGGTGCCCCCTTCTGGTCATGGCGTCCACTCTGCCAGGCACGTCCGACATTCCGCGTTCTCATGATCGCTTAATGCGATCGGCCTGCTCGAACGCCTGTCGCTACCCATCAGAAAAAAGGCGCTGTCGGCCGACCGATCGGGTTTAATCGGTGGCCGACTCGCGTGCGGGCGCGCCCTCCGCCCCGCGCCCCACCGCGGGTATGGAGATGGCTTTACCCGGCAACGGCCAGGCACGGTCCGTTCCGGATCAATCAGAAGAGCTACCACGGCGGGCCGCCACCGACGCTGCGAGAGTTTCCAGGGTGGCTTCGGTCATTTCGATGTCCATGCAGGCGTCGGTGACGGACTGACCGTAGGTCAGGGTCGCCGGGTCGCCAGGCTCCTGGAGGCCGGCCACCAGGAAGGACTCGAGCATCACGCCGACGATGCCGCGCTCGCCCGCGGTGAGCTGCTCGGCAAGCGACTCGCCGACGGCGGTCTGGCGGCGGTAGTCCTTGCCGCTGTTGCCATGGCTGGCGTCCACCATGATGCGGCGCGGCAGGCCGCGCGCGGAGATCAGGTCAAGGGCCTTCGACACGTGGGAGAACGAGTAGTTCGGGCCGCTGCGGCCGCCGCGCAAGATCACGTGCGTGTCGGTGTTACCCGTGGTGGTCACGACCGCCGCCGCGCCGGCCTCCGTGACGCCGAAGAACGTGTGGCTGGTGGCCGAGGCGCGGCAGGCGTCCACCGCTACCTGGACGTCGCCGTCGGTGCCGTTCTTGAAGCCGACCGGCATCGACAGGCCCGAGGCGAGCTGGCGGTGCACCTGGCTCTCCGTGGTCCGAGCCCCGATCGCGCCCCAGGTCACGGTGTCCGCGATGTACTGCGGCGTGATCGGGTCAAGCCACTCGCAGCCGACCGGCAGGTCCTTGGACAAGATGTCGAGCAGCAGACGGCGCGCGGTACGCAGGCCACGGTGCACGTCGTAGGAGCCGTCCATGCCCGGGTCGTTGATCAGGCCCTTCCACCCGGTCACCGTGCGCGGCTTCTCGAAATAGACCCGCATCACGATCAGCAGGTCGTCGGCGTACCTGGCCCGCAGCTCGGCGAGCCGGCCGGCGTACTCAAGCGCCGCCTTCGGGTCATGCACCGAGCATGGACCGGTCACGACGAGCAGCCGGTCGTCGGCACCATCGAGCACCGCGCGGACCTCCGCCCGCGTGGCCTCCACGGTCTGCGACTGGGCGTCGACGAGCGGCAACTCGTGGACGAGCGCGGCAGGCGAAAGCAGCGGCTCGTAGCCGACGATCCGAGTATCCGTGACGCGTGACATCGGGGTTTCTCCTCCCGGGCGCGCCTCCCCCGGGGAATCCCGCGAGCCAGCTACGCCCTTTGACTGGGGCGAGGCTGCATTGCCCGCCCTCGGCTGGCTCCGGGTGATGATAAGCGCGCAGAACTACGCTCGGCTCCACCCGGAGCCCGCGTAAAACGCCAATACCACCGTGACACGGGGTCGATCATACACCAGCTGTGACATCCCAACCACCTCAACACGTGTCGGACGTGCTTGGTTACCGGTGACTGCGCACGACATGATCGTGGCCATGGAGAGCCTCAACCTCGCCGACGTGTTCGTGACGTTCCTGGCGCTGCTCGGGCCGCAGAAGGTGCTGCTGTCCTTCGCGCGGATGCGTGACCTCGCGGCCAAGCAGCCCCGGCCAATCGCAGGCCGTCGATCGCGCTAATGGAGGGATTGGCGGCCTGATTCTTGATTGGATGGTCATGTGACATTAACCACAAGATCATCATAATGATGACTATATGTCAACATATTGAATAGTAAAAGCCACAAAGTTACCATCTTAGGCAACAGCCACCACCAAAGGTCCGTTGATTAAGAGAGGTCCCCACATGACAACCCGTCCCCGCCGGTTCCTCCTCTACGCCATCACCGCTCTCGTTCCAGCGCTTGGGCTGCTCACCGCGACGGTGGGCGGCGCAAGCGCACGCACCATCACCGCCCACGCCGCCACCCCATCGGCCGCGACGCAGGCGGCGGTGCTGGCCAGGGAGGCGATCACGAAGCTCTCGATCGGGCACCATCCGCTCAACAGCCGCGTGCCGGTCAGCTCGCCGCGCAAGATCAACGGACTGACCCAGGTCCAGTCCACCAACTGGGGCGGGTACGCGGACACCGGCACCTCCTACAGCGCCGTCAGCGCGAAGTGGACCGAGCCGTCGGCGACCTGCAGCAGCCGGACCACCCAGCTTGCCGCGTTCTGGGTCGGCATCGACGGGTATAGCTCGTCCAGCGTCGAGCAGGACGGCACGATCATCGAGTGCTACCTCGGCACCGCTTACCAGTACACCTGGTGGGAAATGTACCCGACCAACGCCATCCAGGTCGTCGGCCAGACCGCCGCCTCCGGCGACGCGATCACCGCCACCGTGACGAGGAGCGGCACGAGCTACAAGCTCACCGTCACCGACGCGACCCACACGGCCGACAGCTTCACCACCACGCAGACCTGCTCAAGCTGCGCGAACACCAGTGCCGAGTGGATCGCGGAAGCCCCGAGCGGGTCAAGCGGCATCTACCCGCTCGCCGACTTCCATTCGTGGACCGCATCGAGCGCCACCGTGACCGAGGGCACTACGTCCGGCGTCATCTCCTCATTCACCGACGACGAGCTCACCATGATCAACAGCTCTGGCGCCACCAAGGCCCTGCCGGGCGCGCTGAACGGCAGCGGGAACGGGTTCTCCGTCACCTGGGAACGAGCTTCCTGACAGCGCATCGCCGCTGAGCCACGGCGGTATCCCGCAGCGAGAAATGCCAGGCGACGACGCCTGGCATTTCTTACGCATAGGTGCCGCGGAGCGAGCTGACCCGGCTGCGTTTTAGTTGATGACGTACGTTCGAGTGCATGCCGATTGAGCCGGCGTGCGGCGCGAAGTCACGCGTTCGTTCGGGATAATCGTCTGGGTTTGCAGCTTTTAGCCTGACAGACGGACCGGACAAGGAGTTAATGGTGGCCTTTCGGCAGCGGCAGCGGCGGTGGCAGCGGCGGTGGCTGGCGGCAGGGGCGGGCACGGCGGCCATTGCGGTCGTGGCAGTGTCAGTGGTGCTGGCACAGCAGCCGAGCGGGAGCGGGGCCGCGCTTGCCACGCTGTCGGCCGCGCCGCTCGGGGTCAACGTGGCGCCGTGGGACGGCGTCTACTCGGGCTCCGGCAGCGGCGTCATCAACCCGCTGCTCACCGCGGCCGGGATCAAGCAGCTCCGCTACGGCGGCGGGTCCTACGCCGACTTCTACGACTGGCAGACCAACACCAGCATCGGCAACTGCCTGCCGGATAACACCCACGCCTCCTTCACCTCGTCGTGCGCCTCGACGAACCCGCTCGATTTCGCGGCGTTCTCGCGGCAGGCCACGGCCATCGGCGCGGACAAGTTCGTGACGGTCAACTACGGTTCTGGCACCCCCGCGGAGGCCGCCGCCTGGGTGACCGCCGCCGCCCGCGGCAACGGGGAGCACGTCACGCTCTGGGAAGTCGGCAACGAGACCTACGGCTGCTACGAGGTCAACAACGAGCTGGCCGAAGCCCCCGCCCGCTACAAGGGCTACCGTCCGGCCACGGGAAGCGCGGCCGGGCAGTACCAGACCTGCCCGCAGACGACCGAGGGACCGGCCGCGGGCACCCAGACGCTCGCCACGTCCTACGCGGACAACGCGCTGCGGTTCCTGCAGGCCATGAAGAAGGCGGACCCTTCGGCGGTGATCGGGGTGCCGTGGGCGTTCGGCAGCTCCGTTCAGGGCGCCTCCGTGGCCAGCAATGACGAGTGGAACACCACGGTGCTCGGCACCGACGGCGCCGACGTGGGCTTCGTGGACGCGCACTGGTACCCGTTCTCCTTCTCCGGCTCCACCGGCGGCGCCAACCCGTCCGACTCGCAGGTGCTCGCGGCGCTGCAGACGATCCCGTCGGTGCGGGCGTCCATCAAGGCCGGGCTCGCGGCGCACGATCCAGGCGCGGCGGTGGTCATCGGCGAGACCGCCGTGTCGAGCAGCGCTACCACCACGGTCTGCAAGCCCGTCGGCGCGCTGTTCGCCGCCGGCGACACGCTGTCCTGGCTGGCATCCGGTGCGCAGACCGTGGACTGGTGGGACCTGAACAACGAGGGCAACACCGGCGCCTCGTGCACCAACCCGGACTACGGTCTCGTGACTTCCGCCGCCAAGCCGGCCGAGGAGACGCCCTACTACGGGTACCTGCTCGCCTCGCTGCTCGCCAAGCCGGGCGCGCAACTTGGGTTCCTGACCACGTCCGACTCCGCCAACGTGCTGGCCTACCAGGCTGTACTGCCCGGTGGCAAGCACGCCGTCGCGTTCATCAACCTGGACACAAGCGGGGCGCGGCGCGTGACGTTCGCGGCCGCCGGCGGCCTGACGGGAACGTTGAGCTCATCGGCTTACAGCGCTGCGGCCCCGTCTACTGTCGTCACGGGAACCACATCCGCCGCCTCGATCGCGTCCGGCATCACGCTTCCGGCCGAGTCGATCACCGTCCTGGAAACGCGGTAGCTCCGGTGCGGGTTCCGCGCGCCCATGGCGGGCGACGGCTGCTGCTGCTGCTGCTGCTGCTGGCTGGCGGCTGCGTGTCCTCTTGCGCGCGCCCGATTCGCCGCAAAAGTCCGGCTCACCGAAAAGATCTTGGTAGAAAAGCGTGCGCATAGAACGCTTATCTACCACCAGGAAAAAAGTCTCCACGATCATGGAGGCGCTCAACGCGTAGCGCCGCGACTCGGGTGACTGTCGGTGATGATGCGACTGGTATGGCCGGAGGGACACCGCACGGGGGCCTGGGGTGGTCGCCGCGCGGGAAGCCCCCGGTCTGCGCCGAAGGCGCATCGGGGGTCTGGGGCCAGGGGGGATG
>Ga0209881_1000378_pt1 | contig 11821 bp, 4 predicted proteins | sample PersoiDNA2013193_FD_185804 | JGI IMG/M metagenome (GOLD analysis project Ga0209881, IMG submission 185804) | Permafrost soil microbial communities from the Arctic, to analyse light accelerated degradation of dissolved organic matter (DOM) -... | ecosystem: Environmental > Terrestrial > Soil >... | reverse complement strand
CTGTCGGTGACCTGGCCGCAGGCGCTGCCGGCGCCGCAGGTCTCGGGAGCGCAGGCGACGTACCCCGGTGTCTTCCCCGGGGTGGACCTGGTGGTGACCGCCGCAGTGACCGGCGGGTTCACCGAGACCCTGGTGATCGGTGACAAGGCGGCGGCGGCCGACCCGCAGCTGAGCGGCCTGACGCTTGGCGTGACGGCGAGTGCGGGGCTGACCGAGCAGTCCCGGGGGAAGGGGTCGATCACGGAGACCTCCGGGGGACAGCCGGTGTTCTTCTCCCCGCCGCCGGTCGGCTGGGAATCGGGTTCGGCCGGCTCCGGTGCCGCGGGGCCCGGGCCCGGCGCCCGCGTCGTGCCGGTGCCTGCCGCCTACTCGCCGGGGTCGGTGCGGCTGAGCGTGCCCGCCTCGCTGGTGTCCGGCCCGGCGTCGAGTTTCCCGGTGTACGTCGACCCGGCCTACAGCGAGACTCCGGCGTGGGAGAACTACGGCGAGATCCAGGCCAATTACCCGGCCACGAACGAGCTGGACAGCACCCATGACGGCGACGTGTCGGTCGGCTACGACGGAGGGGGCATCGACCGGGGCGAGTACGTGTTCGGCCTGCCGAACCCGGCGGACTCTTCGGCGGTGACCGTCGTGTCGGCCACGATGACCGCCACGGCGGTGAGCACCTTCACGTCCGCGTCGACCGCGCACACGATTAGCGCCTCCTATGTCAGCCAGTACACGTCGGCCTCGACGTGGAACAGCCCGCCGTCGGTGATCGCCGGGCCGTCCGCGCAGACGTTCACCACCGCAAGCACCACCCCGGGCCAGGACGTCTCCTGGAATGTGGCGAGCTGGCTGCAGTCCGCCTACAGCGGCGGCGCGTTCCAGATGACGGTCCAGCTGGCCAATGCGGACGAGACCGGCTCCGGCCCGTTCGTGGAGTTCGGGCCGAACCCCACCCTGTCCTTTACCTACACCCAGCCGGCGCCGTCGGTGCCGGCCGGGACGGGCCCGGTCTCCAGCGCGACGTTCCTGAGCTTCCCGGTCTCGGGCAAGGTCTCACTGCAGGTGAATGCCGGCTCCGGGAACGCCCTGGTGACCACCTCGGACCTGACGCTCCCGGAAGGGAGCTCCTCGCTCACCCTCGGTGCCGACTACAACAGCCTGCTCGTCAGCTCCGCCATAAACCAGGGCGCCGACAGGAACGGGTGGCGGCAGCGCGAGGGCGTGGACGTGCGCCTGTACCTGGGCAGCAACGGGACGATCACGTTCCTGGGCGAGGACGGGACGGCGGGCACGTTCAGCGCCCCCCCGACCACCGGCACCGCTGCCCAGATGGCCACCTACGGCAGCCCGGCGGTCTTCCACGCGACCCTGACCAGCGCGCCGACCAGCAGCGTGTGCAGCGGGTCGTCCTACCAGCTCACCTGGCACCCCACCGGTGCGGTCATGTGCTTCAACGGCGCGGGGCTGCTGACCAGCCAGGCCGACCGCAACGGGAACACCACCGCGTTTTCCTATAACGGGGCCGGGCAGGAAACCCAGGTCACCTACACGCCCGAGGGGGCGTCGAGCCCGGCGGAGACGGTGACCGCCTCCTACACCGGGTCCTACCTGACCGGGCTGAGCGAGTCCGGCGGGTCGGCCGGAACCAAGACGGTCAGCTACGGGATCAACTCCGCCGGTGACCTGACCTCGGTGCAGCAGCCGGACGGCACCACGATCACGCTGGGCTATGACGGCTCGCACGACCTGACCTCCATCACCAACGGCGCCGGCGCCACCACCGCGCTGACCTACAACTCCGCCCGCCAGGTCACGTCGGTGTCCCAGCCCTACGGCAGCGGCGGCGCCACCGCCACGACCCGGCTGTCGTACGTGTCAGCCACCGAGACCCAGGTGGCCACCCCGAACACGAACCAGTCGGCGGCGGTGTCGGCGGTGCCGAACACCACCTACACGGTCAACTCCCAGGACCTGGTGACCCAGGCGGCCGACGCGGCCGGCGACACCCGCAAATCCTCGTACACGGCTAACTTCAACAACGTGGCGACGACCACGAGCGCGCTGGGCGGGGTGACCACCAACACCTACACGTCCAACGGCGGGGAGTCGCTGAACAGCAGCGCGTCTCCCACCGGGGCGACGGCCAAGCTGGCCTACAGCACGCCCGCTTCCGGTGCCGATCCCATGGCGGCGTACCTGCCAAGCTCATTGACCGACCCCCAGGGCAACGCCACGGCCTACACCTACGAAGGGGCCGGGAACCCGTCGCAGGCCTCCAACGCGCTGGCCGCCGCCGCCTCGGTGACCCACAACGCCGACGGCACCCCGGCCACCTCCAAGGACCCGGACGGCGGTGTGACCACCTACTCCTATAACTCGCTGCATCAGCTCACCACGGTCACCCCGCCCGCCACCGGCAGCCTGAAGCCGGTCACGATCACCTACGACGGGTTCGGCCGGGTCGCGACCGTCACCGACGGAAACGGCAACACGGTCACCTGCACCTACGACCCCGCCGACCGCATCACCAGGCAGGCCTACACCGGCGGGTCGCGCACCCTCACCGTCACCTACGCCTACGACGGCGCCGGGAACCTGCAGACCCAGACCGACCCGTCCGGCACCACCAGCTACACCTACGACGGCCGCAACCAGGTGCTCACCAAGAACGCCGCCTCCGGCGGCGGCACCCTGACCTACGCCCACGACGCGGACGGGAACCTGACCTCGGCCACGGACGCGGGCGGCACGACCAGCTACACCTACAACGACCTGGACCAACTGGTCTCGCTCACCGACCCGGCCGGCATGCTGTGGGGATTCACCTACAACGCCGCCGGCGAGCGCACCCGCACCTACTTCGACACCAACGCCGCCAAGACCACCTGGGCCGCCGAGAACGTCACGAGTTTCGACGTGGGCGGGCGGATCAGCCGCATCCAGGGTTACGGCAACAGCGGCGCCACGACCTTCGCCGACGTCTCCTACTGCTATAGCCCGGACGTCTCCGGGACGACCTGCGAGGCCACGGCCACAACCGACACCTCGCTCGTGCAGTACAGCATCGACAACCAGTCCTCTACGGTAGCCCAGTACTCCTACGACAAGGCCAACAGGCTCAAGGGGATCTCCGACAGCGGCGGCTTCGCCAACGAAGGCTACGGGTATGACAGCGACGGCGACATCACCTCCATGTCAACCTCCAACCTCATCAAGGCTTTCACCTATAACACCTCCAACCAGCTCACCGGCGGCTACGCCTACGACGGGACGGGCAACCTCACCGTCAACCCGAGCAACTACGACCTGACCTACAACGACGCCGGGCAGCTCATCTCCAGCAGCCCCGTCAGCGGCGGCACTGCCCCCTCGGAATCGTTCACCTACGCCGGCGCCTCTCAGGATGAGCCGCTGTCCGACGGGTTGGCCACGAACATCACCTACGGCCTGGCCAGCCAGTACGGCCAGCCCTCGATCGACTCCTACACCACCGGCAGCGCCACCGACTACGTGATCCGGGACCAGCAGGGCGACCCGCTCGGCATGGTCCGCGGCGGCAAGTCCTACATGTTCCTCACCGACAATGTCGGCTCGGTCACCACCGTCGCGGGCACCTGCGGCTGCGCCGACGCCACCTACGGCTACACCCCCTGGGGCCTCGTAAGCGGCACTGGGAGCCTGGCCACCGACAACCTCCTCGGCTATACCGGCGCCCTCACCGACACCAACATGTCCACCGGCGGCTGGACCGGCTACGTCCACGACGGCGACCGCTGGTACAACCCCCGAACCGGCGCTTTCGCCAGCCAGGACGCCAACAGCTACCTCGCCAGCCCCGCCAACGGCAACCGCTACGCCTACGCCGCAGACAACCCCGTCAACAACATCGACCCCACCGGCGAGTTCGGCTTCCCTCCATTCCTTAGCGGACTCCTGAATACCATCGCAAGCGGTGCCGTTCATGGAGCCATCGGCGGCTGCGTTGTGGGCCTCTTCTTCGATCTTGTTGGCTGCGCGCCCGGCATAGTCGGCGGGTCCATCGGGTTGGCAGTCACGAACGGGCTCAATTACATCTATGACAACACCCCCAGTCCCTAGGATGACATGCGCGGTCCGATCCAGTATCTGTTCCTCCCTCAAGGAACAGATACTGGATCGGTATACGGGATCGGCTTAACCTGCCTGGACAATCTGAGATTGGAGTGCGGTGTGATTGAACCTGTGCGAGGATCAGCAAGTTGGACCCGGAGTGGTTCACCAAAAGACGCCTTGAGTGCGCTGGAGTCCTATGCTAGGACACGGAAAGTCCGTATAAAGAAAAGCGATAACCAGATGACGCTTTTCTTTGGAAATAAGCTTATCGCCCGGTTCATAGGAGCTGCGACAACGCGCATCCCGTACACCGTGCGGATATCCGCAGCGGAAGGTCCGGACTCCGCGACTAGGCTAACCGCCGAGGCCTACAGCGACCCAGGCCCGTTCATAATCGCCCGACCCGAGAGCTCCACCCGCATATACGAGGGATATATCACAGAGACCTTGAGCGACCTGAAGCAGCTATAGGTCAAAGCCGTGTGTGGTGCGGAGCCACATCGTGCGCGGGCAGACGGCGAACGGGTTGGCTTCCAGGCCGTGGGACCGCGCGGTTCCTGTCGATCTCCCGCGGCCACGGTCCCAGCGGGAAACCAGGCAGCTCGCCCGGTTCGTCGCGCTAGAGGCGCAGGTACTCGAGCGCGTCGAGGAAGCGGGACGGGCATGATCGGCTCGTTACAGCGGGTCAGGGCGCGGTGAAACCGGCCGTCTCGGTTATCAGCATGCTCGCGAGCGAGACGAGGTGTCGGGCCGCCGCCAGGTGCAGCAGGGCAGGACTGATCATGTAGGTCACGTCACCAAGTGAATTGGCGGTGAGCGTAGCGATGAACTTGCCATCGATGCTCAGCCGCACCGGATGCCCCGGCAGGAATCCGTCGGCGAGCAGGTAGGAGTTCCCGGTGCTGCCTGGCGTCAGCTGGATGCTCTGCCGCTCACGCGTGGTCAGTTCGTCCCGCGCCCGCTGCCGCACGGACGAGTCCTCGCCGGCCGCCCTGGTGGCCGCCACCAGGCTGGGCACGAACTTCGGTGCGTAGATCGTTCCCCAGCCGCTTGCCACGTCGAACCCGGGTCCCGCGGTGAAGCCTGGAACGGTCACCTTGCCGTTGACGACGACCGAGTCGTTGCCCTTGACGACGTCCGCGATGCCGTCCCGCGCCCCGGCCGAGCCGAGCACGCCATAAAGCGCGGGGTTGACCGGGCCGACGTTTCCCTGGTTGAGCTGAGTGGCCAGGGACAGGACTCCGGCAAACATCGGCGCCGCCTCGGAGGTGCCGTCCTGCGCGTCCATCGTGATGTCAGGCACCGAGCGCATCGGGCTGCCGGTGATGCTTGCCACACCGTCCTGGTAGGCGGGGCGGCGGTACACGGAGGAGAACCCCGCGCCCTCGGAGAACAGGCCGTCGACGTTCCACAGCGGGTCGGGTCCTACCCGCTTGCCCGTGGCGCTCAGGTTCGGCACGCTGCCGCCCACCGCCGTCACCCAGGGCGAGTCGTCCCACGCGGCGGTGTCCGGCGTCCCCGACGTGTCCTCGCACTGCCCGTTGGCCACCGCGAGGTTCTGCACTACGCCGCAGTCACCCGTCGCGACGAGCACCGGGATGCCGGCGGCCGCGGCGGTCAGCTCGCCTGGGTCCTGGGCCAGGATCTCCGCGGTGCCATGGCTATAGGTGGTCTCGCCGGTCCCGTCGCTGATGGAGATGACGTTCGCCAGGTGCTGCCTGCTGATCGTCTCGAGCGCCTTCATCATCTCCGGCGGCGCGACCTGGCTCGCGGCGTCGTCGGTGACCTGGGTGTCGGCCGGCGTCGCTGAGATGAGGATCTTCGCGTACGGGGCGATCAGGTGCGCCGTCACCACATCGAGGGCCAGTTCGCCGCCCCATGCGTCACACGAGCCGTAGCTGCCAAGCTTGACCATGCCGGGCGGGCACTTGGCCGGCAGCTTCCCGGCCGGGAAGATCGTCTGGATCTGCGGGTTGGGCAGGCCAAGCTGCTTGTCGAAACCCGCGACGATGCTGCCGATCCCGTTGAGGTCCCAGCCCTCGATCACGGCGATGGTCGTGCCGGCACCGTCGATTCCCTGGCGCCACAGCGACCCGATCCCGTAGTCGTAGATATCGGGGACGCCGGGAGTGCCCGCGAGGCTCTCGTAGTTCTTGCTCATTGTCGCCAGGGCGGCGGTCAGTACCTTGATCTGCTGTTTCTTGGACGGCAGGCCGGCCGGTGCCGCGGCGGGCGCGGCCTCGGCTCCGCTGCCAGGGATGACCGCCCCGGTAATCCTGGCCCGGAGCGGAGCCGGAGAGGGCCCGGCGGAGGCAGCCGCCGTGAACGCGCTAACCGCGAGCGCGGCCGCGATGACCGGAAGAAAAACGTACCTGAATTGGCTGATGCGCATGATCGGCTTCCCGCTAGCTGCACTCCCCGCCATCGGCCCCCGCGGGCACATGGCCATCCTTATGAAGCTGCGGCCCGCGCGCAAGACATTAACTGGATCGGAACGCGATCACGGGACGAGCACGGGCTGGATGACCACAGGACCGAGGGTGGGATCGAGCTCGGTGGCCTGGGAGACCCTCGTGGGCGTGATCACGTCCACGGCCTTGGGCACGGTCGCCGGGTCGGCCGAGCAGATCGGCGCGGTGCCGCCAGGCGCGCATACCCCGAACGTGAAGGCGCCAGGGGTGGCGGTGAAGGCGCGCGCCTGGTCGGCGCTGAACCCATCCTGGCCGGTCAGCACCACGCTGAAGCCCCAGCCCGTCGTCGGGGTGCCGAACTGTGCCTCGGGCAGCGCGACCGTGATCGTGCGGTCGGCCTGCACGGGGAGCACCGACGCGGTGCCCACCGAGCCGCCCGCGGCGTTCACCCACGCAGGCGAGGCGAACCCCTGGACCTCGACCCGCTGGCTCCAGGCACCGGACGGCGCGATGGTGTAGTTGCGGGACGCGAACGCGGCCTGGGTCGAGGTGGCCGAGGCGCCAGGCACGTGCACGTAGACGTCGAGCAGCTGTGCCCCGTCGGTCGAGCCGAAGGTGGGATCCAGGTTGGCCAGCGTCACGCGCAGGTAGGCGAAGGTTCCGTCGCTGATGACCTGGAACCTGGTCAGGTCGAACGCCCCGGCGTGGAAGCTTGGATCGGTCGGGTACTGGTACGTGCGTGGCCCGTTGTCGTCGCCGGCCGGGTCGGTCACGTCGAGCACGGTGCTGCCACCGCCCTCGTTGCTGACGGTGACCTGGCCGTACCCGGTGCTCCGGCCGCCGGCCGCGGTGGCCGACACGGTGATCACGTTGCTGCCGAAGCTGACAGGAACCGTCGCGGAGAAGGACCCGTCGGCCGCCGCGGTCGCGGCGGCCACCGTGGCGGGCGCCCCGGTCGTGGTGTCGGCCGCCTCGACCGTTACCGCCGATCCCGGCGTGGTCGTTCCGGTGACGGTGGTGGCGGAGACGGCGAGGGTGCTGCCCGCTGCCGGTGCGGTGATGGTCACCGGCAGCGCCCCCGGTGCCCCATGGGTGACGTAACGCGCAGTGGTGACGGCGGGCGTGTCCACGTTGCGGCCGGTGTCAGTGCGGCCGGTTCCCAGGGAAACGATCAGCCGCAGTTCCTGCGCCTGCGCCCAGGTCAGCGGCGACGCGGACCCGGCCGCCCCGCCGTCGGTGAAGCCGATGGACGCGGTCGCCTGGTCGCTGCCGTACGGCGAGGCCGCCAGGTCGGGGTCTTCCCAGGCCTGCTCGGGCACGAGGCCCACGCCGGACGAGAAATTGATCATTGACTGGAGCAGGGACTCAGCGCCGCTCGTGTCCCCCTGAGCGAGGTCGGACTCGGCGCGCTCGCCGGAAAGGACGGGCCACAGGTGCCCGGTGCCCGTGTCGGTCGGCGGCCACGGCACGCCTGGTGTCGTGCACGAGGTCTGGCTCGGCTGATAGCAGTCGCCGTACCCGTCGGCGCTGCCACTGGCGGCCGAGTTGCCGTAGCGGTAGTAGCCGGTCCCGCTCGGCGTGGACACCGCGATCATCTTGTCGAGCACGGCGAGAGACGCCCGCACGTCGGGGTCGCTGGCCGGCAGTTCGCCGAGCCGGACTAGGTCCTGGAAACCGCCGTCGATGACGGAACGCTGGTCCAGGGTGGGGCCGCCATTGCCGAGGCTGTAGCTGATCGCCGCGTTCGGGTCACGGGTCTTGGACAGCCTGATGAAGTAGCGCGGGCCGTCGGGTCCCGTCGTCGTCACCGTCCAGGACTTGATGCTTCGCTGGAAGTCGTCGGCGGTGGCCTGGTACAGGTCCGCCCGCGCCCTGTCGCCGTGCCGCGCGGCGATGGCGGACGCGGCGGTGAGGCCGGCGATCTCGGCCGCGATCGTGGACGGGGAGTAGCCGGCTTGCTCTTCCCAGCGCTCGACGCCGTCCGATGGCCCGTTGGCGACGAGGAAGTCCGCGGCCGGGCGGATGTGGTCCTGCCACAGCGCGCCGTCACCGCCGAGACCGGCCAGGTACGCCATCAGGATCGGGTAGGAGGTCTCGTCGAGCTGAAGGCCGCCGGTGTCCGGTGCCGCCTTGCCGTTCAGCAGCGAGTTGCGCGGCATCGCCCCGTCGGGCGACTGCTGGCGGTCGAAGAGGAACAGGGCGGCCGCCCGCGCCGTTCCGACGTCACCGTCGGCGAGCAGTCCGGTGAAGGCCTCGTACAGGTCCCTGGCGAACACCTCGCGGTAGGAGCCGAAATAGGACGGCTCGCCGCCCGAGGTCACCCCGGCGGGCACCGACTGGCCCCACGGGCTGGCCAGGGACGCGACGATCGCGCCCGGGTAGGTCTTGTCCTCGCTCGCCTTCAGCACGTTGGCCGACAGGTAATAGTGGCGCACGAGGCTGGGGGAGCGGACCGGTGGCGGCCGCAGCCCCGCGTCGTAGACGGCCCAGCCGTGCAGGTAACCGGCCGCGATCTGGCCGAACGGACGGCTGAGCGAGCCCTCGGCGACGGATACCGACTGCGCCAGGGTCGCGCCGAAGCCGAGCGCGAGGGTCACCTCGTGGTCGCGACCGGGGGTGACGTCCTCGGTGGCCACGATGTGGCCGTCCGGCGCCGAGGTGTAGGACGTGAGGGCATGCGCGGCGTCAAGCTGGGTGAGGCCGTCGCTCGCGGTGCCCGCGTAGCCAACGCTCGCCGCCCGCGCGGACGTGCCCGCCAGGGCCATATACGTGGGCACCGCGTAATCCCGGTTGACGGCGTTCGTGACCGTGTTCGTGCTGAAGACCACAGGGACCGGTGCGCCGCTCGAGGTATCCACCACGCCGGAGTTCGCGCCCGCGTTCTCGCTCCCGCCCCCGCCGTTGCCGTTGACGTGGGCGTCCAGCCGCGCGTACACGTGCAACGTGGCCAAGTCGGTGCTGGATCCCGGCGCGTCCCGCAGCCTGGTGTCCATCAGCACCGTGTCGCTCGCCGGGTCGGTGAGGTAGGTGGTGATCAGCTGGAAGCCGTGCCTGGCATCGGTAGCAGTCACCGTGCAGGACATGCCGGTGGGATCGGCGGTGACCGTGTAGCTCATGTCACGGTTCTGCAGATCGGAGAACGTGGCTCCGTCGGTCACGACGTACTGCAGCGTGCTGACGTCGGTGTTGTCGATCGTCGGCTCGTAGACGTCGGACAGCACCCCGCCGGCCACCGTGTACCAGACCTTGGATCCCCTGGCCGCCGCCGTGCCCACGCAATCCTTCCTCGCCAGGTCGAAGTACGACGCGGCGCCCGGCGCGCCGGGCGCCGTCACATCCGCTCCGCCGGTCGTCGCGGCCGCGGGAGACCCGGTCGCCGCGGCGGTCAGGCCCGCGATCATGGCCGCGCCGGTCACCAGAATGCCGAACAATCGCCCACGTGCCACGGCTCAGACTCCATCGTCGTCGCTACTGCCGGAACCTGCGACCTGCCCGTGCAGAGCCTCTCCCCGTTGCCCACCCGCGTCAAGAGGCCGGAGGTTCCTTCAGTCACCTCGGGTCCGTTACCGAAAGTTTCGATTGGCTTCGAAATTTTCGGCGCTAAACAATCCAGAAACGAATGGCGAAGGCCTTTATTTCAGGAGCTAATTTCGTTTCGAAACTTTTCCGAAAGTTATTGACGACTAAATGCGGCAAACTCACACTAACGCCATCGGCGGATAGCAAGGCTGCCGATCAAGCTCTCCAGTCCAAGGAGGAGGCGCGCGCGTGAACGCACCCCCGCATGTCCCCAGGGCTTCAAGCAGTGGCAGGGTCCGGCTGCTGCTCGGAGCCGTCTTCGCCGTGATCCTGGCAGCGGTCGCGGTGCTGCCGGGTACCGCCAGGGCGGCAACGCCCATCTGCTCCAATCAGACCGGCACGAACGGCGGCTACTACTACCAGATGTACACCGCCGGAAGCGGTTCGGCGTGCGTCACGCTGAACTCGGGCACCAGCTACTCCACCTCGTGGAGCAACATCGGCGACTTCGTGGCCGGCGTTGGCTGGAACCCCGGCAGCAGTGCCACGGTGAGCTTCTCCAGTAGCCTCAGCGCGTCGGGCACCTCGCTGGTGTCGCTCTACGGCTGGTCGACCAACCCGCTCGTCGAGTACTACGTCATGGAGAACTACACCGGCTCGGCGCCCACGGCCGGCACGTACATGGGCCAGGTCACAAGCGATGGCGGCACCTACAACATCTACGAGCATCAGCAGGTCAACCAGCCCTCCATCCAGGGCACCGCGACCTTCGAGCAGTACCTGGCGATCCGGACCTCGCCCGAGAGCAGCGGGACCATCACCACGGCCAACTACTTCAACGCGTGGGCCAGCCACGGGATGAAGCTTGGCACGCTCAGCTACCAGATCCTCGCGACCGAGGCCTACGGCAACGGCAGCGGCAGTTCCAGCGTCACGGTGAACTCCGGTGCCGGTGGTTCTGGTGGCGGTGGTTCTGGTGGCTGCACCGCGACGCTGTCGGCCGGGTCGAAGGGGAGCAACTGGTACAACCTCAACGTCTCGGTCACCGGCTCAAGCACCTGGACGGTGACGATGAACCTCGTGTCCCCCGCGGTGGTCGCCTCCACCTGGAACGTCAGCGCCACCTGGCCCAGCCAGTACGTGATGGTCGCCAAGCCGAACGGCAACGGCAATAACTGGGGCGTCACGATCTCGCCCAACGGCCAATGGACATGGCCCTCGGTCTCCTGCGCTACGGGATAACGCCTGCCCTGCCCGCGGTCCGGCGACGTTTCCGCGGAAACGTCGCCGGACCTTGCCTATGTGCTGACTGGCTGCTGGCCGGCTGCTTTGAGTGCCTGGTTGAGCGGGGTGAGGTCGTAGATGCTTGCGAGGTTCTTAACGGGCTTGAGCAGGCCGGCTGCGGTGGCGTTGGTTGCTTCGGTGAGCAGGGGGCCGGCGAGGGGGCTGTTGGTGAAGGTGAGCTGCGCGAAGGACTGGGCGAGGACTCCGGCGGGGAGGCCGTTGCCGAGGGCGGTCAGCCGCTGCCCGATGACGGCTTCGGCGGATGTCCGGTTGGCGGTGAGGAAGTGCTCGGCCTGGAGCTGGCCTTTGAGGAGTCCGGTGACGGCGAGCGGGTTGGCGTCCAGGTACCGCTTGGTGATGACGAGGACGGCGGTGGGGAACTGGCCGCGGGGCCAGAGGGCGTTCTCGTTGACGAGGACCCGGCCGCCTGCGTTGGTGAGCTGGACGTCGAGGGGCGGCGGTTCCCAGGCGCCGGCGATTTTCCCTGCCCGGAATTGCTGGAGCAGTCCGGCGGTGCCGGAGGT
>Ga0209881_1000370_pt1 | contig 11951 bp, 10 predicted proteins | sample PersoiDNA2013193_FD_185804 | JGI IMG/M metagenome (GOLD analysis project Ga0209881, IMG submission 185804) | Permafrost soil microbial communities from the Arctic, to analyse light accelerated degradation of dissolved organic matter (DOM) -... | ecosystem: Environmental > Terrestrial > Soil >... | reverse complement strand
CCAAGGTGTCCCATGACCCAGTCTCACGTCCAGCCGGAACGAGGGACCGAGTGCGGGAGAAATGTACTAGAATTGTACCAGAAACACAGAACAAGTAAAGGAAAACCGGTCAACAAAAGGCTTCACTTTGCCATTCCCTGGCGGCCGCCGACAGACCCAAGGATAACACGCGCCCTGAGTACGTCGCGCGAAATCTGTTTCACGAGCGCGGCCGGCGAGGCAAAATGCACCTCCTCGCGAAGGCGGGCCGCAAACTGTACAGACACCAGATGCCCATATACTTGCCGGTCAAAGTCGAACAGATGTACTTCGACGGTTCGCCTCGATGCGGCAACGATCGTCGGACGAACGCCAATGTTGCAGACGCCATTCACAATTACCCCATCTACCACAGCTCGCACCGCATATACACCATTGCCGGGGAGCAATTTCACGGGATCGGAAATCTCGACATTTGCTGTTGGGAAACCAAGGAGTCCTCCCACATGGTTTCCGGTGACGATGACTCCCTCAATGGAGTAGGAACGCCCGAGGAGCTTTGCTGCGCGTTCGACGTCACCCTCCACGATGGTCGTGCGGATAATGGAACTGGAGCACGGTTCCCCGTCGACCATCACAGGGGCGACGATGATGAGTCTGCGCCCTGCGTTGTCGAGGATTCGGGACATCATCTCCGCATCGCCGGCATGGCCCTTGCCGAAATGAAAGTCCCGGCCTACGACGACGACCCATGCATTCAGGTGGCCAATAAGGATCTCACTTACGAAGGCCTCAGCAGACAGTCCCTGGAAACGAGCCGAGAAATCCTCGAGAACGATGGAGTCGACCCCGGTCTTCTCAGAAAATTCAACACGCTCACTGTTTGTCGTCAGGAGACCCTGGATACCCCGAGTCGTTAGCTTCGGGTTCCGTCGGAAGGTATAGATAACAGTAGCAAGAGATGCCTTGTGACCACAATCGATAAGTTCCCGGACAATCCGCTGGTGACCGACATGGAACCCGTCGAAGGCCCCTACGGCAACAGTGGAGGCGATCCCAGGAAATTCCGAAGACGAAAGGTAAACGCTGCTCACTCACTGAACACTTTCAGCGGCCATGCCTTCCCCGCTCTGATCACCGCCATACCGCCCAGTTGATGATCGGGACGCTTCACCACGGCAGTCGTTCCTTCCCCCATGTCACAGTCCACGGCGAGCCCATGCCCAAATGCGCTCCACTGCACATCGTCAAGAGAAATCTGTGGCAATGTCGCCAGAAGACCCACGTCTGTCTCTCCCCACGTGAGAAACGACAGGTCACCCGCCTGCACCCTGCGTCGCAGCGTTGCCAGTGACAGTGTGTCACTAACGCCAAACCCGTGAGCTCCCGTACGCAGGAGTCGCCCCATACATCCACCGCATCCCAGGACAGCTCCCACATCCCGGCAGAACCCACGCACATAGAAGCCCGGGGTCACCGTCACGCGAAACACGATACGGCGAAGGTCAGCGTCCTCCCGCTCCTGAAGCACACTCAACCGCTGCACTACTACCGGAGCCGGAGCAAAATCGATGAGGCGGCCCTGGCCTCGCATTGCCTTGTATCCTCGTACGCCATCCTGCTGCTTGGCTGAAACGTGCGGGGGAACCTGCTCCGTCTGTGCTGTCACACTTTCGATAGCTTTCTTCACGACAGCATCCTCGAGACCCGTGGCACCCCTGCGCTCGATGACTTCCCCCTCCATGTCGTCGGTGATTGTGGTGATCCCCAAAACGAGCTCGCCGACATACTCCTTTTCGCTCGGCGGAAGAAAGGAGATGAGCTTCGTTGCAGAACCAACAGCAATAGGAAGCACTCCCATTGCGGGCACATCCAGCGTTCCCAGAAAGCCGGCCTTGTCCGCGCTCAGAATCCCCTTGACAACGCGCAAAGCGCCAGCACTGCTCAAGCCGCTGGGTTTGAACAGTGCAAAAAAGCCTTTGGGATGTGATGTACTCACCGGCCGGATACCAAGTCGCGAGCGTAGATGCCCGTTGTGTTCTGGGTTGCACTCACCGCAGCAGCCATGCGTCCGCTACGGTCCCTTCTGCACAACAGCATCAACCGAAGACGGCGTCACCATAGCAGAAACAACTCCCTGTGTCAGCCCGTCCACTGAGACTGCGTAGCTACCATCGGTCAGCGGAGGCTGGCTGACATCGACATATACCGTGATCTGGGAAGACTTGAGAGCCATGACGACGGAATTCGTCCCGCTGATGAGGACCGATGCGGACGTTGTACCAAGGGACACTTGCCACCCCGATCCAGCTCCTCGAACCTCGATCGGCACGTCCGGGATAGCAAGAACGACAACCTGCTCGATGACGACATGACATGACACGGTCTTGCTCCCACCCAAAAGCGAGACTCCCGGCGGAAGGACCAAATTGACTTGTTTCGTGAGAGATCCCGACTCGCCTGAGACGTCAACCGCAATCGTCGAAACCGCCTGAACCCGACTGAGCACCGCTGCTGTTCCCGTGACCATGACGATTGCCGGGGTGCATGAACCGCTCGCCACGGCGTACCCACTCATCGGATGCCCGATGACAGTCGGAATGACCGGCACCGTCTTCAGGGTTGCAGCATCAAGAATCGGCAGAATGGCAACTGCCGATCGAGGAGACAACAGCACGCCCTCAACGACATTACCCCTGGCATCATAGGCAACGACGTCTCCAGCAATCGTGAGATTGCCGCCCGTGGTCGCTCCCAGTTTGTCCAGTGCAACGACCAGCGCTGCCTCCTTCACTTGGCTGACGACCGAACCGGGGCCCGACACCTCGATGGACTCCGGCTCAACGCGCAGGGTCCCGAGGACCAGACTCAGGGGTAACGTGCCACTCACCTCTGCGTGGACGGGGACGGTGACCGTCTCTAGACGCTCGAGCTGCACATTGACTTCCTTGGGAGCAACGGTCTCCAGTGTCACGCCAGTAAGTCCAACGACCTGAGCTTGAACCGATGCAATAAAGGATCCCTCGCTTCTTCCCCCCAAGTCGACGGTAGGGGTCACATAGCCACTGGTGACGTTCCACAGCGTATTCATGGGACCACGCAGTGTCACGGTTACCGTGGGGAGTGTCCCTGCAAGGACGTACCCCTGAGGTACATTCACAGCCATCAACTGGGCCTCGACGGATTTCGTCGTGTCAGGACCCCGGATGCCAACGACGTAGACCCAGAGCAAAACGGCCAAGAGCACAGAGATGATTTTGGAGTTGAACAACATAGCGCCGATATTACGCTTGGCCATCTCCGCCTCCCTGTTGTCCGTTGGACTTCCGTCTACGGAAGAATCCGGTCAAGTTGAACCTGTGCTCGCTGGCTATGGGCTTTGTCATGACCAGCAGCATTCCTCTGAGCTCAAGTGGGCTCAGATAGCGTGTCAATTTGCCACGTACTGCAAGAGAAATGACCCCTGTCTGCTCGGATACGACGACAACAATGGAGTCAGTCTCCTCCGTAATGCCGATGGCAGCACGGTGCCTTGTTCCAAGACCTCGTTCCAAGTCCGCGCTTGCAGTCAACGGAAACAGACACCTCGCAGCAACGACACGATTGCTTGCTACGATCACGCCACCATCATGGAGCGCGCTGTTGGGGTAGAAAAGCGTGGACAGTGTTTCGGCTCTCACGAGAGCGTCAAGCCGGACTCCGGTCTCAACATAGTCTTCGAGACCCGTTTGTCTCTGCAGACAGATGAGTGCCCCGATCCGGTTCATCGACAGGTACTTGACACTCTTCACAATCTCGTCAACGGACTCTTCCCAATCGTGGACGTCCGTGAACTGGGTGTGCGTGTCAGATGACACCAGCTTGCTGCTGCCAAGTCGACCGAGCATCCGCCGCAGTTCTGGCTGGAAGACCATGACAAGCAGCAGCGGAAGAAACGACGTCGAGAAACTGCGCAACCAGCTAAACACGCTGTTGAGAGCCAGCAGCCCAGCCTTGAGACTGAGCCACTCGACTCCGAACACGAGCAGATAGTAGATCACGAGACCTTGAGCCAACTGCAGTGCACGCGTGTTCGAAATGAGTCTCAGAACAGCGTAGAAGAGAAGGGATGTCAGGGCGACATCGATGACGATGGAAATGCCTCGTCCTGGCGTAAGATTCATGAACAGGTCAGCAAAAAACCTCTGCAGGAAAACCATATCACCTCTCAGCAATAGCGATCATGCGTTTGGACTCAGGTCCAAACCGTGATCCATCATAGTCACCGCACCAGCGTTCGGGCCGAAGTCCCGCCGCTTCAAGCAGTGCTGCCAGCTCAGCCACAGTATACATACGCAGCACGCGACGGTACTCGCAACGCTCTCCCCCGCTCAGGACGACGCGTCTCGTGGAAACAGTGCCATCCACCGCATCGAATCGACGCTTCTCACAGACAAGCCCCTGCTCATTTTCATGCCATTCTTCGGGTACGAAGTGCTTCACGATGTAGTCACGGTTCTCGACGTCTACGACTACATGCCCACCCGGCCTCGTGTGCTCTGAGACTCTCTGAAGTATCTCCAGGTCACCGATCTCACCATAGTAGCCGAATGAGCTCCAGAGAGAGATGGACAGATCTGCTCTCACGTGAAGCTTCATGTCACGACTGTCCATTGCATAGAACTCCGCTTTCAAGCCCAGCTGCGCAGTTCGCTCGCGGCACGCAGCGATATAGTCTGCATTCATGTCCACGCCCGTTACCCTGAACCCAAGTCTCGCAAACTCGATGCTATGTCGTCCAACACCACATCCAACATCGAGAACGGCGGCTCCAGGAAGTACTGCGCACAGCCTCAGGAGCTGCTGCACCTGTTGCCTGGTTCTGGCGGGATCTACCGTATCCAGAAAGAGGCGCTTGTACGTATCGTCAAAGTACTCGTGTGTCCAGTCTGTGGTCATCATGTGCCATAAATATTAGGGCATCAGGGCCAAAATGCAACACGGAAGCAGCTCTTGGACTTGTCTTCACTCAGCTCTTCCTTGACAGTGACGCCCATACCCATAGCATGTTGGCATGAGAACTTGGCGATGCATCATGTCCGGCATCGGCACTCCATACGAGAACATGGCCACAGACGAGGCACTGTTTGATACTGCCTGCAAGTCGGGCGTTCCAGTTCTTCGTTTCTATGGGTGGACACCCGCCACCGCATCCCTTGGCTTCGCTCAGCGAGCTTCAGAGGCTCTGGACTTCACCGAAATGGACAGGAGACATGTTGCGTGGGTTCGACGCCCTACGGGAGGAAGAGCGGTGCTCCACGACATGGAAGTCACCTATTCCGTGTCGATACCACAGTCCGATCCTCTCTATGCCCTGGGGCTGGAGGCGTCATATGAGTGGATATGTGGGCCGATTGTCGCGGCTCTCCTGGCTGTTGGAGTATCTGCCACACTTGCTCCACATGGCTCCACCGGCTTTGTGTCCGCATCGTGCTTCACCGCGCCGGGGACCACCGACATCGTCGCTTGTCAAAGGAAACTTGTCGGCTCGGCACAGATGCGAACGCGGGACGGGTTCCTCCAGCACGGCTCAGTCGTCCTGAAGAATGACCTGGAAAAGCTCTTTGCCGTAGTCCGAACATCTCAGCCAACCGTGCACGATGCCGTACGGTGGGCCACTCGTCTTATGACCAGCGTCAGCGACGAGGCTCACCGAGCCGTCTCATTCGGCGAAATGGCAGATGCACTCGTTGTAGCCTTCTCGGCTGCCGAAGGCGTCCACCTCCTTGCCGATTCTCTTACTGAGCGAGAGGCACTCAACGCCGCCGGCATTGTCGCTCGGAAATACGGTCGAGAAGACTGGAATGCTTTCAGATGAGAGGAATCATGGTATAGTTTTATGATTATTATCTGAGTCGTTTGTCCACAGAGGCAGACTCGACCGAGGAGTGACAGGATGGGGAAAGAAAGCAGGATCAGACAGGAACGCAAGAGGGGACTCGTCGAGAAGCCGGAGATGTATCACAAAGACCGGTTTCCCGTTGTCATGCGAGTCATTGCCCTCGTACTCATCGTAGCGCTCGCCACATGGGGCTCCTTCTTTGCAATCAAGAGTGCTACCGGAACGATAGCATATCAGGTCGGCACCGGGAAAATCCTCCAGTCCGATATCACGGCGCGCGTCCAGAATTATGTAGATATGTATAAGCAGTACGGAATGGATCTGACGACTGCAGAGAATGCCAGCACGCTCAAGTCCGTTCGCAAGAACGCCATAGACAACTCGATCGAGCAGGAACTGTTCATCCAATATGCCAAATCCAAGAACATGACGATCGACCAGGCCAAGCTGAAGACTGCTCTCGACACAGAAGTTGAGAACGCCATCGCGCAGTCACAGCAGCAGTTTGGAACGGACACTCAGGGATTCAATGACGCCGTCATAGCCCAGTATGGCTCGATTGACAAGTTCAAAACCACCCTGCGCACTCAGATTCAGCCATTTGTCGAACGGCAGCAGCTTGCTGACGCGGTGACGGCCGAGATCAATGCCGGCGTCACCGTCTCGGACGCGGATATCAAGACCTACTTCGGCTCTCAGGGACGCGTCAACGCCCATCATCTTCTCATCACTATAGATACTGACAATGACTCTTCTTCGACAATCGCTGCGAAAAAGAAGGTCGCTCAGGCCATCTGTGACGAGGCCGTAAAACAGAAGGCTGAAAATGCCACATTCGATTTCGCCAAGTACGCGCAGGAGAAGGCGGCCGAGCTAAACAAGAAGACCGCAGGATATGCTACCTACGAGACCTTGGGCTTCTTCACCAAAGGGCAGATGGTCAAAGAATTCGAGACTGCCGCCTTTGCCGCCAAGACGGGCGACATCATCGGACCCATCCAGACCGAGTTTGGCTTCCATATCATTCACAAGATCGGACAAGAACCTGTCAGCGCAATCTACGATACGGCGGAGACGGTGAAAGCCGCACACATCGTTCTGGGCTTCGGTACCGGAGACCAGACGGCTGGAGCAAAGGCTGCGGAGACCCTTGCAAACAAAGTGTATGCAGAGCTCCGGAAGGGCTTATCATTCAAGACAGCGATCACGAAATACTCCACGGATGCCGACGCCAAGACAGGAGGAGTCCTGGACTATTTCTCGAGCGTGGGCGATGAGACCCGCTTCAGCGCCCTCAACGGTCTGAAAACCGGCCAGTACTCAAAACCCTTCGTCGATGGTTCTTCCTATGAGATCGTCCAACTTCTAGACCGAAAGCTGCTCGTGAAGGCGACCCTGAGTGACAAGACTACGTATGACACGGTCAAGACCGCTCTGGAAGATGAGCGAAAGGCAGACGCAAAAACTGCACTGGTGACCAAACTCAAGGAGCAATTCCCCGTCCGCGAGGGTCAGTGGTCACGTATCACCCGATGGTATAGCCGTGGTATCGGCAACGTGTTCGGAGCAATTGGGCGGTGGATCGTCAAAGCTACCGGCAAGGGAACAACGACGACTCCGGCAGCGACCGGCGTGCCAACCACTCCATCAGCGCAATAGCCATGTTTCTGAAAGGCGGCATCGATTCACCCAGAAAGCCTGCAGTCCAGGCTCGCCCTCGGGCGCGCCTGACGGCCTTCATCATTGTGGCATCGCTTCTCCTGGTCGCCCTCGTGGCAGCAATCGTTGCCGTCCCGGTAGTACGTTCACGCCACGTCACTTTCTATGTCAGTGGTAAACCTGTTTCTGAGAAACATGTCTCGGCGATGATCGTCGACCTGCCGTTCGACACGACCAGCGACCACTACAAGACAAGACTGGATCTCGCGGACCCGTCAGACCCAAAAACGCAGTATCTTGCTGCGGGGTTGAAGACGGAAGCCATTCAACGACTCATTGTCATGCACGCTCAGTCCGACGAAGCTCTGCGACTGGGAATCGTCGTGAACCCATCGGCCGCCGACACTGCCGTCGAGGCCTATGTGAACAGCCATGCCTCACCTGACGACACGACCGAGACCGAGAGACTGCGGTCTCCGGATATGCACTCGTACGTCCAGCTTTGGGCTACTTCCAAGGCCTATGAAGAGACTCTGACAAAGGATACCACAGTGTCGTCAGCTGAAGTGCGCGAGTACTTCGCTACATGGGGCTGGAACTATACGGACGCGACGGGACACCAGCTCACCTTCGAGCAGGCAAGCGCGAGGCTTGCGAAAGATGCTCTGGCGAACAAGAAGTTCCAGCTGATCCTTGAAAATCGGGCACAGTTTCTCAAGAAGGAGATCAATCTTATGAGTGGCGATACACGCTACAAGCGGTTCATGAGGTGGTGGGACATCATGTTTGGCATCCAGGTCCCGGATTCACTTAGATCACTGCAGGTCGACGCAGGCTCGTGACGCGCCCACGAAAAGAGGCTCCGGCTGGTTCGGCCGCCCTGGAAAACCCCAGGAACACTAGCCAAAAGTCAAACCGCCCGCCTCGCAGCAGACGCTCCAGACCGGACACCCGTCAGAACAGTCCCCAGGCTCAGCCTGCACTGACCAAGTACAACGAGCTGCTTCAGGACATCCAGGATGAAACCAGCTACTTTCTTCCCGTGGATGCACTGAGTGCAGGAACGCACAGATACCTCTATCATCTGGGAGACTTCTCGGCCGCAAACGCTGTGCAGATGCAGCGGTTTCTCGACGACAAACGTGAAGTGCTTGCAAAGCTCGAACAAGGAAAGCTCGGCAACAGCGAGCACCGCTCAGCGCTCATCCTTCGCCCGTACATGGATAGCCTGTCCGCCCTGATTGGGGCCGGGTATTTCGGGGACACTCTCTGGCAGCTGCGCAACACCCGACGGGGCCTCTATCAGTTGCTATATATGACGGAGATCCCCGCGTACGTCCGTGGGAAGGCTCTCGTTCGCCGGCTCGAGGAACTGTCGACACCTCCAACCGCGCCGGCAGAACAGATCCAGCTGCGTTCAGGTTCTCACCAGGAATTGGCTCTTGAGGAGCTACACATCATTGACCATTATCTCCTCTTCGCAGAAGACAGGGCCAGCCGCTTCGATGACAAAAAGGCTATTGCAGAGAGCATCCTCAAGGCACGCCAGTACATGAGTAGACTGGAACCGCGGCTGGCTCACTCCACCATTACAGGCGATTCCACCCGGGACCCAATACTTTCTGTCCTGCTGCCTTCACTCGAAGAGGCAGGCACAAAGGAAGTACAGGAGCATCTGGAACATGAGACAGAGGCGTTGAAGCGTCAATTGAGCGAGACCGCTGCCCAGCTTGATGCCTCGAGAAGCACCGACGAGGTTGTCAATGACGTTCTGCGAGCTTCTCTCGCGCGACGCCTGGATCAGGCAAGCATCGATGATTGGATGAGCAAGGATTATCCCCGCCTCCACTCGTTTTTCCCTGGTTACAGACTCAAGTCCGTACCCGTGTTAGGTGACGAGTCCGCGACTCGCCCTGCCTATGATGATCCAGAGGCGGTTGCCCTGAAGGGTGCCTCGCTTGACCACCGACAGACCGTCTGTCCGATAGCGTCTTCCCGTCGCTGGCTTTCGCCCGAGATCGCTCTCATGATGACGTACTTCCCTGGTAAAGCCTACATCCAGACCGCAATCAGCAGCTGGGACCCATGTCTGGCATTTCACATTCAGCGAGAGGTATTCATCACGGCACTTTCGCTGTTCGAACTGCAGAACATCGCCAATCTCGACGGCATGCTGACGCCGCAGAACAGTCTGCTTACAACGCTCCAGCTCCTCATCGAGGACACGGCAGCTGCTCTCGATATCGAGATCCTGCAGAACAAGTTGTCCCATCATGATGCCCGCTCGTTCCTTCAGGAACGCGTCCCGTTGCCTCCCGATCTTGCATCGTCGTTCTCATCGATCGCCACATTCGACTTTGGAGTCTCTCTCGCCCGGTTCATGTTCCGCGCTCACTTCCGCGAAATGCGCAGAATCTCCCGGACCAGCAACAAGAAAGTCTCCTGGGCCTCGTTCTACCAGAATATCTTCGAGCAGGGTACATTCGACCCGGCTCAGCTCAAGAACTCATGAGCGGTGAGCCTCAGCCCACGGCGACCAGCGGCGGCCGTCCCCTGTTCCTTGCCATCGCCGGCAACATCGGCGTAGGAAAGTCCACGCTGACGCGTCATCTGGCCGACAAGTGGGGTCTTGCTCTGCTCCCCGAACCGGTCAAACAGAACCCTTTCCTGAAGCTCTACTACGATGATCCCAAGCGATGGGGAATACAGTCACAACTCTTCTTCCTCACGCAACGAGTGAGACTCTTCAAGGAGGCCGGCGCCCTGAATCATGCCAAGATCGTGGACCGTACCCTGTATGAAGACGCAGAAATATTCGCCCGTACAGCGCTGTCACGCGTCGAATACCAGATCTACCTGCAACTGTACGAGTACTTGCTGGAGAACCTCCCGGTACCCGACCTCGTTGTCTATCTCCGCGCATCCACAAGAACACTCTCACGACGCATACAGTCGCGCGGGCGTTCGTTCGAGAAGTCTCTGCCCTCTTCCTACCTTCGGAAACTCAACGAGCGCTACGAAGCATGGGCAAGCTCGTTTTTGCGCTCCCCCCTGATTGCCATCGATACAGATGATCTTGATCTGTTCAGCCTCTTTGGTGAGTATGAGAGGGTCACCGACCGCATTGCTGAAGCGCTTCTGCAGAAAGGACTGACATGGCAGTACACGACTACGATACCCAGGCATTCCTGAGCATCTTCCCCGAACCTCTGCAGGAGGCACTCGAGGGGCTCGACCGATTCGACGAGCTCGTCGAGGTCGTGCTAGACCTCGGACGTGTCCCTGAAGCTCGGTTCGAATTCGACTTCGTCCCCCTCAGCGAGGGCACGGTCACGAAGGGGGACATCGACTTCATCGTCCGGAAAGTCGGAGAATTCGACCGTGACAACCGGGGCGGAATCGAACGGACGCTGCATCGCATTTCCGCCATCCGGAACAGGCACAACGACGTGGTCGGACTGACGTGCCGGGTTGGGCGCGCACTATACGGCAAGATCGAGATCATCGAAGATCTCGTCAAGAAAGGCTCGAGCATCCTGATACTGGGAAGACCAGGCATAGGCAAGACAACGCTGCTGCGCGAGGCTTCCCGGTACATTAGTGATACGCTGAAAAAACGCGTCATCATTGTCGATACCAGCAATGAGATCGGTGGGGATGGTGACGTGCCCCATCCCGGCGTCGGATCTTCTCGTCGCATGCAGGTACCGCTCAACAAAGAGCAGCACGACATCATGATCGAGGCAGTGGAAAACCACAATCCTGAAGTCATCGTCATAGATGAAATCGGCCGCATCGAAGAGGCGCAAGCATGCCGGACGATCGCTGAACGCGGCGTTGAGCTCATTGGAACGGCACATGGCAACGATCTGGGCAATCTTATCACCAACCCGACCCTCATCGACTTGCTCGGAGGGATCCAGACGGTTACACTGAGTGATGAAGAAGCACAGCGCCGTGGGACACAGAAGAGCGTTCTCGAACGCAAGTCTGCTCCTACATTTGACGTCCTCGTAGAACTGCGTGAACGCGATGTCCTGGCTGTATACCGTGACCTAGCAGACGTCGTCGACAGAGTTCTGCGTGGCTTTGACGTGCAACCCGAGATGCGCAGGAGGACGGCTGGCAAGAAGTTCATGATTGAAGCTCCTCATCAGGAAGAGGCTCCCACTTTACAACCCGGCACCGAGCAGCTATGGACGCAGGATTCCAGCGTCAGACTGTACATCCAGGGAGTCAGCCAGAGCTACATCGAGCGAGCTTCTCACAGCTTGCGTGCCGACGTACGGGTTGCGCGCACGATGGAAGACGCCGACATCGTGCTGCTCAGCGACACACTCGCAGCCAAGAAGCCATTTCTTGTAGAACGAGCCGAGGCACTCGGATTGCCGTTGTATACAACCAGCAAGAACAGTCTGGCTGCCATCAAGGA
>Ga0209881_1000369_pt1 | contig 11957 bp, 12 predicted proteins | sample PersoiDNA2013193_FD_185804 | JGI IMG/M metagenome (GOLD analysis project Ga0209881, IMG submission 185804) | Permafrost soil microbial communities from the Arctic, to analyse light accelerated degradation of dissolved organic matter (DOM) -... | ecosystem: Environmental > Terrestrial > Soil >... | reverse complement strand
CGCCTGTCCGCCGCCACGCAGCAGACCCCGGCCCACTCCGCGGCGGACAGGCGCTGCCCGAGCAGGGCGAGCCCGATCAGCGCCGCGACCGCGGGCTGCATCGACATCCAGACGCCGAAGACCCGGGCGGGCACCCGACGCAGTGCCTCGAGCTCAAGCCAGTAGGGGATCGCCGACGACAGCACCCCGATCGCGCCGCCGGCCGCCAGCAGTCCTGGCCGGAACATCCGCGTGCCGCCCGCGAGCAGGCCGGGCGCGGTCACCGCGGCCGCCGCCACGCACATGGCGATGACAAGGCCTGACGGCCCGGGCAGCCGCTGCCCGGCGGCCTTGCTGCCCACGATGTAGGCGGCCCACGCGGCGCCCGCCGCCACCGCCCACGCGACCCCGGCGGGGTTCAGGTGGCCTCCCGCGCCCCGCGTCAGGGCCGCGACACCAGCCGCGGCGAGGGCGGCCCAGGCCAGGCCCGCCGCCCGCCGCCGCCCGGCGCCGCGGCCGCCGCCCGACATCACGCCGGTGACCGTGACGGCCAGCGGCCCAAGGAACTCGATGGTGACCGCGATCGCCAGCGGTATCCTCGCGAACGCCTGGTAGATCGCAAAATTCATAAAACCAAGCGAGATACCGAACGTACCCGCGATGACTCCGTCCCGCCACGCTCCCCGCTGCCTGAGCCCGGCGATCACCCGGGCCGTGTACCGCCCGGCCACGATGAGCATGACAAGCGCGGCGGCCCACAGCCTCAGCGCGGTCACCGAGGCGGGCGGGAGCTGGCTGAACAGCCGGTTGGCCAGTCCCGCGCCGAGCTGCACCGACACCGCGCTGCCGAGGACGAGGCCGACGGGCCGCGCGAGGTTCTGGCGCTTTACTCCCAACGGAAGCAGCGCGCGGCGAGGCCGATGCCGATGACCGCCCAGACCGCGAGCGTCACGGCGTCCCGCGCCGGGAAGACGGCGCCATTGGCCAGGGCGGCGCGCAGCCCGGTGGAGAGCGCGCCGGTGGGCAGCAGCTCGAGGAACGAGCGGGCGCCTGGCGGGAACTTGGTGAGCGGGAAGACGACGCCGCCGACGCCGAGCAGCACCACGTAGATGAGGTTGGCCGCCGCCAGGGTGGCCTCGGCGCGCAGCGTGCCGGAGAGCAGCAGCGCGAACCCGCTGAACGCGGCGGTGCCGAGCAGTATCAGCAGCGGGACCACGACGATGGCGGCGGGCGCCGCGTCGGGTGACCAGCCGAGCAGGGCGGCGACGGCCAAGATGATCGCGGCCTGGAGCAGCTCGACGCCGATCACCGTGAGGGTCTTGGCGGCGATGAGCCCGGTCCGCGACAGGGGAGAGGCGCCGAGGCGCTTGAGCACCCCGTACCTGCGCTCGAACCCGGTGGCGATCGCCTGGCTGGTGAACGCGGTGGACATGATGGCCAGGGCGATCACGCCGGGGGTCAGGAAGTTGATCCTCGTGTAGCCGCCGCCGAAGCTGATCAGCGGCTCGAGGCTGAACGCGGCGAGCAGCAGCAGCGGGATGATCAGCGTGAGGGTGAGCTGCTCGCCGTTGCGCAGCAGCTGCCTGGCCTCGAACGCGGACTGCGCGGCGACCATCTGGCGCAGCGGCGCGGCGCCCGGTGCCGGAGTGAACTCGCCGGCCGTGATCTGCTGGGTCATGAGCGCAGCTCCCGTCCCGTCAGTTCCAGGAAAATATCCTCCAGGGTGCGCGATTCGATCTGCAGGCTGCTCGGCAGCACACGGCGGTCGGCGCACCAGGCGGTGACCGAGGCGAGCAGTGCTGGCTCGATGACGCCGCCCGGCACCTCGATCAGGTAGTGCCCGGCAGGCGATTCCTTGGCCGCGCTGTCGGCCGGGAGCGCGGTGAGCAGGCTGTCGATGTCAAGGCCGGCGACCGCGCGGAACCTCAGCTGTCCCGCGGTGCCGGTGAGCTGGGCGGGAGCGCCGTCGGCGACGGCGCGGCCGTGGTCGATGATGACCACGTGGTCGGCGAGCTGCTCGGCCTCGTCCATGAAGTGCGTGGTGAGGATCACGCCCACCCCGTCGCGCTTCAGCGCGGTGACCAGATCCCAGGTGGCATGCCTGGCCTGCGGGTCCATGCCCGCCGTCGGCTCGTCGAGGAAGACCAGCTCGGGGCGGCCGAGCACGGCGGCGGCCAGCGAGAGGCGCTGCTGCTGCCCGCCGGAAAGGCGCTTGTACGGGATCTTCGCGTGACTCGTCAGGCCAACGATGTCAAGCAGCCACGCCGGGTCGTGTGGTTTAATGTGGAACCGGCTGAGCGTGCGCAGGTACTCGCCCGCGGGGACCGCGGGCGGGATGCCGCCTGCCTGGAGCATCACGCCGACCCGCGGCCGCAGCGCGGCGGCGTCCCTGGCGGGGTCGAGCCCGAGCACCCGCACGCTGCCCGCGTCGGCGGCCTGGTACCCCTCGCACACCTCGATGGCGGTGGTCTTGCCGGCGCCGTTGGGGCCGAGGATGGCCGTCACCTCGCCGCGGCGCGCGGTAAGGGTCAGCCCGTCGACGGCGGTTACTGGCCCGTACCGCTTGACCATGCCGGAGATTTCGACGGCGGGGGCGGCGGTTCTCACGAACGCAGTTTAGATGCCGCGGACACGTGCGGCGCAGCCCGGGTTCGACATCATGTAGTAGATATTTGCTTTTTGAGGTTCTTGCAGTGCTTGCTGTCGCGCACGCTGCTGTTGTGCGGCGGCCAGTCGGGGCCGTCGGGCCAGGATCCGACGGAGACCGGGTTCGCCGGGTGCGCGTTGCGCGCCGCGGCGAGGAACCGCTCGAACCTGGTCGCGCCGGGCAGCTCGACCCGCGCTGACTTGAGCTGCGCGTGCATACCGCCGCCGTCCGTGGTGATCTCCAGCCAGGAGAACTGCTGCGTGCGCAGGTACACGGGCGGCATGCCGACGATCGTCTCGATCGCCTCGACCACCGAGGTGCACGAGCCTGTGTTGCCGTAGAACCCGCGACCGTGCGCGCGCAGCTCCGGGTGGTGGGTGTGCCCGGAGAGGTAGCCGGTATACCCGTCGGCGATGAGCGCGTCCGCGCGCTCCCTGGCCGCCGAGTTCTGCCCGTAGCCGCGCCCGGACAAGGCCAGGGCGCTGATCGAGGTCCAGGCGCGGCGCGAGACGATGACGATGATCAGCGCGATGATCGCGAGGTCCACGAGCGCGCCGTAGCCGAGTATCTCCCCGTCGTGCATCCAGCGGCCGGTGGCGGGGAACTTGTCGCGGATGCGGCCGAGCGCGGGAAGCACCAGGGCGATCGCCACCACCGGCACAAGGACCACCCACCACAGGTGGCGGGCCAGCTTACGGTAGACGAGCCGGGAGGCGAGGAACGACGGGAAGTCCGCCGGGTCGGCCATCTCGTGCGCGCCGGTCAGCCAGTCCCGGCCGAGCCACTCGACCTTGGGGATGACGTCGCGGACGATGTGGTGGCCGAGCGGCGTGTCGAGCGGGTTGCGCGGGTCGCTGAAGCAGTTGTACGGGTCGATCTGATGGCCGTGCTCCACCCGGATCAGCTCGCCGCCCGGCAGGCGCAGGTCGGCGGCCAGGCACAGCTTCGCGCCGGTCAGGTCGCGGACCGCGGTGGCCGCCTTCAGGTCCCAGGCGAGGTCGCCGTCATGGTTGCCGACCGTGTAGATGACCTGGCCGCCGGCCTCGGTCACGCTGGCAAGCGCGACGCACAGGTCGTCGTGCGCCTCGAGCACGTCGGACGCCGCGACGCCCGGGTACGCGAGCATCTCCACGATGTCGCCCGCGAGCACCACGGTGAGCGGCGACGGCTCAGCCCCCAGCCTGCGGGCGAGCACTTCGCAGCACCGGCCTGACACCATGGTGCGCTCCGGCGGCAGGTGCAGGTCGCTGATCGCGATCACCTTGCCGCCCGGTTGTATCGCCACCTCAAGGCAATCGGTGACATCAGGCCCTGGCGAAGCCATCACAGTCAAGTTTCCCTCCCCCGGCATGCTTCCATGATGCATCAGCCGGGGCATCTAGATCGTGAACCGTAAGCGCACAAACAGTAGCGCTCTTCCCTAGAGCTGACGTACCGCTTCCCTGAAGGGTTCGTATGAAACCGGGTTGACCTCGCGGGGACCGGCTCCGGTGATTTACGTCACGTGGGCGTTGGCTAAAAACTTGCATCTGGCGTCCCATTTAAGGCACACTGGTGTTGTGAAAAACCCAGGGACGGCTTCAGGAGGCACCGAGCCGGCTGCGCGTGGCACGCGCAGCCAGGTCGCGCGGCTGATCCTTGAGCTCGGCCCGTGCACCGCGGCCACCCTGGGCGGCCGGCTCAGCCTGACGCCGGCCGCAATCAGGCGGCACCTGGACACCCTCATCACCGACGGCATGATCGAGACACGGACCGCCCGTACCTACGGTAACCGCGGCCGCGGCCGGCCCGCGAAGGTCTTCGTCGTCACCGACGCGGGACGGTCCGCCTTCGAGCATGCCTACGACGACCTGGCGACGAGCGCGCTGCGGTTCGTCGAGCAGACCTACGGCAAGCAGGCCGTCGCCGACTTCGCCAGGCGGCAGGTCTCCGAGCTCGAGCGGCGCTACGCCACTGTGTTCAGCAAGGCAGAGCTCGCCAAGGAGGACCTGGCCGGCCGGGTGCAGGCCCTAGCCGACGCGCTGTCCGCCGACGGCTATGCCGCCGCCGCGGGGCCCGCGCCGTCATTCGGGCCCACCAACGGCAAGCAGATCTGCCAGCACCACTGCCCGGTCGAGCACGTCGCGGCCGAGTTCCCGCAGCTCTGCGAGGCGGAGACCGAGGCGTTCAGCCGCCTGCTCGGCGCGCCCGTGCAACGCCTCGCGACGATCGCGCACGGCGACGGGATCTGCACGACGCACGTGACCTGCACAGGCACAAATGATCGCAAGGGAAACGACAGTACCGAGTCCGGAGGGCTCTGACATATGACCACCACTGCGAATGACCAGCTTGAGGGTCTCGGCACGTACAAGTTCGGCTGGGCCGACTCTGACGTGGCCGGCGCGTCCGCACGGCGCGGACTGTCGGAAGAGGTGGTCCGCGACATTTCCGCCAGGAAGAACGAGCCCGAGTGGATGCTCGAGAACCGGCTTAAGGGGCTGAAGTACTTCCGCCGCAAGCCCATGCCCAGCTGGGGTTCCGACCTGTCGGGCATCGACTTCGACAACATCAAGTACTTCGTCCGCTCCACGGAGAAGCAGGCGGAGTCCTGGGACGACCTTCCGGCTGACATCAAGAACACCTACGACAAGCTCGGCATCCCCGAGGCGGAGAAGCAGCGCCTGATCTCCGGCGTCGCCGCGCAGTACGAGTCAGAGGTGGTCTACCACAAGATCCGCGAGGACCTTGCGGAGAAGGGCGTCATCTTTCTCGACACCGACTCCGCGCTCAAGCAGTACCCGGAGCTGTTCAGGGAGTACTACGGCAGCGTGATCCCGGTCGGCGACAACAAGTTCGCCGCGCTGAACACCGCCACCTGGTCCGGCGGCTCCTTCATCTACGTGCCGCCTGGCGTGCAGGTCGAGATCCCGCTGCAGGCCTACTTCCGTATCAACACCGAGAACATGGGCCAGTTCGAGCGGACGCTGATCATCGTCGACGAGGGTGCCTACGTGCACTACGTCGAGGGCTGTACCGCGCCTATCTACAAGTCGGACTCGCTGCACAGCGCCGTCGTCGAGATCATCGTCAAGAAGGACGCCCGCTGCCGGTACACGACCATCCAGAACTGGTCGAACAACGTCTACAACCTGGTCACCAAGCGGGCCGTCTGCCAGCAGGGCGCGACCATGGAGTGGATCGACGGCAACATCGGCTCCAAGGTCACGATGAAGTACCCGGCGGTCTACCTGATGGGCGAGCACGCCAAGGGGGAGACGCTGTCGGTGGCGTTCGCCGGCGCGGGCCAGCACCAGGACGCGGGCGCGAAGATGGTGCACTGCGCGCCGAACACCAGCTCGACGATCATCTCCAAGTCGGTGGCCCGCGGCGGCGGCCGGACGAGCTACCGCGGCCTGGTCAACATCCAGGAGGGCGCCTCGCACTCCAAGTCGACGGTCAAGTGCGACGCGCTGCTCGTGGACACGATCAGCCGGTCGGACACCTACCCGTACAACGACATCCGCGAGGACGACGTTGAGATGGGCCACGAGGCCACCGTCTCGAAGATCTCCGAGGAACAGCTCTTCTACCTGATGTCCCGTGGCATGACCGAGGACGAGGCCATGGCGATGATCGTCCGCGGCTTCGTCGAGCCGATCGCCCGCGAGCTCCCGATGGAGTACGCCCTCGAGCTCAACCGGCTGATCGAGCTGCAGATGGAAGGGTCGGTTGGCTGATGTCGGCGCTAGCGGGGGCGGTCGAGACCGCCCCGGTTTCTGATCTGCATGCCGTCGGCTCGACCGATCCGGCGGACTTCCCCGTGCCGAGCGGCCGCGAGGAGGAGTGGCGGTTTACCCCGCTGCGCCGCCTGCGCGGCCTGCACGCCGACGCGCCCTTGACCCAGTCGGGGGTGACGGTCGAGGTCGAAGCCGCTCCGGAGGTATCGGTCGAGAAGATCGATCATAAGGAACGAGCCGGGGCGATTCTGGCCGGCCCGTTCCTGCCACCCGACCGGGTGAGCGTCCGCGCGTACGCCGCCGTCACCGAGGCGACGGTGATCACCGTCCCCAAGGAGACGACCGCGTCGGTCCCGACCTACGTCCGGGTCACCGGCACGGGTGCGTCGGCCGCGACCGCGGGTCATCTGATCATCGAGGTGCAGCCGTACGGCCGGGCCACCGTGGTCATCGACCAGCGCGGGTCCGCCACCTACGCCGACAACGTCGAGATCCGCGTCGCCGACGGCGGTGACCTCACCGTCGTCGCCCTCGCCGACTGGGCCGCCGACACGGTCCAGGTCGCCCACCACGAGGCGAGCCTCGGCAGGGACGCGCACCTGACCCACTTCGCGGTCACCCTCGGCGGGTCGCTGGTGCGGCTCTCGCCGACGGTCCGCTACGCCGGGCAGGGCGGCGACGCCGAGCTGTACGGCATCTGCTTCGCCACAGCGTCTCCAAACACGGGCGGGCAGCACCTGGAGCACCGGCTCTTCATCGACCACGACACGCCGAACTGCAAGAGCCGCGTCCTGTACAAGGGCGCGCTGCGCGGCAACGGCGCCCACACGGTCTGGATCGGCGACGTGCTCATCCGTCCGGCCGCGACCGGCACGGACACCTACGAGTACAACAGGAACCTGGTTCTCACCGAGGGCGCGCACGCCGACTCGGTGCCGAACCTGGAGATCCTCACCGGCGAGATCGCCGGCGCGGGCCATGCCTCCGCCAACGGCCGCCTCGACGACGAGCACCTGTTCTACCTGATGGCGCGCGGCATCCCGTTCGAGGAGGCGAGGCGGCTCGTGATCCGCGGGTTCTTCGGCGAGCTGATCGCCAGGATCGGCGTACCTGAGCTGCAAGAGCGCATCATGTCGGTCATCGAGGCGGAGCTAGGGTCATGAGCGGGGGAGAGACGGCCGGGTACGTTCGGGCATGCTCGCTTTCCGATTTTCCCGACAGCGGCATCCTGAGCGCCGAGATCAACCACGACGAGGTCGCGTTCGTCCGCACCGAGGGCGAGGTGTTCGCGATACGGGACTGGTGCTCGCACGCGGCCGTCCCGCTGTCCGAGGGCGAGGTCGACGGCTACACGATCGAGTGCTGGCTGCACAACTCCCGCTTTGACCTGCGCACCGGCAAGCCGACCGGCATGCCGGCGACGCAGCCGGTGCCCGTTTACCCAGTGAAGATCGAGGGCGACGACGTCCTCGTGCTGATAGAGGAGTAATAGTGTCCACCCTTGAGATCCGCGACCTGCACGTCGACGTGACGGAGAGCGCCGGCGTGAGCCGGGAGATCCTGCGTGGCGTCAACCTGAGGGTGGGCGACGGTGAGACGCACGCCATCATGGGACCGAACGGGTCGGGCAAGTCCACCCTCGCCTACGCCCTGGCGGGCCACCCCAAGTACACCATCACCAGCGGCACGGTCACCCTGGACGGCGAGGACGTGCTGTCCATGACGGTGGACGCCCGCGCCCGAGCCGGCCTGTTCCTCGCCATGCAGTACCCGGTCGAGGTGCCAGGCGTGTCGGTGTCGAACTTCCTGCGCACCGCGGTCACCGCCGTGCGCGGCGAGGCGCCCAAGCTCCGTACCTTCATCAAAGAAATGAACGGCGCCATGGGCGACCTGGCCATGGACCCGAAGTTCGCCGAGCGGTCGCTGAACGAGGGGTTCTCTGGCGGCGAGAAGAAGCGGCACGAGATCCTCCAGCTCGAGCTGCTCGACCCGAAGATCGCGATCCTCGACGAGACCGACTCCGGCCTGGACGTGGACGCGCTCAAGATCGTCTCAGAGGGCATCAACAGGTTCCGTGCCAAGCCGGGCCACGGGGTGCTGCTGATCACCCACTACACGCGCATCCTGCGCTACGTAAAGCCGGACTACGTGCACGTGTTCGTCGGCGGCCGGATCGTCGAAGAGGGCGGTTCCGAGCTCGCCGACGTGCTGGAGAACGAGGGCTACGAGAAGTTCACCGGGGCGGGGGCAGCGTCGTGAGCCCGATCGCGCCGTTTGACGTGGAGGCGCTGCGCAAGGACTTCCCGATCCTGAACAGGACCGTGCGGAATGGCAAGCCGCTGGTCTACCTGGACTCGGGCGCGACCACACAGCACCCGGTCCAGGTGCTCGACGCCGAGCGCGAGTACTACGAGCGGCATAACGCCGCCGCGCACCGGGGCACCCACCTGCTCGGCGAGGAAGCGACCGAGATCTACGAGGGGACCCGGGCGAAGGTCGCCGCGTTTCTCGGCGCCGCCTCGCCCGACGAGATCGTCTTCACCAAATCCGCGACCGAGTCCATCAACCTCGTCGCATGGTCGCTGACTCCCGCGATCAAGCCTGGCGACGAGATCCTGATCACCGAGCTTGAGCATCACGCGAACCTGGTCCCGTGGCAGCAGCTCGCGCTGCGCACCGGCGCCACGCTCCGCTGGTTCAAGGCGCTGCCCGACGGCCGGCTCGACGTCGACCCGTCGCTCGTCACCTCGCGCACGAAGATCGTCGCGGTGACCGGGCAGTCGAACGTCACCGGCGTGAACCCGCCGCTGCGCGAGATCGGCGAGCTGGCGCACTCGGTGGGCGCTCTCTTCCTGGTCGACGGCGCGCAGCTGGTGCCGCACCACCCGGTCGACGTGGCCGCATTCGACGCCGACTTCCTCGCCTTCTCCGGGCACAAGATGCTCGGGCCGCTTGGCCTTGGCGTGCTGTACGGGAAGTACGACAAGCTCGACGCCCTGCCGCCGTTCCTCACCGGCGGGTCGATGATCGAGGTCGTCCGGATGGAGGAGACCACGTTCCTGCCGCCGCCCGCCAAGTTCGAGCCCGGGGTGCCCGCGGTCTCCCTAGCCGCCGGGCTCGGCGCGGCCATCGACTACCTGACCGCGCTCGGCATGGAGAACGTCGCCGCGCACGAGGAGTCGCTGACGGCGCACGCGCTCGACGCGCTCCGCTCGATCGACGGCGTGCGGATCCTCGGCCCCGACACCACCAAGGACCGCGGCGGAAGCGTCGCGTTCGAGGTGGCGGGGGTGCACTCGCACGATGTCGGCCAGGTACTCGACGAGCTCGGCGTGGCGATCAGGACCGGTCACCACTGCGCGTGGCCGCTGCACAGGACGCTTGGCTGCCAGGCGTCCAACCGGGCCACGTTCTACGTCTACAACACGCACGCCGAGGTCGACGCGCTCGCCGATGGCGTGCGCTACGCCAAGCAGTTCTTCAAGGTTTGAGCCGTGGAACAGCAGCCGTCGTCTAGTCGTTGCAGAAGGCACTATGCAGCTTGAAGACATGTACCAGGAAATCATCCTGGATCACTACAGGAACCCGCACCACAAGGGGCTGCGGGATCCGTACGATGCGCAGGTGTACCACGTCAACCCGACCTGCGGCGACGAGGTGACGCTGCGCGTCGCGCTCAAGGAGAGCGGCGACGGCGAGCCGGTCGTCGAGGATGTGTCCTTCGACAGCCTTGGCTGCTCGATCAGCCAGGCGAGCGCCTCGGTGATGACCGACCTCGTGATCGGCAAGCCGGTCAGCGAGGCCATGAAGATCGGCGACGCGTTCCTTGAGCTGATGAAGTCCAAGGGCCACGCCGAGCCGGACGAGGACCTGCTCGAGGACGCGGTGGTGTTCGCGGGCGTGTCGAAGTACCCGGCCAGGATCAAGTGCGCGCTGCTCGGCTGGATGGCATGGAAGGACGCCACGGCCCAGGCTGTCGCGAAAACCGCCAACGCGAAAAATAGCGGAGGACAAGCATGACCGAGAACGTGACGGCTCCGGCCGTGTCCAAGGAACTCGAGGACCTCCTCGAGGCGCTGCGCGATGTCGTCGACCCCGAGCTTGGCGTGAACGTGGTCGACCTCGGCCTCATCTACGGCGTGGACCTGGACGAGAACCGGGTCGCGACGATCGACATGACGCTGACGAGTGCGGCCTGCCCGCTCACCGACGTGATCGAGGAGCAGGCGGGCGAGGCGCTCAAGGACCTGGTGGCGGATTTCCGCATCAACTGGGTCTGGATGCCGCCGTGGGGTCCCGAGCACATCACGGATGACGGCCGCGAGCAGCTCCGTGCCCTCGGCTTCAACATCTAGCCGATGCTCAGGAAGCTGTCGATCCTGCTGAGTATCGCGCTGCTCTCGAGCATCGCGGCGTGCGGGCCGAAGAGCAGCACGGACAGCGCGACCGGTACGGTCGCCACCGCGTCGCCAGGGACGTGCCCGACCTCGAACACGGAGGCCTTCGCCAAGACCAGGTTCGTGGCCGACGCGGCCCTGGCCGGTGGCGCGTTCAAGCGCTACATCTACACGCCTGCCAGGGAAGGCAGGCTCAGCAAGGGCGCGCACGGACGTGTCCTCGCGCTGATCAAGGCGGCCGCGGCGGGCGCCTTCGTCATCGACCGGCTGCACGCGGCCGAGCAGGCCGCCCAGGCCAACCCGACCCTGTGCAAGTTGATCATCGCGCCGGCAGCCAGGTTCACGTCGGCCATCTCGGCGCTGATCGGCAGGGCGAGAAGCGGCAGCATCAACCCGGCGGACGTCACCAACGGCTCCACCCTGCTCGGCGACGTCCGTGGCGCGGCGACCCAGGGCGGCGCCGCCTTCACCGACAACACGAACGCCACCATCGGGTAGCAGGGCTACTCAGAACACCACCCCGCCTCTGGTGTAGAAGGGGCGGGTATTGCGGGCGATCCATTCGTCGAGCATGTCAGGACCTGACTCACCGGGAAAGGTGACGTCGACGGGGAAGGGGACGCGCAGCGGTACGGCCGCGCAGGCCCGCGCGAGCGCATCGGCCACGGCGATGCGGTCCGCCTCGCTGGCCGGCTCATCGAGGGTGACGGAGATGACCAGACCCTCGCCCTGGCCGGAGACCGACAGCCAAGCGCGGGAGGCCTGCGTGACCGAGGGCAGCGTTCGCAGGCCGTCGCATGTCTGCCGCAGCAGGGCGGTCGGCTCGGTCGGCGGGTGCCCGACGGCGACGGGAGGCCGGGCACCGGTGCCTTGTGTTCCCGCGTCGGGGAGCCGCTGGGACGGTATCTCGTCGCGCGGCGAGAGCCTGCCCAGGTAGCTGACGGACTCCGAATACAGCGGGACGCTCGGTGCCGCGTCCGGGTTGAGCGCCATGCCGAGGCCGGGCGGCAGCCGCCGCGCGAGGCCGGCGGCGTTGACCACGATGTGCGGCACGACGCGGGCATCGCCCGCGCGCCGCCAGGGCCTGACGCCGCCGCCGTCCTTCGCGTCGGCAGGGACCGCGTCGGCCCAGGCGGTCAGGCGCCCCACCGAGGTGAAGCAGGGCACGAAGTCGGTGCCGGCGGACGTGACAAGCGGCAGCCTGACCGCCGTGCC
>Ga0209881_1000368_pt1 | contig 12023 bp, 9 predicted proteins | sample PersoiDNA2013193_FD_185804 | JGI IMG/M metagenome (GOLD analysis project Ga0209881, IMG submission 185804) | Permafrost soil microbial communities from the Arctic, to analyse light accelerated degradation of dissolved organic matter (DOM) -... | ecosystem: Environmental > Terrestrial > Soil >... | reverse complement strand
GGACTCGACGTCACCATCACCCCGACAGCCGCCTAAAAATCAAAAACGCCGCTGACCAGGCCCGTTGCTGAGAGTGCGCCGGGCCGTTAAACCATGTCCGCGTTTGGTGGTTGATTCTCACGGTCAGATATATCGAACGGACGGTAGCTCCGCTCCGGCCCTTAGCCGCGCCCTTTTCCGCTTGATGCGAAAGGGAATCGGCCTTTCGGCGAAGTATGGGTGACAGATGCCCCGCTTTCGTTCCGGGAGAGGTAGCCGCATGACAGAGACAGCGACGTGACCGCCGGGGTAGGCAGGCCGGTGACCGATGCCGATTTCGCCGCCGGGTTCCAGCGCGACCCGGAACTATTTACGGCGGTATACGACCGGTACTTCCGCGATGTCTACCGCTATGTGGCCGGGCGGCTTGATACCGAGGCGGCAGATGACATCGCCGCCGAGACATTCCTGGTGGCATTTGGCCAGCGAGCCAGGTTCGACCCGGGACGCGGCGGCCTGCGGCCGTGGCTGTTCGGCATCGCCACCAACCTGGTGGCCAGGCACCGGCGCAAAGAGGCCCGCCATTACGCGGCCCTGGCCCGCCAGGCGCCCGAGCCCCTGGCCTACAGCGAAGAGAACCGCATCGTCGACGCGGTGGCGCGGGACGCCTGCGTCCGCTGCTGGCGAGGGCGGTTGCCGCGCTGCCCCAGGGGGAGCGCGACGTGGTGCTGCTGCAGGCGCTTGGACAGCTCAGCCACGAGGAGATAGCCCAGGCGCTCGACATCCCCTATGGCACGGTCGGCTCCCGGCTGAGCCGGGCCCGCAAGAAGCTGCAGCACGCGATCAATCAGGAGGCAGTCAAATGGATGACGACCTGCGGGCGCTCGGCGCCCTGCTGGCCAAGCCAGGCCCGTCAAGCGACACGGTGAAGCGTGGCCGGCAGCAGCTTCAGCAGGCGATCCGCCGCCCCGCGAGCCGCTACCGCGCGGTGAGCCGCTACCGCGCGGTGACCGGGTCGCGGCGGCCGCACCGGCCTCGCCGACTGGTGGCGGGTGCGGGCCTGACCGCCGCGGCGGCAGCGACCGCGGTCACCGTGGCCCTGGTTCCCGGCGGGCCGCATGGCGCCGCCACCGGCGCGCTGTCGGCCCGGCAGATCCTGCTCGCCGCCGCGACGACGGCGGCCGCCGCGCCGACGGGCACCGGCACCTACTGGCACCTCAAGGAGGCGTATGTCCAGTCCGGCTCCACGTTCGTTCAGGAGACGTGGACCAAGCGCGACGGCTCATTCTGGGTTCGTGACCCGGCCGGCACCGGCGTCTGGCCCCTGGGCGGAGCGGGCGGATTCTCTGTGGGCTTCACTCAGCTGACGTTCCGGCAGCTCCAGCGGCTGCCTGACCACCCCGCCGCGCTGAAGGCATGGATGACCAACTCGTTCGTGCACCCGACGGACAAGATGGTGCAGCCTACCCCCGCCAGCGACATTCCCGCCGCGGTCGCTATCACGCTCAGCTCACTGCTCGCCAACACGCCGGCCCCGCCCGCGGTCCGCGCCGCCGCCTTCCGCGCTCTCGCCTCGATGCCGAACGTCAGGTCAGGCGGCACGGTTGACGGCGGGCAGGTCCTGGTGATCACCGTGCCGCCGCCGCCCGCGTCCAAGTACCCGGACGGCAAGGTGCCTAAGGGCGCGGGCGAGATCACGATGGTCATCGACACGGCGACCGCGGAGCTGCGGAGCGTGACCAGCGACCAGGGAACCGAGACCATCCTCGCGGAAGGGTGGACGAACAAGCTGCCCAAGGTCGACCCGATTCCGCCTAAGACGGGGAAGGGGAAGGCTCCCGCACCGCCGAAGATGGCGAAGCGGAAGGCTCTCACGGGCTGACGGGCACGGCGCGACGCAGATAGCCGCAAACAATTAAGTTTGCGGCTATCTGCACAGCCGAGCGCGGAGGAGCGTGCCCGCCGCATGCGAATTCACCACCATTCTCGGTGCCGAGCTGCACGCGCCGCGTACCGAGTTCTCCGCCGAGTGGCACCTCATCGCCGTCGGGCTGCCGCTTGGCTTCCCGCCGCCTGGCCCAGGCGAGACCGGGCAGGAACTGGCCCGCCGCGCCAGCGCGGCAGGGGCCTTCATCGGCATGGCGCACCCCGCGGCGTCCCTGCTGACGCTCGCCGACGCCGAGAGCCTCGACGCGGCCGGAGCACGAGCCTGGAGCAACCCGATACGCGCCTGACCAGCGCCACGCATCAGGACGCCGGGGTGAGCTTCGGCAGGCCGACCGCCGGCAGTTCGGGGTCGTCGAAGATCCGCCAGCTTCCTCCGCCGGCTCGCTTGGCCTCGTACATGGCCGAGTCGGCGCGCGCGAACAGGGTCGGCAGGTCGTGGCACGACGTGCTTTCCGCGATGCCCACACTGACGGTGAAGGCGACCGGTTTGCCGTCCCCGCCGAAAACGCGGGCCGCCGGGCGAGTCAGGCGGCTCGCGAGCTGGATCGCCCGCAGGCTCGTGATCCCTGGAACCATAATGCTGAACTCGTCGCCGCCGTAGCGCCCTACGACGTCACCGGGCCGCACGTACTCCCGGCACGATTGCGCGAGCTCGGCGAGCACCCGGTCGCCTACGGCGTGGCCGTGCACGTCGTTGATCTCCTTGAAGCGGTCCACGTCGATCATCATCGCGACGAGGGGCTGGTCGAGCCGACGCGCCTGCGCGTAGGCGGCCTCGGCGGCCTCCATGAAGTGGCGCCGGTTGTACAGGCCCGTCATCCCGTCGATCGAGGCCAGCTCCTGGTGCCGGGTCGCCAGCCGCCGGTAGTCCCGGACGGAGGTGATATGGCGCGCGCTGGCCAGGAACGCCAGCGCCACGGCCCCGAGCAGCACGCCCCCCAGGGAATCGAAGCGGACGGAACGCAGGCCGACGACGGCGAGGAGCAGGTAGCTCAGGGCAACGACCACGTAGGGCAGGGAGCTTGGCGGCCCGACGGGCCGCCCCGGCGGTGCGGCGAAGCCATCGACGGGCGCGGTACGCAACTGGCAGGCGGCCGCGACGAACAGCACGAGCAGGGCCACGATCCACAGCGTGTCGACCGGGTCGCCGCCCAGGTAGGACGAGTGCACGATCTGATAGTCGTAGATCATGTCGGCCGGGATGAAGGCAAGCAGGCCGGCGGTGAAGATGCGCAAGGGCAGGACGCTTGACCGCGGTGCGCCTCGCCAGAGCAGGGACAGGGACCCGCACAGGAGCAGCAGGTCACCGATCGGGTAGGCCAGCGTCACGATGTCGGTCAGCTCGCGGCCGGCGCGCATCAGGGCCGGCCCGAGGGCTACGTACCAGATGAGCATGGTTCCGCCAACGAATACGGTCCCCATGTCAAGCAGCAGCCGCAATCGCTCCCCGCCCGTCCGGCGGCGGGACGGGAGGGCGATCAGGCCCGCGAACGCGACCACGTAGAAGCTCAGGTACGCGGCGTCGGCCCAGGTCGGGTAGGTCCGCTTATGGAGCACGACCTCGTAGAAGAGCTGCAGCAGGTTGCCGAGCAGGTACAGCCAGAGCGCTACCGACAGCAGGCGCCATGTCCGGCATACCGGACGCCCCAGGTCCTTGCGCCGTGACACCAGCCATGCGCAGCCCGCCGCGGCCCCGTTCACCGGGATGAACGCCAGGTCACCGATCAGGGCCTGATGAGCGTGACCGCCCCAGCGGAATACCTGCCACAGCCCGTAGATGACCAGCATCGCAAGCGCGATCGCCAGCGTGGCGCCGCCGACCGGCTCCACCACGCGCCGGGTCGCGCGCGGCACTCGAGCGGCCGCGCCGCTGCCGCGCTGCTCCGGCACAGCGATCCCGGCCTGCCGGTGTCCGGGGCCGCCTCGCCGGGACGCTCGCTCGCGCAACCACACGGTGAAGGCGGCGGCCGGCATCGGCCGCCCGAGAAAGTAGCCCTGTGCGAGGTCACAGCCGATTGCCTGCAGCTCCGACCGGATCGCATCGGACTCGACCCCTTCGGCCACCACCGTGAGGCCAAGCTGGTGGGCGAGGTTCACGGTGGTGGCGACGATCACGCGGAAGCTGGCGTTGCTGACCATCGGCCGGATGAGGGACATGTCGAGCTTGAGCTCGTTGATGGGCCAGCCGCCAAGGCTCTCGAGCGACGCGTAGCCCGTGCCAAAGTCGTCAAGTGAGACCTGGACGCCGAGCTCGGCTAGCTCGGCGAAGAAACCCGGGCAGACGGACCCGGTCCCGGTCTCTTCGCTCACCTCGAGCGTCAGCATCCGGCCAGGCACCTGCTCCAGGCTCAGGAACTCGCCGACGACGGCGGGGAAACCGGGGTCGGCCACGCTGTCGGGGCCGATGTTGACCGAGACCGGGATGGTCCACCCGTCGCTCGCCCACGCCCGGTGCTGGGCGAGCGACAGCCTCAGCATCAGGTTGGTGAACTCCGGCATCAGCCCGAGCTGCTCGGCGAGCGAGATGAACAAGGCCGGCGCGAGGACGCCTAGCTCGGGATGCTCCCACCGCGCCAGCGATTCGGCCGCCACCACGAGCCCGGACGACAGCTGAACCTCTGGCTGGAAGTAGGCCACTATCTGCCCGCTCCGCAAGGCGTCGGCAAACTCAGCGCGCAGGCGCGCAGGCGTATCGTCAGCCTTGAAAACCATGCGCCACGGCCCCCTCACCAGCATCAGTGACGTCTATTGAACACACTGTAATCAATAGTGACATGTTGCCGGTAGAGGGGTCAGCCAAACGGACGGGTGCGCGATTCCTGGCGAGTGGGACTGGCCGCTGGCTGGTGATCGCTGGCTTTGGCCGACCGCTTGGCGATCTGCTATCCGGGGATGGCGGCGAGGAGGGCGCGGGTCCAGTCGCGGTAGCCGTCCTGGCTCGGGTGGAAGTTGTCGCAGGCGAACTTGCCGGCCCAGGGCGCGATGAACTGCGTGCTCACCTCCGCGACCGGCAGGCTTCTTTCGTCGGCGACCTCACGGATGACGCGGTTGATGCGCGTGATGTAGGGGACGCTCATGTGGCCGACGATCCACCAGAACCCGCCCGGCAGCGGCAGGTCGAGCAGGATCGTCTCGTCGGGGACCGCGTTGAGGAGAGCCCTCAGGTCGGCGAAAAGCTTGGCCGGGGCGCTGAACAGGATGTCGTTCACGCCGGCGCCACAAGTGACGAGGTCGGGCTTCTCGTCTTCGTTAGCCAGTTGCGGGATCTGCTCGGCGAGCACGTCGCGCATGAGCGAACCCGAGACGGCGAGGTTGATAACGCGCCAGTGCCTGCCGGTGGTGCGCCTGAGCTGGGTCAGGGTCTGCTCCACGTAGCCGCCTTGCGGGCCGGGGGCGCCGAGGCCCTGCGCGGTCGAGTCGCCGATGGCAACCCAGAGCGGGTCCCTGTCCTTCTCCCCCTGGCTGGCCCGCTCGCGTCTCACGCGCTCGTTGTGAGCATGCCAGTAGGCGGCGAATTCGACACGGTTCCCGCGCATCGTGGCCACGCCGTCGGTCCAGCGGCCGAGCTTGCCCGCCCGTACCCCAGTGGCCTCGGCGTAAGAGCTGTGGGTGACGACGGACGCCGCGGTGGCGAGTAGTTCCACCGGGGACTTTCTCGTGCTTCCGCCGGTGCCCGTGAGGGCATTCATCGCGTTTACCCAGGCAGGACGGGAAACCGCCGACGTCTCCTGCATTGACCTGCTCCCGAGTTTTACATTGACGCAAGGTTAACGATCGAAAACAATCATATCGACATATGTCAACGCGGAGATGACGAGGTGGGGCGCTCTGGGTGGCGGCGTTGTTCTGGTTTTGTGGCGCCCGGCGTTCCGCGCGCTAGCGGGCGCCCCGGGACAAGATCTCGGCCAGGCGGTGCCTTGGCAGAGCCGGGGAGCGATGGCCACCGCGGCCGGTCATGTCCTCGTTGGCGATCAGGGCATTGGCCACGGCCTCCTCCGTCGCCTGGACGACGGCTTCGAAGAACGGATCGAGGTTGCCCCACGGGATGAAGGTGAGCTTGTCGTACCCGGCGTCGTTGCTGGTCCCCGGGGGGCCGTCGCTCGCGAAACCGCCCGGATTCGCGGTAGAGAGGGCGAGGAAAATGTCGCCAGAGGAGTGCGAGCCGCTGGTGCCTGTCCTGGCCAGGCCCGAGGTGACCCTTCTGGCGAAGGCCTTGCACTGGCTGGGGAAGAGCGGGGCGTCGGTGGCCACGACGACGATCACCGAGCCCGCCCCTGGCGGAGCGAGGTTCGGCATGCCGCCCATCGGGTTGTCCTCGGCGAATTCCTCCCCGAGGTAGATGCCATTGAGGGTGAGCTCGTGCCTGCGGCCGAAGTTCGCCTGGAGGAAGACGCCGACGGTGTAAGTGGTGTCACCGTAGTCGACCAGTCTTGACGCCGTGCCTGAGCCGCCCTTGAACTGGTAGCAGTTCATGCCGGTACCGCCGCCGACCGACCCTTCGTCGGGCTGGTCGCTCGTCGCTTCTTGGAGAGCCTGGATGACCGTGTCCTCGTTGACGTGGTGCCCGTTGATGTCGTTGAGATAGCCGTCCCAGGTCTCGGCCGCGACCGGGAGCAGCCAGACATCAGTGAGCTCGGGGTGGTACCGGTTCATCCAGGCGATGATGCCGGCGTGCGCGATTCCGACCGCGTGCGTGTTCGTGATCGCGATCGGTCCCTGGCAGGTGCCGGACTCTTCGATCCAGGAGACGCCGGTCATCTCCCCGTTGCCGTTCTGCGAGTGGTAACCGGCCGCCACCGGATCGCCGGGGTTCCCCTTGCCTCGCGGATGGATCGCCGTGACGCCGGTTCGCACGCTGTCGGCCGCGATCAGGGTCTGGTAGCCGACCTCGACGCCGGGGACGTCCGTAATGGCGTTGTGCCTGCCTGGCGTGCCGCGAAAGGTTAGCCCAACGGCGCGAGCGCGCGGCTTGCCGGTCGGGGTGGCCTGGTGCGGGTCGAGCTGCTGGCTGGCGGACGCGATACCCGGTCCGGTTCCCTGGGGGCTCACGGGGATCAGGGTAACTTGCGGGGTTCGGCTTACCTCGGACACTTTGCCGAACCTTGTGCGGCGGCCGGCGGTCGGCGTCATTGCGATCGTGTGCGACACATGCACTCGGAACCGGTATGCTAACTCCGTTCGACCAAGCGGGGCTATGGCGCAGCTGGTAGCGCGTCTGCATGGCATGCAGAAGGTCAGGGGTTCGAATCCCCTTAGCTCCACCGCAGGTAAGAGGCCGGATTCGAACGAGAATCCGGCCTCTTTTTTTGCCAGTGCAGCAACGGAGTGCAGCAACCGCTACGGACAGCGGGCGCTATGCTGCCGTTTTCGGCAGGTCCGCGCGGCCCTCTTCGTCGTCGTCCTGGGGCCCGCCGAGGAAGTCGCTTAGCTTCTTGAGAGCGTCGCGGGTCGCCTTGTCCGGTACCTGCGTGTAGACCTCCATCGTCATGGCGATCCTGCTGTGCCGCAGGATCGCCATTGCGATGCGCGGGTGGACTTCGAGCACGGCGAGCAGCGATCCGCACGTCCGGCGCGTGTCGTGAATCTTGATCTGACGGACTCCGGCCTTTTTGCAGCGCGCGTCAAAGCTGCGCTTGAGGTTCCGCGGCTCGATCGGCTTTCCGGTGGCGGTGGTGAATAGCAGGTTGTGTTTCTCACCGCAGATGCACACCTTTGGCCAGCTCGCCGTGCGGCGGTCGGCCTGGTGCTTTCGTGCGATCTTCAGCGCCGCGAGCACGATTGACGGAACCGGCAGCGTCTCGACACTACCGTCCGTTTTGAGTTCCTGCTTGTGTCGGAGCGGGTATCCGGGCGGTTTCACGAGCTGCCATTCAAGAGAGATTTCCTCGGCGGCCTCGTTAATGACGCTGTCGTCATCGAGCAGGCCCATTGCCTCACCTCGCCGCAGAGCCATTACGAGGATCAGCACCCACAGCGGGTAGAGCGGGTCATTGTCCTTGCGCGCCGACACGAGGAACTGGCGGGCTTCTTCCACCGTCCATGAATTCCGCCGCTTCGACTTCTTGCGGGCCTTGGGAATCTCGACCAGCTCGGCGACGTTGCGCGCGATGAGTTCCTCGCGAATCGCGTGGTTGAGCATGGCTCGCAGCGTGTTGCGCGCCCCGGTGATGCCGCGAGCGCTCGGGTACTCCTCGCAGCACGCGCCGACCGCGCAGCACCTGGGCATCTTGCGCTTGGCGTCTTTCTTCTGTGCGCAGCACTGGCAGGTACCGGCGAGCTTGTTGAGCCACGTCTGAACTACCCGCACGGTGAGTTTCTTCGGGTCAATCGACTTCGTGCCGACTCCCGGAATTACATAAAGCCGAGACGACAGCTCATAGACCGAGTAAGTGTTCTCTTCGCGGTTCGGCTTGATCACCTCCTCAAGCCAGTACTTGAAGTATTCGGCGACCTTAGGCGTGGTCGTCGGAATAGGCATCTTCTTGGCCTTGACCTTCAATTCGAGCCACTCGTCATGCAGCTTCTCGCGGTCTTGGCCTGAAATGTACTTGCGGTCCTTCCTGCCGTCCGGCGTGGTCACCCAGACGTAGGCACGCCATCCGCCGGGAACTTCGTAGAACGACCCCTCGCCGTTCGCTGCCTTGCTCATGCGGCCTCCTCGGCGGCCTCACGCTCAAGAAGCGCGATGTAGTCGGCGATCGCACCCGGCGGGATGCGATGGGCGCGGCCCTCCCGAACGGAGCGCAAGCGCCCGTTGCGGAGTAGGTCAAAGACCTTCGTCCGACCGAGGCGGAGCATCGCGGCGGCTTCCTCAATGGTGTAGAGCCGGAGTTCGGCGATCTCGGGTTCGGTCGACTCGGCGGGCCTGGTCATCGGTTCTCCTTGACGGTTCGCTCGGCGGATCGGTTGGCGGTGCGCCGAGCAGGCGGTTACGGGTTGTAGGTGGGTGCAGTGACCGCCGAGGGGCTCAGGACACTGGGACAGCGGGACAGAACCCGACAGAACCGGTTCTGTCGGGTTCTGTCCCGCTGTCCGACTGTCCAGGCGTGGTCTCGGGTTTGCACGGCGGTCACCGTGCGTGGTGTTCACGGCTGGCTCACGATGGTGGGGTGTACGTCCCATGCGGGCGAGCCGGGCCGTCCGCCGTTCGGGCCGGAGCGGGCGCCGGGGCGGGGGCGTATCCATCCGCGTGATTCGAGGATTTGCAGGGGTGCGGTGAGGTCGGCGGCCTTGGGGAAGCGGTCGCGCATGCCGCGCATGAGGTCGCGTGCGGTGACCTGAGCGGGGCGGGTGGTGGCGAGCCATTGCAGGACGGCGCGGGCGCTGGCGGTGGCGGGGTCGGCTCCGATGGTGTCGTAGGCGGCTTTGGCGTGCTGGGTGTAGTAGTCGCCGATCTCGGTCGCGGCTTGGAGGGTGGCGAGGGTGATGGGGCGGTCCCAGCCGTCGCGGCAGTGCTCGGCGAGGTGGAGCAGTCCGGCGATGCGGACGGTGGCCCCGGCGAGCTTGCCGCCCCAGTCGGTCATGTGGGCGAGGTCGGCGCCGGGGCGGAACCGGGGTTCTATCGCGCCGAGCAGCCCCGTGACGGCGTGGGCGGCGTCGGGGGCGAACGTGAGGGTGCGGGGATCTTCGAGGGCGCTCAGGGACAGTGTGAGGGCGGTGACGGTGGCGTTGTAGAGATCGCGGGCCTCGGGCGGCATGGGGTGGGGGCTGGGGTTGCGGTAGCCGAGGCGGGATTCTGGCACGGAGTAGAGCAGGCGGGCGAGTAGTCCCTGTTCGCGGAATTCGGGGGTGTCGCCGAGGCGGTTGAGGACGCCGGGCTGTGTGCAGATGCCGAGGGTGAGGGTGGCGGCGTCGATGTGCTCGGGCGGGCGTCCCATGCGGTCGATGCGGATCGGTTCCCCCGCGTGAGCGGACTTGAGGATGCCGAGGTTCGGCGCACCGGAGTAGCGCCCGGCGGCGATCGAGAACACTTCTCCCTCGGGCGACAGGACGGCGAACCGCCCGCCCTGCTCGGCGAGCCGGGAGCCGAGCCGCTCGATGGTGGTGTCATCGGCGAACAGGCACGGCTCGGCGGGAATCTGCGTGCTGTCGAGGTCGATGCGGGCCTCGGTGGCGTCGATGATCGCGGCGGCGGCCTTGTCGATCGCGGCGGCGGCGTCGGCGCCGGTCTTCTCGGCGGCCCTGGCGGTGCGGTCGGCTTCGGCCTCGGCGAGCTTGCGGCGTACCAGTGCCTCGGCGATGCGCGGGCGGGCGGACTCGATGAGGGTTTTCTCGACAGCTCGCAGGGGTGCGGTCATCGCGCGGAACACCTCGGACTTGCGGTTGCCGGGCGGCAGCACGACCACGACGTACAGGCACGTCGGCTCGGTCCATGCCGGGGCCTGCACCCAGACTTTCCCGGCGGCGGCCACCGACAGCACCGACAGGGCCAGACACCCGGCGAGGTCGGGCGGGGTCTGGCTCGACTCCGACAGGCAGGCGGCGTACTCGCCGAGCCATTCGGGCAGCGCCCACAGCGGGAAGGCGGGCACCTCGGGCGCGGCCGACAGGGGCACGGGGTCGGGCCAGCCGCGCCGGTCGGCCTCGGCGAGCGCGGCGGCCTCGGCGGCGACCTTGCCGCGCAGGCTGTCGGCTTCGTCGCCGGTCGCGAGCGTCGCGGCCTGGGCGAGGCGGTGGGCGGCGCCGAGCACATCGCGGGCGTAGGCGAGATCCCGCACGATGTGCGCGTAATAGGCGGCGCTCGCCGCCGAGGGCACGGCGGCTATCAGGGTGTGCAGGTACGGGGCGCCGCCGGTCTTGGCCAGCCCGGCGGGTCCGAGGTGCGCGCCGACGCTGAGGGGGTCATGCGGGTCGCCGCGGTCCGCGATCGCGGTGATGGCCTGCCAGATGATGGCGTGCGCGGGGCGGTAGAACTCGCTGCCGTCGAGCACTGCGCGGGCCTCGGCGAGCGCGCCGGGCGACAGCATCGCCGCGCCGACAACTGCCTGTTCAGCCAGGATGTTGCTCGGGTCGGGGTCTCCCCCGGTCCCGTCGCCGGTCACGGCGCGCAAGGCGCGGGTCATGCGGTCACCTCCGCACCCGTCGCGGCCGACGTCGGCCGCGACGCATCGCCTCGGGCATCGGGCGACGCGTCGGGCGTGGCCATGCGCGACGCGTCGCGTGCGGATCCGCGTGAGGCGTCGCGTTCACCAGGTCCGGCCGATGCGTCGCGCCTGTCGGCGACGGGCACGACGCGTCCGGCCCGGGTGGCAGGCGACGCCTCGGGGTGATCGCCACGCGACGGCTCGCCGGTGTAGGCAGCCCATGCGCGGGTGACCACGCCGGAGCCGGGGAACAGGTCATCGAGCGTGTCGCCGGGCTCGGCACCGAGCAGGTCGAAGACCCAGCGGCAGAACGCGGCGGGCTTGGTGCCGGTTACCCGGCTCGGCAGCGTGGTCAGCGGCGATACTCCGCAGACCAGCGAGTCAACGCGTCGCTTCTCGAGCGCGTCGCCGCGCGACGGGTCGGCCCGGCGCCCGCCGTGGTAGATCACGGGTTCCCACGCGTTCAGCGGCCAGCGGCTCCGGGCGGGGCGCTCGCCGCGGTGCCACGCGGCGACGCGGGCGCCGGGCGGGCACAGCGCGAGCACGGCGGGCAGCGCCGCCGCCGAGGTGGACAGCGCCCACCCGTCGTAGGCCGTTAGGCGGCCGATCAGGGCGGCGTGGTCTACCTCCCCGGCGTAGTCGGGGTGACCGCGGTACATCCATGCCTTGCCGGGATAGGGCGGATCGGCGTAGGCGAGCCGTAGCGGCCCGAGCGGGCGCTGCAGCCGCGACGGGTCGGCGGGCGCCCGGTGCAGGCGTCGCGCGCCGCCGGCCGGGCGCGACGCCTCGGCGGGCATCCCGGCGGCGCGGTTGAAGCGGTGGCGGGCCTGTCGGCAGCGAACCGAGCAGCACACGGCATCACGGCGGGCGTCGGCCGGTATCGGCTTGCTGCACCATGCGCACAGCCGTCGCGGGTCGACCGCGCTGTCGGCGGGCGACGGGTCGCGCGGATCCGGGCGCGACGCGTCGTGTTCCGCGGCCGCGGCGTGCGACGCGTCGCGCCCGGATCCGCGC